>OJZM01000043.1_pt1 | contig 104834 bp, 109 predicted proteins | sample 1611181 | NCBI WGS metagenome assembly OJZM01 (sample SAMN04436715, study PRJEB24849) | human gut metagenome | biome: human gut; feature: NICU; material: stool | host: Homo sapiens | place: USA: Saint Louis, MO | collected 2010-09-09 | reverse complement strand
ATTAATAGCTATAAAATGATTGTATTCCTTTTAGATTTTAATTATTATATATATAACAATATAAAGGGAATCTAATGATAAAAAGAGATATAATTAAATCAAATGAACCACAATCTTTAAAGTGGAGAGAAAAAAAAGATTTTGATATGATGATAAATTGTATAGTAACTGTAGCTACTTTAAAAAAAGTAAATATAAAAACAATGACATCAGATGGCGTAATAAATTTTGCTAAAAAATATGCCAACGAAATTAATGAAGAATATAAAAGAATGGAAGATATGAAAAAAGCTAATCTTCATAAAAAGGAAGAAAAGAAAAAATATTGGTAACGCAAAAAGGGGTCTCCCCCTTTTTGTTTATTCAGAGAACATGCTCATTGTCTCTTTGGAATTCTGAGACCTGAGCCTCTGCTTCTTCCTTAGATAGACCATATTGCTTCTGAATATGTCCGACTAACTGATCTTTTTTACCATCTATTTCTGTTAAATGATTATCGGTTAGCTTTCCCCATTTTTCTTTTACAGAACCTTTAACTTCTTTCCAGTTCCCTTTTAATATATCATTATTCATAATACACCTCCAGTTTGCTCTTATTGATTATTGGTTGTTTTCTTACTATGAAGACACTTTAGCATACTCATTTTGATTAACAAGAGAAGATCCTTATAGTTCACATATTTTACATATTAACTACACATCATTTTCACAAAAAATGTTGTTGAATAGTATTCTATTAATATGATATTATATCTTATATTTTGAAAATAATGAGGAAAAATAAGTGCTAACTATATTTGTACGTAAAGATCTAAGTATGAGAAAAGGAAAAATGGCTGCACAATCAGCTCATGCTGCTATGAAACTATTTTTAGAGGTTATGGTTCCAGAAAATGGTTCTTTAGTCCTAAGAAATGAACAGAATAAAGAGTTCGAAAAATTCTTAGAAAATCCAGTTGTTAAAATAGTAATGTCAAAAGATGAGAGTGAGTTTGATAATGCTTATGATAAAAGTAAGCCTTATTCTGTTATTGTAGATAATGGTAGAACAGAATTTCATGGTGTTCCTACTAAAACTTGCGCCGCTCAAGGAATCTTTGAAAAAGCTGTTTTAAATGAACTTCACGTTCCACATACATACGGTCAAGAAATAAAGGCTAAAGAGTTATTTGTATTTAGTAAAGAAAACCCTTTACCTAAAGAAAAAGCCTGTGAGCTTGCTGTTTTATCTTGTTTGAAAATGTTATATTCTCAAATGGTAGATAATGAAAAAGGAGAAAAGTCTATAAACCTTATGGAAAACTCTCCATTATCAGCATGGATAACTGGAGCATTCGGAAAAATAGCGGTATCCACAAAAAAAGATGAAGAGTTAAAAGATTTAGAATCTCTTTTATCCGAAAAAGGTTTTGCTGTTATTTCTTGTGAAAGCGAAGGTAATAAATGTCTTGTAATATCACCTCAATATCCAGAAGTAATTGATGAATATACCAGACATTTATCATTAATATAATATATAAAGCATCCTCCGGGATGCTTTTTTATTATTTCATTTTTGGTTTTGATTTATTATTATCTTTTAAAAAATTTTCCGGTTTATCATTTATACTGTCAGTATAAATTATTGTATCTCTAATTAAATCAGTAATAATATATTTTACTGTGCTATGATCTGCAAAATCTCCATTTATATATTGTTTTATAGTTTGATTAAGTTTTTGTTCTTTATATTCATCTATTTTATCTTGTTTGATCTTATCATTTTCATCAATGAAAGGATTGAAAGTATTTGGTCTATCACTAATTTCATTAATAACTTCATTTATTAAAGATTTGATAGATGATTTAGCAGAAGAGTGATCAATAAGTTCTCCATTAAAATAAGAACGCATAAAATTATTTAAAGTCGTTTGAATGTATCTTTCGGGATTAAAATCATGGTTTATTGTTAAGTGAGGAGTTTTGTCTGAAAGAGCTTCATTAAAATCATATTCTTCCATATGTTCATAAGTAAAATTATGAGAAATATAATTGGAAAAATCTTCGTAAGAGAAAGAGCGTAAAACTTGTATTTCTTTTTCTGTTAAAAAGTTTTCAACAAAATCACGTTTTACAATAATTTCTTTTCCTTTAGCTTCATCATCTTCATATACATTACTAAATGGTATATAGGAAACTATTTTTCTTTTTTCAGGGAACTCAAATGCTTTTATTTCTTCATTAAAATATTCTTTTTGTTTTTCTAATATATCATTAAGTTCTTCATCAGAAGCTATTCTTTGAAATGAAGGTGTTTCATGAAGATTTTCTATTCTTTCTTTTATTAAGTTTTTTACATCTGATGAATAATAAGCAAGATCTCCATGATGGATCATAGCTATTTTAAGAAAATCATATTTAACTGCGTTATATAAATAATGTTCATCTTCTTCCAATATTTTTTGTGCATTCAGCATTCTCTATCTCCATATTTACATTGTAATATATTTTTAATTATATCATTTTATAGCAAAAATAAAATATTTGCCAAAAATAAATAGAAAACAAAGATAAAATAATGATTGACTTACATCTTAATAATAACTTAAAATAAACAAAAAAGGAGAACTATATGAATTTAAAATTAAGTAATACCCTTACACAGAAAAAAGAAGATTTCATTCCACTAAAAGAAAATGAAGTTTCTATCTATGTGTGTGGAGTTACTTTATATGATGATATTCATATAGGTCATCTAAAAAGTATTTTAGCATTTGAAGTTATGAGAAATTACTTTGAACATAAAGGTAATAAAGTCCATTTTGTAAGAAATATTACTGATGTTGATGATAAAATCATAGCAAAAGCTGAAAAACTAAAAATTGATCCTTTGGCTCTTGTTAATGATTATATTGCTAAGTTTCATGCTACTTTAAAAATAATGGATATTAGACCTCCAACAAATGAACCTCGTGTTACTGAATATTTAGAACAAATTGGAAAATATATAAATGATTTAAAAGATAAAGGCTTTGCTTATGAAGCAGAAGATGGTGTTTATTTTGATACTCAAGTAAACCAACCAGAACGTTATCCGCTTTCTAAAAAAATTGTAAAAGACTTAGAGAACAATACAAGACTAGAAAAACAAGATTATGCTAAACGACATAAAGCAGACTTTGCTTTGTGGAAAGAAGATAAGAAATATGGTTATAAAAATGCTGTATTTGCTAAACAAGGTCGTCCGGGTTGGCATATAGAATGTTCTGTTATGCATCATCATACTCTTGGTGAAAAATTTGATATTCATGGTGGTGGTAGAGACCTCATATTCCCACATCATGAAAATGAAATATTACAAAGCGAAGCTCATAATGGTGTGAATCCAGCTAATTATTGGATACATAATGGAATGATGACAAAAGATGGTAAAAAGTTATCTAAATCTCTTGGTAATTCCATATATGTAAAAGATATATTAGAAAGATATTCTGCTGAGGCAATTAAAATTTTCTTAAATAAAGGGCAATATAATCAATCTCAAGAGTATAATGAAGATGAGTTAAAAGAAGCTTATATGCGTTGGGAAAATTTTGTTAGTGATATACCGAAGTATAAAACTAATACAGTTCATAGTAATATGCTGATAGATGATGTTGTAAAAGCCTTAGAAGATGATTTTAATACACCATTAGCAATATCGTTATTGTATGCTGCATTAAGAGAGCTTAAATCAACAAACTCTTTGTCATTAGCGAAAGATGTATTAATCGTTATGAAGTTATTAGCTATTGTTAGTCATGATAAAACTTTAAGTGATATTTATGATAAATGGGAAACATCTAAAAATAGTGGTATTCCAGACATCATAATAGAACTTGCTAATAAAAGAGTAGAAGCTAAAAAAGATAAAAACTATATTTTATCAGATGAGTTAAGGAAAGAAATAAATCAACACGGTTGGAATGTTAAAGATCTAAGCAATAACGAATATTCATTGAATAAAATATTGTAAAAATCAATCAAGCCCCTTCGGGGGCTTGATCTTAAACAACAATTAAGTCAGCATCTAATTTTCTATATGTGTTAAACTCTCCATTATCCCAATCTACATAAAACCAATAACCATCAAAATCAGTTACTGTTCCTAAACAATCATATGGGCTTTCTTTTGAATTTTCTTTATAAAAAACAGTTTCTAGTTTTACACGGTCTCCAATATTTAAAGAAGAATTGCCTAAAATAATCTCTTTAATGTCATCCATTGAAATACTTTTTTCACTATCATCATCAAAGAAACCAACAACGATATGAGGTTCTATTTTATTAACAATAGCAATCCTATTATCTTTTGTTCTTATATAATCATCTACACCAATTTCAATCATATTTTTCTCCTATTGATCTTTAAAATCTATTATTGTATACTTCTTTAAAGATTAACCCTGATATTTATAGTTTTTATATCATGCCAACGAGTCAGAACCGGAAGGTGGCAGCTCAGTATGATATAGGCTGATAAAACCATCAGGGTTTTTCTTTTACTATTTTTATATATTTTTGTACTTCAAGTGAAACATTTTTATCCGAAAAATTCAACTCTTTAAATTCTTTTGCAAGATAATTCAGAAATATTTGTTGATATAATTGAGAATCTTTTGATATATTTCTCTTAGCTCTCATATGTTCAAACATATTCAGCTTTATTTCTATATTATTAGCTTCTTCGATTATCTTATTATGAATATATGTAGAAAAAGAATCAGTAAGCTTATTCCATCTATTAATTTCTTTATACTCATCTAATGCACTATTAATAAGATTATAATTATTAAGAACGTCAAATCTTAAAGCTTCACATTTAGTAAATAATAAATATTCTCTATCATTATAATCATCTTCTGCAAAATCGGAAAAAGAAAATTTTGGCATTTCTGAAATAAAATGCGTTAAGCAATAATGTTTCTCATTATACTCAAGAGCAACTTCTTTTTTATTACAGATAGTGCAAGAATGAACAGGAGGGAATACATGGCTTGTGAAAAGCCCACAATGAATACAAATACCATGTTCACTATCTTTTCCATGTCTTTTATATTCGTGATGATTACAAGATAAATATTTGTTATATTGATTCCAAGCATGTTCTTCTGCTTCTTGAATATTTTTACCTTCACCTCTAATAAAAGTTAAGGGTGCTTTTGGAAAAGCTTCGAAAAAAGCTGTTTCATAAACATCGCCGGATCTTGATCCAACTATACCTCGTTCACCACATTGAACGAAACAATTTTCAGGCCAATTACATAGGCAATCATAAGGTTCACCTATAGATTTTCTAGCTTTTTTTGTCATTATCCTTCCTTTTAATATTGATATAAATATGCTATATTATAGAACAAATTAAAGGAAAACAAAACATTTTATTTTGATATAAGGAATATATATGGCAAAAGAAAAAGATTTTTTTGATAACGTAAAAAAATACGATGATTGCGTTATAAAAGCGTTAAATAATGATGAGTATTTAAGAAAAAATTTTAAAAAAATATATTCAAATGATTCTTTTTTAGATGAAACATTAAAACAATATGAAGAGATATTAGAAAAAGCTCATCAAGAAAAAAATGTATTAAAAAGATGGATGTTTAAAGAAAGTATAATGGCACTAAATAATATAAAAAAATACAAAAAAAAATTAAATAATCAATTGATAAAAAATGCAATAAGGGCTAATAATTCATTTAAAGATGAAATACCAGAGCTACTTAACCTGAATAATGAAAAGTTAAAAGAAAAAGTAGCACAAATGTTTGGTAAAAATACAGCAAGCAATAATGTATCAATTATTCTAAATAATAGTAAAAGATATTTAAATTCTAAAATCTTTGAGAAAAAAGAAGAAATAATAGAAAAAATAAAACCCAATAATACAACTCCAAAAGTATTACAAAGAATAAAAAAGAAAATGGGAATGTAAAAATAAAAAGAAGGTATAATAATATGAATAAGAATCATGAGAAAATAATAGAACAGCTATTATCAGCAGTAAAAGAGAGTATTATGCAAAGAGAAAATTCTTATATTATTTTTGATAGTGCTAATGACATTTTTACAGAGAATTATAGATTAGTAGGCTTAGATATTAATGGAGCTATTGTCGTAGTAGAAAAAGAAGAGGATGAGGATGAAATAATTAATATGACTATTGATTATTTATTAGAAAATAAATTTCATCTGGAAAAAACATTAAATTAAAAAGGAGCCTGTGCTCCTTTTTAATTCTTCCAATTAAGGTTTGGGAGTTTTTCTTGCTGGAGCAGCTTGTTCCAAGCCTCCATTTTCTCTTAACTCTCTATATTGAAGATTAATACCTTCTTTTATTTTAGCCATGATAGCAAGACCTCTTTCATCCAAAGTTTTCTCTAACTCTGGTATTTTTTCTTTTAATGAGGGTAAGGTATTATCCAGTAATATTTCAGGATTTTCACTATTATTTATTCTATAATCATATCCTTTATGAATTTTAAATGTAGAAACTTTATACCACTCGCTGACGATATCTGTCATAGAAGGAATCTGTTTAACATCATCTAAAAAGTTTCTTAAAATAACTCTTCTTGCTAACTCATTATATCTTTTGTCTTCGAAAACATTATTCTCAAAATATTTAGCAAAACTTCTGCTTGCTAAATCTCTATGAAAATAAAACAATTTTTGTTCATCAGATTTAGGAGCAAAACCACCATATATAGCCAATTCTGGATCATTGGTTTGCTGATTTTCAAAGCCTTTATCAAATACTTTATTTAATTTATTTTCAATTTCAGACAGATTATCTTTAACGAAGGCGTAGGCTTCTTTAATGCCGTTAGGATCTTTACCAAGCTCACTTAACTTAGTAGCAACATCAGTTTCGCCAAATAAGACATTTAGTTTGTCAAAAGGAATCATAGGAGCTGTTTTATTTATTTCTATCTGATGAATAGGCATCTCAACATATTCAGGATTATCTCTTTTTAAATAAAGTTTGCTTTTAACCTCTTCTACACTTAATGACATAAAGTTTTTAATAGTTTCTATATTATTAAGCTTGATGCTAAAGAAATTGCCAGCATTAGCTTTACTAAAACCAATAATAAAACATGGTTCTGTATATTTAGCATCACCTCCAAAATAAGTAGAATTACAAAAAGCTATTTTACCAATAGATGTAACTAAACTGTTTTTTACATCATTTTTATTTTTATTGGTTAAAAAATATGACCAAAATTCAGGATGATTATCTTTCATCATCTTAGCCATATAAATAGTTGCTCTAACGTCTGTTAAAGCATCATGGAAATTAGCCCCAGCCTCGCCTTCATTTTCAATTTTAAAACCATTAGCAACGCTAAGTTTTTCTAATCTAAAAGATGGTTTACCTTCTTCATCAGTAGGAATGTTAATTTCATTAGGATATAAAAAAGCATACATTCTAACAACAGGAATAATATCCCATCTTGAACAATTGTTTTTCCATTCTCTCTCATATACTGGAAGAAGATTTCTATAAAAACCGTTTCTTGAGATTTCATCATCATAACGAATAGAGTTATAGCCTAAAGAAATAGTTGAAGGAGAAGAAAATTCCTCATTAATTCTTTTAAAGAAATCATATTCTGAGAGAACTTCATAACTTGGATCTTTCACTTTTGATTTTTCTATAATTTCTAATGGTGTTATACCTGTTACTAGACAAGCTTCTGGACTAGGTAAATAATCTATTTGAGGTAAGCAATAAAGAACTTTTTCTTCGCCGGGTATAATGTTAAGATCTTCATCTGTACGTATTGAAGCATATTGTGACGCACGAGAACGCTTTGTATCTAGACCAAAAGTTTCGTAATCGTGAAATAAAAATGTATTCATTTTAAATCCTTATATTATTGACATAAAAATAATTTAACATAGAAAAATAAACTTTTCAAACATTAGGAATATTTATAATAACGTTTATGAGCATTATGATATTCTTCAACCATTAGATTTTTTTCTTCTTCACTAAAATCTATTTCCATTGCATTAGATAAAATATTGATACAGTTTTTAAAGTTATGATAAGGGTTATTAAAAATATTCGGTATATGTTTAAAATAAGGCTTCGATGAACCATAGTGAACATTACCTTCTGTGTAAGAAGTGTCTCTTTCTCCAATAACTTTGTGTTTATCGAAATGTAATCCAATGGTAATCATTTTATTAAAAAACTTTTGTTTATCTTTTTCAGAAAATAAAGTAGATGTTCCAAAGCTATCATCAATATCAACAATAATTGATGAATAATAACTTATAACATCATCAATATTTCTATCCAAGACAGATATTTCATTATACCTTTTTATTTTTTCTTTTAATTCAGTGGGAATATCTAAATCTTCAAAGAATAAAATCTGTTCTAAATCATTTCCAAGAGCACAAATGAAAATTTTATTGTATAAAACATAATCAACTAATTGTTCTATAATATTTAAATTAAGATTTTCTTCCGTATATTCTGGATTCGTAACATAATAGAATTCTCTACGATGATCTTTGTATAAGTTAAAAAAACTAATTTTATTAGATTTTAGAAAAATAGAAAAAGCTTTAATTAAATTAGTTTCAATAGATTTTGAATCAGGTAAGTGTGGATGTTTAAAAATATCACGATAGGGTTTTTGGAAAAATCTATTGAATAAATGACTTGAACAATAATCTGTAAAACGGGGATGGTTTATAATTGTAGAAAAATGCTCCAAGTTGCCTAATTGAGCTTCGTCAAAAGCCATTAAAGAAAAGACTTCTGAAAGCGTATCTTCTCTATCATATAGATAAAAAAATGGAGTTCTTGAAAAAAGTTCAAGGGTTTCATTGATGTTATTCATTATTACCTCTTTTATGTAATTTGGATATATATTATCATATTTAAGATTTAAATGCGAACATTTTCTTGACTATCTATAGGTATTTTAATAGAATTAAAAGTATAAAGAAAAACAAAGCATTATTTTTCTTGACATTAAGCATGGAATAAGGTTTAATACACAACACAATAGCACCGTAGAGGAGAGGCCGTCCTCGCCAGTCTCATAAGTTGGAGATCGCAAGTTCGAATCTTGCCGGAGCAACCAAAGCAAATCCCAAGAACATGCTATAAGGTAAAACTACACAACTATATAGCGCGTGGGGAAGGCATAGTAGTTTAAAGAGAATGTCGTTAGCGTGGAAGTCTAAATGACTTGATTGAAGTTGATACACAACCAATTGTTACGCCGCTTTTTTGCTTATCACCAATAAAAGGAAAACTAATTTATGTTTAATCAAAATGTTCATAGCATAACAATAAGAAGATCACCTGCTATAATAAGATGCAGGCGCTTTGCTATGGACTCAATAAATATAAAGTAGTTTTAATGAGAATTAAAATACTGAAAAGAGTCCGGGAGGACTCTTTTTTTTATGCTAAAAATCCAAAAACTTTTCAAGTGATTGGATGATAACTATTATACATTTTTTAACGTAAGTTATTGAAAATAATAAAAAATATTTAAAAAAATACTTGATTTTTATTTTTAGAGCATGTAATATTAAAAGTATGAAGTGATGAACAAGAAATACACCATTAGCTCAACGGATAGAGCAACTGCCTTCTAAGCAGTAGGTTGCTGGTTCGAATCCAGCATGGTGTACCATAGAATGTTTTGTTAGCTCAGTTGGATAGAGCAACGGTCTTCTAAACCGTAGGTCATAGGTTCGAATCCTATACAGAACACCAAAAAATGCCTCTTTAGCTCAGTTGGTTAGAGCGTTCGGCTCATAACCGAAGGGTCACTGGTTCAAGTCCAGTAAGGGGTACCAAATAATGCTATCATGACTGTTGGGAAGTCAGCCCGCGTAGACAGGATAGGTTCGAATCCTATATAGCTCTTGGGAGCGCGTTCTTCGGGTGAGAAAGTTCGAAACTTAGTAGCATTTTAGGCCCCTTAGCTCAGTGGTTAGAGCAGTCGACTCATAATCGATTGGTCGCTGGTTCAAATCCAGCAGGGGCCACCATTCGCGTCATCTGATTAATGACTAGGAGATTTGCTATCTTCGAATGTAGCGAGTTAATCACGTAAAATAAGCTCTAATGTATAGGATTATACATCTTGATGTGGCAGGAATTATAAGAAGGGTTGGAGAATATAGATTTTTATATTCGTCGAAGGCATGACTTATACCACATATGGCCCTTTAGCTCAGTTGGTTAGAGCAGTCGACTCATAATCGATTGGTCGCTGGTTCAAGTCCAGCAAGGGCCACCAACAATGAGGGAAGTCGTATAACGGTAAATATGGATACTATTTGAAAAAATAGTTCAGATCTTAGGTCAGAACTAAGCGTCCCTCAAAATAAATAATTGTTTATCCTGTTAGCTCAATTGGAAGAGCAACGACCTTCTAAGTCGTAGGTTATAGGTTCGAATCCTATACGGGATGCCAAAGCCAACATCAACCCTTGGCTTGTAAAATATGAGACACTTTAAACTGTGGGGCCACGCAAGCACCCTAACATTGGTCTTTACGTAAGGTAAAAATAAATGTTGTTATATAGATGGAAGTGGCATCTAAGAGCTAAAATACGTCCTTAGCTCTATAAATATGAATCATTTCGTAAGAAATGTGGATCTGCGCAAGCACCTTGATATTGGTCCAGTTTTAAGAACAAAATAAATATCAGAGATGGCAGCAGCATCTCAACTACATGGTGTAATGTGAGCCTTTAACACATTGACGAGAGCCAAAAAGTTAATACATATCCGAATCATAGTCTTTCGAGCAGATAAGGTGAGTATGGCTAAATAACTCCTGATTGGGCAATCAGGCACCATAAAAATTGCTGCGGAAGAAAAGTTAAAATGAGATTGTGGTTTCCGTTTAAATGGTTCAACTCCAGAGCAGGGGTAATCCCTGCAATAATCTCACAGCATATGTTGATGTAGCACAATAGGTAGTGCAACTGACTTGTAATCAGTAGGTTGTAGGTTCGATTCCTATCATCAGCACCATAGAAAATCCGTATTTAGCGCAGTCTGGTAGCGCATCTGCTTTGGGAGCAGAGGGTCGCAGGTTCGAGTCCTGCAATACGGACCAGAAGTATTTAATCTTATTTTATAGGTGTTTTAGTGTATCTGGTCGCACATCTCTCTTCGTGAGAGAAAGGGTAGAGTTCAAATCCTACAAATACAGAAATATTATTCGCAGAATGTTTTAACTAAAGAATAAGAGAAATAAAATGTTAGATTAAGGGAAAATCATTTTTTTACGTGCGAAAGTAAGAAAAGATATGGTTTCGAGAGCCATACATTTTATGTAAATACTTCAAAATGCTGATGTAGCACAATAGGCAGTGCAACTGACTTGTAATCAGTAGGTTGTAGGTTCGATTCCTATCATCAGCACCAATGCTTCTTTAGCTTAGCGGTAGAGCGTCCTGCTCATAACGGGAGGGTCGCTGGTTCGAATCCAGCAAGGAGCACCAATATGCTTAGTTTAACGGAAAAAATACTCACGGCTCTGAGTGAGAGATATGAGGTTCAAATCCCATAGTATATGCCAAATGCGTTGTTAGTTAAATGGATATAACGGCTTCCTCCTAAGAAGCAGTTACAGGTTCGATTCCTGTACAATGCACCAAGTTAATAAATATATAATTTTTTTCCAATGAAAAAATATGAAGTTAGACAAATATCCATAGTTTTTGATTAAATATGCTATATATTTTTTTAATAAAATTTTTTTTCAAAAAAATCTAAGCACTAAAATAAAATGATGTAATAATCCTTCAATAAGCTGAAATATCAGAGAATATTACCTATATGTCTTTTAAAAATCATAAAATATAAGAGCTAATCTAAAAACAAAACAATAATGAATATAATAAAATATTTGAAATGTATCTAAAAAGTAAGTTATTATGATTAAAATACTTTAAATATGGAGAAATATATGTCTGAAGCAAAAATTCAAAATGAAGGGTTTAGTTTTGCTAAAAACTTTAAAGAAGCACTAAAAACAAACAATTCTTGGTTTTCAAGCGAAGATATTAATCAAAAAAGAAATACATCTTCAAAAAATATATCTGAAACAACATATGATAGATATAAAATATACCATACTGATTACATGAAATTTACTTTGGTTGATAAAATCATAGGATTTACTTTAAATAAAATTGAAGATTTTTTCAAAGGATTTAAAAAATAATAGATAAATCATTTATAATCGAATTTAATCTACTTATATAGGATAGAGTAGATGTTTTTATAAAATATTTATCATAACCAAAGGTTAACTGATTTCAATCTAGCAACTAGCACCAGTATACTTAGTTTATGAGTAAAAGATATGAGGTTGAAAATCCCATAGTATATGCTAAATGTATTGTTATCTAAATGGACATAACTGCTTCTTGGGAGGAAGCAGTTACCGGTTCGATTTCTGTACGATGCCCCATCATTTCTAAAAAATATATTTTTTATCTATCCCTTCCCAAATATTAAAAATAATCCATCTAATAAAAATTTGCTTTTCATATATAATATAAATTATAATGGAATATCGTGCTAAAAATGAGGAGCAAAAATATTGAAAACAATAATGATTGATTATACCAGAGGTGATAGTTTCGGTTCAGAAAGAGTAGAAGATGAAGTTGCGGCTATTTGGGAAGATCAATCAAAAGCAGAAAAAGCTTTGAGTGATATTAACGAGCATTATTCCTACTACCTAGCTATTCATAAAAGAGGAATAACTCCAGATGAAAGAGCCTCTATTGAGGAAAGCATTAAGGGAAAAGATTGGTTTTATGATGCTAAGCAATATTATAAAGATCAGCTTGAGTTTTATACTGATTTTGAAATCATAAAAGAAGGTGAAGATCTTTATAAAAATTTAAAAAGACTAAGTGAAAACGATGATTGCGATTCGGAAAGAGGAAGTGGTTTCTGGCAAAGGAATATGTTTTTAACTCTAGATAATGGAATGAAGTTAAAAATAGACGTATTCTGGTGTGATTACTTTGCTACTCTACATAATGCTACCATTATTGATATTTAAGGATAAAAATGGGAAAAACAATAGAAATACATTATGAGTCAGGAGATAGTTTTTCTAGTGGTGAGTGTAAAACCAAAATTCCTCTTGTTTTTAATAATAAAGGTGCGTTAATAAATGCCCTATATGCTATTTTCGAGCATAATGAATATTATAAAAAAATAAACTCTCACAATGTTCATCCAACAGAAAAAGATCGTCTTTATAATGAAATGAAGAGTAAGAAATGGTTTTATTCTAGCTTGAATGAAATTAACTCGTTAGATAAAGACATTAGGGAAAAACTTTTTAAAGATGATGGGTGTAGAAAAGAAATAGAAAATATTCAAAATGGTAATATAACATGGAGAGAGGATACTTATTGGGAATATTACATCTATATTTATGATGATAATAATGATAAAATAAAAGTAAGTGTTTTTTGGTGTGGGTATTTTGAAAATTTTTATGATGCTAAAATTGTAAATGATTAGACCTTCGAAAGAAGGTCTAATAGCTTTATTTACTTGCGAAATCTTTGATAAATTCAGGAGTAAGTTCACCCGAAACTTTAAGTATTTCTCCTTTAGAAGACGCTTTAAATACTAATGGAACACTATTTCCACCAATACTTTCAAAAATGCTATTATTAGTTCTAATCTTCTCTAAACCTGCTGGATTAATAACAGAACTAACAGCAATACCTGTTCCACCCTCACTCATACTTTTTTCATGTTCTGCCATTGTTTGTCTTGAGTTTCCAGAAGAAAGAATTGTAGCGCCTTGAGGTAAACTTTTATCATTTATAAATGCAACAGGTATCCAAACAATACTTACATCTTTAACTAAATCATTTTGAGCATTTTGCCATAACTTGTTACAATGAGGGCATTGAGGATCAAAGAATACATATAAATATGCACCTTCTTCTCTTAATCTTGGGCCAGTAATAAATGACGATGTTTTTTGTTGTAATTCTGCAAGACTACTTAAAGCAGTTTGTTTTTTTACAGATTTACTTGAATCTGATGATAATGTTTTTTGTACCTGTATGGGATCTCTTGATGATGCATTATCATCACAAGCAACCATAGTAAAAGAAGCTCCAATAATAAGTGAAGCTAATAATGTTTTTCGATTAAGCATATTTTTTCCTTTTTTAAATTAAAATAATGTAGTTTAAATGTTTAATGTTATGATTCTATATGATATAATTGGAAAGTATATAATAAAATATTTTAAAAGGAAAATTTAAATGAAAAATAACACTTTTTATGTAACTGTTGGAATACAGGGTTCAGGAAAATCAACTTTTTTAAGAGAAAATGGATTAGACAGAATAGCTGTCAGTCCTGATAGCTTGAGAGAAATATTTTTCCCTCCAACATTAGAAAGAGATGGTGAACTAAGTATCAATAATGAAATGAATGATGTTATTTTTGGTATTTTATTCCATCAAATAATTCCATCTAGACTACAAACAGGAGCACCACTTATTTTAGATGCTACTTCTTTGAGAAGGTCTGATTTAACAGAATATAAAGAGATAGCAGATAAATATGGTTATAATTTAGAAATCATCGATTTTGGTCTTGAGGATAATATCGATTTTTACATAAAAAGAAATGAAGGAAGAACACCATATAAACAAGTTTATCGTAGTAGTTTAGAGGCTGCGTATGAGGCACGTTCTAATCTTGATATGTCAGGTTTTACTGTAAGAACACCAGAGGAAGTGAAAGCACATTTTGCTAAAACTGCTGATGATCTTTTACAAGATGTTAGTCATTATGAAAGAATCTATTTTATTGGAGATATTCAAGGTTGTTATTCAGCATTGGATAAATTTAATAATAATCATGAAAAAGATAATGCCTTATATGTTTTTATAGGAGATTATCTTGATAGAGGTATTGAAAATGGTGAAGTTCTTAAGTTTGTAGAAGAAAATATAGGAAAGGAAAACTTCATTTTCTTAAAGGGAAATCATGAAGAAAACTTATATAGATATTTTATGGGAATGGAACTAAAAGATAAAGGTTTTGTTGAAAAAACTTTACCACAATTACTTGATGCTGGTTTTACAAAAGAATCAATAAAAGAGATTTACAACCAATTTGAAGAAATTATATACTTAAAATACGGAAAAGCTAAAATCTTAGTAAATCATGGTGGAATAGGATCAGTTCCGAAAGAACCAATGTTTTTATCAAAAAATATAAACAACTATGGATTTGGTGCGTATGATTATGATGTTGATGCTTTATTCTCAGAAAATGAAAAAGGAAAGCAATGGGTTCAAGTTCATGGACATAGAAATTCAAAAGGATTAGATATAATCGCTTCTGATAAAAGTTTTAATTTAGAAGGTGAGGTAGAATTCGGAGAAAAGTTAAGAATTTTATCTTGGGAAAATATTAATGGTGTTATGAAGTTTAAGGATTATAGTGTGACAAATACAGTCTTTGATAGAGATTTAAAAAAACCAAATGAAATAGAGCTTGAGTTTAAAAAGGCTCCAGATACTACTTTAAATCCAATTGCTTATACAGGAACGACAAGTCTTGATTTGTTAGAACATTTAAGAAGCAATCCTTTGATTGTAGAAACACCATCAGAAGAGTATCCACATATAAGTGCTTTTAACTTTACAAGAACAGCATTCCAAGATTCAGAGAACTCATTCTTACAAGAAATAGTTTCTCAAGCTCGTGGTCTTTTTATTAACAATCATACAGGTGAAATAGTTTCTCGTGGTTATGAGAAGTTTTTCAATGTTGGAGAAGTTCCTCAATCAACTTTAGAATATGTAAGAGAAAACTTTGTATTCCCTATAGTTGGATATAAAAAAGAAAATGGTTTCTTTGGAACTATAGGATATGATTCTGAAACAGATTCATTAATTATTACTTCTAAATCTCGTATTGAAGGTGAGTTTCCTGAATATTTCAGAAAAATAGTTGAAGATCAGTTTAGTGAAAAAGAGCTTAAAATTTTCAAAAGAACTGCAGAACAATATGGTGTAAACTTTATATTTGAAGTAAATGATCCTGTAAACGATCCTCACATTGTTGAATATGATAAAGCACACGTTGTTTTATTAGGAATAGTAAAAAGAGATATAAAATTCAGTGATGTGCCGTATGAAATAATGACTAAGTTTGTAGAGCAATTTGAAAACTTACCATTAAAAGAGCGTATGATAGTTTCAAAAACATCTAAAGATTTCGAAGGTTTCTATAAGGCGATATCTTCTGGTAGAAAAATGATAGAATTTGAAGGTTTTGTATTTGAAGATGCTAATATGAATAAAATAAAGGTGAAGTCTCCTTATTATAGTTCATGGAAGTTTATGAGGGGGTCAAAAGACTTCTTCGCTGGAAATATGGACAAATTTATAAAACAAAATTACTTAAATAGAAAAAATGCTATTGTAGATACTTTTGAAAAAGGTGTGGATTTTATATTAGGTTATAATGAACACAAGCAAAAAATAATGAATACATCTCATTCAAAAATAGATAGTTATGAGTTTATAAGCGTAAATATTAAACCAATATTACACAATTTCTTAGATTGGATAGTTGAACAACCAAGAGAAGTTCAAAAGAAAAGCATTATTTCTTTGAGAAAAGACTTTTTATCTGTTTATAATGGGAATGAAGACAATTTTAAAGTAACTAAACGTTCAGTATTAAATGATTTAAATAATTTCGATTTCATCACAGATGAAATAAAAGAAGAAATTAAACCATTTATAAAATGGCTGGATGTAAGATACGCCGATAGAGGTTATAAACCAGCAAAAATAATGATGAAAGTCTATAATAGTGATAATGGAATTGATAGTGATTTATCAGAACTTGAGAAAAATGCTTATATAGAATTTAATCAAGAAAATAGTGAGTCAAGTAAAAAGCGTAATAAAATGCGTTAACAATAAAAGGGAGCTACGCTCCCTTTTTTCTTGACTCATTAAATAGTAAATCTATGAATAATTTGATTGCTACTTCCTCTCCAATGTAATGATAAATCTTTCAACTCTTGAACAAACTTGCCATCAATCATAACATCTAAATAGGAAACAACTTCTTTTTGAGCTTCGTTAAGTTCTGATATTTTATATCCCGTCCAAAGCCATATATCTTTTCCGGGACATTCGTTTTTGACTCTTTTAACTAGCTTTAAAATATGAGGAACGTTATTAGGGTGTAAAGGATCTCCCCCTGAGAGGGAGAGACCTTGCCTTTTAATTTCAGTATCATTCAAATCTTCAATAATCTTATCTTCAAGTTCTTGAGTAAATGGAATACCAGAATCAAGTTTCCATGTTGATTGATTATAACATCCTCTGCACTGATGGACACAGCCTGATACGAATAATGTACATCTTGTTCCTGTACCATTAACTACATCTACAGGATAATACTTATGGTAATTCATTTTATGCCTCTTATAAATGTTTAACTCTACGTATAACTTCTTCTTGTTTACCCTTATTAAATGGTCTTGTATCTGGACTACCTAAATATCCACAAACACGTCTAATAACAGATAGTGTTCCTTCTTCATGATTTCCACATTGAGGGCAAGAGAAACCTTTACTGGTACAATCAAACTCACCTGTATAACCACATTTATAGCATTCATCTATTGGAGTATTAGTTCCATAGTAAGGAACACGAGAATAACTATAATCCCATACATCTTCTAAAGCTTTTTTATTTTTCTCAAGGTTAGGAAATTCTCCATAACAAATAAAACCACCATTAGCTAAAGAAGGATAAGGCATTTCAAATTTTATTTTTTCATAAGGATTAACTTTTTTCTGAACATCTAAATGGAAACTATTTGTATAATAACCTTTATCAGTTACACCTTTTACTTCACCAAAGCTCTTCTTATCTAAAGAACAAAATCTATCACAAAGATTTTCACTTGGAGTACTGTATAAGCTAAAACCATAACCTGTTTCATTTTTCCAATCTTCAACAGCCTCTCTTAATTTACGGACAATTTCAACACCAAACTCTTTTTTTACTTCATCATCAAACATATGAACACCATCATTGAAAACAGCATTAATAGTTTCATATATTCCAATATAGCCTAAAGATATAGAAGCTCTACCATTTTTAAAGATATCTATCACGTTATCTTCTGGTTTTAATCTAACACCCAATGCTCCTTCAGTATAAAGGATAGGTGCAACTTTAGCTTTAACAGTAGATAGTCTTTCAATACGTGTTAATAATGCTTTTTTAGCTATATCTAATCTTTCATTAAAAATAGTCCAGAATTTATTAATATCCCCTTTAGATTCAATACCTATTCTTGGAAGATTAAGGCTAACAACACCTAAGTTATTTCTACCATCATGAACTTCTTCACCGTTTTCATCAACATACACACCTAAGAAACTTCTACATCCCATAGGAGTTTTGAAAGATCCAGTGACCTTAACAACTTGATCGTAATTAAGAATATCTGGATACATACGTTTAGTGGCACATTCTAAAGCTATCTGTTTTACATCATAATTAGGATCTTCTGGCTTACTATTAACACCTTCTCTGATCGCAAAAACTAATTTAGGGAAAATAGCTGTTTTTTTATTTCTACCAAGTCCAGCAATCCTATTTTTAAGGATAGATTCTTGGATTAATTTAGCTTCTTTACTTGTTCCTAATCCAAATCCAAAAGTAACAAAAGGAGTTTGACCATTAGATGTATGAAGGGTATTAATCTCATACTCAAGACCTTGGAAAGCATCATAACATTCTTTATGAGTTAATGCTTCTGCGTATTCTTCTTTGTTAGGAATATTCCATTTTTCTGCTGTTTTTAAATGCTTGTTGTAGGAACAAATAACATATGGAGCTAATATTTCATCTATTCTATTAATAGTTGTTCCACCATAAGTATGGCTTGCAACTTGTGCAATAATTTGAGCTGTTAAGGCTGTTGCTGTACTAATAGATTTTGGTGTCTCAATATCGGCGTTCCCCATTTTAAAACCATTCGTTAACATTCCTTTAAGATCAACTATCATACAGTTAAACATAGGGAAAAATGGCGCATAATCTAAATCATGATAATGGATTTCTCCAACCTCATGCGCAGCTACAACATCCTTTGGTAAGATATGGTTCTTGGCATAATGCTTGGATATAATACCTGCTAAAAGATCTCTTTGTGTAGGGATTACTTTACTATCTTTATTAGCATTCTCGTTTAAGATAGATAAATCACTTTGTTCTATTAAACCTTTTATATCACTATTAAGTTTGCTATTTTTTTCTCTAGCTACATCTCTGTCATGTCTGTATTCTATATAAGAACGAGCTATATCAGGATATTTGCTTTTCATTAAATATTCTTCAACTTTCTTTTGAATATCATTAATAGATATTAATTCGTGATCTTTAAAAGCTTCATCTACTTGATTTGCTATTTGTTCAGCAAAGTTATTTTCTATGACATCAAATCCTTTCATAGATTTTTGGACTGCATTTATAATCTTAGAGATATCGTATTCAACATTTCTATTATCTCTTTTTACAATATATTTACTCATTTATAACCTCTTATTTTCAATTAAACACTAAATATTGTTTGTTTTATTATTATAACACACTACATATAGTTTTCCAGAGACTTAATTATAGAATAATTGACTAAAATCAATTTATTTTTAAATTTCGGAAATAAAAAAATAGTATTGATTTTGAGTAGAAAATATTATAGTATACCTAAAGAAGGGGTATGTGGCTTAACTGTTCCTTCGTTCCACCTACTCCTAATAGGTGAGTCCATGACTTTAAAGAATACACATCCTGCTTAATATTCATATTAAGTGGCTGATAAAAAGTGACGACAGAAAATCGCGGATGCTGTCAGACTGTGAAAACAGAACAATGAAGAAGAAGGTATTTACCTGTGAAGAACAATATTTATTCTCGTTAAGTTGAGGAAAATAGTAAATATTTTGCGTCCTTCCACTTTTTAGTAAGAAAGGAGCTTCGGCTCCTTTTTTATTTAATAATAATAAAAATAAAAAGAGGTAGCTATGATATGTGATATAGAAAATGAAGATGATTTTATTAGAGAAACAGAAAAATTTATTTCAAAATTTGAGATGTCCACACTAAGTAATAAGCCTCCTTACTCAAAACCTTTCTCCGACTTAAAAGAATATCTTTATCAATATATGGGATATAGTTATTATTCTTACCATTGTTTAAATTTAAGTTATTTACATGAATTATTAGAATCTATTCAATATGTATATATTAATGTAGATAAAGGGAATGATTTTCTATATTCTTCTTTATCTAATCATCTAACAGTATTATTAAAAACAGATTACGAATCTTTAGGATATGATGATAACGAAGAAAAAGTAGAAGATGATGATTATGAAGATGAGGATTAAAAATATTTTAGTTTTCTCATTATATATTTTATTATATAACAGTCACTAAATAATATACATAAAAAGAAAGGGAAATATGGGAATTAGTTATATGCCTAAAAAAATATATGGTGTTTATATTGATGGTTCAAAAAGAGATTTGCTAAATTTTTTAAGCGAAAATGGATACAATATTTCAGAAGAAAAAAACGAAGAGTTGTAGCTATTATGATGACTTAATGTGGTTTTTAGGATTAGGAGAGGATTGGATTGTATGTCAGTAACCCCGCCCTGTCGGACGAGGCTTGAGAATGAAAATAGGTTTATCGTTTTCGATAAAGAAAAACCAAATAGTTTTCCTGAACAAGTCTGCGACTTGGATTAACTGACCAGCCTTAGTCTGTGAAACGCTGAGTTTTACAGACTACGTTAAAAAACAGATGACACCATAGGATACTTCTCCAGTTCTATGCAATGTCGTAATACATTAAACATTTCTTGGGGGTAAGGAAAAGTGTGTACTACATGGTAAAATGTAATTTCTTCGAAATTGCATAAAAACCGAAATGTTTTTTTAACTTTGGCGAGGAGATAGCAGAAAAAATGTAACTCATGTCATGAGTTGCATTTGATAGCCAACTTTATGAAAAACATTGTTTTTCATAAAAGATAATAAGGTAACTTATTTTTAGTAATAAAGGATATTTTAAAATTGAACAGAATAAATAAAAATGTAACTCACTGGTTTTACCGAAATGTCTCATTTCGTTTTAAATATGTAACCGCCGAGGCGGTTACATAATGAACAGGGTTTTCGTATTAAGTAAAACAGGTAAAGCTTTGATGCCCTGCCATCCGGCAAGGGCAAGACTGCTATTGCATAGCAAAAAAGCTGTAGTTAAGCGTCTTTATCCTTTCACTATACAGTTAACTCAGCGTTCAGAGGGATATATACAGCCTGTTGAACTCAAGTTCGATCCGGGTTCAAGACAAACAGGGATAGGGCTGGTTTTACATGGGAAAAACAGGCTGTCTGCCATATTTGGTGCTGTGTTAACTCACCGTGGGCAGGAAATAAAAGGCAATTTAGATAGTCGGCGTATGATAAGAAGGGCCAGAAGAAACCGTAAAACCCGCTACAGGCAAGCACGGTTCCTTAATCGTGTAAGAAGTAAGCATAAAGGATGGTTGGCTCCATCCGTCCAGAGCCGTGTAGATAACATAGTAGAATGGTCTAAGCGTTTCATGCGATTGTCTCCTGTTGGTTTTATCACCGTAGAATCAGTTAAGTTTGATATGCAGAAGATGGAAAACGCTGCGGTTGAAGGACTGGAGTACCAGCGTGGCACGCTGTTTGATTATGAAGTAAAAGAATATTTGCTTGAGAAATACAATTATAGCTGCGTCTATTGTGGGGCGAAGAATGTGCCATTTGAAAAAGAGCATGTTATCCCACGCAGCCGTGGAGGAAGTAACAGAATAAGCAATCTGGTGTTATCCTGCAGGTCATGTAATGAGAAAAAAGATAACTTGCCAATCGAGGAGTTTTTAAAGGATAACCCGGCGTTATTGAAAAAGATAAAGGCACAGTTAAAAAGCTCGTTAAAAGATGCAGCAGCGGTCAATATAACCCGAAAACAAATCGTAAAAGAACTGTCTAATTTAAATGTGCCTGTTCTGACGGGAACAGGAGCGGAAACGAAATATAACAGAGTAAGCCAAAAATATCCTAAAGAACATTATATAGATGCGTTGTGTGCAGGCACAACGGGAGCGAAGGTGTATATATCTAAAAAGTTAAAGCCGTTGTTGATAAAAAAGGAGAGAAGAAATAACAGGCAAATGTGTCTGGTAGATAAATATGGTTTTCCAAGAGGAAAAGCAAAAGGATCTAAGATAGTGCAAGGATTTAAAACAGGTGATATAGTGAAAGCTGTTGTGTTGAAGGGAAAGAAAAAAGGAACGTATAAAGGTAAAGTATCAGTAAGGTCAAGTGGAAGCTTCAATATAAACGTAAAACATGGAAGAGTAGAAGGAATAGGCTGGAAGAACTGCGTAATGCTGCATAGGTTCGATGGGTATAGCTATACTTATTAGTTAATAGGCATAGACCCCGCCCCAAGGGGCGAGGCTTCAGTTTTTTGGTGAATACAATTGCTGGAGATGATTATGTTATTGGATTTGAAACTGAAAAGAAGTAGAAGATGGCAACTATAAAGAAAGATTTGAGAAGCTATTCCCTAAGATCAAGCATTCACCAGAATTAATAGAATTTGTCCAACAATTATAAATAAAAAGGCTACTGTGTAGCCTTTTTTATATTTAACCAAGATGTGATTCAATAAACCAAAGCATTTTATCAAGCTCTCTTGAAGCGGCTGTAAATATATCTGCTGTATCTTCATCTTCAACCTCTGAAATAGCTTTTCTTAAACGATTAGCCACAACAGCGTAACGTTCAGCTAAAGCTTTAAGATGTTCTTCTACAGATCGGATATTAATAGGATAAGCCTTAACAGTAGAATCATCAACTACTGCTTGAGATGTTCCTACAGCAATACCTCCTAACTGTACAGTTCTTTCAGCCATAATATCTTCATGTTCATTAATAGTATCTCTAAATCCATCTAGCATTTCGTGAACAGCTATAAAGTTTGGACCTTTCATATTCCAATGAGCTTGTTTTGTAATTAACGCTAAATCAATAAAATCAATGACAAAAGAATTCAATAAAGAAACAGCTTTTTTCTTTATAACATCAGGTGTATCATTTAATGTAAATCCTAATGTATTTTCTCTAATACTTGCTATTTTAGTACTCATAAAGACCTCCTTATAAAATAATATAGTAAAGATTACTCTATTTTATTTTATTTAACAATATGATATACTCTATAAAATCAATAGGTAAGTATTATTGCAAATAAAAAGAAGGCCGGAGCCTTCTTTTTAAGAAATGATTTTATTAATAAATTTCTTTTGGTATTTTTTCAATTACTTCTTCTTCTGATAATGGATAAAATAAGCACTGGTTACGATCATTGTGCCATTCTTTTGCTTTCTCAAAGTGTTTTCCACCTTCTACGTATTCCATAACAAACACAACCTCATGCTCAAATGCTGACATTATTAAATCCATATGCTCTTTAAAATAATCTAACTTATTACTATATCCTTCTGCAGATGCCCACATAGTAATATCATAGCTTTTTGCTTTAACGTAACTAACATCATTTTCTTTATCAGTAAATAAGAAAGTATCAAACCAACAAACTTCATTAGTTTCTCTATTGATATAAGCTTTACCAATATTGTAATATCCACTGATACTTGCTGGAGTTTCGTGAATAGAGCGAAGAACTCTAGGTTCAACTTTATATTTAACATCAAACGCTAGAAGCCCTTTAGAATTGATATTAAATATTTCTTCAAGTTCTACATTATTTTTATCACTTAATGGCATTATTATACTCCTTTTTCAATCAGTCTATTATATAAAAAAGCTTTATATTAAGCAATTAAAAAAATATAAAAATAAATTTGCAAAATCATTTTTTAATATGCTATTCTTTTAATATAACGAAACAACAAGTAGTTTTTAGATTTAAGATTAGTTGTTCGAACGTTCTGGATTTGCGATTGTGAAACTGACGAGCCGATCGGTTGCGATGATAGAGTAAGTAGATACTCAGAATGAAAGATTCAGTGCACGGGGTCGATTAAGGACGGGGAAAACGGCGGATAAGTGAAGGAGTTTAAAATGGTATCGTCTCCTTAACGACTATTCTTTAATGTAAGAATTACAATAACTATAAAGCAGTAAACTTTTAAGCAAGGCTAGTCCTTGCTTTTTTTATTTCTATTTTTCCAAAGAATCAAATAAAGTGTTTGAGGTTATTAAATATTCGTGATATATATGTTATATTATTGTGTTTTAGGAGGTCATATGAAATTTGATAAAATATTTGATATGAAACTTGAAGAAAATGCTGCAACATTTATGTCAGAAGATAAAGTTGTTCATATAGATTTAATCGAAAAAAATCTATTTAAAGTTTCGATAAATGAAAAAAATGACTTGCAAAGGTTAAAAGAAGTCGATACAATAGAGGCATCTTGTGATCAAGAGTTAAATGAAAAAATAAAAACCATTGTTGATAATTATGAGGATTAAAGAATGAAATAGACTGATAAAAAATATATTTATGTTTTCGTAAGAAAAGATCTCCCTATTGAACAAATCCTTGTTCAGTCATCTCATGCTGCTTATGAAGCAGGTCTTGCTTTTGACAATCAAAGCAAATTAATTACCTCTGTTCTTGTTATTGGTGTAAAAAACAAATCAGCCTTAGAAAAAGCATATCTACAGCTTTCTTCGTCTATTGAACTTGTAAAGTTTGAAGAACCAAGCTGGGATTATGGTTTTACTGCATTCGCTACACAACCTATATCAAATGAGCAAAGAATATTATTAAAAAAATACCAATTGTTTAAGCATATTGCAAAGGAGGCTGTATGAATACTATTCATTCTTTGGAACAAATGTATAAAGAAGAAAAAGAAAATGCTCTATCTTTTTTAGAATGGCAAGAAGGTTGGGATGGATATTCTGCTAAAAAAATAGATGAAAATGCATTATTAAAACAATTTATAGCCTTTGATATGTGTTTAAAAGCAGAACTTCCTATGCCAAATATAATCCCTAATAGTGCTGGCTTCGTTGAGTTAACATGGAGTAATAAAGGGAATGAGGCTTATATAATTTATGATAATGATGATGGCTATTTATTATGTTCATTAGGAAAAGGAAAACTATTTTATGATAAAGAATATAAAAGTGAAAATGATTTAATATTAGATGAAGGTTTTATAAGTATTATCAAAAATTATTTTTCGTTATCAGAAATGTATTCTGCATTATCCAGACTTGAGGATCTTAAAAAAATAGAAAACGGATGGGATGGTAAAGAAGCTTTAGCAATGAGTGAAAAAACTTATAAAAATATACTAAGATTTATAAAATCAAGAATTACAGGAGGTTATAGTATTTTTTTAAATTATGAAGGAGAAGTCCTTATAGAGTTTTTTGATGATGAAAAAATGGAATATATTAGTTTTGAAATAGGTGAAAATGTATGGCGTATTTATGAAGATGAGCAAGAATATATTTTTAATAATGCTTTATCTTTTTTAGGCAAAGTTAGATTTTTAGTTAATAAATAACAGGAGAATATTATGATATAGGTTAAAGATTTTAATGAATTATTAGATTTAATGAAAAAAACAGAGCAGATGCAAGGTTTGAGTGTGCATGATCATGGCTTGGCTGTTGTAGAATCTTATAAAAATCTTATAGATGATCTTAATAATGGTAAAGAGGTAATAGATCCTATTATTAATACTGTTTATAAGAAACTAAAAGATAAGATTTTACCAGATGAAGTAGCATTACGTTATCAAGAATTTCATGATTGTGGTAAACCTCTTTGTTTATATTTTGATGAAGAAGGTCGTAGACATTTTCCCGATCATGCTAATGTAAGTTATAATATATGGAAGCAATTATTCCCGGAGGAAAAAGAAGTGCAAGAGTTAATTAAACATGATATGGATTTCCATACTTTAAAAGGTGAAGAGTTAGATGATTTGTGGAATAATCCTTTAGCGCCAACCCTTTACTTTACTGCATGGGCGGAAATTATTGCTAACTCAAAAATGTTCGGTGGTTTTGATAGTACATCATTCAAAATCAAAAAGAAAAAACTTATTCAGGCAGGAAAAAAATATCTAAATAAGTAAAAAGTAAAAGAGGCTCCGGCCTCTTTTTTATTGATAACAATTTTTTGTTATGTTATAGTTATAGGAAATTAGGAGAAAAATAAATGTTAAAAGTTATTGTAAATAAATGCCCAAAAGATATTATTAAATCACAAAATGATTTTAAAAATACACTTTTCGTTAATGATGGAGATGTTTATAATTTTTTAAATGGTGATGCTATTTTCTTAGGTCGTTCTTTTGGTATGTCTGATATAGAAGATATAGCAGATGCCATTATTGAACAAAATAAGAAATTTCCTGATGATAATATTATTGTTCACACTTTTAATCCTTTATTTCTTAATTTCTTTACTGATGAGGATGCCAAAGAGTATTTTGAGTATTACGATAAAAAAACAGGTAGCTTTAAAAAATTTTTTAGCATAGAACGAATTCTAAATAAATTAGATGTTATGGGTCCGGGTGAAGCAGTATGTGATACGGACATAAATTATTTATAATAAAAGAGAATATATTTTGGAAAAAGATTTTTATTTGACAAAAAAAGAGTTAACAAAGCTATTAAAAATAGCAAATGAAAAAAGTATAACAATTCCTTCTGGACTAAGTAGAGAAGAAAGAAGGCATTGGGCTAATAAAAATTTAAATAAGGTTTAATATGAATAGAAAATTAAATAGTAAAAAAGGATTTCTCATGCATTAAGTAATTTAATATAGGAGAAAACATGTCTAGATCATATAGTAAATACGTTCCTTTATGGGGTTCTAATTGGAAAAGAGTTTCTGAAAAGGATGATAAAAAAGAATGGCATAAAAAAATGAGAGGAAAATTTAAATCTCAAATTTTTAATGAAGTAGAAGTTCCAAACGTAAATAAAAATGAAGTTTCTAATAAGTGGATGATGAGGAAAGATGATAGTCCGATAAGAATCCACCATTCATTAGTTAAAAACGTTATAGAAAAGGACTTCAATGATGATCTTATGAAAGGATATATTCAAAGAGACTCATATAAAAAAGCAACATCAGTAAAATATAAAGCTAGAAAATAAAAAAAGAGGGCGTAGCCCTCTTTTATTTTATTTAGATTTCAATCTCAACTAAATAGTCCAACCTTATTTGATTACCTTTAAAAATAATAATTTCATCATTTTGAACACCACTTTTACCCGCTTTAGCCCAAAATGAATCATATCCTGCTGGTGGTTTACCACTTGATCCTGTAGCTCCAGAAGGAACAAAATATTTCCCCAATGCAACAGAAGCTAAGAACATATAAATCTTATTCCTTGATTGGCTTCCAGAAGCCCAATATAAACCATCACAATATTGAAGGCTCTTAGATGATTGGTTAGCAAAATACAATCCATTACCAAACATTGCACCTGCTTTCTGCCCCGGAGAAACAGATGGCATCAATAACCCTTTACCCATAATAGAAAGAATATTTGCTACACGAGTTCCATGCCACAAAAGTTCAACGTTACCAACTTCTTTTTCAGCTTTTTCAAAACCTTCTTGCTGACTGCCTAATTTAACTTTATAAATCCTTGAAACTTTAGACTGCATAATGCGATGACCATGCATACTATTTTTAGATTTATCATAGTATTTAGAAATTTTATCAATAAGAGCTTTATCTACAATATGTTCAATTTCAACATCAAATACTTTTGGAACATCTTGTTTTTCAGCTTCTTTATCAAGCTCTTTTTTACCTTTTTTCAAATCATCAATAAGATCAAGAGTATCGAAAAGCTGATTACAAATAACACGTTGAGTTTCAATATTTCTCTTGCTAAATAATAAATAGTTTTTATCTCTAGCATTTTTAACTTTATTAGGAATTAAGTAAAAGTAATCTTCGTTAAGTTCAAAGATCTTATCTTCATTCTTAACAGGATCGGCGTTTAAGAGAGCTTCAATCTTATCAAGGATATGATAAGCTTTTTCAACAGCATCTTTTTTAACAACACCTAATGGTGTTTTAAATAAACCATCATTACTATCATACGTAATGTTAGTATTGCTGGTAATGTTATGAATATTTTCCTTGGCAATTTCTTCAATTAAAGTTTTACTCTGAGTGTCTTTATAAATAATTTGTTCGAGAGCAATATCAATAACTTTTTTAGCACTAACAGAACCGCCATCACCTGTAGAAATACTTTCAATCTGTGCTTCTCTGTAGCCTTTTTTAATTTTAGATGCTACAAGACTATTAAACTTTCTTTGACCACCAGAGTAAGATGTTTTCTGACCATCAGTTCCAATTCGACCATAGACAACATCAATCTCGCCACTATCAAGTAAAGCGACTTTATAAAATTTATTATTATTCCCTTTAGTATCGAACATGGTTAACATTTTAATATCAATAATACCCATTTTATCCTCTCTATATCCTCATTTATACTTGATTTAATAAATGGGGCATCGCCCCATTTTATTTTTACTATTAGTGGTTAAAAAGTTTTTCTACAAGTTTTTTAACAGCTTCTGTTTCCATTTCAGAACCTGCAATATCAAGATTAATATCATCAATTTCAAATGTATCACCATCTCTTAATGTATTCATCGGAGGACGAATCTTATCATTTGCATTTAAGAATAAGGGTTCTGTTCTACCATTTTCGCGTGTTACTGTACCAGCAATATAAGAGATTTCACCAAGAGTAGCGAGTTTTTTAAGCTGTTCAGTAGTAATAACAAAAGAATCTTGTTCTTCATCATCAACAAAACCTAATGGATTATCTAAAAGATCTGGAATAGAAGAAATCAAAACTTTTAAGTCTTCAATATGAACTTCATTATCCTCAATACGAGAATCAATCATTTTCTTAGCTGTGGCCCAATCTTCAATATTTTGGATAATAGCTTTTGCTTCATCAAGCGTTTCTTCTTGAGAACCTAGCCAAGAAAAGTGAGGATCAGTTTCTAAAGAAACTTTATAAGATTCTAAGCGAGCCTTAACTTGTTCAAGATAATTACCATCTAATTCTAAAGTTGATAAGTTTATAAATACTTGCGTCATTGTATATTTCCTCTGTTGTTTTGATGTGTAAAATATAACATTTTTGAAGATGTAAATCAAGGTTTTTTTATCGTTTTATTAATATAAAAATCATTAATATTCAATAAGATATAAAATATTTCCTAACTAAAAAAATGATTTTTTTTGTTGTAAAAATAACATTGATTTTAATGTAAAAAAAGCATATACTTATTAAAAATAAATAAAGGAGGTGATCTATGACATTTTGAAACTGTAAAAAATTAGGAGAATAAAATGTCTAGAAGTTATCGTAAAACTACTATTTTTGGAAATACTACGGCTCGTTCTGAAAAAGATTTTAAGAAAATATGGCATGGAATAGCAAGAGCAAAAAATAAAGGAAATATAAAAAAATCTATAAGGGATAATAGCTTTGATAATATGGTTAATCATGTGAAAGAAGAGGTTTTTAATGCCTATCTTTTGCCTAAAGATGGTAAGCACTATTGGTCTAAAAAAAGTATGGCTAAAAAAGTAGAGGACGGATTAATAGATTCTCATTATATAAGAAAAATCATGTCTAAATAGAAAAAAAGAGCTTCGGCTCTTTTTTTTGTTTTAATTATTCCTTTTATACCTGACAACTGGATGGTCTTTATATTGATTTTTATTAAAAAGGCTTTAACATAAAAATATTATGAAAATTTTACAAATCAATATAAGGTGTATAAATGAAAAAGTTTAAAAGAAAGAAAGGATTCAGTCTATTAGAAATATTACTTGTCTTAGGAATAATTTCTGGAGCAATTATATTAGCTTTAATAATTTATCCTAAAATAACAGGAGCAAATAACGTAAAAACTGAAGTTTCAAATGCTGGTTTAATAAAATCAGGTGTTCAAAGTTTATATGCGTCTTCTTCAAACCCGCCATCAAACCCTAATATGAATAGTATGTTGATTAAAGCCGATTTAATTCCTGATAATATGGTTCAAGGAACTGCTAATATCCAAAATGTATGGAGTGGAGATGTTTTTGTAGGAACAACAACAATAAATAGTAAAACAGCCTTTGCTATTCAATATAATCATGTTCCTGCGGCAGAGTGTATAAAAATGGTAACATCTGCCTCTACAGGTTTTGATCAAATTGTAGTATCAGCAGGTAAAGCAGGAAGTGCTGGAGGCGTAGTTTCTAGTGGAGGAAATGTAGCATCAGGAATAAGTGAAGATGGATCTACAAAAATAGAGGCGAATGTAGCGAATATTACTCAATATTGTAATGCTGATTCATCATCTTTCCCAACAGCTTTAATAATGTTCAAGTTTTACTAATATTAAATAATACGATTAAAGCACTTTGCGAAGTGCTTTTTTTTATTAAAAAATACTTGCTATTAATAAGATAAAAAGATAAAATCTTATTAATTAACATATATCCTTATTTTAAAAGAGAAAAATACATGACAATAAAAGTTAACGTAAAAGAGAGAGATAAAAATAAAGTATATAAGCCTCTCACACAAAAAGATCTTGATGAAGCAATAATAAGAGGGCAAGAAAGATTTGCAAGATTTCCTGTGTCTGCGGTTAGCTATAATTCTAAAAATGATAAAATTATCTTTAATATGAAAGATGGAACAACAAAAGAATTAAATGTATATGATATAGAAGAATTACAAACAGCTTCAAAAGAAGATTTAAAAAATATAAGGTTTTCAACATTTGGAATACATTTAGAAAGTTTAGATTTAGATATTAGTATTGAAGGGTTGTTAAAAGATAAAGGCTTAATAGTCAATGAATACAAAAAGTAAAAAAGTATTCATAAAAACTTTAAAAATAAGCCACCCGGCTTATTTTTTTATATTTAGGTTCTGTATTTAAAAACTACAGATGTCAGAAACTTAAAACAAGCAATAAGTATGAACTTATTAAATATTAACTTAAGAGGTATAGGATGTTTTAGGAGAAAGAAATGGGAAATATATTACAAGTAGATGTAGCAGGAACACCACAGGAATGGATATCTCCAGCACAAGCAGCAACAATTATATGTTCTGGAAATATGTCATGGTCAACAGGAAGTATTGTAACAACCTTAAACGGTGGTCGCTCTCGTTTTACAGGTTTACAATCTAAATTAGATATTCCAGCAATAATTGCCACAAAAGGTGTTGCTAGAATAAATCTTTTAGATCTTGCGCCTGCTCTAACAAGACATAATGATAAGCTTTTCGAAAGAGATCGTCATTTATGTGCTTATTGTGGTCAAGTATTTAAGCATGAGGAATTAACTCGTGAGCATATTCATCCAGTTTCAAAGGGTGGAGAAGATACTTGGATGAACGTAGTCACTGCTTGTAAAGACTGTAACTGGAAGAAATCCGATATGTTATTAGAGAAAACAGGTTTAAGTTTGTTGTATTTACCTTACATTCCTAATAGATATGAAGACTTCTTATTACAAAGAGGTGGTAAGAAGATAATCGCTGATCAAATGGAGTTCTTGTTAGAGAAAGTACCAAAAACAAGTCGTCTTAGAAGTTAAGAAATAAAGCCATACAGTTGTATGGCTTTTTTATTTGCAATATTTAAAAAAAAGGATATGCTTAAAATAATTTAAAAGGAAGGTATCATGCTTATATTCAATATTATTTTAGGTTTATTATTATTAATTATTATTTCTCGTATCTACATCTCTATAAAAGGGAGAAAAAATAGATTAAAAGGCTATGTAATCAAAGCATGGCAAAATGGTCAAAAAAAGGCAAATGACATTTATAGAAATAAAAGTGCTGCATCTCTAAAAAAACTTATAAACTCTAATATATTGCTTTCCATTGCAATAAAAAATAAAAAAGGTTCAAAATCCGAGAATTTTGAATTAGCTTATATTACATTAGCTGAAACAGTTTCAATGAAATATTTTTTAGAGAGAACAAAAAATGAAAACTTACCATACCTTAATGATGAGAATGAAATAAACAGATTAGTGAAAAAAGACGTTTTTTCAATATTTAGAGAAAAATCAGAGCTTGAAAAATATTTCTTAAGATCATTAACGCAAGGTTATATTCCTGATGAATATAAAGAAGATATTCATAAAATATTAATTTTTATAACAGATATTGAAAAACTTAAACAAATAGAGCAAAAAAAGTAAGTTGTAGGCTTTTCAAAGTATTTAAAATCATTTATTAATAGTTTAAATGAACATATTTAGGAAATTTAAAATGAAGAAAATGAGAAATAAAAAGGGATACTCATTAGTAGAGTTAGTAATAGTTATATCTATGATTCTAATAATATCATCCTTAATAATAATAACATATAATGTTTATAGGCAAGGAGCAGATACTAAAAGATTTATTCAAGAAATAAATATTATCATGGATGGTGCTGAAAATATCTTAGCAAATACCAATCCAAATGGTTCTTCAAAAACTTCAAATGTTATAAGCATGGATACATTAAAAAATAGTTATGCATTACCAGCAAGAATAAGAGATGGTAATTATGTATCTCCTTTTAGTGGAACATATACATTAGGTTATGATACCACTTATCCTAATGCTAATGTTGTTCAACTTACAATAACAAAAGTTCCAGAATATGCATGTGAAGGAGTTGTATCAAGTCTTGCTACAAAATATTTTGAAATAAGAGTGAACAACTCTTATGTTCCTTTGTTGCCACCTGCATCAGGAACGACTTGGAATAGAAATACACTTAACGTAACAAAGGCCGTTACTTTATGTACTGCTGGATCGAATAATACTATAATATTATCAAACTTCTTATATCCTAAAACCTACATGTTATATACTCCGGGAGGAGAAGTAACAAGCGCCCAAAGAGATCAACAAGTAAATGATAACTATAACTTGTATAAGAATACTATGACAACTAGAGAAGCTCATCAAGTAGCCGCGCAATAAATAATAAAATCTAAAATACTAAAAGAGAGAACAGAGTTCTCTCTTTTAAATTGCTCTAAAATAGAGCAAAAGTGTTTATTTTTATTACTTTTCTGTATTTTTTACGTTACACATTATTAAAATATATAATAAAATAAAACTCGTTATTGATCACACTAATATGATAAGTTATAATTGTATAAATAACTCTCAAATATAAATCTTTCAACTTAAAGGTGGCCTAATGGAACAAGATAAAGATCTAAATAATTATGAAAAAAAGAAAATAGCTATAAGATACTGGTTGGAAGGTAAGGCAGAACATGATATTCAGTATTATAACTGTCTAAAAGCAATGGAACTTGCGATGAAATATCATACTGGTTTAAGAAAAGATGGTTTTACTCCAGAATTTCAACATCAAATAGAAATAGTAAGTAATTTAAGACTGAATGTTAAAAATTTATTGAATCCAGCAGATACCATAACAGTAGCGTTTTTACATGATCTTGTAGAAGATTATGGAATAGGATCAAAATATTGGGAAACACAAAAAGAAAGATTGGAAGGTTTAAAACCAGTAACATTAGAGTTTATAAAAAAACATTTCGGAGAAACCGTGATGGAAGCTGTTGATAAAATATCTAAAATGGCAGATGGCGTTTCAAAGAGTAAAAATACTTATTTTAAAGGAATATCTGAATGTCCAATAGCAAGTATAGATAAATTAGAAGACAGAGATCAAAATTTGGATTCGATGCTCAATGCTTTTACGATGAGAAAGCAACTATCTTATTGTGATGAAGTTGTAGATCATTTTTTACCTATGGCAAAAGTAGCGGCAAGAAATTTTCCAGAACAAGCAGCAGCTTATTTAATGTTAAAGAATAAATTAATATCTAAAGTAAAAGCAGTTAGAGGTATGTCAGAAATATTTATTGCTCAAGGATTAGATTTAGATCAAATTCCTATACAAGCAGCAAGAAAAGCAAGGAAAATGACAGCATAAATAAAAAAGAGGGGAGACCCTCTTTTCTATTGATTTTAACATTTAAAATATGTATTATAATTAAATATAACAAAAAAAGGAGGGTAAAATGATATTAAAATCAAGTAATTTAAACCTTTCCTCTCTGCGTAAGTGGAGCATTTTTGTTCGCCTTATAAATCCTTTCTCAACACGACATTAATATTTCCCATTATTTTATTAAAAGATAATTAAGTTTATCTAACCATCTATTGTAATAAATTAATATATTTAAGGAAAATAACATGTCTAAAAAAAACTTTAAGCCTCAAGCAGGATTCCCTGAAATAATAAATGCTTCTGAATATTATAAATTAGAAAATATCTGTAAAAAATGGGCAGAGGAAATAGGGGCATCACCTATACTTTTACCATTAGTTGAACAAAAGGAGTTATATAATCGTTCTATTGGGGAAGGAACGGATGTTGTAGATAAAGAAATGCTATCAATCAATAATAATAAAGAAGAACTTGTTTTAAGACCAGAAGGAACAGCAGGGGCAATAAGAGCATGGAATAATCAAGGTGGCAGGAATATAGGTGCACAAAAATGGTACTATAGTGGTTATATGTTTAGAAATGAAAGACCTCAAGCAGGAAGATTTAAACAATTTCAACAATTTGGAATGGAAATAATTGGTAGTAAAGAAGGAATAGCAGATATAGAACTACTTGTTGATTTAGACAGGTTGTTTGAAAGACTAAATATTAGAGATTATCTTACTTTAAAAATTAATAACATAGGAACTATAGAAGAAAGGAAAAGCTATGAAAAATATTTTATTGAATGGATTATGCCTTTTAAAGATCAGTTAGATAAAACATCACAAGAAAGAATAATTAAAAATCCATTAAGAATATTAGATAGTAAGGATGAAGCAACAAAAAATATAATACTAAATGCTCCTAAAATAATCGATTTTTTAAGTCAAGAATCTTTAGAAAAATGGAAGAAAATGATTACTATTTTAGAAAAAATGGAAATCAGTTTTGAAATAGACTATTCATTAATGAGAGGGCTTGATTATTATAATGGATTAGTATTTGAATGGGTCATGACTGACGAAAACAAAGCTCAAAACGCTGTTGCTGCAGGAGGAAGATATGATGGTTTATCAAAATCTATTGATGGAGAGGATACACCAGCATTAGGTTTTGCTTTAGGGATAGAAAGAGTTTTACTTCTCACAAAAAAAGAAACTAATAATGAAAGAAAAGGTATTTACATTTGCTGGGCAGGGGATGTAGAAGATTTAGTTCTAAAAGTAAAAAAACAAATGATACAAGAAGATTTCGTCATGGTTGATGAAGGATTTAAGAATATAACAAAGCAAATAAAAAAAGCAAATGAAAAAATGTTTAGTAAATTAATAGTTATAGGAGAAAATGAAAAAAATAATAAGCAAATAAAAATAAAAAATTTATCAAATGGACTTGAAAAATCTTTAAAAATAATATGATAGCTATATATTAAATAAAAGTAAAAAACTCCATCCCGATGGAGTTTTTTATTGCTTATTTGTTTAGTATACTATACAATATAGTAAGTGAATAAAATACAATAAGGCGATTTATGAAAGTATATAATGAAAAAGTAAGCGGAATAGGGTCTATAATGTCAAATCTTTTAAGAGAATACAGGCTTAAAAGAAATTTTGATACTGTTAATTACATAGAAATGAAATGTAATAAAATTAATGCGTATTTTAAAGAGTATAATTTAAACACTGCTGTTATTGCAATATCAGGAGGTATTGATTCAGCTATTGTTTTAGGTTTAACAAAAAAAGCTTTATTAAAAGAAAATTCTCCTATTAAAAATATAATTGCTTTAACATTACCAGCCTCAGAAAATAGCGGAGTATCAGATCAAAAAAACTCTGCTAAAAGAGCATTAGAGGTTGGAAAACAGTTCGGAATTGAATTAATTAATATAGACATATCTACTCCTTCAAATACTATTTCAAAAGAAATCGAAAATCATTTAGGATTTAAAGCAGGTGATTGGGCAAAAGGACAATTTGTTCCTTATCTAAGAACATCAATGCTTTATTATATAACAAACCTGCTTACTCAAGAAAATAAAAAAGCAATATTACTTGGAACAACTAATGCGGATGAAGGCCAGTATCTTGGATATATAGGGAAAGCATCTGATGGTATGGTTGATGTTCAACCTATATCAGATCTTCATAAGAGAGAGGTTTACTTATTAGCAAAAGAATTAGGTGTTCCTGATTCGATACTAAAAGTAGCTCCAAAAGGAGATATGTATGACGAAAGAACAGATGAAGAAGTGTTTGGAGCTTCGTATGATTTCGTTGAAGCTTACTATGCGTTTTTAAAGTTAAATTCAAAAGAACAAGAAAATTTAATTAAAAAAATAAAAGAAAATAATGAGTTTAATACTTTTGAAGAGTTAAGTAACAATCTTGAGAATATGCATAGATATAATAAACATAAATATATGGGATGTTCTCCATCTGTTCATCTAGATTTATTTGAAATGCGTATTAAGGGTGGCTGGAAATATTATGTATGGGGAAATGATGATGAAAAGTAAACTTCCGGTAGGAAAATTTGAATATGAAGGTATTAATATATCTAAAACATATTTAAAAAAAATATCATTAAATAAAATTAAAAAATCCTTAATAGTAAAAAACTTGTTATCAAAAGAAGATAGATTAACACTATTAAAATTATATGAAAGTCAAAGTAAAATACCAGTAGGCACTAATGGTATAGTATCTTCTTACAAGGAAAGGGATAAAATTTGTTCATATAGAGCTACTTTGTTTTCAAATAATTTAGCAAAACAATTATTCTTAAAAATAAAAGATATAGCTCCTACTTTTGAAGGTTATGATGTAGTAGGAATCAATGAATCTTTCAGATTTATTGATTATTTAGATGAAGGTATACTTATTCCACATTATGATGAAGGTTATACAAATAATAGAAATGAAACATCTTTAGCTACAATAGTAATCTATATAGAGCAAGCTGAAAAAGGATATACAGAGTTCGTAAAAGAATATAGAAATAATCATGATTATAAAGATTGGGATAGAATGGCTCAAGATGAAGAAATAATAGAAATAGCAAAAACAGAAAGTGGTGATTGTTTAATATTTCCTCATAGAACTTTACATCAAGGTTCTAAAACAATAGGAAGAAAAGTAATTATCAGAACTGATATAATGTATAGGATAAAAAAATGAATGATTTAATAGATTTTTTAAAAAATGATTGTTTGTATTGGAATACTTACGAATATTTTAAAGATAATAAAAATCTTTCTAATATAATGACAAAAGCCGGATTAATAAAAGAACCAAGATCACAAGATGATAACTTAATTCTAAATGATTATAATATTATATCAATGCCTCTTAATAAAAAATATGAAAGTAACAATGCTATTATAGTATCAACAGGATCTTTCTCTCCTATGCATGAAGGTCATGTTCAATCTATGCTCATCGCTAAAAACCATATTGAAAAAATGGGGTATAACGTTATACAAGGAGTAATATCTTTATCTCATGATGCTTATGTTTCTTTTAAAAATGGTGGTGTAGCAAAAAAACATATATCAGAAAGAACGATGTTAGCTTATGAAAAAATAGATGAGATGGGACAAACTGATTGGTTGAAAGTAGATAGAATGGAAGGGGAGATGTTAAGTTGTGCTGTTAATTTTTCAACTGTTTTAAAAAGAGTTTTTGAATATACTAAATATCATTTAAATTTAGATGATTTAACAGTATTTTATGTGTATGGTTCAGATAATGTTGAGTTTTCTAATGCTTTTATTAAAAATAAGACTTATCATGGTGTGTGTATAGAAAGAGAAGGTTATGATTTTAATTATTTAAAGGAACAACTATCAAATGAAAAAAATATACATTTCTTAAGGAATGAAAGCCCTTATAAATCCTATTCATCAACTATGATAAGAAGCAAGAAAAAAAATGAATTTAAACAAGATGTTAAAAAACAAGTTTATTTAATTAGAGGAAATGGTGCCAATACTTTATTCAATCACAATTTGAAATCTATTTTTGAAAAATATTTAGATAAGAATATTGATGTAAGATTATTTGAAACAGTAGAAGAAAAAAGAGTTGGTAATATTATTTCTTTGGATAAGTTTGTTAAAGGGGATTTTAACATTGATACATCCAGACTTTTTGAAATATCTTCATATCAAAGAAAAGCTAATGGAATGATTTCATTAAGCCGTTCTCTTGAAGAACAAATAAAAACAATACCCCAAGGAACATATGATCTTGTTGATGATGACTCTGTGAGTGGTTATACAATAGAAAAAATTAAAAATCTCCTTGCTAAGCATAATATAAAAATAAATCACACAAAAATGCTAATCCAAGATTATTTAAAAGATGAGGAATGTTTACTGGATGTTGTTGATGCTAGAGATTTTTTAATAAATAAAGAAAATTCACAAGGTTTGGTAGTGAAAAAAATAAATAAAAATAGTGGTAGAGTACCCTATATTTTCCCTGAAGTAAATTTAACAACAAGAGCGACAATAGCTCCAGCTTATCAAATACCATTCTCTAAAGATATATGTAATTTAAATTTAAGTTATAATAATGATAGAGATAATATTAAAATAAACAAATTATTAAGGCTATATAATAATTTTTTAGGAGAATAAATATAATGAATATAGAATATGGTCATATATATATAGAGGATATGCTGGACAAAAATTGGGCAGAGAAAATAAAAGATAAATTACAAAAAGAAATTCCCTTTATAAAAAAATTTAAAGGTAAGAAAATTGTACTAATTGATGATAAAGATCATTTATTAAAAGATGAAGAAAAAGAGCATTACAAAGCTTTAGTTAATAATTTATATTCTGAAATGGGTATTAAACCAGATCAAATATATTTTGAAAGAGATTATGTTATAAAAGCAGGTCAACTATTTGATAGTATAGACGATGATTTAAAACGCTCAATATATTTTAGGAAAGAAAATAAATATGTAGATATAGTAAATGTTAATGGTATAGATATACATGTAAGGGAAAGGAAGAATGGTAATATAAAAAACTATTGCGTTATGTTATCAACAGCATGGTCTATTTATAAGAGTGAATGTTATGGTAATAATCATGTTGTGTTACCAGAATATTATAAAAAAGTAGAGAATAACGTATCTCTACTTTTAGGATTATTAAGTTATCAGAATAATAATAAGTATTTCTTTTACTAATGAAGTTTTCTTTTAGAAAAAGAGTTTGTTATATTATTATCATTTTGGGGCAATGATGTTATCGTTGATTTTATTGCCCCTACTCTATGTTTTAAAGGCACATAATTTTCAATAAGTCTATTTATAACATTTTGTCTTTTTTCGTTTAAATATTGGCATTGATATGATAAATCATAAATAAATGAACCATTTTTATCAGGATGATTTATAGAAACACCCTTTGATAATAGAAAAGGAATTACTTCTAAATAGTCGTTTTCTACAGCAATATGTAAAGGTGTCTTACCTTGATTGTTATAAATCCCTTTTATCTCATGAAGTTCAGCAAATTTTTTAACAAAAGTCATATTTTTAGAAGCTATTGCACTAAATAAAATATTATCATAATAATCTTTAAAATCATCGTTTTTTAACATTATTCTTGTAAAGAAATCAAAAATTTCATGATTATCTCCAGCTCCTACAATAGATATAGCCGATTGACCATAAAAATCGCTTTTATAAATATTGGCTCCCGCGATCACTAAACTTTTTATTATGTCTATATTATTATTTTTTGTTGCTGTAATTATAGGTGTTATACCTAACTCATCAGATTGGTTTACATTTGCTCTATATTTTATAAGTAAATCAACTATATTTTTATTTTCAATAGCTACTGCAATACTTAAAGGAGATATCTCATCTAATCCCTTTTTACCATTAGGATCAATACCTATTTCTAAAAGTTTTCTGATAATTTGTTCATCTTCTAAATAGACTGACATTTCTAATATGCCAATTTCTATATCATTAATAGAAAAAACAAAATCTTCAACCTTTTCATTCATCTCTATTTTTTTTAAAACATCATTTCTATATTCTAATATTCTTTTATCTTCTTTCATATTTGTTCTCATAAATAAATTCTATCTATATTATAACATCCTAAAAGTTTTTATCTACTTTTTAACTTATCTTTGAAAAAATAATAAGTGTTATGTATAATCATAAAAAACATTCAATTAAGGTAAAGTAAAGATGACAAGTTTCTTATCAGCATGTAAAGAAAACGATTTGGATAAAGTTAAAAAAATATATTTTAATGCTACAGAAAATCTATTCGCCATAGACAAGAATGGAGACACTGCTATTCATATAGCAATAAAAAACAAAAATAAGCATTTATTAGAGACTCTATTGAAGTGGGATCTAATGATAGATATTAACAACAAGGATAAAAAGAATCCTTACCAATTAGTATTAGATAGTGAAAGCAATGAAATTTTGGATATATTTTTAAACTATAATCCTATAGAAGGTTTTTGCACATATTTTAATCAAGTTGATGTAGAAGATTATGTACAAAATGAGATATTCTTGTCCTATCTAAAAGAAAAGTATTTATCAAAAGTTGAGGAAGTTTTATATGAAGATGATGAGTATATCACTATTTTAAAAAATGATGGTCCTTTAGCTATTGAATTACTGCTCCCTTCTATACATGACTCTGATTCATTATTATCATTGCTAGAATACTCTATACAATCTGAATTTTTCGGATTATCAAAAATGCTCATTATTACTTTATATAAAAGAGATCATTCTGCATTAAAACAAAATACAGATAATATAATAAAAAATATTATAATAAAAGAAAATATTGATTTATTTGATTTCTTCATTGATTTGATAGAGTTAGAAAATATAAACCCCAAAATAGTAAGTGATTGCATATCACTTTATGCTACATACAATTTTTTTACTTATTTTATAGGTAAGTATATAAACAAAAAAGATGAAGTTAATATAAAAAGGATGCTTGTAGGAGCAATAGTAAGAAATTCTATATTAATGACTGATTTCTTGTTAAATGAATTTAATGTTTCACTTCCTCAAAATGCTCTTGATTATTCCATGCAGATAGAATGTTCTGTTGAATATCTGAATTACTTAAACGATAAAAATATAACCTTAAATAGCTCAAATTCAAAATTAATAATTGAGAAACTCAATGAAGAGAGAAAAGAAGAATCATTAATTAATCTAGTTAAATATTATACTGATATTTTAGATTTTACTAATGAGCATAATGAAAATCTTATGCACTTAGCTGTAAGATTTGATAATTTTAAATTAACTGAATACTTATTGAGCACGAAAATCAGTGCTAATAAAATATCGGATTTTGGCTTATCCCCTTTATTAATGATTAGTGATAAAGAAGATAAATGGTTAGATTTATTCATAAAATATAGAGATAAGATTAATTTTGATTTTTTTGATAATAACGTGAATACTTTATTAAACATACTTGTTCAACAAGAAGATCATAATAAAATAATAAAAGTTATTCCCTATATAAAACATATAAATCTTGTCAATATAAATGGTTTTAATCCTCTATTAATGGCTATAAATAAAGGAAATATAGGAATATTAAAAACTTTAATTTCTAATAAAGCAGATATTAATTGTTTATTTAATAATGCTTCATCAGCATTAGACTTTGCTTTATTCTTAAATAAAGATGAGATAGCTAAATATTTAACTGAGAATGGAGCAATAAGTTATGATGTAATGAGAATTACACCAATAACAGAAGCGATATTAGAAGAGTCTGTATTATCTAAAGATATAGAAAAAATAGGATATATTCTAAGTTCGTATACTAAAGATTCTGTAAAATATAATAATAATGCACTACCTAATAAAACCAAGGATTTAAATATATTACGTATACTGGTTCTATTTGGATTTGATATAAACGGGATAGGGTTAGAATATCAAACACCTTTAATGAATGCTATTATAGAAAATAATAATGAGACTATAGATTATTTAATAGATAATGGGGCCTTCATTAATAATTATTGTGAAGTAAATGGAGAGGTTCATAATTGTTTATCATTAGCCATTAAAAATGAGAATTTTTATGCTATAAAAAAATTATTAAATGCTAAAATAGATATTAATTTTAAAAAATTAAAAATAGAGAATGATGACATATTCCATCTAATTAAATCTTCTTTGCCTATTAGAAAAATAAAAAAACTGATAATAAAGAAAACAAAAGTAACGGAAAAGGTATCATTATTTAAATCTATAGAAAAAGAGAAATATGTCATAGAGAAAGATGATAGTTTATATATTTCTGATATTAAAAAGATACTCAATATACTAGACAATAGCTCTGATATAAGTAGTTTCATTGATTTAATAAATAAAGAAGAGTTTAAAATATCTTTTATGTTGGAAAATCAATCTTTTGAAGATATAAAAATAGAGAGCAAATATAATATATTAACTCTTGAAGATTTATCTTTAACTATATCCGATTTTAAGACAAAAATAGGCTATGATTATTTTAAAGATTTTAAAGTAATGATAAATTATGTAAATATAACAAGCAATAATACATCTAAAGACCTCGATTTCTTTATGCTTGTAAAAAATAAAGAAAAGCTAACAACAATATATACAATGAACAATAAAAAAGTTGGCTGTGTATATGAAAATAAGAGAATAGGATCTATAAATGCATTATTACCATCATTTTAAAAAAAGGAAAAATTATGTTATCTAATGATACTCTAAGTTTTGTATTGTTTTTATCAGTGTTAGTACAATGTCTTTATATAAGAAGCCTAACTAGATTAAATGACAGTTTATTTGACCAATATAAAGTTAAAAACTATTATTTTTATTTATACCCAATGTCAATAATAATATATTATATGTTTATAATTACAGGTTTATTTAAATACAGCAGCGTTTTGAACATTTCCGTAATGTTAGGAGTGCCTTTATTTTCATTTCTAACCTTTGTAACAGGAACATTATATTTATTATGGGGAAGTAAGAAAATGTTATCTCTCTTTAGTATAAAAGAAAAATATTTCTTCATGGATACAGGAGGATTAGGTTTATATGTATTTGTTATCGCGTTATTCTTTGGTACCTATTTAGCAAACTATGCTGTTATCGCTTTATTCATTATTGCAGCAATAACTCATTGGATATTTATTAATACAAATTATAAATTCTTAAATAAAAAGTTAAATAAAAAAATATAAAAACAAAACTTTACACAAAATATATAATCTTTTTTATTTTTTGTGATATAAGTTATAGAATCATTATTTTTAAAATATAAGGAAAGTGAAATGAAAAAACATTATTAAGTAAAGCTGTGGGATTATCATTATTAGCATCATTAATATATACAACACCAAGTATAGCACAAGAAAAACCTGTTGATACGAACTCAAGTTTTGATTTCTCAAAGATGAATGATACTCAAAAACAACAATTAGGAAACTTCATTTCAGATTATTTAATGGCTAATCCTGATATTCTAGTTAAAATGTCAGATAAAATACAAATAGAACAACAAAAGAAAGCTGAAGAAGAAAGGAAAATAATGGCTGGAATGGTTTCATCAACATTAAAAGATGAGTTAATAAATGATAAAGATACTCCTGTAATAGGTAATAAAGATGCTGAAGTAGTATTAATAGAATTCTTTGATTATAACTGTGTATATTGCTCCAAAGCAGCTCCAGATGTTGAAAAGATAATAAAAGCAAATCCTGATATGAAATTCGTATTTAAAGAATGGCCTATATTTGATACTAAATTACCAACTTCTGATTTAGCAGCAAAAGTAGGTTTTAAAGTTCTTAAAGAAAAAGGAAATGATGCTTATTATAAATATCATAACGCTGTTTATGCTACAAAACATGTAGAAGGGCAACTAAGTAAAGATGATGTTATTAAAGCAGCTAAAACTGTAGGTGTTGATGCGACAACGTTAAAAGAAGGCGAATATCAAGCTCAGATTCAAAAGAATAAAGATTTGGCAGCTAAAATAAAATTAGGGGGAACTCCTTCATTTATTATTATGCCAACTAAAAATCCAACAGCAGATAACACATTTATATATCCGGGGATATTATCAGAAAAAGACTTACAATCAGTAATAGATCAAATAAAAGGTTCTTTAAATAATAAATAATAAATAATACATAATAAAAGACTCACTGAAGGTGAGTCTTTTTAATTTAACTGTATTTAGATTAAATCGGTTGCAAGTTGACCATTATTATTAGGAATATTATCATCAGCTCCATATTTAATAAGAAGTTTCATTGTGCTATATTGTTGATGTATAGCTGCTAAATGAAGAGCTGTATTGCCATTATTATCAATAGCATTTATATTTACACCATGTTCGGAAATTAGCTTAATAATTTCTTCTTTATTATCAGAAGATGTTTTTGCTAACTCATGAAAAACAGTTCTTCCATATTGATCTGTTAAGCTTGCATCAACACCAAAAAGAATTAAATCGAATAAAACATTATAGTCATGAACAGCATAGTGCAAGGCTGTTCCATTATAACTACAAATATTAGTATGAATACCATTTTTTAATAAAGTAATCATAGTATTTTTATTTTTTGATTTTATTGAATAATGAAGAGCTGATTCTCCTTTGATGTTAGTTTTATTAATATCAGCGTCTAAGCTTAATAATGCCTCAACACAATCATTATTTCCTCTTAAAGCAGCGTAATGTAAAGGAGTCTCACCTTCATTATTAGAATGATCTATTAAAGCTCCTTTTTTAATCAGAAAATATATAGTATAAGCGTTATCATGTAAAGCGGCATAATGCAAAGGAGTATTTTCATTATTATCAAAAGTGTTTATCTTAACACCTCTTTTTATTAGTTCTTCAATAAAATTATTATCACCATGAATAGAAACAGTATGCAGTAATGAAAGTTCTTGTTTATTTCGGGTAAAAATATCTTGACCTATGTTAATTAGATAAAGAGCTATATCCCAATATCCCAAAAAGACTGCATAGTGAAGAGCAGTGCGACCTTGCTCATCCTTTAAAGAATAATCAGCTTTTCTTTTTACTATATTTCTAACTATTTCTATATCTTGCAACATGACACCATAATGAAGTGGGGACATTTTATTTAATTTATCAACAATATTTAGGTCTGCCCCAGCATCTATCAGTATTGTTGCAATATCCTTATAGCCTTGAGATAAAGCATAGATTAAGCTTGTTCTTCCTTCATTATCTTTTTCATTAATGTCTAAAAAATTATCTTCAGTTAATAGTTGAATGACTTTGCTATAATTATTTTTATGTACAGCATCATTTAATTTACTTATCATTATTGTCCCTTTTTATATTAATTTTTGTTCTGTATGTTTTATTATATCTTTAAATCTGGAAGACAGTATATCTTTGAAAAATATATTAGCATTATCATAAATTGTCTCATTATTATCATTTTTTAAATTCAAAGTAGAATACGAAAAGAAATCTAATAATATTTTATAAGCATATATAGAACCATTTTTAACGCAAGTATGAAGACATGTATTCCCAATATTATTTTTTTCTAATGTATTTACCCCACAAGAAATTAACAATCGTAGTAATTCTTCATCAAATATCTCTATAGCAATATTTGTAAGATTGTTGCAATTTTTGTTTGGTTTGTTGATAAAGTTTACGTCATATTTATAAATCAAATTATGAATAAAATAAACTCTATTTTTATTAAATCTGAATTTTTCACTCAATGTGTAAAATTTAAGATTAAAACATAAAAATGAAAAAGGATGAGTTATGTTATTATCATTTTCTGACATATAAATTTCAAACATTTTTTCGAAAATATATTTTTGTTCATGAAGTATACAATAATATAAAATATTAGCACCTTTATCATCTAAATAATGAGGGTTTATATCAAAAATTATGGATTGTTTCTTGGCATAGTAAATTAAATATTCATAATAATGTTGAGATAACTTTTGATTAATATTAGTAATTATAGCGTATATAATATTTTGAAAATTAGTATTATTTAAATTGGTATGAGATAAATAAAATTTAAAAATTTCAATATTCTGACTATAAAGTATTATAGAAATAATGTTATTATTTTTATGCCAAGGAATATTAAGCTTCTTATCGTTTTTATTAAAATAAATATTACCATAAGAAATAATATCATTGATAATTAAAAGATTGCCACCTAAAAAGGCATAAAATAAAGGGGAGTAATCTAAATCATCAAAAACGGATAAAAGATTAGGGTAATTGTCTGTACTATTATCTTTTATGGAGTTATATACATTCCAATCACCTTTCAATGCATAGAAATGAAAAAGGTTACTTTTTATATTTTCTTTATGAAATATCATTTTTACTCCTATACACCTATTAGCTTTAATAATAAAAAATAACAAAAATATGATTTTTAGTCAATAAATGTTCATATTTACCTATAAATGATCTTTATTTTTACAAAATATTTTGATTTATTTAATATTTTCTTTTATTATATTAAAAATTTAATATTAGAAAATTTAATATAGGAGTATTGTATGAATTCGTTTGAGATTCCAGAAAAGGATACATTAAAATATCCTACAGAATATTACTATCCTGATAGTATCATAAACAAAAATTCCCCCTCTATAGAAGACTTAATTAAACTTCATAACAATAAAGATAAAAAGTATAATGATTATTTCAACGAATATAAAAATGCTAAATATTTTAAAATGGTAAGAGATATAGCCAATAGAATATTAAAGAGCAAAGAAGATGTAAAATCTTTATTTGTTGAATTAGCTTCGACAACTTATTTAGATACAGAAGAACATTTATACTATTTTGCATTTACAGAAGCATGTATTCTTTTGACAAGAGATGATGTAGATTTAAAACGTTTAGATCTATCAGAGTATAATAGATATATGAAATTATATAATAAAAAAATGATCGTAAAATTAGAAGGATAAAACATGATTTATCGTACTGTAAACTTAAACCCTAATTATGGTAAATGGGATGATAATACTCGTAAACACTTACTTTCTTCATGGAGAAGTCATTATTACGAAAATAATATAAATATGTCTCCCATTGAGGGTTATCCTCAAGGTGGTCAGGGTTATTTTGATTCACAAATGTATTTCAGTTCTTTAGATTATACTTCTTTAAAAAATATATCGCCATCTGATGATGCTCATCCTGTAAATATAGCTTTTAAGAAAAGACAAGAAGATCTTGAAATAGAGTTTAATAAAAGTTCTCCTGCTGATAGAGAAAGATTAAGTAATCTAATGGAAGTCGAAAAGGACTCTTATGAGTTCTGGCAAAAAAATGAATTATTTTCTAAAGTATTAGGGGAAGATGATCACGGTAATCCTTACCCTAAAGAATTAGTTGATGAAATAAGATCCGAGAAAGATTTAGCTCAAGAAAACTTTAGATGTTCTATGGAAGATCTTATAAATTATGATGCTGCTTATCATCATCCATTATCAAATCCTAATAGAGATTTTAAAGCATTTCCCGTTACTGATAAAGAAAGGGAAATTTGGTGTAACCGTGAAAGTATACAAGGTATAAAAAGAGAGTACCTTGATGAGAATGGGATAAATCTAGAAAATAAAATTTTAAAAGAAAAAGAAAATATTAGTCATTCTGCGTATTGGGGAAATATAAACTCTGGCAATGATATTAATAGAATTCCCCAATCTACACAAGATTTTTATGATAAATATAATCCAACGTTTAGACATAATAACGGTAAACATATAGATAGTGGTTTATATTCTAATCAAAAAGAAAACAGAATAGAAGGTTTGAAAGTAAACGAAATAGAAGAAAAAATAAAAAAACATAATATAAATAATAAAGAAATTGAAAATACAATAACGAATATTGAACACTCATCAACTATAGAGCAAAGGGATGAAAGGATAAATGCTGCTCAAGAGAAAGTAAAAGAAGTTATACCAGCAAATAAAGATTTTAAAGCAATGCCTGAAATAAATGAAGAAAAAGGTATGTTTTCTTCTTGGATAGATAAAACAAAAGAAAAAGTTTCAGAATTTAAAGAAAAAGCTTTAACTCTTTGGGAAGAACGAGTAGCTCCTAAGCTTGGTATTGAAACAGAGAAAAGCAGAAAAGAAGCTTATCAAGAATCTATAGATAAAATTAACCTAAAAGAAATTAGGGATTTTGAGAAAAAAATAAAAGATGAAGAAGAAAATTCCATAAAAAATAAAGAAAAAAAACATAAACCTAGAGGAGAAAGCGAAATAGATAGATCAATGAATCAATCTAATAATATATCTGAAAATAAAAATTCTCTAAACCAAGAAAAATATCAAGAAGATGTATTAATAAAGAAAAGAAGACCTTCGACTGGAATGAATGACGATGAATCACTGCATAAAAATAATATAAATAATGATACTAACGACATAAAACATAAGCCTACAGGTGAATCATCTAAACCAGAACACGTAGAAATAAAAATAGATGAAGATAAATTTTCCAGAAAAATGCAATAAAGTTTAAAATATACTTCTGTTATTAGGAATATAAGATATCATTTAATCAAGGTATGTCATTTGATATACCTTGTTTTTTAAGAGGTTTTTATGATAACTTTTAACGAAAAAATTTAAATAAGAAAGCAAGAAATTAGATGCTGACAGGATATTAAAAGAATGAAATAAAACACTAAATTGAGGTTTTTATGAAAAATAAAGTAAATAATATGTTAGAAAAAAGGCCGGATTATATAAAAGATAATTCTATTTCCTTTAAATCAAAAATATTGAGATTATTAGGTTATACATTTATAGGAAATCCTAATACTTATGGTTTATCAAAAGATTTCTATGATATGCCAGCAGACAGAGAAATGCCAAATCCTAAATTTTTTAATCAAGATGCACTAGTAAAAAATGTAAAGAATAACAATATTAGAAGACAAATATTGGCTAAAACATCTAGTTTTGCCTTCATTATATTAATATCTCTTTTTGTTCTAATAATTGGTATAACATTTATAAAAAGCCCTAATACCTCATTGCCTGATGAAATAAACACACCTACTATTAATAGAAATACAGGTAATAAGACAGGCAATAAGACAGGCATTAGACCATGTAATGAAGTTCTAGATATTTATTATTATGGAAAAAGAAGTAGCGTTTCACAACAAGATATAATCAGATGTAATGTTGAAGCTGAATAAAATGAGGAAAAGAAAATGAATATCAATTGGAAAGGTTTATCAGGGCTTTTTAATATTGAAAGAGTAAAAGAAAAAGCAGAAAAAGAAACAAAAGATTTAACAACAAGATGGGATGTTCCTGCCGGGGAAATGATTGTAGTAAATGGAAAAGAAATATGTGATTGTCCAGAGGATCTTAGAGATACACAAGGTAGACTATTTAGAACAGAAGATGGTTATAGAATAACTGGAAGATTATTAACAGAAGATACATTACATGGAGGTTTATCTCCAGCTATTGTTCTATTACCATTATTATATGGTGTTCTATATTTATTATCTTATTTAAATATACCCCAAGTAATAATATCAGCAATATTCTTATGTATATTTTATTCTTTTTTCGAAAAGAAAAATAAATTACTTTTATGTAGTATAGCTTTATTACCTATAGTAATTAATATTATATACATGTCTCCATTGGCTTTATATTTAGGATATATGATTCCAAAAGGATATGTAGATGCAATAATCTTATTAGGACTTGCTATTGCCACTAAAAATATAAATAAAGCCGAGGTATCTAAAAGAGTAAAAGATCTAAATGCACAAGGTAGCTTATTAACATTAGAAACAACAGCAGACATAATGACAAATCATATTGATGCAAGAAAAACACAATATAATAATGCTAAAAAAGATATGTTAAACGGTGTCCATTTTGTAAAAACGGCTATAGCTAAAGGAATCACAACATCTAAGTTTGATGGGTATTCTCCTGATGCTGGTCTGCCTTTTGGTCAGAGCGTTAATGATTGGTCTACTCATATTATTACTATTGGTGAAACAGGATGTGGTAAAACAGAGTTAATGAAACATCATGCTTTTGGTGCGATAGAAGCAGGTTTAGGTGTTGCTGCATTTGATGGTAAAGGTCAATTTGGCAAAGAGCTATGGAATATTTATAAAGATTATGGGTTTGATTTAATAGAGCCGGGATACTGTGATGTAGCTTTAATAGATTTACCACCAGAGCAATTGGCTTACACAATAGCAGAAGTTAGAGAATCAGGAAAAACAACAGGTAGTGATTTCTTTTCATCTTCTGGTAGAAAATGGTTATTAACTGCATCTATGTTATTACACCATGCTACAGAATTAGAGAAAATGGAATTAGCCGATGATAATGGATTTGAAAAATGGGAAGATTTAGTTAAGTCTTATAAAGATTTAAATAAGCCATTACCAAAAAGAGATTTCCCTAAAACTGCTGCAATGCTTGTATTTATAAGTGATAAGCTAAATGATTTTGATTATATGATTAAAGGAAAAGACGATTCTTATAGTTTTCTTGAATGGTTAGGTAATCATCCTAAAGCCAAACAAAAAGGTTTATTGAAAGAGTCTATAAATTATATATACAGGCTTCAAAACATGAATGTTGAAACTGTATCAAATATTAAATCAACAGTAGAATCATGGCTATCACCCTTCTTTACCAATGAAGAAATATCAGCAACATGGTGTCAACAAGAAGAGGGAGTAAAAATAGATGGTCCTTTATATGGGAAAGGCTTAGGTGTTTGTTGTCCACCATCTAAATATGGCGATACTGGCACATTATGTACTCAACTGATAAAAGCACAATTGGCAAATGCCATCAAAAACCGACCTTCGGACTGGAAAACTAATGGCAGTGGAATGACACAAATGCTTATGTTAATTGATGAGGCACAATCTGTTATCTCCAGAGCAGTAGAAGGAGAAATAATTCCAATTGCAAGAAGTCTTGGATGTACTTTCTTAATAGCAACTCAGTCTGTAGATGAGTTTTACAGTCGTTTAACTAAAGATGCTGCCTTAGCAATGCTACAAAACTTCTTATCGTTTTATGTTTATAGATCTTCAAAAGAAACGATGGAATGGGTTGCAAATAGATTAGGAAAAACAAAAGTATTAAAATATAATGAACAATCATTAGGTTTAAACTATTATTCTTCAGCAAGAAATGCACTTGCAAGTCCAGTTTATGATAAGAATCATCCGTTGAAAGATTCATTCGTAAATATAAAAAGACAGAAAAAATCTGGTTTTATAAGATCCTTATTTTCTGGAGATTCTCAAGAAGATACTTTATCTCAAGAAGTTTCTTCTGGACAAGTAGTTATAGAAAATTTACTTACAGAAGATGAATTAGATTCTTACCTTGCAAATCAATATGTAGCTATTGCACAGGTAATGCGTGGTGGAATAAGACGCAGAGATATTGTTAGTGTTTTACCTCCTATTCCAAAAGAAGAGTTAGAAAGAAGAATAAAAAATAAAAAGTAAATTTTAAGAAATAAAAAGATAAATGAAGCCTCTTAGGAGGCTTTTTTTTATTCTTATAAAAATAATTTTACTGTTTTAAATATAACTAAAAATAGAGGTGCTTATTTTATAATTATTAAATAATTATTAAGGGGGCTTCTATCCCTTTAATACCAAGGCTTGTAGAGGATTACGGTCGGATTTCGACTGGACTATAATCGGTTTTTGACTGGACTACGCTCGGATTTCGACTGGACTTTAATGTATTTGGGTCGGATTTTGACTGGACTTTTATAATTTTCGGTCGGATTTCGACTGGACCATAATTTAAAATCGGATATAAACTGGATAAGGAACCCAATGGTACCCAAAAATATTTTACTTTTTAAATACTGCATGTAATTATTCGATATACTATTTGAATGAAGGAAAATAATATGTCATCAAAGAAATCAAAAAGAATATCATTTAGAGCAGAGGAGTATATCTTTGATAATCTAAATAGTATAGCAGATGCTGTAGGAGTAAGTAGTGCAGAATTAAATAGAATGATTATGGATGAGTTTTTAAGAAATGAAGATTTTCAAGAACAAGTATTATCACGTATGAGATTTGCAGGAGCAGTAAGTTCTCATTTGGAGATTGATAATGAACGTAAATGAAAATGTAGTAAAAATTGATTACCCTGCTCCAGTTCAAATAAATGTTGATCCTTTAAGTGAGGTACTTAATAAAAATCATCCATTGATGGATTGGCCTGATAACGCAGGTGGAATGCCAAATCTATTCAATAGATCTTCTATCTTTGCGGCTGAAAAATCTGATAACACATATTTTAATAATCAAGCAATACTTTCCTATGTAAAAGATTATGAAATTACCTACACGGGACCAGCTTTAGATAAAAGAGATTATCAAGTTTTTCAGTTATGTTTACATGCGGGAAAGAATTCTCAGGTTGAAATGGGGAGATTATTAAGAATATATCCATCTGAGTGGTTTAAAATATTAAAAAGAACAGATAATGGGAGATCTCGTGATGAGTTATATAATAGTCTTAAAAAGCTCACAGCAGCTACTGTAAACGTTTTAAAGTATTCTGATGGTAGGAAGCATCAGGTATCAGGTTCTCTTCTCTCTGTTGCGTACAGAGAAGAAATGATAATAAATGATAATGGGATGGTAAGTAAGAATGAAAAACCTAGCAAAAGAGATATAAAATGGTTAATAGCTGTAAATCCTTATACAAAAGATTTATTTTTAGGAGATATGACACTATTAGATATTCATCGTAGTGCTAATATAAAAAGTCATTTAGGTTTATGGTTGCATGACTTTTATAGCTCACATCAAAAACCAATAGCTATTGATATAAGAAAGCTGTATAATCTTTCAGGCTCTAAAGGTAAAATAGGGCATTTTACTCAATCTTTAAAAGAAAACTTAGATAAGTTGATAACATTTGGATTGATAAAAGAATATTCAATAGAAGAAAAAAGTAAAACAGAAAAACTTCTAAAAGTAGTAAAAGCCAGCAATAGTCCAAATGTTGGGCCTTATAAAATAGAAAATAATACTATTAATAAAAATACTGAGAATAGAAAAGCTCATGTAAGTAAAGCCATTAAAGACATAATGGAAAGTCGAAAAAAAGTTTCTCTATAAATAAAGGGTATATAACAATGAATATAAAAATTCCTAAAAGTAGATTTCCTATAATAAATAATATTGAGGATCTGCTTCCTTACATTAAAGATAAGAAAGAAATCGCTATATCTAAAAGAAGCAATGGAACGACAGTTGTATGTTATAATGTAGAAGATGGGGACACCTTTTCCAATGATTACGCTATTGAATGTAGAGGTATTGTTTTTGATACTTTATCTGGAAATATTATTGGGCGTCCACTTCATAAATTTTTTAATCTTGGAGAAAGCGAAAGAACAAGAATTGAAAACTTCAATTGGAATGAAGTTGTAGCTGTATGGGATAAATTGGATGGTTCAATGATTACCTCTCATAGGGTAGGTAAAGATATAGATTTTAAGACTAAAAAATCATTTGAATCTGACACTGTTCTTTTGGCAAAAGCATATATTAAGACTATGCCAAATATTTATCAATTTTGTGATGAGATTAGTGATGATTTTACGCCAATATTTGAATATACTTCAAATAAGAAACGTATTGTTATTGATTTTCCAGAGGAGAAGATGACATTGCTTCATGTGAGACATATTAAAACTGGAGCTTATATCCCATTCTCTGATCCAGTTTTAAAATCTTTAATCGAAAAATATAAAATAAGTATTTTAACTCCAGTAGATATTAAAAAAAATAATGGAGTTATTGATATAAAGGCTCTTATAGAATATTTACAAGAAGCCAGAAATATGGAAGGTTATGTAATACAATTTTATGATGATATGGTAAAAGTTAAAAGTTCTTGGTATAGAGATATACATAAAATTGTTACATTTATGCGAGAAAGAGATGTTGCTAAAATGTGTTTAAATGGAACTATAGATGATGCAAAGGCATTTTTAGTAGAAGTAGGTAAACCATTAAAGCCAGTAGAAGATATAGAACATAAAATTGTTACTGAGATAAATAATATAATTAGTACAGTGTCATCTATAAAAGATGTAGAGGGTATTTCTCCCGATATGAAAAAAATAGCAGAAAAATATAAAGGTCATAAATATTTTAGTCTAATTATGAATGCGGTTAGAGATAAAGAGAATGACTATATTGATTATTACTCTAGAAACTATCTTAGAAACTTTTCTTTAAATGAGATATATTTTGAGTAAATCTATATTATCTTAAATCAAAAAGACTTAAATTCCAGTTTAAGTCTTTTTTTTGTCTATTTTTTGTATGAACAACTATTCTAACTATAAAAATATTTGAATAATCATACGCCATGTATTTTAATAGATATATGTTAAATGGTTTTAAAATAAATTAAGGAGTTTATGTGAAGCAATTTTTATCCAAAGAATGGAATGTATCGATGTCTCCGACAACTGATGTTTTGAAAGTTTATGATCCTATGTTTTCAAAAGTATTAAACATTTATAGATCCAAAGCTAAGTTACATTTAGAAAATTCTAAAATGCCAATAAATCTTTTTCATAAAATTATTATTAATGATGAATATGAAATTGATATAATTAAAAAAGACGACATCCTAAGTTTTTATTACCCTTCAATAAACGAAATCATTCCTATAAATAATAAAGATAAAGTAGAAATACCATTATTTGAGTTAGGTATTGATACTATTATGAAAGTAGAATTAGTAACGTTAAATAAAGTAAAAAACATCTGTTACCTTTTTTGTCCATTTTATTTAAATGATGATGTCTCAACTTTTAAATCAACTTTTGTTATTGTTAATCAAAAAGATCCGATGTTTATCTTAAAAGAGCGAATCGCTTTAAAAACATTTTTAATGTCTAATAATAAAATAAAAGAAATAAAAAATATGGAAGAGATATCATCAGTAATAATTGATGAAATAAAAAAAAGTAAGTTTAATATGTTAACTCTTACTCATTCTAAATCAAAATATACAGAACATCATATAATTAAAAGCTTAGTTGAAGATAAATATAATGTTTTTTCAGAAGAGTTAAGTAATTTAGTGTAATCAATGATTGCCATTGATAAGGATTTTATACTAAAATATATTATTGATAAAAGGAGATAGTATGTTAAATAAAGAGTTTTTTGTTGTTGATGATAAAGATTTTGAAACCTTTACTAAAAGTATAGATCTTTACAAGGAATCTGTTGTTGAAGTTATCTCATTAAATCCATCTATGACTGTTAAAAATTATTCTGATTGGATGGATAATATTTCAGATACGGCAGATAATATCTTAACTAAATATTCATTTTTATTTATGGCAAACCAACTTCCAGAAGTAATGGATAGCTATAATAATATGATTAAGTATGTAAAAGAAAAAACAAGTGATCTTGATTACAGCTATGATTATTATAATTTCATCAAATCGCTTATTGTAGAAGATGAACAAGATAAAATTTTAAAAGATAAAATGATAAAATCTTTTAATGATAGAGGTTTAGAATTACCTAAAGAAAAACAAGCCAGATTAATCGAAATATCTAAAGAGTTAAGTGATTCAACGGTTAAGTTTTTAAAAAATATATCTGATGCTAGAAAGGATTGGGTATTTGAAATATCTCTTGACTCCTATAATGAATTAAGTGAGCAGCATAAAAAATATTTTACAGATTTAAAAATGGATTGGAATATAAATAAAATATCTGATTTATTAGGAAACTGTGATAATGAAGATTTAAGAAAAAGGTTATCAGATAAAAATAAAATTATAGCTAATAAAAATACTGAATTTGATAATTCTCCTATTATTGAAAATATTGTTTTATTAAAAAAAGAAAGAGCTGAAATATTAGGAAAAACATCAGTAGCAGAACTGGTATTAGAAGATGCAATGGCAAAAGATATTCATTCTGCTACAGGATTTTTAACAGAGTTATGTGATAGAATGCTTCCTTTTGCTATAAAAGAAAACAATGATTTATATTCTTTTGTAGATGAAAAATATGGAGTAAAAAATATAGAAAATCATTCTATGCTTTATTATTCTAATAAAATGAAAGAGCATTTATTTAGTTATACTAATGACGAAGAGCGAAAATATTTTACTTTAGAAAATTCCTTAAATGGGACATTTAATCTTATTGAAAAAATGTTTGGTATTACATTTGAAAAAGTGGAAAACGGTTTTAATCTTCCTTTCGAAGACGGTTTAACCTATAAGGTTTTTAATGAAGGGAAAGATAAAGGGTATGTTATTTTAGATCTTTACGAAAGAAAAATGAAAAAAAGTGGTGCTTGGGTTGCCAATCATATAGCTCCAACACAAGATAAAAAAGGCTTACTATCATTAACAACAAACTTTAGTAAGGATAAAGAAGGGCTATCCTTCACTGATTTAACTACTCTATTACATGAGTTTGGTCATCTGGTTCATGGTGTTTCATCACAAACTAAATATAGAAGTTATTCAGGAACAAATGGTTTACCAAGAGATGCGGTAGAAATACCTAGCCAAATGTTAGAAAAATTTGCTTTGAATGAAGATTTTTTGAAAGATATATCTAAAAATAAAATACCGGAAGATTTAATAACTAAATCTAAAAGCATGAAAAACTTTAGATCTGCTAATTTTTATACAAGACAAATTGGTATGGCGGCATATGATTTAGATGTTTATAAAGGCACTAAAGATGATATTATAGGGCTTTATAAAAAGAATATGGATAAAGCTAATCCTACTCCTGTAGATGAGGATTCCAACTTCCCTATGGTATTTGCCCATATATTTAGTGGTGGTTATAGTGCAGGTTATTATGGGTATCTTTGGTCTGATGTTTATTCAGTAGATGCGTTTAGTTTTATTAATCAAAATAAAGAAAAGCTCGGAAAAGAATACAAAGATAAAGTATTATCAGAAGGTAATGCAAGACCTGCTAAAGATCTTTATTTAAGCTTTAGAGGTGGAGATGCTGATATTAGTAACTTCCTATCTTTTTATGGTTTAAATGAACAGCCTAAAAGAAAGTTGAAAATGTAAAAAAAAAGGGGCTATGCCCCTTTTTTATTTTGGTTTAATTTTATTTTTCATGGCCTGTATTCGTTTATTAAATTCATCCTGACCAATAGGACCTAAAGTTTTAGAAAGTTTGGCAGATTCATCTTTTTCATTTTTATAATAAAATAGACCACCTGTACTTTCTTTCCATTCTGATACATTATTTAAAGTATTACTCAAAGATATGCCTGCTCTGCTTTGCCAAGCTTCTTTTACAGCATTATTAGCTTGTGGAACATCCCACACTATTGTTTTGTTATCATCATTAAATTCAATAGTACCATTTTGAAATGAAATAATATTGTCATGAATATTAGCGAAAGGAAAATCTGATTTTTCAGGTTTTTTGATATAGTGAAACCCATCTTGATTTGTTTTAAGTAATACACTTTTTACAAATTTAGCTCCTTCATCTAAGATATCAACTTTATGGTTTCTGGATATTATTTCACCATTATGACCTGTAGTATACATAGCATTCTTTATAATTTCAGTGATAATGAAATTCATAAATTTATTTGATTGCTCATATTGAGATTCATTAGGTGTTACCTGAATTAATGAACCATGTTCATCAAAAGTAAGGTTATTCTTAACAAATGTGTTTTTTGAGCGAGATCTATATTCGTCAATATTTTCTTGTAAATGAGAGAAACATCTTTCAGCGACATATTGGCACCTTTCCAACCAATAATTATTATCTTCAATAAGTTGTTTCTTTGCTTTGTTGTATTCCTTAGCACTAAATTTAATTGAGCCGTTTTCTTGTTCAAGTAATGCCATAATTTTCTCCTAATGTGATGCACTTAATATAACATAAAATTGTTTATAATGTAATCATTGTTTAAAATGTTTACAAACTTCCCATATCATTTATAATTATTATATATGTTAATCGAAGAGAAGGGAAATATTATGACAAATCAAATGAGACCACAACCACCTAAATTACAAATGAAGCCTTCAAGAGTTCGTGATTTAAATGAAGAAATTATATTTTCTACAGAGTTTGAAGATGAATATGAGTTCATAGATCCAGAAGTAGATATGGCTTTATATACAGCATTAGTAAGTCGTCTTGTAGAAAACATTTCTAATAAAGATGATTTATCTATGAAGGATGAAGAAGCTTTAGAAGATAAAGTTATAGCTATAATTTCAAGTATGGCAATGACACAACAAAATAGCAATGGTTCTCAAAGGTTGGTAAGAAGGACTGCAGTAAATAGACCTGTTTTAACTCCGGGTAATAATGTTAATAAACAATTTAGTTTATCCAGAATGGCTAAGCCACCAAAAAATAAAGCAATCGTAAAAACAGGTTTGGCTACAAGTCTAATTTTTGCCTCAACTTTAACTAATAGCTATAATGCTGCCTTTAAAAGAGCTATGAAGCCAAAAATGGATAAAGCTTTAGCATCTGATCTTGCTTATAGATTGAAAAGAGAGAAAATAAGACAACATTGGGATAGAGTAGATAGAGAAGAAGAGTTAAGGATGCAAGCAGAAGCGCAGCCTAAGCATAAGGATACAATATGGACAAGAAATTTCCCATCATTAAAACCTACTTTTAATCTTTACTAATATTAATATAATAAAAAAGGAGAGCTTGCTCTCCTTTTATTTTTTAGATACTAGGTCTTTTAGTGGGAGATGTCGGTACATCAGATTCAACTTTCTTTCTTTCTAATGGTGTCACTTTTTCTTTCTCTTGTATTTTGTCTAAGTATTTTTCATGAGCTGTTAATTCTTCTTCAGTTAATGAAATTTCTAAAGGTACATAATTGCCAAGATTAAGATAACGAACAGGTGAACGTGGAATATCAGACTCAAGATCTGGTTTAGAAACGTCATAATGTTTTAATAATTCAGTGTAAGCTTGAATCATTAATTGGGTATCAATTAATGCTCCGTGTCCTTCTGTTTCACGCTGAGTTTTATCTATATTAAATCTTTCTAATACTTTATCTAAACTATTTCTTTGACCGGGGAAAACAGCTCTAGCAATTTTAAGTACGTCAACATTATTACCTGTAACTTCCCAATAGTTTTCACTTATACCTGCTTTACCCATTTCCATATTAATAAATCCAGCATCGAAGTCGATATTATAAGCTAAACATTCTGCATCTCTTATAAAATCAACTATTTCTGCCGCCACTTCTTTAAATAGTGGTTTATCTGCTACATCAGCATCTGTAATACCATGTATTTTTGTTGCATCTTCTGGAATAGCCTTTCCTTCTGGATTAATTAAGGTGTGAAAAAAACGTCCTGTAGGAACGCCATCAATGGCTTCTACAAGTGCTATTTCAACTATTCTATCTATTTCTTTCTTTTTACCTGTTGTTTCTGTATCAAGAAATACTTGACGAATATTTTTTCTTTCTTCCATTTTATCCTCTTTTATTGTGTTGGGTTATCTACTAATTAAAACATAAAAAATCAATTAAGTCATCTTTAAAATTATAAAATTTTACTGAGGTTTTTTAGATTTTGCCCACCAACAGTCATTGTATCTTTGTTCCTGTGTCTGGTTATTAATAAATGCTAAGTATTCCATAATAGCTTTAAAATCTAATCCTTTAGGAATAAACCATTTTTTTAAAATTGGAGACCACTCTAATCCTAAAATAGAGTAATAATCTTTTAATTCAGCTTTAGAATTAATAATCTTACCCAAATCAAAATTATTATTATCTTTGCTGCTGATAAGACTTTGATATTTTTTACGAGCAGACCAATCATTAATCTTAAAATATCCAGCTTTGTCCATATCTTTAAAATCTTTGTATTGTTTAATATCAAACCATTTTTTAGTATCAGGTGTTATAACAGAAGCAAATTTATCCCACGGATTAATTTTAGGTAATGAAGAAGATGAAAACGAAATATCCCATTCGCTAACAATAATAGACATATTTTTCTTATTGCTCTCTATAGGATAATAAATACCATATCTAAATTGACCTTGTTTAAATATATCAGGAATCATAAACATATATGGCTCATGTCTTATAATAGCATTTTCATCAAAATAAATATGAGCCTTCATAGCACTTGATAATAATTTTAATATAGACTCTCTAATAATATCTGTTTCAGGATTATCATTTTTTGAAAAACGTAGATATTTTGAGATCTCAATAAGGTTTTCTGTAGGCCAAGTTTGCTCAAAACGATAAGCTTGATAAAGTTTTATATCACTATTGTTCAATATTCTTTTATCTTGACATCTTGTGAGAAAACCATTCATGATAGTTTGTGCCTCGTCTAACGTTGAGTTAGGTGACCATAATCTTTTGGAGCTACCACTCATAATCGTATTCCTTCTTATTCTTAATGTTATATAATTATCCTACCTTAATATCAATGTATGTCAATTGAGCAGAAAAGTAGTAATAAATTGGTAAACTTATATAAAAAAACCTTTAAGTATAACCATAAATAAGTTATTATATAAAAATAAATTGTTAAAAAAGGAATATATTATGGGTGGAAATGCATTAAAAGAAGTTAGAACACAAAGGCTAAATAAAGAAGACTTTGAAAAATGTGAAAGAGAAGTTATTTTATTTTTAAAAGAGTTTTTTCCAGATGCTCTTGTAGATTCTATTCCATCTTATGCAGAAAAAAAAGATTTTGGAGATTTAGATGTAATGATTTCTGAAGAAGGATTAGAAGCAGGTGGTGGTATTCCACGTCTTATTGAAGGAGCTAAAGAACGTTTTTTCTCTAGGCAAGAAAAATCAAATGGTCATGTTTTATCTTTTGAATATAGGAGTAGCGAAAAAGATGAAAGAGGTTTTCAGGTAGATATTATTCAAATGCCTGAAGTTACTTTTGATTTTGCTAAAAACTATTTTTCTTTTAATGATCTTGGAAATTTAATTGGAAGAACAGCCCATAAAATGGGATTAAAATTTGGTCATAATGGTTTATGGTATGTTATGAAAGATGGAGATCATAAAATTGCTGATGTTCTTTTAAGTCGTGATTTTGATAAGTCTTTGGTTTTTCTAGGTTTTAAACCAGAAATATTTAGAAAAGGTTTTAATAACTTAAAAGAAGTATATGAATATGTTGGTGGTTCTAAATATTTTAATGGAGATATCTACCTTCTCGAAAATCAATCTTATAAATCTCGTGTTAGAGATAAAAAGAGACCAACATATCAAATGTTTTTAACATGGATTAGGGAAAATAATAAAGTATCGGTTTTCATATATCCAGAAAATAAAAAAGAATGGTTGCCTCTAATGTTTAAAGAGTTCCCTAATTTTAAAAAAGAATACGATAAAGCATTAGAAAAAAGCTCTCAAATTATAGATTTAAAAGAAAAGTTTAATGCAAAATTAATTGCTGAATGGACGGGGAGATCTGGTCAAGCTTTAGGACATCTGATGTCAAACGTAAAGGGTGAGTTTGATAATGATATAAAAATGTTAAACTTTTTAAAGGATAAAGATGTAAAAGAAATAAAGGATTTTGTTTTATCTATTGATAAGAAATTAGATTTTACAGGATATAAAACTATTTCAGATATTGAACAGTCAGTGTTAGATGCTCGTAAGGCAAGACAGGCAGCTAAAAAAGAAATTAAAAAACAAGCTGCACTTAAAAACAAATAAGGGAGAATATCATGGGAGGAAAAGCTTTAAAAAGTATAAATGTTTCAGGTATGGATAAAGACACTTTTGAAAAAGTGTCTGCTGATGTCATTGAAAAATTAAAAAATGAACTTGGTACTGATTTAGTAGATATTTTGCCATATTATAAATCAAAAAAAACATTCAGTGATGTTGATGTATTAATATCAAAAACAGCTATTGAAAAATATGGTTTTAATCAATTCCATAAATTCTTAAAAGAAGGATTGGAATCACCAGAACAAACTGGAACTAGCCAAATATATTCTTTTGGTTATAAATATGAAGGTTTATATCATCAAGTAGACCTTATGCTTCATGATGAAAATATGTTTTATAGGGCTAAAGAATATTTTGCATATAATGATCTAAATATACTAATGAATTTTATTTCTGTATCTAACTTTGATTTATCCTTTTCTAAAGAAGGTTTAAATCATACTATTTATGCTGATTCTAAAACACAAAAAATAGGGGATTATACTGTAGATGCTAACTTTTATGATATTCTTGATTTTTTAGGTTTAAATAAAGAAAAACATAAAATAGGATTTAATTCTTTGCAAGATATGTATGATTTTATTTATGAGTCTCCTTATTTTGATACTGATTCATTTATAAAAAAGACAGAAAAAGAAAATAGAGCGGAGACAAAAAGAGCAGAAAGAAAAACATATTCAGGTTTCATTGAATATGTTCAAAACAAACCAAATAAAAAAAGTATACTAAAAGAAAAAAGTAAGAAAGAAGTTCAAGATTTATTTTTCTTTAAATTTCCTAAAGCAAAAGAAAAATATAACAAAATACTTGAAAATGATAAAAAGATAAAAGAAATGAGGGAGTCGTTTAATGGATTTGTGATATCAAAGTGGTTGGATATAGATATAAAAGATAGGTTCCTTGGTGTAGTTATGAGAAAAATTAAACATGATTTTAAGTATGATGAAAATTCAATGGCTGAATGGATCAAAGAAAATGGTAAAGATGCTTTAAAGTCTCTTGTGGTAATAGCATCTAATGAGCTAAAAGATAACTCTCAAGAATGGCATAAATATCAAGGTGGGAAAAGCAAACCATGAAAAGTCTAACATTAAATCTAAAAAAAGAATATTTTAATGATATAAAAAATGGTCTAAAAAAAGAAGAATATAGAGTAGTAAAACCTTATTGGGAAAAAAGGCTTTTAAATGCCAATTATGATAAGATAGTTATAAAAATGGGTTATCCTAAATCAACTGAGAGCGATAAAATACTTGAGTTTTCGTGGAATGGTTTCACAAAAAAACAAATAACCCACAAAGAATTCGGAGAGGAACCAGTGTGGGTATTTGCTATTATTTTAAATTAGTTATTTCTTACTGAACCATCTCCACTAAGATATGGAGTTCCGGGTCTACTAATTCCATTGTTAGGTAATTTTTGCTCACCAGAATTATAATTGGGATCTTTAGGGGGTTGTGGTGGTCTTGGTTTATTAGGATTTTTATTAATAATTATCGTTGGACCATTATTTATTATAATTGGGCGAGAATAAGAATCATAATAATACCCTTGAGAATAATTATCTTCTACATATACAGGTCTACCATTCACATAATAAGTAGCCCCTCCAAGCAAGAATGGAAGAGTTAAGAATCCTAATTTTTTAAAAATACTTTGGATTTTCATATTATCCTCCTGCTTTCAAACTTATAAAAAAAATGCTGGTTTTTGTGTTCGTATAATGGTATATTACTCTTAATAAGATAAATATCAATAGGTACAAATATGAATATTAAAAAATCAACTAAATATAAAGAGGGTATTGTTCGAGATGTGACGGATAAATTCTACCAGAATGCCAAAAATAGGAAAATGAAAGAAGACTTCATTAAAAATGGTATTATTGTTGAACCTGATTGGCCTAAACTACCAGATTATGATTACACTAAGCTTATGAGATTGGTTTTTAGATTTATTGAAGAGCTAAAAGAATTAGAAATACCATTTATAGGCGTTGGTATAGACATAGATTTTAATAAGCCAATGTTAGTGGTCTATATATCAAGATGTGCTCGTGGAGAGCCTATTCCTTTAGAATTTGAAGGTTTTAAGGTATTATCAGTAGTGAAAGGTAAATATAAGTTTAAATAAAAACCACTTCGGTGGTTTTTTTGTGCTTTTTATTTATTTAGCGAAGTTGATAAATTTATTTTTTTAATGTAAATTTGATTAAATTATAAATAAATAAAGAGGATTATATGTATCATTACGATGACGATGAAAAACCAGAAGATCGATTAAAAAACTCTGCCCCAAGGATAAAAAGAAATCATCCATTAGATGTTATAGTGGAAAAAGAGCCTAAAAAAGATAATAAGTTAATAATTTTCATAAAAAAACAAACACAAAAAATAGTTAATATAAAAAATAGCTTTAAAAACAAAAGAATAGGAAAAAAAGAAAGAAAATTAATAAATACAGAGGGGCATTCCGAAAGAGCTTTAAAAGAATATCTTGAATATTATGATGGTCTTTATCAAGAAAAGACTCCAGACTTATCTGTTTTTATTAATTTAGTTAAAAGAAATGGAAGTCCTGATATTCCTAATCCTTATACACCTGATTCAGAAGATTATTTCAAATATAGTATCTATTCTCTTATGGCTACGGACCTTGAAGTTATATTAGAAAATATATTAAGAGAACTAAAAGAAGGTGAAATACTAATAAGAAGTAATGAAGAGTTTTATGATATTAATGAAAATGAAAAAATATTAACATTAATGAAATCACTTGAAAAAAATCAAAATGATGAAAACATAAAATCAAAAAAAATGTTTGAAAAGGCGTTACAAAGCTGGGCTATAATTATGGTTTATGGTACTGGATGTGAATATCTAAAAAAACAGATAAATTTTAACAATATAATAACAGCAACAATAGAAACTATACTTCATGTAGAAAATAAAGAAATAGGACTAAGCATGGATGAAATAGTAGATGGAGCTATAAAATTTGGCTTTATACATGCTGGTCTTGGTAAGTCTTTATTATTGAAAAGGAATGAGTTGATAAATAATGACTAATATTTATTTTTGAAAATCTTATAAATATAAGCTATTATTGATTAAAATAAGTTCTATTTTATGTATAAAATGAGGAAAACGTTATGGGTAGTCAATCAATAGATAAAGAAAAAGGTTCGAAAAAATCTTTTGCCGCTTTAGATAAGATTAAAAAATCAAAAAAAAGTAGTGTTGTAGAAAAAAAAGAAGTTCAAAAAGAAGAAGCTCACTTTAATATAGATAGCATCTTAAAAAATACAGAAACTGGTGAAGTTAAACATTCTCCGGCAATGAACGTTTATGTAGAACCTGCCGAACCTGCAGAACCTGTAGAAATAGTAAAAAAAGAAGAAGTCATTGTAGAGAAAGTTTTACCTAAAAATGATGAAGTTATCAATCATACATTTGATATAGCATCAAAGTTAAAACCAAATCCAGTAGATGAGTTAGAAAATGTTCATGAAATAAAGCTAACAGAAGAAACAGTATCCGATGTAAAAATAGAAACAAGAAGTAGTGCTGCTATCGCTAAAGATAGATTAAAAGAAGATGTATTAGGAAGTAAAGGAAGCCTTAAACCTCTTTCAGAAAATGTAGGATATAAAAGAACAATTACAGCTAACGATAATCTGACTCAAATATTGGGATCTCCCCCAATACAGAAAACAGAAATCTATGCTAATGAAGAATCAACTGTAGATGAAAATGATGTTGTTATCACTAATGATTCTATTTTTATACCGTGGGAAAAAGCTCCAGAAGAAGATAAAAAGAAAGCAAGGAAAATAATGAAGGCTGGTGTAGCTTCTACTCTTTTAGCTTTAACTATATTAACTTTCCATCATTAATAACTAATCTATAAAAGACCTCCTCCGGGAGGTCTTTTTTATTGCAAAAATAAATTTAGGAAAATATTTTTATTTTATTAACAATAAAAATTGACATTAACGATAATTAGTGTCAATGTTATAAAAGATAATAAAGACGAGGTTATTATGAATAAGTGGAACATAGATGAATTTGTCGAGGTATTAAACAAAGAAATCCCTCTCAGAGAAATGAATGATATTAATTCTTTAGATAAAAGACGTTCAACAGAATGGACAAAAAGAATGGTAAGAACTTATTTTTCTACAGGAGATCTTACTCCTGCTATAAAAGACGGAAAACAACGTTTATATAATGATGAACATTTAGAAGAGTTTAGAAAGTTAATAGAACTTCAATACTCTGGAGTTCCTTATAAAACTGCTACTTCGGTATTAAAAAGTTCCTATGGAGATATAGGTTTATCAAATTCTTCATTAAACAATAATGAGCATATGAAATGTTCTTCATTAGATTTTATAGCAGGTTCAAATAGTATATCTCGATTTTCCAATTCGAATATGGAAAATAATATTCTAAGAGAAAGTAATAGTAAGAGGGATAATGCTTTAGAATTATTAAGAGGTTTCAGTGAGAGTAAAAAAACTGAAAGTAATGTGTGGATAAAATATGTATTAGCAGAAGGAGTAGAAATAAGCATAAGAGAAGATATTTTAAAAAATAAGAGTTTTATAAAAAATATAAAAAAATGGATTAACGAACAATAAATAATTAGCAAAGGTGATAAAATGAATACAATGATAAAAAATACGTGGAGCGTACCACAAATAAAAAATACCAACTTTAAAGAAACTCACTTGTTATCACAAGTTATAGGAGTAAAAAAAGAAAATAAAAATGAAAAAAGAAAACCATTAAATATTGCCTTTGTTTTTGATATTTCAGGCTCTATGGGTATGGTTGTTTCTAAACAGACTAATAGGCAAAATGTAGATAAAGGACCATTAGAAATCTTAAGAGGCTATAATCAGAATGGAACAGTTTTTTCACCTTCTTTCTATGAGCAAGGACAAACAAAACTTGATTTGGTTAAGCAGGCTGCTCTTGTTGCTTTAAGTGGTCTAGAAAAAAATGATATTGTATCAATTGTTGTGTTTGGTTCAGAGGCAAAAGTATTAATAAAAGGAGTTTCTGGAGATCAGCAAGAAACACTTTCTAATATTATTAAAGGTATTAGAACTAATGGTAATACAGCTTTGTTTGATGGTTGGAGTACGGGAGCAACATGTGTCGCTGAAAATATGAAAGAAGGTTATATAAATAGGGTTATGTTATTAACCGATGGAGAAGCCAATGTTGGTTTAACAATTCCTGATGAGATATGTTCAAAAGTGAGAGCATTATCAGATAATGATGTAACAACATCAACATTTGGTGTAGGAAATAGTTATAATGAAGATTTGTTACAGGCAATGAGTGAATCTGGAGATGCTAATTATTATTATATAAAAGATGAAAATGATTTTGAATCAATGTTTACTCATGAATTTGGTGGTTTAGTAAATCTTGTAGGTAGAAAAGTATTATTATCATTAAAATCTTCTGGTTGGAAAGAATTTAGATTATTGAATGATTTTGAGAAAAATAAGGATGGTCTTTATAGATTACCCAACATTACAACTTTAGCATCTATTGATTTAATATTTGAAGGGATTCCTAATGAAGAAAAAGCAGAAGTAAAATTAGAAATTTTTTATGATTTAGCAGATGGTTCTAAAGAACAAATAAATAGTTCTATAAATGCTGATACTGTTCATGCTGAAATTAATGATTATAAGAATCAAGATGTGATAGATAAAGTTGTTTTAATAAAAGTAGCTAATAAGAAAAAAGAAGCAGTTAGGGCTTTAGATAGTGGAAATAGAGAACTTGCAGAAAAAACATTAGGAATAGCTAGAGGATTTTTAGCAACAGCTTCTGCTGGAGTATCTTCTTTACAGGATGGTGAATTAAGCGCCCTAAATTCTTCATTAATTTCTGGAGATAATCAAGTTTTCAGAAAAAGCGCATCTTATCAAAGCTATAATGCAAGAAATAATAAAAGCAAATAAATAAAAAACATTTTTGTTTCAAAATAATTTAAAAAAAGGAGAATAGTCTCCTTTTTTTTATTAAATAGTATTTACAAATTTTTATCTTTAGTTATTCATAAATAATACGAACTAATTATTGGAAAATATTGGGAACAAAAATGAGTGCAATAACAACGTGGATAAATTTGGCAATAATGGATGATGAAAATATTGCTCGTGAAAGATTAAGGAGAATCGCAGAAGGATGGTCTTGGGACATTCCCAAACCCGGAATAGACAATTCCCCAACAAAACCTTTGCTTTGGACATGGTTATTATTAAAAGCCCATAAAGAAATGTTACTTTCAAATCCTCAAAGTAAAATGCCTGATCCAGATTCTATAACTGTAAAAGCAAGAATATTAGTGAGTGCTTCAACGCCAAAAGATTTTGATCAGAAAATAGAAGAGAGAACACAATTAAGAAATATTGATGTAGTATTATCTGATATTGTTGTTCCCGGTGGAGAAGATGGATTAATGTTTGCTAAAAGATGGCAAGAAGATCCAGAATCACCAGTATTTATTATGGTCAGTGCTTTCCCTGATAAAGCTGTAGAGGCATTTTCATTAGAGGTAGCTGATTATGTTGTAAAACCCGTTAGAGGAGAGGTTCTTGGTGCTGCATTATGTAGAGCATTATCAAAAAAAGCAGCAAAAGAAAGTGCTGGGTCTGATTTTGGAAAATCATTATTAGAAATTGTAGAGAATAAGAAAAGAAAAGAAGATGAGCTTGGCTATTTAACTGTAATATATTCAGGAAAATTAACTAATATTCAAATAGATGATATAGCTATGTTTAAAGCAGATATGAAATATACGATGGCAAAAACAAAAACTAAAGGGTATATTTTAGAGACTTCACTAAAAAGATTGCAAGAGATGTATGGAGATAGATTTTTAAAAGTTCATAGAGGTTGTTTAGTATCCTTGTTTTATATAGAAGGGCTTTATAATGAGCCAAGAAGAAGTATTTCAGGTAAAATAACTAAAGGACGAGTTTGGTATATAAAATTGAAAGGATTTGATAAAGATCAAGAGAAAATAGAAATTTCTCGTCGCCTTTGGGGTGAAGTTGCATTAAGGCTTGGAATTAACCCCGTAATAGAGTATAAAAAAGAATTCGTACCTTTTACAAAAAGTATGCAAGAAAGAGCACTAATTAAATAAGGAAGATCGCTCTTCCTTATTTTTTATTCATCTTCATTTTTACCTTTTGTTTTATTTATAAAATCATCAAGATTTTTCTGGTATATGCTATTCCATTCAGATGTAGGAACTGTAACTTTATCTTTATCATTATTTACAACCATAAGACATATCCATTCAGGTTTCTTTTTAGATATAAAACTTCTTGGTTGATTTTTTTGATAATTTATAGTGTTTATGATTGCTTGAGTCATCACTTCTGGATGATTTCTTGCTGACATAACAGTTCTATTAAATGATTTAATAATTGATTGTTCAAGACCTAACGCATCAGAGTTGTTACATAAAGAAGCGTCTAATCTGGTATTAAAAAAAGCAATGTAAGTCCAATCTGCAGATTCTTGATTTCTTTCGGCTCTTAATAAAGTTTCTGCATACATCCATTGAGCTGGAGTTAACCCACTATCGGCCCAAGGTTTCAATCTTTCTAATACAGCCGCTGCAGGTTCTGAAGACGTTATTTTTCTGGCAGAAGCATATTGACCATTTTTCAAATATTCATCTAATGTTGGAATCCAATTAGCTTTATTTATTTGGTTATCTGCTGCTATTACGTTAAAACTAAGTAAACACAACGTAGCAGGTAATAATATTTTTTTTATATTCATAAATCCCCTCTATTTTATATAATTTATTTTTGACAATGAGTACAATAAAATGAACTTCTGCCAGCTTGATTAATTTTTACAATCAATGTTTGGCAAATAGGACAAGGTTGATTCTCTTTACCATATACTTTATGATTTTTTTGATAATCTCCAGATTCTCCTGTAGCAGTTCTATGATCTTTTAATGTCGAACCACCTGCTTTTATTCCCTCATTTAAAACGAAAATAATTTTCTCTCTTAATATAGAAGTCTCTTCAATATTTAAAGAATTAGCAAGTCTTAAAGGCGATATTTTTGATAAAAATAATGCTTCAGAAGCATAAATATTTCCCACACCCACAACAATTCTAGAGTCCATTATAAGAGGCTTTATTGGTTTTTTATATTTAGATATATCGTTATAAAATCTTTCATTAGTCCACTCTGATGAAAGAGGTTCAGGTCCTAATTCTTCTCTACTAGGAGGCTCTGAATAAGGTAAATCAGTCCAAGCTACTCTACCAAATCTTCTTGCATCATTAAATCTAATAAGGTTATTATCACTAAAAAATAACTCTATATGATCATGTTTTTCTAATTTTGTTTTAATTTCATTAGACTTAAATAACCTTACTTGTCCTGACATACCTAAATGAATCCATAAACATCCAGCTTCAAATATTAAAGCCAGCCACTTAGCTCTTCTATAAACATCTATAACAGGTTTTCCTATAATAGAATTTATTTTTTCTATTGGAACTGGAGTTCTCCATCCGTCTTTATGTAATATAAAATTTTCGAGTTTACATCCAATTATAGGTTTTAAACCATTTTTTACTGTTTCAACTTCTGGTAATTCTGGCATTTTATTTCTCATCTATTGTAAAAATTTTGTTTATATATATTATCTTAAAAGTGTATAAAAATTCAAATAAGGAATCAAATGAGAAAAAAAATATTAAGTATTGTATTGTTAGGCTGTATGTTTGGATTTGGATATTATCTTGGAGAGCGAAATAATGAGAAAAAACATAATAATGATTTTATTATAACTAATCCTGATTTAATAACTATAGCTAAAACATGGAAAACAATAGAAGATAACTTTGCTTATGTTTTAGATAAAGATAAACAATCAAAAATGAAAGATTCAGCAATACAATCAATGTTGTCTTCCATAGATCCTCACTCTTATTGGTGGAATTCTGCTAGCCAAAATCAACTAGAGGAAAAAATAAAAGGAGAATATGGTGGTATAGGCATAAGATATCTTTTTGATGATAAAGATAAAAATGTGAAAATAATAGCAATAAAAGAAAAAAGTCCAGCAGACAGAGCAGGATTAAAAGTAAATGATATTATATTGAGGGTAAACGATATATCTTATGAAGATCCTGCTTTTAATGATTCATTTAAAGGAGAAGTAGGAACAAAAGTAAATCTTGATATTAAAAGAAATGATAAAGATTTAAAAATAGAGATGGTTAGAAAAAAAGTAACCAACTTCAGTGCTTATTCAAAAGTAGAAACCATAGATAATGATAAATGGCTAAATATAAGAATTACAGAGTTTCAAGAAAAAACTGTAGATGATATGGTGAATGAGATAAGAAATCATTGGTATACGAATGATAAACCAAACAATGGAATAATTTTAGATCTAAGAGGATCTCCCGGAGGATTGGTTGATGTAAGTGCTGGTGTAGCTAGTTTATTTTTACACGAAAATAAAAAGGTTACTAGCATAAAGGAAAGAAATAATCATGATGTTGTTTTTGATACAATTAAGTATTCTACAGAAGCATGGACTAAATGGGCAAAAGATGTTCCTTTAATAATTTGGGTAGATGATAAAACAGCGTCAGCCGCCGAAATATTAGCATCTGCTTTAAAAGATAATAAAAGAACCTTATTTGTTATAGGAACATCTACTTATGGGAAAGGAACTGTGCAAAGAACGTTCCCAATAACCCCAAAAGAACAGGCTACATTTACTATAGGCTTTTATAAAACTCCTAATAATCATTATTTACAATGGAAAGGAGTCGTTCCAGATGTTTTAATAAAATTCCCAAGTGATATAGAAAACGAAAGAAATTTACAAAAAGAAAAAAGTGTGGAAGGAAGCTTAATGCCACCAGAGAAAGAAAGTGGCAATAAACCTAGAATAGAAATTGGAATATCTAATAATGAGTTGAAAACAAGTATTGATAATATTTATTTAGATAAAACTAAACAAATATTAAAACTAAACGCATTCTAAAGGTAAAGGCCCTTTAATTGTAGGAAACACTGCGAGGGCCTCGAATCCAATTCTTTGTATAGGAAATCCTGCTTTTTTAACCCAATTAATGATTTTAATATTGTTATTTAAGCATTCGATATTAATAAAATCATAACCTAAATACTTAGCCCAATGAGCAGAATGTATTAGAAGAGAAAATCCAATACCTTTACCTTGTAGATCTTTATTGACGCTAACCCCTAATTCGGCAACATAATCTTTCTCATTTTGTGATAAATGAGCAACTCCTTTGATATCACCATTTTTATCAAAATAACCAAGACACTCTTTTTTATCAAAATTTATATTGTTAACATATCTTTTAATGCCATCGCTATTTATGGGAAATCCAAATCTTAAACGTCTATCAGATTTTGAAAGCTCTTCAAAATGGCATATTATCTTATCAATATGTGTAGAGTTAAGAATATAAACAGGAGTGTTTTGGATATTTTTAGAATTTATATATTGTTTAGCCACAAGGTTTTTAAGATTTTCCATTAAACGATCCTTATAAGGCCAGTAATAACTGGCCTTTTTTATAATATTATTTTACATCCGTCTTTTCAACAACTTTAGGTACATCATGAGCATTAGGAGCTGCAGTAAATCCTCTAACGGCAACGATACTAATCGCATTTTGTGGTGAACCATCAACTAATTTGTCAGAATAAGCTAAATAAGTAAATGCATTAAATTTCTCATCAAACATTCTTACTACACGTAATCTTTTAAAGGTAATAGATCTTGATTCGTTAAAGACCTCTTTTTTCTCTTTAGGAACCGCAGAAATATCAATAGGGCCTATTTGAGCACAGCTAATATCAAAATCAGTAGTATCTTCTGCTACTCCAAGGCTTCCTTTTATTCCACCTGTTTTAGCACGAGATATAGAACAAATTATATTGGCAATGTCTGGATCTTGAAAGTTATCAACGTTTACAACATGATCAGAGCCAAGCATTTTGAATGACGTATTTACACTGCCGATTTCATGGGATTTATGATTAGAGCTTCCACTTGAAAGGAACCATACTACGCCAAAAAACACAATAAGCACTATAGCAATTAAAATAATTTTTACCTTTTTCATTTTTACCTCGTTTTAATAAAATGTGTTCGTATATACTACACTAAATCAATATTAAATAGCAATATTATTTATTTTATAAGCAATGCGTTTTTTTTCTTGCCCTGTTGTTCGTGAAATAGTATAATAGTAAGTAGAAAATGATTTAAACCTAAAAAGGATGATGAATATGAGTGATAATGACAAATTAGCAAGTAAATTGATTTCTGAATCTCTGCTTCCCGGTGATGCTAAAGAAATAATTCAAAAAGTTGGTAAAACATCAAATTATGATCGTAAATTAACAGATCTTAAAGCTATGTTTTTAAGCTTAAATACTACCGGTTTCAATACTGCTGATATTGTAGATGAAGACAAAGTAGTAATAAGTGAAAAGGATAAAATTGTAGAAATTGCGGCTGTTCTTTTAGACGTAAAAAAAGGTGCATTTTCACGTACCTATGAATCATTTATAGATCCAGAAAGATTAATACCGCCAAGTGCTTCTTCTTTTCACTATGTAAGTAATGATATGGTTAAAGGCCGTCCAATTCTTAAAGATGAAATGAAAGCTATTCGCCGTCATATTATGGACTATCCTATTATGGCTTATAAAGTAGATTTTTCTCGTTCTATGCTTGATTTTTTAAATGATAAGCAATGGTTAGATATTCACCGCATGGCTCTTCACACATTTAAAATTGGAGAAGAAAACGAAAAAGGACAAAAGCTAGGTAGCTTCAAAAACCAAGAGCTTCGTTACTGGTTAGGTCTTGAAAATATAGAAGGTGATTCACATAGGGCTGTTTTTGGTGCTCGCCTTTCTGGTCGCATATTTGAAAAAGTTGTAGAGCGTTATTTAGAAGCAGGTCATGAAAATAAATTTAGCTCATTTATCTCTTGGGTAAATTCACCTATAAGATATGAGAATATTCCTTTTGGTTTTAAAACTGTTGTTGGTAAAAAACCAGAGGAGCTTACTTCAGGACAACTTGCTAATCTTATGAGAAAAGATAGCGTATTTTATGATGACTTGAAAAAATATGACGTATTATCTTATATTGAACCTGTATATAAGAAAAAAATAGATGAAGAATTCAAAAGTGGTGGAAATAAGAAGTTTAAAGCAAAACCTAAGCAAGAGCTGATCGTTGAAAGTATACCAAATACTTATGTAAAGGCTGAGCGTAATTTTAGTGGTAAGTTAACTGACTTAGAATGTATTGTGCTTGATACAGAGACAACTGGTGCTAACAATGCTAATATTTATGATTCAGAAGGGAACTTAGTTCAAGCAAAAGATAAGCTTGTAGAGTTTGCTGCCAGTCTTTATACTGTAAAAACAGGTGAGCTTTCACGTAACTATCAAACATTTATAAATCCAGAAATTCCAATTCCTTCGGGAGCGGCTTCTGTTCACCATATTAGTGATGCTATGGTAAAAAATAAGCCAACGATTGAAAAAGAAAAGAAAGAAATCAGACGTTATGTAAGAGATTACCCAATCCTTGCTTATAACTCTGACTTTGATAGAGGTATGCTTGATTTCTTAAATGATAAGCAATGGTTAGATGTATATCGTATGGCTATGCATGTATATCATATAGGTGAAAAAAATGAAGATGGTTTTGAATTGACATCTTTTAAACAACAAGAACTTCGTTATTGGTTGAAGCTTGATCATATTGATGGTGATGCTCATAGAGCTGATTTTGATGTGAAAATTACTGGAAAAATATTCGGTAAAATAGTTGATAAATACCTTGAAATGGGTCATAAAAATGATTTTGATAGTTTTGTAGAGTGGGTAAATTCACCTATTCAACATAAAACAATCCCATTTGGTTATAAAGATATTGTTGGTAAAAAAATCGAAGAGTTAACAAACGGGCAACTTGAAGAAATTTTAGATCAGAAAGGATCTTTATATGCCTCATATGCTAAGTTTAACGTAACTGATATGGTAAGAGCTGAAAATACAAGAAGGCAATTTGCTCATTTCAAGAGTGACGACTATATTATGCCAAAAGCAACAAGACGTTCTTTTAACCCATTGAAATAATAAGATAAACAAAATTAAAAGGATACCTGATGGTATCCTTTTTTATTATTGTGGAGTAGAAAAAATATCGCTAAAAAAATCTGGATCAGGGAAACCATCCGATGAATCTTTTTTGTTATCTTCTGGCTGAGGATCACTTTTATTATTGCTTTGTTCTTTATTATCTCTTTGCTGATTATTTGAGTTTTGATTATGAGAAGCTAGATTTACTGTACTTGGATCAGTGGCTGAAAGACTCCACATCTTTTCTCCGTCTTTTTCACTTTCCCATCCTGACAACCAATATTCTTTCCCTTCAATAGTTATTTTTCCACGATAATCAGGCTGTTTTCCAGTTTTCTTCTTATTAACAAAAAGATATCCAGAATTTTTATTTTTATTTATTTCTGCCATAGTTTTATTGTGAGAACACATAATGTGTGGGATAGCAACGTTGATAACAACCCTTTCTCACCTCTCCTCTTTCGTTTTGATGCTATCTTGGATTGATAATTATCTCCTATTAAGATGGAGTCTTATAATGTTTAAGCATTTTATCTATTGTTGTAAAGAGTAAAACGATTAAAAAATAGATACTTTATGATCAAAATAGAATAATTGATTATTTATCTAAAATATATATAATGGAACAATTATAACTCATAAAATAATTATGTAAAATTTAAGGAGGTTATAATGAATCAAAAAGACTTAAATAATTGGCTAGAAAACAAAGGATATAATCTAGGATTTATTACAAATATACAAAGCGATACGTTTCCTCCGGGGTTAAATGAAGATGTAGTTAAAGCTATATCCATAAAGAAAAATGAACCTCAATGGTTACTTGAGTGGCGACTTTCTGCTTATAGAGCATGGATAGAAATGATAGAGCCTCACTGGTCAACAGCTACATATTCTCCTATTGATTACCAATCAATATCTTATTTTAGTGCGCCTAAAAAAGAAAATATTACTTCTTTAGATCAACTTGATCCTCAATTATTAGAGACATATAAAAAATTGGGTATATCATTAGATGAACAAAAAATGTTAAATGGAATAGCTATTGATGCTGTTTTTGATTCTGTTTCAGTTGCTACAACATTTAAAGAAAAACTAAAAAAAGCTGGTGTTATATTTTGTTCATTTTCCGATGCTGTTCAAGAACATCCAGATCTTGTGAAAAAATATTTAGGGAAAGTGGTTCCTTCAAAAGATAATTTTTTTGCCGCTTTAAATGCTGCTGTATTTTCAGATGGAACTTTCGTTTATATTCCTAAGAATGTAAAATGCCCTATGGAACTATCTACTTATTTTAGAATAAATGAACGAAATACAGGGCAGTTTGAGAGGACTTTAATTATTGTTGAGGAGAATGGGTATGTATCTTATTTAGAGGGCTGTAGTGCGCCTCAGAGAGATAATAATCAGCTCCATGCTGCTGTTGTTGAATTGATAGCTGCTGAAAATGCTGAAATAAAATATTCCACTGTTCAAAATTGGTATCCGGGAGATAAAGATGGTAAAGGTGGTGTTTATAACTTCGTAACTAAAAGAGGTCTATGTAAAGGTAAAAACTCTAAAATAAGTTGGACTCAAGTGGAAACAGGTTCAGCTATAACATGGAAATATCCAAGCGTAATATTAGAGGGTGATAATAGTATTGGAGAGTTTTATTCAGTTTCTGTTGTAGGTGGATATCAACAAGCAGATACAGGAACTAAAATGATACATATTGGAAAGAATACTCATTCAACAATAATATCCAAAAGTATATCAACAGGTCATGGATATAATACTTATAGAGGTTTAGTTCAAGTTAATCCTAAAGCAACAAATTCAATAAATAAAACAGAATGCGATTCACTTTTAGTTGGTGGTAAATGTGGAGCAAGTGCTATACCTGTAATAAAAAATATGTGTCCAACGGCTAACATCGAGCATGAAGCAACAGTATCAAGATTATCAGAAGAACAATTATTATATGCCCAGCAAAGAGGATTAACAAAAGAAAATGCTTCATATATTGTTATGAACGGTTTTTGTAAGGATGTATTTAAAAAACTACCTATGGAGTTTGCTGTAGAGGCTCAAAGTTTATTAAATATTACTCTTGAAGGGGCTATAGGATAGGAGGTTATATGTTAAAAATAAGTAATTTATCAGCATCAATAAATAAGAAATTAATACTCAATGATATAAATTTAGAAATAAAATCAGGAGAAATACATGCTTTATTAGGACCTAATGGATCTGGTAAATCCAGTTTAGCAACTGTTCTTACAGGTAATGAAGAATGGGAGATAAATGAAGGTTCTTTTATATTAGATAATGAAGATGTTATAGAAAATAATATTGAAGAAAGAGTTTTAAAAGGATTATATTTAGCCGTACAAAAACCTGTACAATTCCCCGGAGTTCCTGTATTTAATTTTTTGAAAGAAATTGATAAAAGTAAAAATGAATATATGAAAAAAACCAATATGGATATATTTGATTTTTCCGATCATATTAATAATTTATGTGAAAAGGTAGGTCTACCTATAGAATATTTAAAAAGAGACTTTAATGTTGGTTTTTCTGGAGGAGAAAGCAAACGTTTAGAACTATTGCAAATATTATTACTAGAACCGAAGTGGGTAATTCTAGACGAAATAGATTCAGGGATGGATATTGAGGCAATAAATAAAACGATAGATATAATAAAAGATTTAGCTCACCTAAATAAAACATCTTTTTTAATTATAAGTCATCAGCCAAAACTATTAAAGAGCCTCCCCATAAAAAAAGTTCATATAATGATAAAAGGTAAAATAGTTCATTCAGGGAATAAATCTTTAATAAATAAAGTATACAATCAAGGCTATAGTGAGTGGGAGGTTTAAATGAGACCAGAAGATCGAAAATCATTAAACAAATGGAAAAGATTAACAGAAACTTTAAAATATGAAGAAATAACTCGCACAGCTACAAAGAAATATGTTTATGTAGGAGTTATAGTTAATAATGATATTCTTGAGCTTACTATTAGTAATAATCCAGCAATATCAACATCAAATAGTTCTTTTTATTATTGGAGCGAGAGATCGTTATTACAAAATAGCTGGTTAAATGTTTATGATTCTAAAGTTGATATATTAAATATAAATATAGATAACGATATTGAGATTAATAAAGTTATATGTAAATGGGTAGATATTGTAGATATGCTTTCTATAAATATAAATATTGAAAAAGATGGAGTAATAATATGGGAAGATTACTTTAATCATTCAGGGTTTAATATGTTAGAAAGATATTGGAATATAAAAGAAGGTATACTAAATTATTCAAATCATTATAATGATACTCCAAATTTATTATGGTTATCTGATTATTGGACATTAAATAAAAATACAAAACTTAATTATTGTAATTTTTTAACTCAAAAAGATGTAAGAAAAAATAATGAGTTTTATATATATGATAATAGTAATATAAATTATGTGTCATTAGGTTTTTTGAACAATAATTTTCATTATGATGACGATGTATTTATTGAGCATAATGGTGAAATGAGTAGTTCTCATATTAATATAAAAGGATTTATTCTTGATAAAGCTAAAATAAAAACTCACTGTTCAGTTAAAATAAAAAAATATGCTCATTCATCATCAACAGAGCAAAAATTAAAATATTGGATGTTAAGCAACCAAGGTGCTATTATAGAAGCATCACCACAATTAGATGTATTTACAGATAATGTTATAGAAGCTTCGCATGGTGCAGCAATAGGTAGCATAGAAAAAGAAATTATAAACCATATGAGAATGAGAGGGTTAGATTTAGGAAAAATATTTAGAATATTAATACAAGGAATATTAAATGATTCAGTTTCTGTTTTTTATGATAATACAAATATAATAAATAATAATGATTGGCTGAACATCATTCATGATAAAATAGACAATATTGTTAGAGATGATGAATGGATTAGTTCTGCAATAGATTTTTGGTCAAGTCAATATAAGGAATAATATAATGATTGAAGAAATTGATAGTCCAGATAGTAAATATTATATTATTTTAGATAATGCCTCTGAAAAAGAGCCAAGCACAATATGGGACATCCATCCGAATCAACTTCATATGAAAAATAGTATAATAGAAGCTCTGAAAAATGTTCAGGATTCTGAAATACCAACGTCAGTATACAATTTAGGATTATTTTACAGAATAAAAATAGATTCTGTAGGCAATACAGAAGTCGTTTTTACCTTAACAACACCCAATTGTCCAGAAGCAGAAACATTACCATATAGAATAGAAAGTGCTTTACTTGGAGTAAAAGAGATACCGCCAGATGGACTATCAATGATTCTTGTTTGGGAGCCTGAATGGAAGGTAAATTATATGCCAAATGTTATAAAAATGATGTTAGGTATTTATTAAAAAGGCCACTTTCAAGTGGCCTATAGTATTTTATCTCTTTCTATGAATATAGCTAACAAAACTAGATACGCCAGTAATATCGAATAAAGTAATAATAAGTTCTAGAGGATAACGTATTATTATACGAGTGTCATCAATACCTAAATTACCAAGATACTTAGCAAGTTCACCTGCTGCATAAAAATCAAGACGATTAACATATTTAAAGTTAACGGTTACTTTTTCAGTAAGTTTCAATTGCTCATCAATATGAGATATAAGTTTTTCAATATTTTGCCTATCTATAATAGAATCAACAGAAATATAACCATCTTCATCAAGATATTCATCATCTGTTTCGATAGTAGTTTTCATTACGTGTTTTTCTAAATAAGATGGAGGAGATTCTTCAAAGCTCATGGCATAATCAAGAGCTAAATCTTCAAATTCATCTTCTTTTCCATGCCACTGATAAAGCTCGCACAAAATTAACCAATAACATTTATTTTTATCTGAAAAATCTTTATTCTCTTTAAAATATGCTATGTTATCCTTCAGTATATTAATAAAATTCATATCCCCCATGATTTGGCCCATGATTTTATTTTTCTTAATTTCATACATCATTTTTAATAGTCTCATTAAACTATTTTCTAAATCTTCATCATTCTCTAATAATTTAATTCTACTAAAATCAATACGACAAGTTTTACTTTCTTTTGACGCAGAAAGGAAGTCTTTTATTTTCTCATCTTGTAAATCAGAAATAGAACCATCAATGTTTAAGGCACTTCTTCCCATTGCATCACGATTTTTTTTATTATCTTGATCAAAAGCTTCCCAAGATGGTGGTGAAGTATCAAATAAACTTGAAAAGAATAAAGCTAGTTTTTCAAATCTAGATTGTTGTCCTGTAGCCTGATAAGCATCAAATATCATATACCATTCATTCTTATCAACTTGACCAGATGCTTCATTTAAACGAGCAACTAAAACTTCTATTGATTTGTTAGGATTTCCATTTGCAAAATAAATAGCTGCTTCTTCCAATACGTTTTTAGAGATATCAAGTCCAGCAATTGTAAGTTCAGGGCTTTCTTGAGCTAATAGAGAGGCTTTTTTTACTTCTTCTTGAGCTTTATCTGCTACCCTGTATGTACGAAGTTCTCCTTGATTATCATTTTTCTTAGTAACACTAGCCTTTTTGGTAGTAGCTGTCTTTTTATTTTCTTTTTTCTTTAAGAAATTAAGCACCATTTCTTCTCCTATTTATAAGTTTATTAACAAACCAGACCACTTTATGTGGCCTGTTTTTATTATTTTATTCATTATTGATCAAAAAAATATAAAATCAACGTTTTTATTTTAATTTAGGAGTTGGAGTTTTTATTTTTCCTTTATTTTTTAAATCAGAGCCTGATTTCTTAAGCTTACTTTTTAAGGAAGGTTTATTATCTTGTTGTGGTTGTATTACAGGCGCTGCTTTTGGTTCAACAATATCAAAGTTCTCATTTTTATTAATAATACTAGCAGCATCAAAAGTATCTTGATGAATTTGATTTGTAAGATTATCTCGTCCTTTTTCAGTCATAATAAGTCCCGGACCAGAACTTTCTGCATTATTTTTAATCATGCTCAAAGCATCGTCTTTAGAAATTACTTCAATACTTAATCGTTGTTTATTGCTCATTTTTGCTCCAAATAAATTAATTGTGGTAAGTTAAAAATATATTCATATATTAATAATAACATGTTTCTAAAATAATGGAAATGGTAATAGATTATTTTATAAGCCAATAGAATCCCATCTAATATTTTTTTCTTGAATATATCTTTTATTTACCATTTCATCCCTTGGCATACCCAATGCCATTAATACATCTGTTAAAATTCTACTAGAAAATACAAAAGTTAATATATTATCATCTTCAAGCTTTATCATACCATCTGTTTTGTTTAACCAGCGTTTACATAAAACAGCCACTGATCTTTGAATAAGCATATCAGTGTCTAAAGCCTCTATTCCCTGAAAATATCGTAATTGTAATTTTTTAGGTTTCATGGGGTTTTTTAATTCTGGTGTTTTATGAAAAGCAACAGCACAATACCCCGGAACAAATTCAGGAAAAACTATCCAAGGATAGTTTGCATAAAATAAAAGAGACAGCATTCCCTCTCCTCTTTTACTTACAACATTATCAAACCAAGGAGGCATAATCGGACGTTTTTTAGACGTAGGTGATAATGACCATGTTCCTTGAGCTAAGGATGATAATTCTATTTTATAATTTTCCTCTTGGTTATATTCACGATTCACAAAAAACTCCTGTGTTTTTTTTTGATAATTTTATAAAAAGAATATATGATTAATTTTCTTAATAGGCAAACATAAAAAGGAAATAATATGCAGCATTCAACAAGAAACCGTTCTAATTTTAATATATCTTCAGAAAATAGCAATACAAATAATGATGATGATAAAAATATAGCACAGCGTTTTCATGCTTTAAATGAGTTAAATAATAAACTTCAACAAGATAAAAATAGAAAAGAAGCTTCTCTAGAACAAGTTAATATACAATTAGAAGAGTGTAAAAAACAAGCACTTGAAGAATTTGGGGTATCAACTATTGAAGAGCTATTAGCATTAATTGAAGAAACTGAAAAAGAAGAAAATATTAAATACGATAATATTTCATCTGATTTAAAAGTATTAGAACAAGCTTTACGTCAAGTAGATGAAAATATAAAAAATGAAAGTTCATTTTAAATTTTATATATTTTAGTATTACGTTGTAATAATAGTAAAGAAAGGAAACATTATAAATGAATAATATTATCGTTGAGAAAAGTGAGGATATAAAATATATAAATGAAACTTTATCTCAAATGTTGGCAAAGAAATCATTGCTTGAAAAAGAGTATAATGCATTAAAATCAGAAGTAGCTTTATCAATGGTTAGAGTTAGTTGGCAACCTGAAGTTAAAGAATTTTTAGATTATTTGCAGTGGCAAGAACATGAAAAATCGGTAGGTGCTTATGAAAAGCTTTTATCAGCATTTATGGAAGAAGTTTTGCCGGGTTATAGAAAAGTTGTATTTGAGTTAACAACTGAAAGAAATGCTCCGGCTCTGAATATTTTCATCAAGAAAGGTGAAAATATGCCTCCTGAAGATGCTTTGATGGGAACGGGAGGATCTGTTACAAATATTTTAGTAACTGGATTAAGAATTATTTCTTTATTACGTTCAGGAAAAAGAAAGTTTTTAGTTCTTGATGAGCCAGATTGTTGGCTAAACCCTGATTATATTCCAGCGTTCTCTAAAGTTATAAATGAAATGGCAAAAGAACTTGGAATACAAATATTTTTAATTTCTCACTATGTAAATTCTACATTTAGTGGAATAGATCATACTGTTCATTTATATAAAAATGGCAATAGGCTTGATACTAATATTCTCGGTGAAATTCCTATTTGGGAGGATGGAGAAGAAGGTATAAAATCTATAATGTTAAGAGATTTTCAGGCACATACCGATACATATATACCATTGTCTCCCGGCGTGACTTTACTAACGGGTGATAATGATATTGGTAAATCTGCCATTGTTACAGCTTTAAGATCAATATTCTATGGAAAAGGTAATAAAACCAACATAAGACATTTTTGTGACAAGGCATCTGTTTCAATTGAATTTACAGGAAATAGATTGTTATGTTGGGAAAGAAATAATAAAGGCAAATACAAAGAAAGCTACGTTATGTTAGATGAGAATCATGACATAGATAATCCCCTGCATAGAAATGATGGTGCATCTCTGCCAGATTGGTTAATGGAAGAAACAGGTATTGGTCTTATTGATGGTTTAGATATTCAATTGGCATGGCAAAAAGAACCACTATCTTTATTAGGTGAAGCTCCTCCTATGAGAGCTAAAGCATTGGCTGTAGGTAGTGAGGCTGATTATGTTCAAGGCATGATGGGACTTTCTAAGGAAGATTTTAATGATGCAAAAGCTTCTGTAAAACAGGGGGAAAAGAAATTAGAATCATGGAGAGTTCAATTAGAATATTTAAAAGATATAGGTAAGCTAAAACAAAATTATGATTTGATAAATGAGGAAATACAAGGAAGTCAGGAAAATATAAAAAAAATACAGCGAGTTAAAGAACTAATAAGTAAGATAGAAGTATTGTCTAATAAAAAAGAAGATTTCTCACCTTTATCTCTTATTAACAGTGAAAGTATTAATGATAAATTAAGTAAAATGAATCCTCAATTATTAGAGAATATGAAAAGGTTATATATATCATGGAATAAATCTTTAAATAGATACAATTCATTAAAAATAATTGAAAAAACGCCAATAATCAGTAAAATAGAAGAACCTAAATCATTATACTTGAAGAATTTTGCATCAAGATGGATTAAGTTAAGTAAAGATGTAGAAAGATTAAGTCCGTTGAAAAATATAAATAGTAATATAAGAATAGAACTAAATGAAAACTTGCCTCGAATGTTAAATTTAAAAGAAACATGGGAATACTTATTAAATAGGAAAGGTAATTACGCACCATTATTTAATATAAAAGAAATAGAAATCCCCTCTTTTAAAGATGATAGAAAAGTAAAAGAATTATTAAAAGTATGGAAAGAGAGTATATTAAAACAAGATCAATTGAATGATGAAATACTCGTTATTTCAGAAGAAATAAAGAAAACTTCTGATACTATAAAAAATGAATTTCCAGTGTGTCCAACATGTGAAAGACCTTGGGACAATCATAAAGAAGAACATTCTACAAAAAATATAAAAAAAGTAGAAAAACAAACAATAGTTGAAGAAAATAAAATAGAAAAAGCAGAGGCTTTTAAAGTAAAAAGACGTACAATTTAAGGATGGAAAATAAATGATTGCTCCAGATATTAATGTTCCAAATAGTATAAAAAAAGATACACTACCACTAAAAGTAATGAAAACTGCAGTTGATTTAAAAGGTTTTCTATTCATAGGAGATCCCCATATATATTCTAAAACTCCGGGTAGAAGAAAAGACGTTTCTTTTTTTGAAACTATTTTAGACAAAATACATCAAGCTGCTGTAATAGCCAATGAAAACAAACTGCTTCCTATTTTTACGGGAGATTTGTTCCATGACGATGAAGAAGAGAATAATTATATTACCAATAGAATGATGAGAGCTTTGAGGGAGTTTGAATCAAAACCAATAACTATAGTTGGCAATCATGAAAAAACAGAATGGTTGCTATCTGAAAAAAACTTATTATCTGTGTTAGAAAATAGTGGATGTGTAGATGTTATTTCTAAAAATGGTTTTTATGGAGTATTCGAATTAGTAAATGAAAATAATGAAAAATATCGCGTTGCTTTAGGGGGAACTCCTTATGGATTACCTATACCATATGATTTAACTGAATTTATAGGTTTAGAAGGGAGTTCATTTAGACTTGAGGAAGATAGGAAAATATATTTAGAAGCAATAGAGAGAGCGAAGAAATCAAAGTCACGAGGCAGTATAGCATTAGTAACTGAATCAGCAAAGATGGATTCTGATGAAACAAAGCATCAGGAAATATTAAAAGCAATAGAATGTGATGAAGTTGTATGGTTAACACATCATGATTTTGCGTTTGAAAATGCTTATCCTAAATCTATTCCTTTACATCCGATTGATGGTGTTGGAATAATGGTTAATGGTCATATTCATGACACAAAGAAACCAGTAAAAGTAGGATTAACCGCTTGTTATAACCCCGGAAATATTACTCGTTTATCTATAGATACTGATAAACATATTCCTGCTGTATGGGAATGGTGTCCTTTTGATAAACAATATATGGCATCAGCACAAGGAGTTAGGGTTCCATTATTAAAACAAATTCCTCTTGTTGTTAAAGATGCTAAAGAAATATTTAACTATGAAGGTAGAAATGCTAAAGTAAATATATTACAAGAAAAAGATGCTGATAAAGCTAATTCTATATTTGTAGAAATGTTAAAACAAGATCAAATGACAAAAAAAACAGATGAAGGCGCTTTTTTAAGGGAAAGTATTGAAGAAGCGTATGAAAAAATAAAACCTAAAGAAGAAGTGAAAAATATTATTGATAAGTTATCTTATCGTGTTATAACAGAAAGAGATATAAAATAATGAGGTTATAATGGTTAGTTTTTCATATATATTAATGTTATTAGCTGCTATAGGATGGTTATATTTTAGAATTGTTTTAGCAAAACCTTGGCATAATTTTTTATTTGTTTTACTGATATCTTTGATCGTTGTTCCAAACCTATTTGGAGTATATGACCATCCATTTACACAACAGTTCTTTATTCCTATATTAGTAGGTATGGCTGCTGGAGATTTTTCATTTAGATTTGTTTTATGGATCGTATTAAAAGTTTCGGGTGAAGAAAAAAGAGATGAAATATATAGTAGAATATATAATAGAAAAGAAAATAGAAAAAAAGTTCAATCTGAAAGAAATAAAATAAAAGAACAGGAAGCTTTAAATAAAAAAGAAAAAGAACAAAAAGAAAAGGAAAGAGAAAAAAGAAGGAAGGAAAGATTAGAAAAAAGAAAATAAAAAAAGGCTGCGAAGCCTTTTTTTTATTAATGTATTTTAAGTTTACATGCTTTAATTCTTTGTTGCTTAAACATGTTATTTATATAACTATTATCATCTGAATTGATTATACTTCGGATATAATTATTCATTGATTGTTCTTGATGAGAAAAAATAGATATTTTTTCTGTTAAAATATTATTAAATATATTTTTAAGAATATGTTTCATAAAATAACTTATATAGTATTAATTATTAACGTCTATTTAAATTGAGTTTTTCTAATTCTTCCTGACAATCAACACAACGAATTTTATGGAGTTTTAAACGAGCGGCGGGAATTTCAGCATCACATTCTATACAATGGACGCCATCAAATTCAGGGTCAAACTCTGGAGCGTTAGCTTTTCTTGCTCTTTCTTGATAGGAAGCTTGCTCTGCAAGTTGAATCCATTGTGCTTGATCTGTTTCATCATAAACTTCATTATTTGATAGTAAATCGATAGAAGAGACATCTTGATGTTTATTAAAATCGCTTTGATGTGTATCATTTTTATGTGTACTCATAATATATTCCTTAATTTATAGCTAAATAAGCTATTGTTAAAATAAAATAAGCTGTTTGAATTTTAGCTTATTTGGTTATAAATTTATTTATAAAATAAAACATCTTATTATTTTATTTCAAGTTTTAAGATTTGGCAAACTAATTATTTATTATTTATAAAATATAAAAAGAATGGTTTTCACCATTCTTTAGAATTTTTATTCCAATAAAAATAAATGTTTGCGGAATCTTATTTTTAAAGTTATATTATGTTACTTTATAAAAAATAACTTGTCAATTAAATAAAAAAAGGCGTATAGTTTTCATACTAAAATATTAATAATTAATAATTAAAAGGTAAAAAATGTTAAATATAATTTTAAAAATAGAAAATTCGTATATTATTTGGTCAGATAAAAAACAACATCCTTTAACTCATGCAATGCTAAAAGAGAAATTGTTTAGATGGATAGAAGATAATGAGGGACAAGATGGTGTAGACTCTTTTGATGCTCGAATAGCTAGATGTGATAAAAGCGGTTGTTCAAGTGCATACCATTCAAAAAGCGATTTAATTCTTAATAATAAAGCTGGTGATAATGATGAAAGTCTTAGTGAAGACGACATATTAGTTAAGTATGGAATACATTCTCCACATAATATAAAATTTAGAAAAAGAGATGCTGATGAAACAATAGAGACTTTAAAAATTGATAACGAAATCTATACTATCAATCATTTATGGAGAATATCTGGTTCTACTATTAAATTAATGATGCTATGTATACTTATATGTATTATTATACAAGCAGTTGACTATTTTTATAAGCCTTTAGGAAATATTGGAATAATTAGCCTAGCTGTAGAAATGTATATACTTGGTCTTTTATCATCAGCAAAATTGCGAATATGGAAGAAAAAAGACCAAGTTAAATAAAAGATTATATCTTATATTTGTGATTGCTATTTGGAGTAGGTTGTTCAGAAGAAGATTTTTCTTTGAACTGCTGTATTTTTTCTCTAAGTGTTGGTTGATTAATTTTATCATTAATACCAATACTTAATGAAGAAAGACTATTTCTACTATCCTGAAAACAATTTTCAAAATTATTAACTACTGTTGAAAAATTATTTTTAATCAGATCGAATAAAGCTTTAGCGCTATCTTTATTTACAAAAGGTGCCGCCAAAACATCAATAACTTTACCATCTTTTAAATCGGAAGAATAAGTCCAAAAGCGATTTGATAAAATTTGTTTTACAGCATCATCAAAGACCATGTTATTATTTTTTGAATCTTTAAAATAACTTGGTATCGTTTTAAACTTCATAGATGTAAATTTCTTATCATCTTCAAGAGCCGCTTTTTGAAAGTTTTCTTGTAAATCCTTAAAGTTTATTCCAATTTGGCGAGCTAGTTGAGAGTTAAAACAAACTCGGCCCTCACCAGTAGATAATTCTTGTAAATAAAATAAAGATTCTCCTGAGTTAGATTGAGCAAATGTTTCTGTTGTTTTTGCTTTTAACCATGTTTTTTGTTGCCCATGTAAATGGTATTCAGTTTTCAAATTCATTATATTCCTCATATAAAAGTAAAACAATATATTTTATAAATAACATAAATAAGTTAAATCGTCTATATACTATCAAGGTCTTTCATTTTTTTTAAATCTAGTTAAAATATATATATAGATGAAATTTTAAACTCAAAAGGTAATAAAAATGGAAGAAAGAACAAATATAAGAATGAGGTTAAGAAATGGGATATGGCAAGATGCAATTCCAAATTTTGGTCCATCATTTCATGAAAGTAAATTTTTAGAACCCTTAGATTCAACTTGGACAGATATTTGGGATAAAGTTAAAAACCATGAAAATACAATGCAATGTATAAACTTGAGTTTATCAGGTAAAGAAAATGATATAATAAAGCCAGTTACTTTATTAGAGCTAAATAATTTTTTAAATAATTTAGAACAATGGGTATCAAATAATGAAAATAATTTAACTTTCCCTCTAACAAAAGATGGCTGGAAAAAATCTGTTTATGAAACCCTTGAAAAAAATGACCTAGAAACATTCACTTTATTATGTGGGGCTTTTCCAGAACAAATAAAAACTGTTGTGGATTTTGAAAGTATGCCTGATAATAAAATAAAAAAATGGTGGGGAAGCTTCAATAAAGAGCTTGATCTTAAGAATAACACTGTTATATCTGAAGAAAAATCACTAGTTCACGCAGATACTTCGAATCCGTTAAATGAGGTAGATAAAAATTCTATAAAAGGAGAAACCTTAGTATCTGAACCTGAGAAAGCTGAAAAAATAGAAAAAAAAGTATTTTCTAAAAAACCAGAAGGACCTTATCCTCCTAGTCAAGAAATAAAAGAAAGTATAGAAAGTATGAATAAATTAATGAAGGATATTAATAATTCTTATAATGGTTCAAGTAAGACTTTAATAGATGAATATTGCAAATTTCACTGTTTACGTAAAGATTCCACAGAGGCTACAAATTGGTTTTCTAAAATATTCTTTTCTTCTTTCCAGCATATGGAAGAAGAAAGTATAAACTTTTTCATAGATAATATTCCAAACTGGAGAGAACAACCTGTAGAAACAAGACCTTTAAGAAATGTTAATGCTATGGATGTTTTAAATGATATTCATTTCTGGTCAGGTCTAAAGTTTATGCAGAAAAAAGTTACTCATGCTAAAAATAAGGAAATATTACAGAATTTTATCCCTAGTATGTTAGATATATCATCATTATCAGTAAGTAACAAAATAGAAATTGGTAAAAATATGTTAAAATTTGCTAAAAGTTCAGAAGATGCTTTTAGAAATAAACTTATGATGTGGACAGCAATGGGAGGATCATTAACTGAGCATAAAAAAGAACCAACATCTGATGTTTTCCAATCAAGAAAAGGAACTACTCCAGAGAGTTTAATAAAATGGATATCAGAAGAGAAGAATCCTAAATGGGATAACGTTGTTATAGAATATGCTAAAGAAAAAAATCTTAATCTTTATAAATGGTATCCTAATGATTTTAAAAGTGATGATTTGTTTGAGATATACGAATCATCAAGTCCAGTAAGTAAGCCAACTTTTTAAAATAAATAGATAACCATACGCTAAAATATAAAAACCACCTTTCCAAAGGTGGTTTTTATTAATATTTCTTATATTCAATTTTTTCATAAGCTATTTTTGTTTTTGCAAATCTATCAGCCATTGTTCTTCCTTCTTTATCAAAGATAGATGAAAAAGAACCTAATCCAAGAAGAAAGCACATATCTAATATAGTGATAATGCTTCTTTTAAATCTTAATTTTGTATTTGCTATTTCGTTATAATCACTATCAATTAGTTTTATATGATACAATATTGATCCTAAAGTATAACCTACAAATAGGCTTAAGAATCCTAAGATAATGAAAAAAGAAAAAATAAAAGCCATTCCATAGATAAAAGAACTTATAACAGGAAAATCTAGTATCATATTTTCTATAGTATATCCATTAGGTAAATTAGCATCAAGTAAATAAATTATAAGATTGTTTAACAAAAAAGAAAAAGGAATAGAAATAACAAGAGATACCCCCATATCAACTAAAAGATAGAGAAATCTTTGTTTTCTTGTTGGTGTTATATAAACTGTATGTTTTTTTATATTTTTTTTCATTATATTCTCCTATTAAAATAATAAATATCATAAACTACAAAATCTTCAATAAATAAAAATAAAACTATTGCAGCGATTATGTTTTAATATTGAATATTTCAAAAATATAGATTAAAGTAATAAATAATCGAAAAAATGGAGAAAAAAATGGAAAGTAAAAATCATCATCAGTTGATAATATTAGGTTCAGGGCCAGCAGGTTATACAGCCGCAATATACGCAGCAAGAGCAAATCTAAGCCCTTATCTTATTACAGGTGATGTTATGGGAGGGCAGTTAACAACAACTACAGATGTTGATAATTGGCCTGCTGATAATAATGGTGTAGAAGGGCCTGTATTAATGGAAAGGTTTCAACAACATGCTGAAAGGTTCGGTACAGAGATACAATTTGACTATATCTACAAAGTAGACCTATCTAATAAGCCTTTTAGATTATACGGTGAAGAAGAATATACTTGTGATGCTTTAATTATATCTACTGGAGCTACAGCTAAATATTTAGGATTAGATAGTGAAGAGCTATTCAAAGGTCGAGGTGTATCGGCATGTGCAACATGCGATGGTTTCTTTTATAAAGATAAAGAGGTTGCAGTCGTTGGCGGTGGAAATACAGCAATAGAAGAAGCTTTATATTTGTCAAATATAGCATCAAAAGTGAAATTAATTCATAGAAGAGAAACATTCCGTGCTGAAAAAATTATGATTAAGAAATTATATGAAAAAATAGAAGAAGGAAAAATAGAGCTTATATTAAATGCTTCTGTAAAAGAAATTATAGGAAATGATGAAGTCGGTGTTAATGGTATTATTATCCAGAGCGTTGACAAAAAAGAACGTGTTATAGATGTTGATGGTGTATTTATCGCTATTGGACACAAGCCAAATACAGATATCTTTAAAGATCAGCTTGAAATGGATGAATTCGGTTATCTTATAACACAAGGCGGAAGATCAGGGAACGCTACTCAAACAAGCATTAAAGGTGTTTTTGCGGCTGGAGATGTTCAAGATCCTACTTATAAGCAAGCAGTAACTTCTGCAGCTTCCGGCTGTCAAGCAGCACTTGATGCTGAGCATTACTTGGATTCTTAAAATTTATGAAAAAAGAAAGCTTCGGCTTTCTTTTTTATTATTTTTTTATTAAATCTATGGTGTAAAATGAAAAAACGTTATAAAATATATATAAGGTAATTTTAATTAATAAATATAGGATATTTTATGACGATAGATATTCAAGAAGATGTATTAGAAAGTTTGAAGTCTACTTTAGAAAACGCCGATTTTAAGAAAGCGTTAAAAATAATAAATGATAATAATATAGAGCCTAACAGTAAAATTAAAGGTAAAGATGGAATATTATCTTTTGCTATAAATAATTCGAATGAAAATAATCAAGAAGAGTTAAATAATTTTATTATTGAGCTTCACAATAAAGGAATGGATTTAGATGAAAGTAATAATAATGAAGATACCCCATTATTGTTTACAGCGATATCTTATAATAATCCAAAATTAACTGAAATGTTATTAAGTACTAATAATTATTCTAAAGAAGATGCGATTTTGTCATTACATTTAGTTTGTGATGGTCTTGTTGATTTTAAAACCTTTTTACCAGTTTACTCTAAATTTTCAGAATATGTAGATGAAAAAAATATATATGGAGATAGTGTTATATCTAATATAGCTGGGAAAAATTATAAAGGTGTAGAAAATAAATTGTTCTCATTATTAAGAGCTTCCGAAGATAAAGAATCTATTAACTTTAAAGGACAAAACTCTTTATTTCAAGCTGTAGAAACAGGAACAGCATATACAACAAAATTATTGTTGAGTGTAAATATTAACGTAAATCATCTAGATAAATACGATAGGAATGCTTTATTTAGAGTAGATGGTGAAAATGAAGTTGATATTAAAGCTAAGTTAAAATATTTAGTTGAGGCTGGAATAAATACTGAACAACTTAATAAAAGTAATAAATCAGCATTTGATGTAAATGATAAAATAACACCATATAGAGATTGGGTAAAAACAATTCAAGATAAAATGAATGATCCTAAAGACTTATTTGAAACAATAATTTCGGAAAGCTCACAAAGAAAAAGAAACAGTATGAGATAATAAAAAAGCATCCTCGCGGATGCTTTTTTTTATTTATTCTTCATAAGACGCTCTTTGTCTCTTGTCCAATCTTTTTGTTTTTCACTTTCCCTTTTATCATATTGCTTTTTACCTTTTGCTAAACCGATTTCCATTTTAATTTTACCTTTAGAATAATGTAAATTTAAAGGAACAACAGTATAGCCAGAAATCGTAGTCTTACCTAAGAGTTTATCAATTTCACGTTTGTTTAAAAGTAGTTTCCTTGTTCTAGTATTATCGTGTTTTTCATGCGTAGATGTTGTATTTAGAGGTGAAACATGCATTCCAATAACAAAAACCTCACTATCTCTAAACATAACGTAAGCTTCTTTAATTGAAACTTTTCCTGCTCTTATAGCTTTTGCTTCCCATCCCTCTAGGACAAGACCTGCTTCAAATTTGTCTTCAATGAAATAATCATGATATGCGCGTGGATTATTAGTAATCAAAATAAATCTCCTATTTCCTTATTTTCAATCATTGTACTATAAAAACCGGATGAATATCTACATTTTTTATAAAAAAAAATGAAGGTTAGACATTTTTACATAAATATCTATAGCTATATGTTAAAAAGTATGATAATAATTAGTAATAGCTTATGGAAAAGATAAGAAAACGGTGGTTAAACGTGCAAATTTTAAAAGAATTAATATCTTCGGAAAATGATACAAGAATATTAATAGCAGATGACAATCTAGCTATTATATCTGATATAGGTAGAAGAAAACAAAAGAATCAAGATTTTGGTAAAGTTGCCTATAGGGAAGATGGGGCGGCTATTTTAATTGTTGCAGATGGTGTATCAAACTCTCAATGCGCAGAGTTAGCAGCTAAAACAGCCGTAGAATCCACTTTTGAATATTTAATGAACTCTTCTTTATTTACTAAATCATTAATGAGTAAAGCCATTGGTTATGCTCATGAGAATGTTTGTAAAATACCTTATGATGTGAATCATAGATTAGATGAGCCAGAAACAACAATTGTAGCAGCATTAATAAAAAACAATGAATTAATCGTAGGATGGGTAGGAGATAGTAGAGCATATTCAATAAATGGAACAGAATGTAAGCTTTTAACAAAAGATGATTCTTGGTGTAATATGGCTATTGAAAAAGGTTTATTGAAAGCAGATGAAGTTGCTGGACATCCGAAATCCCATATTATTACTCAATGTTTAGGTACAAGAAAATTTCCACCAAATATTCATACAACTAAATATAAAATAGGTATGAAAAATGGAATAGTTCTTTGTACAGATGGTTTATGGAGTATGGTTGATATGATAGAAGCTGTAGATATAAATAATATAGCAGAACTTATTTCATGGAAATATACTGTGCTTGCTAATAGAATGGGTGGTCATGATAATATTACTGTAGCGACTTGGTTACCTTGAAATAATATTGTATAATTACATATGATTTAATATAAAAACTTAAATAGACATTTAAGTTTTTTTTGTTATCGTAGAAGGTATAATAATAAAATTAGGCATTTTAAGGGTGAAAAATGGATAAAAATGAACAAGGTATACAAGTGAATTTGCTTTATCCTTTAAGTATGTATTATGTAGGAGCTATAGAAGGTGTTCCTACTTTAGAAGAGCAATATCAAATATTAGCAGAATCAAGAGAATATAGCGAAAAAACAAAAACACGTATAGATCCTTATTCAATTGACGAGCCTGTTATTGCTTTAAATTTAATGATGGAAAAATTAGAACAATATGAATATTTTGAAGGGGTTAGAAATATTGTTAACAATCTACTTTCTCAAAATAGAAAACCTCAAGAATTATTTAGATCTTTGTTTCCTAATAGTGAAGAAAAGATAAATATTTTTAAATCTCAATTTTCTGATGCTTGTGATCTTATATGTATGAAAGATAAAGTAGATTGGAAAAGGATGGGATTAAGCTGGTATAATTTTGATATAGCTATAAACAATAAAAAACAACCCTCATTAAAGATGGATTGGTCTCCTGATTATTGGACTCTGGAAGAAAAAAATCAATTATTTAATTTTTGGAGAGAACGATATAGTAGAGTAATAATCAATATGTCTCCATCAGGAAAGCCCGCTGGAGGAATAGGTTTTTTTGATGCTGAAAGACATTCTTTAAGATTTAAAACATATAGGCCAACATATAATGAAAATCATCAGGTAAACCTTGATTTTAAAAGAAGAAGGGAAGATCTTTTAAAAGAACAAGAAATAAGTCAACCCGCAGATAAATTAAGATTAGAATTATTATTGAATGTAGAATATCAAGCATGGGAATGGTGGAAAATAAAAAATGTCTATAAAATAAAAGAGCATGATCCTCTTTATTTTATAAATAAGACCAAAGAAAAAATATTTTACCACGAAAGCCTTTATAAAGAAGCCTTTGCACAATTGATAGAATATGACCGTATGCATAATTTTGCTGTTGCAGATCCTAATAGAGATTTTAAAAAGGATCCAATGACAATAGTAGAATATAGGCAGTGGTTAGAAAGAGAAGGAAGAGAAATACCACCAAAATCAGATGATGATATTCTTCTGGAAAATGTATGGAATGAAGGACCTCTTGGAAATATAACAGGAAAAGTTCCTCCTTCTATGAAAAACGATTTTATACCATCTTTTATTGATGAGTACCATAGAAATCAACAAAGAAGCGACAGGAAAAAAGGCATAGAGCGCTCAAAATCTGGTGTTATTATAAAAATAAATGGTGAAATAAAAGAAAAAATATCAATAGAAAGACCAGACATTATAAAGAATTTGAAAAAATCTAATAATTTACAAGATGATATTGTCTCTTTTAAATCTAATATTGATGATGGAAGACCAGAAGTTGAAGAAATTGAGCTTGATCTAATTCCTATAGATGTAAATAAAGAAAAAACAACTATATCTTTAAAGAAATCAGAAGAAATAAATATAGAAAATGTAGAAGACCAAGAAGTGAAAGATCCTATAATACCAGAGCTATTTGATATATCTACGTTACCAAGTATCCCTAAAAATCCATATGGAGATGATTTATTTAAAGGATTGTTTACAGAGAAAGAGTTTTCAGAAGAAGAAGTTGTTATAGATTCTGACTCAGAAGAAGAAGAAGGAACAAATGGTGAAGGTCATATTCCTCCTTGGATGAAAAATAGAAACGTTGATGGTATTGAAGCTGATATAAATCAAGTAGAAGAATCTTCTGATAAATTTAGGGATAAAGTAAAAAAAGCAAGAAAACGTGCTAATAAAACTTTTGATAGAAATAAAGAAATTCAAGAGATTACGAAGAGTTGGAAAGGTTTGGATGAATTTGATTCAAGTTCTTTAGAAGGAGATATATGGTCAATAACTCAAGAAAGAATAAAAAACTTCAAAGATAGCGCTAAAAATATATGGGAAGGAAGAATTTCATATTTATTGAATGTGGATATACCTGAACAAAAAGCACTATTAAAAATAAAAACACAAGAATTAATAGCGTTCAAAAATAGAATTATGGAGAAAAGAGTATTTAATAAGAAAAATATTGAAGAAATAGATAATGATGTAGAAGAAGTTGTTAAGCCTGTTTCACTACATGTCACATCTTATAAACCTAGAAAAAATAAATAGAAAATAAATAAAGCGGCACAGCCGCTTTATTTTCATTTACCATCGTTAATTATGCGCCCTTCAATTATAGATGTTTTTACAAAACCAAAATAACGAGAGTCTTTGCTATTATCTCGATTATCACCCATTAACATCACATATCCTTTCGGAATATTGTAAACGCCATTACGAATAGGGGTAAAATTTAATTTTTGAGTTGTTTTTAAAATATTTTCATAAGAACCATCAGGCCAAATCTCTTTATAACCAACAGATTGAATCCCTGCTTCTTTTTCTAAAGAGTTATTTACCTCATAGGTGGCCTTTTCACCATTTCTAATAAGATTACCATCTTTGATTACTAAATTATCACCCCCAATGGCTATAACTCGTTTTACTATACGTTTACCATTATCAGGATCAAAAGCTATAACAATATCTCCTCTTTTTGGCTCTGACCATGTATAAAGTTTATAATTAGTAAATGGAACGCCTAAAGCATAAGCTATTCTATTAGTAAAAATATATTGTCCTATTCTTAAATTAGGATACATAGAACCAGAAGGAACTATATACCAGTTAATAAAAATTGATCTGATAATAAATACCAAAAAAAGGAATATAAATATTAATTTATACTCTTTTAAAAATTTTTTTATTTGTTGTTTCAACGTTAACTCCTATATTATTGGATTTATTTTTAATGCTATTATGTCTTTTTTTATCTTTAGTGTCATATCATAAAACATCTTTATATTTTTACATGATATTCTTTTTAATAACAAATTAAATATAGCTTTGTTATCATAATATAAAAGTATAGAGTTATAGTCATTATTATCTATGCTTTTATAGTATTTATTTATTACATTTTTTACCAGATTTTCATTATTATATGGATATCCCAAGACCTTTAGTTTATTTTGCCTATTAATGAATCTTTGTGTCGTTAACTCTTTATCCATATTAGCAAGCTCTATAACTTCTTTGATAAAGGTTGTTTTTGAAAATGTTTTAATATTTTTTTGAAAAATATTTAAAATTTCTTCTGATAACCAGATATTTTCACATTCAGCATATCTAGAGAAGAAAATTTTATCTGAGAATATAAGGTCTTTTTTATTTTCTAACAGAAACCCATCTTTATCTATTATCCCATAATGGTGGGCATTTTTATGCTCTAAGATTTTAAAAATATTAATCCAATTTCCAGCAACTCTATATTCTCTATTGGGCATAAATAATTGATAAGTAAATTTATCAAATTCCCCTTCTACCCAATAGATATCATTAGTTTTTATATTGTTATCAAAGATAGATAATAAGTGATAATCATTAGAAACAAAAATAAAAGATAGATGAGGAAAAGATAAAGATTCCAAAAAATAATGGAGAATAAAAAAATCATTTGCAACATTATAATAAGAAGGTAAAGGAATAATAAGATTATTGTTGTTATGGATTATATGATAATACGTATGTATCATAAGCTTTTCTATGTTTTTTAATGGAATATCTTTATCATTATCAGATGATAAATAAAACAATGAGTCTTTTAATAAAAGATTTTTATTAAATAGTTTGTGACAAATTTCAGAAATTTCGCTTTTTTCTTTCTGATATAAAATCATAAAAGGATCAATCAAGGATTTAGTAAAAGTTACATTATTTTTTATGTCCTCAAACGAAAAATCAAAAAATAAAGGTAATGAAACATATCCGTTTAATTTATATGTTTTTTTTATAATATCTTGATCGTATATATATTGATACTGATGTTTTTTCATAATTATCCTCGAATAATAAAATATATTATCAAATTTCCATATTGATTTCAAAAAATAATTAAATAATAAAAATTAACAACATGTATAATTATGGTATAATAAGTAATAAAGAAGGAGTTATTATGATAGATATTGAAGAAGTTAATAAAAATGGACGTATATTGGCATGGCATGGTGCTCAAAAATGGGATGGCCTGCCAGAAATAAAAGCTCATAAGAAAGGAACATATGAGTATGGCCCCGGAATATATTTTACAAACCATTGCTCTACAGCTCAAAAATATGCAAAAGGTCCCGGAAGTATTATGTTAATGGAAATAGAATCTCCAAGGCTATTAACAATAAAAGATAAAGTTCCTTTAGAAGATGCTGTTAAATTTTACGAATCTTGCTTTAGATTAAAAAATAAAAAATCAGTTTTAAATGATTTACAAAGAAATGTTAGAGATGGTTTAATCTCTGTAGATACTTTGATTAACTGTGGTGTAAATAATGAAGCATTAGCAGGTAGTCATGGCCCAGCATTAGCTGAATGGCTAACAGAAAGGGGATTTGATGCCTCAATAGGAAGAAGCCAAGCTAATAATGAAGAATGGATGATTGTATTCAATCCAAAAATAATCAAAAAGTTTAAAAAAGTACCATCTTCACAAATAGATTGGAATAATCCTGATTTTCCTCGATTTAGTTCACAAATAGAAAAAATTGAACTAGATAAGGCCGTAGAGTTAGATCCCTTATTAAACGGAAACATTAAGAATAATATAGGATTAAAAATGAAATAAGGCTCCAAGAGCCTTATTTTATGATTATTCTTCTTTTACTTTTAGCCCAACTAAGTTTTTATTTATTAACTCTGATTTTATGTAAGCATATAATATTGGGGCAGCAATAACACCAGAAATACCAAATATTACTTCCATAATCAACATAGCTAGTATAAGTTCCCAAGCAACTGAATTTATTTTCTGACCAATAATATTAGCATTCAAGAAATATTCAAGTTTATGTATGACAATCAAGAATACCAATGAAATAACACCAACATGGAAAGATACTCCAAGAGATAAAATAACCATAACACAGTTGGATATAACATTGCCAAGAACTGGAATCATCCCTGCTACAAATGTTATAACTAATATTGATTTAGAGAAGGGGATGTGAATACCAAATAAAGGTAATATTCCAAGTAAGTATATACCTGTTAATATTGTATTGATAAGTGATATTTTAACTTGAGCTAATACAACCTTATCAAATGAATTCCTTAATGTAGAAAAACGACTGATTAAAGACGCAGAGAATGGTTTATAATTATCGGCTGTTGAAAAATTAGCAAAGGATAACATAGCTCCAGCGACTAAACCTATTAGTAATCTTGCTAAATGATGTAAAGTATCAACACCAAAAGTTGATAGTTGATGGCTGTTTTCTTTTAAATAATCAACTGTCTGCATTTTTAAAGCATCAACAGATGTTGGAATATGAGAACTAATAAAAATGGGAAGGCTTTGTCTCATTTTATCAAGTATATCGGCAACACTTAAAACAATAAGAGATACACCATCAGAACTTGATCCTTTAAAGAAATGTAAAATACTAATAATTAGCCCCCAAACAGCAATACTAACGATTAATATTAATAAAGCTATAGCAATAGTCCTTGCTATTTTTCCAAGCTGAAATCGGCTATCAAGCTTGTTTGAAATAGTTTGACTAATAGAATAAACTAAGAAACCAGTAATGGTCGCTCCAACTAATTTGAATTCTAGAACTATTATGATAGCAAATGCCATAATAAGAAAACTTGCTATATCACAATATTTTTTTGTATTGTCCATTTTTACCCTCAGATTTGAAATATTGAAATATATTTTATACGAAAACATTTTAAAATGGAAAATTATATTGCGTATTATTTAAAATAAATTTATAGTTTATACATTAATAATTAAGAGAAATAATAGATGTTAAAAAAAACGGCATTATTCATTATGCTTGTCTTATTAAATGGTTGTGACAATAAAGATAAGATAATTGAAAATCAACAACAAAATAAGCAACCAGAAATAAGACAAGTAGAGCCTTCTTCAAAAAAGGTAAGTAGCCCTAATTCTGTGGATTTAAATACTCTTTTGGAAAAAAGAAATGCTCCACTAACAAATAATCAAGAGAGTTATACAAATGAGAGTGGAACAATACAAACATCAAATAATAGCTATTCAGATCCAATTCAAACATTAAATAATTTAAGAGCAATATATGGTTTAAATAGATTATATGAAAATAGGCAGTTAGCTTTTGCTGCTGAAAAACATGCTTATTATTTGAAGGTACAGAATCAACCCTCCCATTATGAAGAAAGCAATCAGCCTAATTATTTTGGTAAAGATCCTATGGAAAGAGCATTAAAATCTGAATATTCAAATACATCATTTTCTGTAGGTGAAGTTTTAGCATTTTATGATGGAGAAAGGAGTAATGATATAGAAAAATTTTTAGTCGCTATTTATCATAGATTTTTAATACTAGAACCAAAATATAATGAAGTAGGCTCACATTATATAAAAAATGGAACAACAAATATAATAGAAATAATGTTAGGTGTTAGAAATGATATATCAAATAACATCCAAACGTCTTATTACCCATATGATAATCAAATAGATATACCATTACTATTTTATCCCTCTCAAGAAATACCAAATCCAATGCCTGAAAGAGAAATTGTGGGATATCCTATTACATTCCAAATATCTTCTGGTAATAAATTAGATATAGTTAGCTTTAATCTTTATGATGATAAAGGTAATAATCTTGATGGAAAAATAATGAATACATCAACAGATGAACATATTACAGAATCTCAATTTGGTTTCATTCCTTATAATAAATTTCGTGAGAATTCGAAGTATACAGTTAATATATCAGGTTATATAAATGGTTCTCCATTTAGTAAAAGATGGTCATTCACCACAAAAAAAGAGCCGGGAATATCAATAAATGTGAATAAAGCAGTTTTTTACCCAAATGAGATTGTTAATTTAAAATATTCAGGAGTAGATACTAGATCTGTAAATATGATGAGTAAGGTTATTGGAAGTAAAACAGCATTAGTAAAAGTTAAGGATCAATCATGGGGAAACATTACATTAGATACATTGAAAGGCTGTGAATTACAAGAAGGATGTAATGTAAGTCTAACTTTATCTGATGGAGAAGGAAAACAAAAAACAATAGATATAAAAGTATTACCATGAAAATAATATAATAAAGGCCGCATAGCGGCCTTTATTTATGAGTATAAAACTTAAAACTTAAACAACGCTTGTATCAACTATCTCTAAATGTTTAATAGAAGCATTGCCTTTTTTTCTTGCCATAACTTTGCCTTTTTGCTTTCTAATTTGACGTTCAAGTTTACCAACAAGACTATCAATCATAGAATAAACCTCACTACCATGATTACCAAATGTGGTTGCTACGATAGAATTATCTTTTATTGCTACAACACCATCTAATTTAAATTTATTGCTTGAGGTTTGATCTTGTGTAAGGGTTAGCTTAATACTAACAATCTGATCTGAACGATTATTTAGAATAGCGATTTTCTTTTCGGCATATTCACGCATAGCTTCAGTAATATCAATATGGTGACCAGAAAATAAAAAGTTCATATTATGTTTACGAGAGACATATATTTATATGCGGGATAGCTTCATTGTTAATTTGTTTTTTATTAACAATCCTTTCTCGTTTCTCCTATAAGTTGAATGCTATCTATAAGTTATACACAAAATCCAAAGTATCAAAAAATGTTATAGTTAGTATTTTAAGTTTATATACCTCCTCTTTAGTTGTATTCCTTAAGCATAATAATAGTGTATTATTTTTTTAAAATCAAGGAAACTTATTGTAAAAAACGTTAAACTCATATCAACTGCTGTTTTTTTGACTTTTTTGTATATATTTCATGCGAGCATAGCATTTGTGAAAATGTTATTGATTGAAATAACAATATAGGTTACTATATATATAAATTAAAGGAGTTTTAAATGAAAAGTAATAGTGTTTTTATGAGTTATGTATTAAGGCATGATCCAGATGCAATACAACTGGATATGAATTATAGAGGATGGGTATCCATTGAGCAACTTATCAATAATGCTCATATGGTTAAAAGGAAATTAACAATTGAAGAAATACAAAAAATTGTTAAAGAAGATGGAAAAGGTAGATATGCTATATCAGAAGATGGAAAATTTATTAGAGCTTTACAGGGACACTCAATAAGTAAAGATAGAGTAAGTATCGAGTTTGATGAAAAAATACCTCCAGCGATATTATATCATGGCACAGCAACCAGATTTATGGATAGTATAAAAGAAAAAGGTATTATTTCTAATAATAGACAATATGTTCATTTATCATCAAATGAAGAAACTGCTATAAATGTGGGTTCAAGGCACGGAACTCCGATTATCCTTGAAATAAAAACCCAACAAATGTTAAAAGATGGGCATGTATTTTTTATTTCAAAAAATGGTGTTTGGTTAACTGATTCTGTTCCTGTAAAATATTTTTCTGTAAAGGAAAATCAAGATTATAAAAGAAGTCCTAAATTTAAATAAAAAATTATGAGTTTTCTTTTTTTATATGATAACATGTGATTGTTTAGAATTTAAAAAGAGGAAAACTTATGAAAATTATTTCATTGTGGGGTAAAAAAGGTGGTGTAGGTCGTACTACACTTTGTTTGGCTCTTGCGAGTGCTTTTAAAGCAAGAGGTTATAAAGTTGTAGTATATGATGCCGATCCTCAGTTAGGTGCAGTTTCAGTGGCTGAAAGTAAAGAGTTAGATTTTCAAGTTATACCTAAAGATGGCGGGGCAGAATTGAACTTTAAGCCCGATATTGTATTAGTAGATTTGCCAGCTAATGATTCAATATCAAATTTTTCCCAATCTAGCTTAATTGTTGCTCCAGTAAGACCATCTCAGCTTGATATGGCATCACTGAATAAAGCAATAGAAGAAAGTGAGCTTGAAATGAGTATTTTACCAGTATTTAATGCTTGGATGCAAAATAGAGAAGAGCATAATAAATTTATTGAAGATTATTCAGATTGGCCTAAAATTAAAAACAGAAATGTTTTTGAAAGATTAACTGCTACCGGGAAACCATTGTTTGGAAAAGATGTAGATAAATGGGCTGGAAATAAAGAAGCAAGAGCAGAAGTTAACCTATTAGTTGATGCCATATTAGAAGAATTGGAAGGTTAATAAATACTATTTAATAAAAAGGAGCTTGGAAGCTCCTTTTTATTTTTAAGGTTTAGCTCTTTTTCTGATTTTTATTTCATCAGTTGCATGACCTAATAATAAAACAGAGGATTCCGAGCAATAATCAAATAAGTCTTGAACACTGTCTTTCTTAATATTTTCTTTTTCAGAACCCTCAATATTTACGGCTTTCCATAACCAGACAGAATTTTCTTCATCATATTCATGTCTAACATTGAATGATAATAGATTTTCATCTTTAGTAGATATCTTTATATCCCAAGTTTTATCTTCTGTTAAAGAAACTTTGAGTTTTACTGTTATTTTTTCAGTAGAGGGTACATCTGGATCTTCATCTTTCCATATAACTTGTGGTGGAAAGTCATATAACTCATCGGGAGTTTTTGGAAACCCAGCATAGAAATTCGCTTCACTCATTTTATATCTCCTTTTTTTAATATCTAAATTATATTTTAAACTGATTTTTTACAAAATAAAATAGATACTTGCAAATAAAAAGCCCTTAACAAGTAAGGGCAAAAAAACTTAAAATCTAGATAAAATGAGGATAAAATCAGATTTTAAATTCAATATAAAAGCATAATTTTGTTATTTTTATTTGTTTTTTAAAGTTATGCTATTTAAAAACAAAAAGCAAATTTATTTTTAAAAAAATAATTAGAATTTTAAGTTGAAAGTATTGTAAGGTGTAACAAATAAAAAAGAAAAAGGGTAAAAAATGAATAGTATAAATAAAAAAATATTAGACAAAATATGTTCAGATAGAGACTTTGCTCTTGGAATTTATGAACAACTATCTCTTAAACCATTTGATACTTTTTTTGAACAAGAGTATATCGAAGATATGATTATAAACAATGAAGATGATTTATTTTTTATAGCACATAAATGTAACCACAAAGATCTATTAGAAAAAATGTGGAATGAAGATAAAACAATAATAAAACATCACATTCTATCAATGAGTGATAAAAAGATAGCTATGAAGCTATGTAAATTTTCAATGATGAGTGAAGATAATGAACTATCATCACTTTGTTTCTCTTTGAAGAATATATTTTCAGTATTACCAAGTGAAAGAGTATCTTTATTAAAATTTGAAATTATACAACATTTCGTAAAGATGTCAGATAATGATATCTTCCCCATTTTAATAAACAATAATATCCTCAATATTAGAGATTTTATTAATTTTTCAAAAACCTCCAAAGATAGAAATGAAACGATTGTTAATATATTAAACAATTACAATAAAATAAATATTTCTGATGTAGAAGAAAAAATAACAGAATTAGAATATTATTTTAAACAAGAAAGCGAAGGTCTAAAAATAGGTAAAAATATTCAAATCAAAAATAGTATTGCTTCATTAATAACATTACTTAAAATAAATCAAGAAGAGATTGTATTAAGCACTAAACAGTTTGATTTTCTT
>OJZM01000042.1_pt1 | contig 105159 bp, 92 predicted proteins | sample 1611181 | NCBI WGS metagenome assembly OJZM01 (sample SAMN04436715, study PRJEB24849) | human gut metagenome | biome: human gut; feature: NICU; material: stool | host: Homo sapiens | place: USA: Saint Louis, MO | collected 2010-09-09 | reverse complement strand
GGGCCGGGCGGTTGCACAACCGACCGGCCCTCGTTCCGGAAGAAATCACACCAGGACGATGACCTGCACCAGGAGGATCTTGACGATGGTTCCCAGCGCGAAGAGGGCACCGTAAGCTGACTCGATGCGCTCGTCGTTGACCAAGGAGTTGGCGTAGCTGAGGATGGCCGGCTGACCCACGAAACCGGCGAAGGCACCGGTGGCGCGCTGGGCCGACAGTTTCATGAACCAGGCCGCAGCAATGACGATCACTCCGCCGAGGACCAGGGTGACGGCTGAGACGCCAATGACTGCCAGACCGGTCCAGCTGGCGGCCTGGGACAGGAAGGCGGGACCGGACGCCAGCCCGACGCAGGCCAGGAAGATCATGAGACCGAGCTGACGCAGGATCGCGTTGGTGGCGTGCGGCAGCTGCCACCGCAGTGGGCCCGTGCGATGCACCGACCCCAGGATCATGCCCATGACGAGCGGTCCGGCTGCGGTTCCCAGCTCGAAGCGCAAGCCTCCGGGCAGGGCCACCATGAGAGCCCCGAGCAGCAGACCAAGGGCGGCGCCGAGTCCCAGGGACAGGGCGTCGACCTGGGAGACGCGGGCCTCGGAGTCACCGAAGAGGTCGGCGGCGTCGGACAGACGATTCGCCGGCACCACGCACAGCACGCGGTCGCCCGGCTGCAGGACGATGTCATCGCGGGCCAACATGTCGAGGTCGCCACGACGCACCCGAGTCACCTTGCCACTGGTACGGCCGCGCACGTCGATGCTGCCGAGGGTGTGCCCGACCAGGGCAGGGTTGGACACCAGGAAGCGGCGGAAGTCAATCTCGTGGCGCTCGTCGGTGAGGGCGCGATCAGAGACGTGACCCAAGTGCTCGACGGCACGGTCGACGTCGTCAGGGTTGCCGACGACGAGAACCTGGTCGCCGACATGGAGGTCGTCGTCCGGGGTGGCCAGCCGCATCTCGCCGTCGCGCAGCAGGTAGGACATCCGGATCTGGTCGTCGTTGAAACCGGGGGTCTCGTGAATGGAGGTCTCGCGATCGACGACCGTCGACACCGAGGTCAGGCCGGCCTCGGCCATGGAGGTGTTGTCCTTGGTGGCCGGCCAGTGCCGCTTGGCGACGAGGGCGACCATGACGAGCCCGACGACGACCCCGACCGGGTACGACAACGCATAGCCGACGAGGGTGTCCCCGGCACCGTGAGTGGCGGTCGACGCGGCGTCGATGGCCGGTGAGGTGAGGACACCGGCGTACAGACCAGCGACGTGGGCCGGGCTCAGTCCGAACAATCGTCCCAACCCGAGCCCGGCGGCTGCCATGGCGGCAAGCCCGACGATGCCGGCGAGCATGAGACTCCACTGACGTTTGAGGTCGGACAGGAAGGTCGATCCAGCAGCCAGGCCGACGGTGTAGCAGAACAGCACGACGCCGAAACCCTTGATCATGCCCAGGTCCTGGCCAAAACGTGGATCGAGGGCACCCACGACGAGCCCCATGAAGAGGGCTCCGGCGGCACCGAACCTCAGCGGGCCGAACTTGATCTGGCCCAGCAGGGCACCGGAGGCCAGGACGATGAGGATCGTCAGCAGCTGATGCGTGGCGAGAAAGTCGGTCAGTACTGTCATGAAACTCCTGACGTCGTGCCGGCGATCCCGCCCCGACGGCGGGATGCGTCGTCGCAGCAGGCCCGGAAGGTCCGGGGTCCAGTCCTTGGATTGTAGGACCTCGCTCGGACAGAGACGATCACGCCCGTCGCGTTGCAGGCTCACCACGGCGACGTCCTTGGTCTCACACTAAATACGCACGAGTGCCGTCGCGACGAATCGCGACGGCACCCAGCGTGTGTCGAGCCTGTGCGCTGACCGTGTGCGTTGAGTTGTGTCCGAGGACCTTGCCTCAGGACTGGACAGCGTCAGGGCTTGACGAGGATACGGATCGGGTTGCCCTGATGGGACTCCAGCTCCTCAATACCGCTCTTGACGTCCGTCAGCGGAATGACCTTGGAGATCGACTCCGAGAGGTCAAGGCGGTGGTACGACAACATCTCGGCCAGCATGGCGATGTCCTGGGACTTGTAGCCGAGGTGGCCGAGAACCTGCTTGCGGTGCAGGTTGAAGTCCAGGAACGGGCCGGCGTCGATGTTCTGGGCGGACAGACCGACGGAGACCGCCTTGCCGTCGACGTCGAGGGAATCAACGCAGGCGCGCAGGGTGGGCTTGATGCCGACAGCGTCGAAGGCGACGTCGATCATGCGGCCGTTGGTGATGTCCTCGATCTTCTGCATGAGACCGGGGTCGTCGCTGTGCAGGGTGTGGTCGGCACCGAGTCGCTTGGCGCGCTCGAGGACTGCATCGTTGAGGTCGATGGCGATGACGGGGACGCCACCGGCCAGCTTGGCGAGCTGGACCAAGTGGGTTCCGACACCACCGACACCCCAGACGGCGACGGCATTGCCCATGTGTACCTTGCCGGTGCGGACGACGGCGGCGTACGGGGTGGAGACGGCGTCAGCAAGAAGGGCGGCCTGGTCCATCGGGACGTTGTCCGGGATCTTCGTCATTCCGGAGGCCTGGGCGAGATGGTACTCGGCCCATGCGCCGTCGTAGACGAAGGCCATCAGGTTCACGCTCAGGCAGTCGGTGAAGGCGCCACGGCGACACTTGCGGCACTTGAGGCAGGGACGACCAGCGGACGGGATCACACGGTCACCCTCCTTCCATCCAGTGACGCCGGCGCCGAGCTCAACGATGGTGCCGGAGGCCTCGTGACCCTGGGTGACAACGGGACGCTGCGCCGGGAACGCGCCGCTGATGAGGCTCAGGTCGGAATGGCAAATTCCACAGTAGGCAACCTTGATGAGCACCTCACCGGGCCCTGGGTGCGGGATCGGGATGTCCTCGAGGGTGATGGACCGATCTGCGGCGTGGAAACGTTCGGCAAGCATGGTTTCTGTCATCTTTGATCCCTTGTCAGCGCGTCGACCTCGGTGCCGACGCTACTTGTCATTCAGGGTAATACGAATAGGACGATCCAGCACCCAAAGATCGGGTTGAGATGTGGGTTGTCTCACACTGACAGGCGACGACGGCAGAGGGGAAGCTGTCACGTGCCCGCCGCATGCTCGGTCTTGGTGATCTGGGCGGCAAAACCCTCCAGCACCACCTCGGCATGGACGAACCCGGTACTGATCGGCAACCTCGGCCGCAGGTTCGTCCCGACGCACACCACGACGACACCGGAACACCGCCGTCAGGGCAGCTCAGCCTCCACGGCCTTGGCCAACACGGCGTGGCCCGTCTGTGACGGATGGTCACCGTCCTCGGCAAGAAGTTCGGTGTCGTCCCGCTTGTCGTCGGCGCCCTTGAACGGAGTACGCACATCGACATAGACGACCCCGATCTCGTCGGCGATGTCCTCGACCTGGGAGTTGAACACCTTGGTGATCGTGTTGGTGACATGGGAGTAGTCCTTGCCCTGCTCACGCCCGACCTTGCCGTCCATCCCGACATTCCAGTACCCGGTGACGACGACGGTGGCATCGGGCGTCGTCATCGCGGCCTTGATGCGTTCCAGGATGGTGCGCACCCGTCCGATCACCGCATCGACGTCACCTTCGACGCATGACGCATCGGCGTGGGCACACCTGGCGACGATCTTGTCGACGTCGAAATCGTTGGCCCCAATCGTCACGATGGCAAGATCAGCGGTCTTGAGCAAGGTCCTCGTGCCAGGTGACTCGAGCTGGGTGAGGACGTCAGTGGTCTTGTATCCCGACACCGACTCGTTACCCACGGAGGCTCGCACGCTCGCACGGTGGGCCATGTCTGTGCCGACCCGCTCGATGAAGGTGACGCACTGGCGGCATGCACTTCCCTGCGGAACGGAGTCGCCAAGGCCGACAGTGCCGAGGGTTCCGCCATGCCCCGTCAGTCCGGGAGCGGACCGCACCGCAACAACGGACGCCGGAGCCGAGGAGGTGGCCACGCTCGGCTTGCGATGCCGGTCGAAGGACCACCCGTTTGCGTGGTTGACAGGCCGCAATCCGAGGGTGATCCCGACCACGACGGCCGCGACGATTACTACACTGAGAATCCTGAGAATTCCCTTCACGATCTCATCATGCCTTGACGAGGACCGGTTGTCCGCCCCTCACAGCGGTATTCCGGTCTGCTGTCAGCGGATTCACGGCGGCCAGAACGGACTTCCCGCGCGAGATCGCAACCACCCCAAGGGCTCTCAGCCTCGGTGCGCGGGCAATGCCAATTGGGCGTGGACGACCGTCCTACCCATGTGGACCCGACCGGTGGACTCGGCCGTGAACACCCGCGCATCCTCACTACCCTGGAACCTGGCAGCCTGCATTCCACGCACGGTGTCGGTGAGCTGATCGACCTGGTCGGACAACTGTTCGATACGACGCTCCATCTCGAGGATGCGCCTGATCCCGTTGAGGTTGATCCCCTCTTCCTGGGACAGGTGCTGAACCATCCGCAGGGCGGCGACGTCACGCATGGAGTACCGACGACCCCGTCCACGGGTCCGCTCCGGGATGACCAGCCCGAGCCGGTCGTAGGTGCGCAAGGTCTGCGGGTGCATCCCGGCCAGCTCGGCAGCCACCGAGATGGGGAAGATGGCGGCGTCCTTGTCGATCACCGCCAGATCGACAGCGTCGGACAGCTTCCTGCTGCGCCGTGCCATCTCACCTCACCTCCCACGGCCTCGGGTTGGGTTGCCGGACGACGTCACGGAACCCCTCCAAGGCATGTCGCGCGTCATCGTCAAGTTTCTCGGGGACGACGATCTCGACGGTAGCGAGCAGGTCTCCCTTGCTGCCGTCGGCGCGCGGCACGCCACGACCACGCACCCGGAAGGTCCGGCCGCTGGGCGTCCCTGCGGGGACCCGCAGACGAACGGTACTTCCGGCCAGGGTCGGCACCTCGACCTCGGCGCCGAGAGCAGCCTCCGGGAAGGTCACCGGCACGTCGACGGTGAGGTTGTTGCCGTCACGTCCGAAGACCTTGTGCGGACGCACCGTCACCTTGACGTACAGGTCGCCGGCCCTGCCGCCGTTCTCGCCCGGGGAACCCTTGCCCTTGATGCGGATGCGCTGGCCGTCCTCCACGCCGGCAGGAATCCGGATCTGCATGGACTTGGTGGACTTGGCGCGACCCGATCCGTGGCACACCTGGCAAGGATCCTCGACAACCATTCCTCGCCCTTGGCAATCCGGGCAGGGCTCAGTCATCTCGAAGACGCCACCCGCCGAGGTCGCGTGCATACCCGATCCCTGACAGGTCGAGCACACTCTCGGCACGGTTCCGGCCCTGGCACCAGTTCCCCGGCACGCCTGGCAGGGGGCCTGGGAGACCATGTCCATGGTGACGGTCGTCCCGGACACGGCGTCGTCGAAGGAAATCGTCGTCTCTCCCTCGACGTCGGCACCACGACGAGCAGCCCTGGTCGTGGTGCGGCGTCCACCGGTGGCCCCGAAGAGATTTCCGAAGAGGTCTCCAAATCCGTCGCCGTTGGAGGCGGTACGAATGAAGTCCTCGACGTTGACGTTCGGTTGAGCGCCACCACGCGGGAACCCGAATCGGCTGGCCGTTCCGAAGAGGCTGCGAGCCTGGTCGTACTCCTTGCGCTTCTTGACATTGGACAGCACGTCGTTGGCCTCGGAGGCCTCCTTGAAACGAGCCTCGGCAGCCTTGTCACCGGGGTGGGAGTCGGGATGGTTGTCCCGGGCGATCTTGCGGAACGCCTTCTTGATCTCCTCGGGCTTCGCGTCCTTGGAGACACCGAGGACCTTGTAGTAGTCCTTCTCGGCCCAGTCCTTGGTACTCATCTGGTTCCTCCCTCCCTGATCATCGCGGGTTCTTCCGGTCTGCGGTCATGGCCGCCTTCTTCGATGCGTGTCGTCTCAGTCGCTGTCAGCCTCGGGGGCCTGCTCCCCCGACCCCTCAGCCTTCGACTCCCCGGGCTTGGTATTCGGGTCCGGATCGGAGACCGCCACGCGCGCCGGACGCAGGACACGATCACCGAGCTTGTAGCCAGGCTGCATCACCTGGCTGACGGAGGTGACGGTGACCCCCTCCATCGGCATCTGCATGAGAGCCTCGTGGAGATTCGGGTCGAAGGCGTCACCCACCTCACCGAAGCTGCTCAAACCATGGGTGTTGGCCACCTTCTCGAGCTCATCGACGACGAGCTTGAAGCCGCCCTCGACCTCACCGTGCTGGCGAGCCATGGCGATCGAGTCCAGGACCGGCATGAGGTCGGTGATGACCTTGTCGACGCCGGACTGTCGCGACAGTGCACGGTCACGGTCGACGCGCCTCTTGTAGTTCACGTACTCGGCCTGCAGACGCTGCAGATCCTCGGTGCGCTCGGCCAGCAGGGCCTCCAGCTGGGCCTCCCGAGACATCTCCTCAGGGGCCTGCGAGTCGGCGGTCGGTTGGTCATCGTCGATGTCGACGCCATCGACGATGTCGGCGAAACGCTCCTCGACGTTCTCGCCAGCCTGGTTGTCGTCGGCCTGGTTGTCATCGGGATTGACGTTCTTGTCAGTCATCTGTCTTCCTCCACGTGGGTGCCGACCGCCGGGCCGTCATGATTGGCGACCCGGCGGTCGATGCGGGGTTTGGGGTCAGGCCGTGGCCCCGGTCACTTCTTGTCGTCCTCGTCGTCCACGATCTCCGCATCCACGACGGTGTCGTCGCCGGACTCAGAGGTGGCCGACTCGGCGCCCTCTCCCTGCGGGTTCTGGGCCTGGGCCTGCTGGGCAGCGGCGTAGATCGCCTGGCCCATGGCCGACGCCTTCTGGTTCAGGTCGTCCATGGCGGCCTTGACCTCGTCGTCGTTGTCGGTGCCCTTGAGGGTCTCCTTCAACTTGGCGATGGCCTCGGTCACCGGAGTCTTGGTGTCCTCAGGGATCTTGTCACCGTTCTCGTCGAGCAACTTCTCAGTGCGGAAGGCCAGGGCGTCGGCCTCGTTGCGCATCTCGACAGCCTCGCGACGCTTCTTGTCGGCGTCGGCGTTGGCCTCGGCCTCCTTGACCATCCGATCGATCTCGTCCTTGCCCAGGGCGGAGCCGCCGGTGACAGTCATGGACTGCTCCTTGCCGGTGGCCATGTCCTTGGCGTGAACGTGGACGATGCCGTTGGCGTCGATGTCGAAGGACACCTCGATCTGCGGGATGCCGCGCGGCGCGGGCATCAGACCGGTCAGCTCGAAGTTACCCAGCGGCTTGTTGTCGCGAACGAACTCGCGCTCGCCCTGGAAGACCTGGATCATCACCGACGGCTGGTTGTCCTCAGCAGTGGTGAACACCTCGGAACGCTTGGTCGGGATGGTGGTGTTGCGCTCGATGATCTTCGTCATGACACCACCCTTGGTCTCAATACCGAGGCTCAGTGGGGTGACGTCGAGAAGCAGTACGTCCTTGACCTCGCCCTTCAGCACACCAGCCTGCAGGGAAGCACCGAGAGCCACGACCTCATCAGGATTGACGCCCTTGTGCGGCTCCTTGCCGGCGAGCTCCTTGACGAGCTCGGAGACGGCGGGCATACGAGTCGAACCACCAACGAGGATGACCTCGTCAATCTGCGAGACGTTGAGGCCGGCATCCTTCATGACGGCGTTGAACGGGGTGCGGCAACGCTCGAGGAGGTCGGAGGTCAGGCGCTGGAACTCGGCTCGGGTCAGCTTCTCGTCGAGGTGGAGTGGGCCAGCGGCACCAGCGGTGATGTACGGCAGGTTGATGTGGGTCTCGGAGGCCTGCGACAGCTCGATCTTGGCGCGCTCGGCAGCCTCCTGCAGACGCTGCTTGGCCATCTTGTCGGCACCCAGGTCGATGCCGTTGGCGTTCTTGAACTGGGTGACCAGCCAGTCAACGATGCGCTGGTCCCAGTCGTCACCACCGAGATGGTTGTCACCGTTGGTGGCCTTCACCTCGAAGACACCGTCAGAGATATCGAGCAGGGAGACGTCGAAGGTGCCGCCGCCGAGGTCGAAGACCAGGACGGTCTGCTCCTTGTCAGCCTTGTCGAGGCCGTAGGCCAGGGCAGCAGCGGTGGGCTCGTTGACGATGCGGTCAACGGTCAGACCTGCGATCTCGCCGGCCTCCTTGGTGGCCTGCCGCTGGGCGTCGGAGAAGTAGGCCGGGACGGTGATGACAGCGTTGGTGACCGGCTCACCGAGGTAGGCCTCGGCATCCCTCTTCAACTTCTGCAGGATGAAGGCGCTGATCTGCTGCGGCTTGTAGGTCTTGTCGTCGACGCCCATCGTCCAGGACTCGCCCATGTGGCGCTTGACGGATCGGACGGTGCGATCAACGTTGGTGACGGCCTGACGCTTGGCGACCTCGCCCACGAGGGTCTCACCCGAATTGGTGAAGGCAACCACCGACGGGGTGGTACGAGCACCCTCGGCGTTCGGGATGACGGCGGGCTCGCCGCCCTCGAGGACGGCGACGCACGAGTTGGTGGTTCCGAGGTCGATACCGACTGAACGAGCCATGGTTGGTTTCCTCCTGATGGACGAATGTTCTGGGAAAGCATCCCCTTGAGCGACTCCGACTCAACCTTAGACCCTGAGTCGCTGTCACTCAAGTTGACGTCAGCTCATTTTTGAATGAAATTGAGTTCACCAGACTCAACCCATGAGAGAGCAGATCTATTCCCTCCCCGTGGACGATGCGCCGACCACCCCGAGGCCCCCACAACGAACCCGAGCCGCTCCCGGCGACAACGCTCCAGAGATGAAAAACACCGGACGGCGAACCGTCCGGCATCCTTTCTCCGCACTCGTCAGCGCAGACCAGTGATCAGTGGAAGTACGGAATGAGCAGATAGAGGCCATACAGAACGACGAGCCCTGCGATGGCGATGGCCGTCCACCCGAGAGCAACGAGCCCAGCAGCCCCGTCACCTCCAGCCTCGGTGCGCGCATGAGCACGATCAAGCATCAGTGCGCCGCCCGAGACGACGGAGACGATGAGGACGGTGGTCGCAACCGTGACGATGGACACCAGTCCGAGTGAGGCCCAGTCAATGTTCATGCTGCAGTCCCTCCGGCGATGGCCGAGCCCTTGCGGACGCCGACCTGAGTGGAGTCGTTGACGTTGTTGTGGTCAACCTTGTGGTGGTTGGCCTGGCGGACGATGCCGGCGGCCATCACGGCCAGCAGGACGAGGTCGATGACGACACCCCAGGCGCCGGCACCGGCGATAGCCGAGGTGATGGCACCGACGAGAGCGGCAGCCGGCAGGGTGACCAACCAGGCGATGACCATCTTCCCGGCGGTGGCCCAGCGCACCTCGGTGCGGCGTCCGATTCCCGAGCCGAGAATCGAGCCGGAGCAGACGTGGGTGGTCGACAGGGCGAAGCCCAAATGCGAGGAGGCCAGGATGGCGACCGTGGACGCCGTCTCGGCTGCGAACCCCTGCGGGGACTCGATGTCACACAGCCCCTTGCCCATGGTGCGCATGATGCGCCAGCCACCGGAGTAGGTACCAAGACCAATGGCACAGCCGGCGGCCAGGATGACCCACCATGCCGGGCCGGTACCCGAGGCCTGGTAGCCAGCGGCGATGAGGACCAAGGTGATGACGCCCATCGTCTTCTGGCCATCGGAGGTGCCATGAGCCAGGGCGACCATCGACGCCGAGACCCTCTGACCATTGAGGAACATCCGCGAGGAGTGATGGGCGGTGTGATCCGTGATGCGATACGCCAACCAGGTCGCCAGCAGAGCTGCAATTCCGGCAACGAACGGTGCCACCAGGGCCGGCAGGATGATCTTGCTCATGATCTTGCCGGCGTGGATGCCGCTCATGCCAGCCTCGACGAGGACGGCACCGATGAGGCCACCGAAGAGAGCGTGGGAGGAGCTGGACGGCAGACCGAACAGCCAGGTCGCGAGGTTCCAGATGATCGCGCCTATCAGACCGGCGAAAACCATCGGAGCAGTGACGAGTTGGTCATTGACGATGCCACCGGAGATCGTCTTGGCGACCTCGGTCGACAGGCAGGCACCAATGACGTTGAGGACGGCCGCAATGATGACGGCCACCTTGGGCTTGAGTGCTCCGGTTGCCACCGACGTCGCCATCGCGTTGGCTGAGTCGTGGAAGCCGTTGGTGAAGTCGAATGCCAGCGCCGTCACGACGACGATAACCACGATTAACAGAGTCGAACTCATGCAAGATCCTTCGTGCGGGCCGTAGCGCCCCCGGACGGCGAGCTGGGATCCCCCACTCCTCACCGGAGCGGGGCGGACGGCCGACCAGAACCCGGGAGCAGTTCCGGCCGTCTGACACGTTACGCCCAGTGAGCCTACGTTCGCGCGGCAGGCTCCCCACAAGCAACGACAAGGTGAACAATTTCACCGTCACTGCACAACCACGACAAAGTGTGCTTTCCGTGTACATGCATCCCACTAGGAACCGCGAAACCGCACCAAGACGTCAACGCGCACTCATGTTAACGAAGAATTCACCCCACCCTCCATCACAAACACATGCTCGCACCTCAGGCTGCGCACATCCACCTCCGATATGACTCACAGGACCAGCACAGCTACAACACACCCGATACGAGCTTCCGTCGTGGAACCCTTAATTCATGGCAATCCCACCGCAACCTCCCAGGCTTACTCGAGCTGACGGGTCTCCCATCCGTGTTCTGGCTGTCGACGACGAGCCCAGCCTCACCGAGCTGCTCTCCATGGCCATGCGTTACGAGGGATGGGACGTCACCACCGCTGATTCTGGCGTTCACGCCGTCCGCGAGGCAAAGGCCACGCGCCCCGACGTCATCGTCCTCGACATGATGCTCCCCGACTTCGACGGCCTCGAGGTCATGCGCCGTATTCGCATGGATCAGCCCAACGTCCCGGTCATCTTCCTCACCGCCAAGGACGCCGTCGGCGACCGCATCGCCGGACTCACCGCTGGCGGCGACGACTACGTCACCAAACCCTTCTCCCTGGAAGAGGTCATCGCTCGGTTACGCGCTCTGCTGCGCCGCTCGGGTGCAACCGAGCCCAAGTCCGACTCCACCCTGACCGTCGGCGACCTCACCCTCGACGAGGACTCCCACGAGGTGCGCCGCGCCGGCGAGGAGATCCACCTAACAGCAACTGAGTTCGAGCTGCTGCGTTACCTCATGCGTAATCCCAAACGAGTGCTCTCCAAAGCCCAGATCCTCGACCGGGTGTGGAACTACGACTTCGGTGGACAGGCCAACGTCGTCGAGCTATACATCTCCTACCTGCGCAAGAAGATCGACAAGGGACGCGATCCCATGATCCACACCATGCGTGGTGCGGGTTACGTTCTCCGACCTGCTGCGTGACAATGGCCAGGTGACCTCTCCCAACTCACCCGCAGACAGCCATGCGCCGGATCCATGCTGTGACGAAACACCGGAGGTCAGGTCGACAATCCACGACACCTGGCTGGATCATCCCATGGGTCGGCACACACTAGGGCGTCAGCTCGTCGTCCGAGTGCTCGCCATCATCAGTGTGCTGGCCGTCGTGCTGGGAGGGGTGACGATCTGGGGAACGCATCAGATCCTCACGGATGGCCTTGACGAGCAGGTGATGGCGGCGGCCCACCGCCAGGAGGCGAACCCCATCGGATTGCCTGGGCCGACAGCCGGTGACGTGCTGGGAATCCAGGCGGGCACCATCTTCGCTGTCAAGGCCGATGGCGTCTGCCTCATGACGACCGTGACAGAAGGTGCCGTCCTCACCAAGTACTGCAACGCCGATGCCGGTGAACTGCTCGCCGTGCGTCAGGACAGCCGTCCCCACGACCTCAGCGGGAACAATGGCACCGAGTACCGCGCACTGGCGGAGACACGTGACAATGTCACCTACGTCGTCGCCCTGCCGCGGACACGACTTCTCAACGCCATCGAGAGGCTGTTGGCCCTCGAGGTCACCATCACTCTCCTGGCATTGGCCGTGGGATTCTTCGCGACGCGCGCCGTCGTCACCAAGTCCCTGCGTCCCCTCAACCAATTGGCCTCGACGGCGACGGTGGTCTCCGAGATGGACCTCGGCAGCGGCGAGGTCAACCTGCCGATCCGAGTCGATCCGGCACTGACTGATCCTCGCAGCGAGGTGGGGCAGGTGGGTCATGCCCTCAACCACATGCTCAACAATGTCGAGGGCGCGTTGGAGTCTCGTCAGCAGTCCGAGGTCAAGGTGCGTCAATTCGTCGCAGACGCCTCGCACGAGTTGCGCAATCCGTTGGCATCCATCCGTGGCTACGCCGAACTGACGAGACGACGGCGCGGCGAACTGTGCCCCGAAAGCCAGTTCGCGATGGATCGCATCGAATCTGAGGCGACGAGGATGAGCGCCCTCGTCGAGGACATGCTGCTGCTGGCTCGTCTGGACAATGACCAGAAACTTGAGCTGGCCCCCATCGACCTGGTCGAGGTCGTTCTCAACGCGGTCTCCGATGCCCAGGCAGCCGGGTCGGACCACATCTGGACCCTCGGCGTACCCGACGAGGAAATCACGGTGATGGCTGATGCTGACCGGATCATGCAGGTTGTCGTCAATGTGCTGTCGAACGCCCGAAAGCACACACCTGCAGGAGTGACGGTGCACACCACCGTCACTGCCCACGACGGGCGGGCCGTCGTCACCATCGCCGACAACGGACCGGGCATTCCGGAGTCGGTGCGTCCCCTGATCTTTGAGCGATTCTCCCGGGCAGATGCGTCCCGCACTGCGTCGAAGGAAGGATCAACGGGATTGGGCATGTCCATCGTCGCAGCCGTCATGGTTGCTCATCAGGGCACTGCCAAGGTGGATTCGACGAACAAGGGGACGACGGTCACCCTGACCCTGCCATTGGTCGCCTGAGGACGAGGCGTCCGGATAGGGTGGATGCACTTGTTCCAGAGAAGGAGTTGGCATGTCCCCTGCCCCGCTGTCTGCCACCAAGCTGGCCGGCATGATCGATCACACCCTGCTGACCCCGGAGGCCACTCACGACGACGTCGCCAAGCTGGTCGGCGAGGCCAAAGAGTACGGCACCTGGTCGGTGTGTGTGTCGCCGTCGATGCTGCCGCTGAACCTCGACATGGCTGACGTGAAGCTGGCTGCGGTGTGCGGGTTCCCGTCGGGCAAACACACCAGCGCGGTGAAGGCGGCCGAGGCCCATGACGTCATTGCCGCCGGCGCCGACGAGGTCGACATGGTCATCAACCTCGGCATGGTGAAGGAGGGACGTTGGGAGGACGTCACCGCTGACATCGCTGCCGTCAAGCAGGCTGTTCCGGATCCGAAGATCCTCAAGGTCATCATCGAGTCGGCCGTGCTGACCGATGACGAGATCGTTCGCGCGTGCAAGGCCGCCGAGGGGGCTGGAGCCGACTTCGTCAAGACCTCGACGGGATTCCACCCGAAGGGCGGTGCGAGTGTCGAAGCTGTCAAGCTCATGGCCGCCACCGTCGGTGGTCGCCTGGGGGTCAAGGCTTCGGGTGGCATCCGCGATTACGAGACGGCCTGCGCGATGGTCGAGGCCGGTGCAACCCGTCTCGGCGTCTCGTCGACCGCCAAGATCCTCGCCGGAGCCCCCAAGGAGTGACGACGCTCGCGGCGTGTTCTCGCTGATGACCGGGACGGGTCGGTGAGATCCGGCCCCTGTCATGCCCAGGACCGTGGGGACGCGGTGTGTCGGCTACGGAAACTGCCAGTTGCACTTGTTCCGCCACCTGACCACTCACGCGCTCCACCTGGGTTTCGAGGAGGGATGACGTTGGGAGGAGCGAACGGTGGGAATAACCGCCGGCTTCCTTCTCGTCCGGACTCAGACCATCTGGGGCTCCGGGCTCACCTGCGCTGCGGCCTGTGCAGCAGCCTCGCGACGCTTCCAGTTCAGCAACCAGGACACCTCGTTGCACAACAACTGACGTCGTGACGCCGAGTAGTACGACCTCGACGAGTGACCCAGCCCGTCGTAGACGACGTTGTTGCCCATCACCCAACACATCGCTTGGAATTCCTCGCCCGTCTCGTGGAAGAGCAGCGGGGTCGCAAGCGGGTTGATGTCCAGGTCGGAGAAACGCTCGTCATAGACGACCACCTGCTCGACGCCGCGCAGGATGGGATGGTCCGCAGCCTCGGGTACAGGCTCGAAAACGGCGTAGGAACGCTCCGGGTGCCCGCTGACCCCCAGCACCCACTTGCCCCCGAGAACGGACGGCCACAGGTCCCAGTCACAGAAGGTGTTGCAGGCGGTGTGCAGACCGAGGATCGGCTTGCCAGCTTCGTGGTGCTCCAGAATCTTGTTGTGGGCACGGGACCATTCGGGAATGTAATCCCATTCCTCCTCCGGATCGCCGCCACCGGTGTTGACGATGAGCAGATCCGCGTCAGCGAGGTGGTCCAGGGCCTCTGGCTCAGAGCGCCTCACCTCCACCTGGTGACCACGCTCGGTCAAGATCTGGGAGACGGCCTCGGAGGTCGCGTCGAAGTCATGGATGTCGTCGGCGTAACGCCCAGCCCCCGACAAAACGAGAATGTGTCCCATCGGATTTCCTTCCTGATCCTGGGTAGACCCAAAGGATCACACTAGGAGACTAATCCGCCGAGGACGAACTCAGTGACGTCACAGCTTGTTTTCGAAATTGCCTCCAGACGCCAGTGCGGTCACGTTCTTGACGATGAGTTCGTCGGCACCCAGGGGACGTCCGCCGGCAGAGTGAGGTGTGATGATGACGCTCCGAACCCCCAGAGGAGCACATTGGCGTCCAACAAGGTCGTCATCGAGCCGCCCCGATGGGGCCGGGACCGCCCAGGTAACGAGCACCTCAGCATCCAGCTGCTCATCCGGAATCGCTGAGCTGGCGTCGTACACCACCGCCTCGACCCCGCCAGGAAGGTGAGGATCCAAGATCATCAAATCGGGGAGAAGGGCCTTCATGGCGCCATCGCACCTTCCAGGCTCAGCTCCCGCTCCGAAACCCTGCAGGATGCGCAGGATGAGCGGCATGATCGGTGCCCAGATACCAAAGGTGTAGCAGCTGGAGATGAGACCGATTCAGAAGGTCACAGTTTCCATCAGGAACAGCGTGACGATCATGACCCCATTACGGCCCGTCTGGTCGCCAAACCGGGCGAAGAAGAGACTGAGCCGCGAAACCGACGGCGCATGACCCCGTCGCGTCTGACTGAGATTTATGACGCAATGACCCGAGTGCTTCCTCCCCTGCTCCCTGCCGGAATGACGGTGTCACGCATAGAATCCTCGGATTGACCGGGCTTACGCCTTCCTACGGTGCTGACCATGACAAAGGACCCCCGCGGATTCCTCTCGGGGGCCCTGATGGCTGGTGGACTCGTTTGTCAGCCTTGGTAGGCCTCAATGGTGATGACGACGCCGTCACCCAGATCGACGGCATCACCGATGGCCAGGTCGATCGTCTCACCACTTTCCAATCGCAACGGGTCCTGGCCGATGCGGCGAACGACGGTGCCGTTCGTGGAATGCATGTCAGTGACCTCGATCCCCCACTGCCCCAAAGCGAACCTCACGTGGGTACGGCTGATGTCCTGGCCAGGAGACGGAACGCGCATGATCTCCTCGCCATTCTCGGCCCGCGGGGCACGCCCGACGAGAACCGCACCCTTGAGATGGGTGGCCTCTCCGGTCGTCGAAACCAGGGTGGCAGCCGCGGGATCTGACGGCGGGGACAGTCGACGGATCGCCGAGGCCGACGCGCCGCGCCAGTCCCCGTCGTACCGCGAGTCGCTCTGAGACTGCTCGGGAGGCACGGGCTGTTCCGACTGCTCTGTCTGCTGAGGCTGCTGGGGTACTGCCCCCGGAGCAAGTGCGGAGACGACGCCCTCGGGCTCGGGCTGCACTCCCACCGGCTGAGTACCGGTGTGCACCTCGTCATCGCCTCCCAGGCCGTCGTCCTGAGCGCGGACTGGCGCAATGTCCTCACGAGCGACCGCGGTCTCAACGGACTCCGGCTCGGCGGCTCGGGCCGGGACGGGGCTCACGGGTTCCTCGATGTCCGGGGCCACCTCGTCACCATCACTCACCACGTCCTCGTCAGGCACGACAGGCTCAGCCGGAATCGGAACTCCGGTCAGCGCGGACTCAGCAACCGGCTCCGGCACGACAACCGGGTCGGGAGCCTCACCTGGTGCCGGAACCTCGACGAATCCGGGCGCATCTTCGTCGTCTGGCTGCCACTCCTGATCGGTGAGCTCGCGAGCTTCCTCGGTGGCCTCCGAATCGTCGGCCCCCCGCTCCTCAGGCTCCGGAGTCCACGGTTTGAGGGCGTCGTCGGAACTCGCCAACACCCGCGGACGGTGAACCTCGCCGCCCTCCCGAACGACGAAAGGCTCAACCTTGCCGGTCGCGTCGATGATGATCTTGCTCGCCTGGGCAACCCCCAGCAGCAACGGCATGGACAGCCGCTGCTCGGCCTCTTCCATCTCGACGACGACGGTCGATGGGTCGAGCTTCTTCTCGCTCCACGTCAACAGACCGTCGCCATGGTTGACGACCTCACCGGTGGAGGCATCCTTGACAACGACCTGACCGCGGGCCATGGAGAACATCTCGCCGTCGACCCAGAAGAACAAGCCCAGGCTCGGCATCTTCGCCAGCCCGATGAGCGACAACGTCTCCACGAGCGACTGGGGATCATCGGCCTCGGCCACCTGCCGCCAGATGGACGACACCAATCCTGAATGGCGCGGCGCAGCCGGCTGCATGATGACGAGGCTGCTCGGCCCGGCCAGCACCACCCAGGAACCAGGGGTGTAGGTGGCACGCCAGGCACCGAAAGTCTGGGACATTGATCCTCCAGAGGTCGAGGCACGATTGTGGCCATTATTCCGCGGACATGGAGTTGAAGTCGACAAAACTCCCCGATCGCACACGTATTGAGGAGTATGCAATGACATATTGCGGCCCCTCCACCGCGGTGGAGGGGCCGCAATTTCACATCAGTGACGTGATGGAGCCCTCAGACTCACTTCTCCTTCTGGGAGATGACGGCCTGGGCCGCGGCGAACCGAGCGATCGGCACACGGAACGGCGAGCAGGACACGTAGTCGAGCCCGGTCTTGTTGAAGAAGTGGATCGAGTCAGGATCACCACCGTGCTCACCACAGACGCCCACGTTCAACTGCGGGTTGGTCTTGCGACCCTTCTCGACGGCCCCGGCGACGAGCTGGCCGACACCCTCCTGGTCGATCGAGGCGAACGGGTTGTCCTTGAGGACCTTGGTACGCAGGTACTCGGTGAGGAAGCCGTTCTCGGCATCGTCACGGGAGATGCCCAGGGTGGTCTGGGTCAGGTCGTTGGTGCCGAAGCTGAAGAAGTCGGCAACCTCGGCGATCTTGTCGGCGACCAGGGCGGCACGCGGCAGCTCAATCATAGTGCCGATCTTGACGTCGACCTTGGTGCCGGCGGCCTCGAACTCCTCGTCAATGGCCTGCTGGACGATGCGACGATGGGTCTCGAGCTCGATCGGGGTGAAGACCAGCGGGATCATGATGTTGATCTGGACGGTTTCCCCCTCCTTCTTGAGCACCGCCAGGACAGCGCGGATGATGGCGCGAGCCTGCATGTCGGGAATCTCCGGGTACAGCATGCCGAGGCGGCAGCCACGGGTACCGAGCATCGGGTTCTGCTCGTGCAGCTTCTTGACCTGGGCGAGCAGACGACGCTCCTTGTCGAGCTCGTTCGGATCAGCGCCCTGATCCTCCAGCTTCTGGACCTTGAGGGACTGCTCGACGAGGTTCGGCAGGAATTCGTGGAGCGGCGGGTCGAGAAGACGGACGGTGACGGGCAGGCCCTTCATCGCCGTGAAGATGCCCTCGAAGTCGCCCTGCTGCATCGGCAGGATCTTGTCGACGGCAGCCTGGCGCTCCTCCGGGGTGTCCGCGGTGATCATCTCGTGCATGGCAGGCAGACGATCGGCACCGAAGAACATGTGCTCGGTACGACACAGGCCGATGCCCTCAGCACCCAGCTCACGAGCCTTCGCTGCGTCGGTGGCGTTGTCGGCGTTGGCCTCGACGCCGAGATGACGGATTTCGTCGGCCCAGGAGAGGACCTCCTCGAAGTCGGCGTTGATCTGCGGCGGGATGAGCGGCAGGCCCGCAGCGAAGACCTCACCGGTCGAACCGTCGAGGGTGATCATGTCGCCCTCGTGGATGACGGTGTCACCGATCGTCAGGGTGGCGGCCTTGGCATCGATCTTGATGCCACGAGCACCAGCGACACAGGGCTTGCCCATGCCACGGGCGACCACGGCAGCGTGGGAGGTCATGCCACCGTGGGCAGTCAGGACGCCCTGGCTCACGATGACGCCGTGGATGTCATCAGGGGTGGTCTCGAAGCGGATGAGGACGACCTTCTCGCCCTTGGCGCCACGCTCAGCAGCGACGTCGGCGTCGAAGACGGCCTCACCAACGGCGGCACCCGGGGAGGCAGGGAGGCCCTCGGCGACCGGCTGCTCGGTGTGGTTCGGGTCGATGGCCTCGTGCAGCAACTGATCGAGCTGTGCGGGCTCGATCCGCATGAGGGCCTCTTCCTTGGTGATGACGCCCTCGGCGACGAGGTCACGGGCCACCTTGAGAGCAGCAGCGGCGGTGCGCTTGCCGTTACGGGTCTGCAGCAGGTACAGCTTGCCGTTCTCGACGGTGAACTCCATGTCCTGCATGTCGCGGTAGTGCGACTCCATCTTCTTCATGGTGTCGATGAGGTCGCGGTATGCCTCCGGCAGCACTTCCTCCATCTCGGCGAGGGAGCGCGGGGTGCGAATGCCGGCGACGACGTCCTCGCCCTGGGCGTTGACGAGGAACTCACCGTAGAGCTCCTTGGCGCCGGTGGCGGGGTTACGGGTGAAACAGACACCGGTGGCGGAGGTGTCACCACGGTTACCGAACACCATCTGCATGACGTTGACGGCGGTACCGAGGTCGTCCGGAATCTTGTTGGCCTTGCGGTAGACGAAGGCGCGCGGGTTGAGCCAGGAACGGAACACGGCGTCGACGGCGCGCATCAGCTGCTCGCGCGGATCCGTCGTCCAGTTACCTCCGAGCTGCTCGTTGGACAGCTTCTTGAAGGTGTCGACCAGGCCCTTGAGGTCATCAGCAGTCAGATCCGTGTCGGACTCGACGCCCTTCTCCTCCTTGAGAGCGGTCAAGGCATCCTCGTAGATGTGGGCGTCGATGCCCTCGACGACCTCGCCGTACATCTGGATGAAGCGGCGGTAGCAGTCCCAGGCGAAGCGCTCGTTGCCGGCCTCCTTGGCGACGGCCTCGACGGTGTCGTCGGAAATACCGAGGTTGAGGATGGTGTCCATCATGCCGGGCATCGAGATGACGGCGCCGGAGCGAACCGAGACCAGGAGGGGCTTGTCGACGTCGCCCAGGCCACGACCGGTGCGCTCCTCCAGACGCTTGAGTCCGTCCCACACCTGAGAGTCGAGGCCCTCCGGCCACTCTCCCTTCCTCGTCATGGTGTCCACGCAGGCTTCAGTGGTGACGGTGAATCCGTCAGGCACCGGGACGCCGAGACGCGTCATCTCGGCAACTCCTGCGCCCTTGCCGCCGAGCAGCGGCTTCATCTCCGCGCTGCCCTCGGACAAGTCATACACGTAACGGTCAGTCATGACTGATCTCCTTCGATCTGTGTCAGCCAGTTCATCGATTCACGGCGTTCGGACCCGTGCGACTGCGCAATGAGCCCGAGGCCCAGCCCACCATAGGGCCGGATATCGTCATTCTCTCACGCTCGCGTCCCATTTTCACGAGTAGGAGCAACCAAGGATGACGAAGTAACTCATGTCTCGTCCGGGCTCGCCGGAGCGGGGCGCGACATATCTCCCACCTTTGTCGCAGATGCTTCCCGACTATTTTCCTCGAGCCGCGGATTCTGATACCCGGCCAGCGACACGATGCCTCCCACAACCAACAAGACCAGCATCTAAGACGGGCAAGGGACAACGACGTGACCTGGGGCAAGCCAAAACCGCTGGCCGTCCCCGATCATCCTCGGGTGATCAAGGTCTAGTGCGATAGGACCCTGCCGGCTTGCGCAACCTCGTCCCGGCCGTCTTGGCTCTCTGGTCGACGATGTCGATGACCTTCGTCGCGGACTCCTCCAGGGCCAGACCCGTGGTGTCGATGATGGGGCAACCCAGTCGTCGCTGGATCCTGCCAACCTCGTCCAGCTCGTCGTAGATCGCGGCGAGGTCGGCGTAACCGTCCTCATTGCCGAAACCTCCCAGCCCGCGGACCCGACGTCCACGGATCTCCAGCAGCCGCTGGGCGTCGATCGTCAAGCCGACGATGCGCCAACGATCGACCGCCGCCAACTCGACTGGCGGGGCGATCCCGGGTACGAGCGGGACATTGACGGTCTTGTAGCCGAGGTAACCCAGGTAGATCGACAGCGGTGTCTTGCCCGAGCGGCTCACACCCACCAGGCAGATGTCCGCCTCGGTCAGGCGATCGGGGATGGCGCCGTCATCATTACGAACCGCGAACTCCATGGCGGAGATACGGGTGAAGTAGTCGGCCTCAACGCCCACGGGACGACGTGGGACGGCGTCGGCGTCAAGGCCAGAAGCCTCCTCCATCGCGTCGAGCATGGGGCCCATGAGGTTGACCTCGCGGATACCCATCTCCTCGCAGGCATCGGTGACCATGTGGCGCATGTCGGGCAGCACGAGGGTGTGCACCACGCACACCCACTGCCCCGCGTCATGGGACTCCTTGACGGCCTCCAGGGCCGCAACCATTTCCGGAACGGTGCCGATCATGGGATGGCGCACGATGTGCCAGTGGACCCCTTCGAACTGGCTGCGGGCGGCGCGGGCTAACCGAACGGCGGTCTCACCCGTCGAATCGGCGATGACGTGAATTTCCAGGGGCGACTCTGCCATGTCGCCATCCTAGAGCGGGGCCGGTATCGATTGAGTACTCGGGTTTGATACACGGAGCTGCCAAAAAATGCCCATGTCAACGTCACCATCGCCTGTTTGGACCGTTTTCTGGCAGCTCCGTGTAGTCATCGCAGGTATGACCATCCTCCGGCACACCTGTTGCGTCCATCTCTCGGCTGTGTCCGGCACCTGTGGTCTGGGAGACTGCCACCATGGACGCCGCCACCCTGGACCCCGTTGACGAACTCATCGTCGCCGAATCACCGCTGGCCAAGGCTGTGTGGGTGCTGGGTCGCCCTTCCTTGGTGCCAGTATCCGGCAAAGGCGCCACGGCGTGGTCTGACGACTGCCGCGACCTCACCGCGATCCCTGAGGGTATTCGCCTCAACCCTCTGACGACAGAGGAATGCAGCACCCCGGTGGTGTGGATGGGCCTGCCCTCCAGTCTTGACGAACTCGACGAACTGCTCGGTATTCTCTGGCGACTTCTCGGACCCGATGCCCACATCGTCGCAGGCGGACGCATCAAGCACATGGCCCGGTCCATGAACGACGTCGCTGCCCGCTGGTTCGACGACGTCCACGCCAGCCTCGGAGTACGCAAGGCCCGCGTGCTGCACTTCTCGTCTCCTCGGGAGCACCCGGCCGTCACTGGGGAATGGCCGCGCGCCAACACCGTCAACGGCCTGATGATCCGAGCCCATGGCGGCGTCTTCCACACCACAGGCCTCGACGCCGGAACGTCTCTGCTCCTCAATCACCTCGACGCCATCGCGGCCGACGTCAACACCGACGTCGTCGATCTGGGGTGCGGCAACGGCATCATCTCCGCACACCTGGCACGCAGACTCCCAGACGCTACCGTCCACGCCACCGATGTCTCCTGGCAGGCCGTCGACTCGACTCGTCTCACCGCCAGGGCGAACGGACTCGACATCGTCACCCATTGGTGTGACGGATTGTCCGTCCTGTCCGACCAGAGCGTCGACGTCGTCGTCACCAATCCGCCCTTCCATCGCGGAACCGCCCAGGACCACGCCCCGACCCTGGCCATGCTGGCCGACGCCGCTCGCGTGTTGCGACCCGGCGGCAGCCTGTGGTGTGTCTACAACAATCACCTGCCATGGGCATCCCATCTACGGCGCACGGTCGGGCCGACTCGCCAGGTCGCGCGGAACCGTCAGTACACCGTCACGCGGACAGTCCGCGGGTAGGCGATCATGCCGAGGAGCGGAACCCTCACCCGACGGGCCGAAACCCACCTACCGTGGTGCCATGATGAGTTCTCGCGTCATCCTCGTCAGTGACGATCGCTCCAGCCTCCGCTCCCCCGGCACCCTGCTTTGGCCCGACTCCGCCTGCATGCGCGGCATCCACACCAGTGACTGGGCCGCTCACATCTTCGAATACGCCATGTCCTTCGAGGGCAACATGACACAGGTACGCGAACTCGCCGCCCAGACCGGCGCCGGCGTCCTGCATCCCCACGGCGCCCTGGCTGTCGAGCCGCCCGGTCTCATCGTCTGTGACGTCGACTCGACGGTCACGCGCACCGAGGCCATCGACCTGCTCGCCGAGTGTGCAGGGAAGGCCGAGGAGGTCAGTGGGGTAACGGCCCGGGCGATGGCCGGAACGCTCGACTTTGCCGAGTCCCTTCACGAGCGCGTCAAGTGTCTGGAAGGTCTGCACGTCGGGGCCCTCGAGGAGGCTCGCAAGGCGACCGTCGTCACCCCGGGTGCGACGGAACTGGTGGCCGCGGCGCACGAGGTCGGCGCAGCCGTCGGGTTGGTGTCAGGAGGGTTCACGGCCCTGGTCGATCCGCTTGCTGCGGAGATCGGCGCCGATTTCTCAGCCTCCAACGAGCTCGAGATCGTCGACGACCACCTCACTGGCCGGGTTCTCGGGAACATCGTCGATCGGGCCGCCAAGGCCACCTGGCTGCGTCGTTGGGCTGAGGAGCGTGAGGTAGATCTTGAGCGAACGATCGCGGTGGGTGACGGCGCCAACGACCTCGACATGTTTGCCGCCGCCGGGCTGGCCATCGCCTTCTGCGCCAAACCTGTCGCCGTCGAGGCTGCACGAAACACCATCCGTTGTGAGCGGATCGACGCGCTTCGCGCAGTGTGGGAACGATGACCACGATCATGGGGGGCATGACCAACCTCCCCGGAATCCTTCACACCGCTCATGACGGCGCATGGCAGGTCGCAGAACACGGCTGCCAGGTGCTCGCGTGGCAGGCCGACGACAAACCCGTCATCTGGTTCGACGCCGAGCACGCCGACGAGTCCGACGCAGTCATCCGGGGAGGTGTCCCGTTGTGCACCCCATGGTTTGGCCACGGACCGAACAATGACCAGGATCCCCAGCACGGCCTGGCCCGCCGCACCGACTTCCAAGTGACGGTCGCGGAACCCCTCCACGTCGTCGGAACCGCTGAGACCGCCTCCATCGGCATTCGCCACGAGGTGGTCATGACCGACACCGCACTGCAGATGACGCTCACTCTCACCAACCACGACGAGAAGCCCCGAGTCGTCGAGGGGATGTGGCACACCTACCTGCGTGTCGGGGACGCCGACCAGGCGCGTGTCCGGGGCGTCCGCGGTGCCGACTGGCACAACTTCGCGACCGGTGACGAGGGGTCCTTCGACGCCGACGAACTCCTCATGGCCCCGGACACCGACACCGTCATCCAGGGAGTCGGGCCGGCCCCGACCCTCGTCGATCCGGTCTGGGGACGCGAAATTCACCTGACGACGACGAATTGCCCCAGCGCGGTGATCTGGAACCCACGCTCCTCGTCGGGAATCGGCGACAGCCCGACGGCTCAGGCCTGGCGCGACTTCGTGTGCGTCGAGACCGGCGTCTGCAAGGACAGTGCCGTCCCCCTCGACCCCGGCACCGACCTCGTACTGACGACGACAATCACCGTCACGAGAATGTGAGCATGGTTGCGGTCGGAGGGGCTCGATGCACGTCCACCCGAGCTGCCTCAGGCGTGTCATGCACAGTCGTGCGAGCGTGCCAGTCATCATGGACCGACAGTGCCGTTCCGAGCCCAAAAAGCAGGGGTGCCCCATCCCGCGCCAAGCACCCCCATATAAAGTGTTGTCAACGTTTCGGACCGCATTCAACGGGAACGAAAACAGTGTTTCTTCGACGGCTCACGGGTAGCGCCGTGCACCGTCACCGACAACCAGCCGCACGGCGGCAGGAGGACAGATGTCAGAGCGGATTGCGAACGCAGCCCTGCGTCAGAAGGTGATGAGCGCGGACGACGCGGCTGCGCTCATCAATGACGGTGACCAAATCGGATTCGGTGGATTCACTGGGTCGGGCTACCCCAAGGCACTTCCGGGTGCCCTGGCCAAGCGCATCAAGGAATCCCACGATCGCGGCGAGAAGTTCACCGTCAACGTCTTCACCGGAGCCTCGACCGCTCCCGAACTCGACGGCGCCCTCGCCTCCGTCGATGGCATCGGCTGGCGCATGCCATACCAGTCCGATCCCCAGATGCGAGGCAAGATCAACGACGGCACATCCTTCTACACCGACATTCACCTGTCGGAGTCGGGCATGATGGTGCGTCAGGGCTTTTTCGGAAAGGTCGACTACGCCGTCATTGAGGCCACCCGAATCACTGAGGATGGGGACGTCGTCCTCACCTCCTCGGTCGGTAACAACGTCGTGTACTGTGACGTCGCCGACAAGATCATCATCGAGGTGAACTCGTGGCAGTCCGAGGACCTCGAGGGAATGCACGACATCTACGGTGGGTTCGCGCTTCCTCCGAACCGAGTGCCCATCCCGATCACCCACCCCGGTGACCGGATCGGTGACAAGTTCCTCCACGTCCCCCAGAACAAGGTCGCGGCGATCATCGAGACCGATGGCCCCGATCGCAACACCCCGTTCAAGCCGATCGATGACGACTCCCGCAAGATCGCCGGGTTCCTCCTCGACTTCTACGACCACGAGGTCAAGCAGGGACGCATCCCCAAGAACCTGCTTCCGCTGCAGTCGGGCGTGGGCAACATCCCGAACGCTGTTCTTGACGGCCTGCTCCACTCCGACCTCGAGCATTTGACCTCCTACACCGAGGTCATCCAGGACGGCATGATCGACCTCATCGATGCCGGGAAGCTCGACGTCGCCTCGGCCACCGCTTTCTCGCTGTCCCCCGAGTACGCGCACAAGATGAACGAGAACGCGGCCTTCTACCGCGATCACATCATCTTGCGCCCCCAGGAGATCTCGAACCACCCAGAGGTCATTCGCCGCCTCGGTGTCGTCGGCGCCAACGGCATGATCGAGGCCGATATTTATGGCAACGTGAACTCGACCCACGTCATGGGCTCGCGCATGATGAACGGCATCGGCGGATCCGGCGACTTCACCCGCAACGCCTACATTTCGGCGTTCGTGTCTCCGTCGACGGCCAAGGGCGGCGCCATCTCGGCGATCGTCCCGATGGTCTCTCACGTCGACCACACTGAGCACGACGGCATGGTCATCATCACCGAGCAGGGCATCGCCGATCTGCGTGGTCTGGCACCGCGTCAGCGCGCCCCGAAGATCATCGAGAACTGCGCCCACCCGGACTACCGTCCGATGCTGATGGACTACTACGAGCGTGCACTGCGTGACTGCAAGTTCAAGCACACCCCGCACCTCCTCGGCGAGGCGTACTCGTGGCACACCCGGTTCCTCGAGACCGGCACTATGAAGGAGAGCTGAGCTCGCTGACCCTACGATCGCCCCGGGACCATCGTGGTTCTGGGGCGATCTTTGTGCGCGGTGCGTGTAGCAGGTGACGATTTTGTCACGCCGGACAAGGTGTGGGCCAGGCGCCACCACGTAGGCCGCTGTACGGCAGCAAGCGTCTCAAACTCGGTGACAAAACTCCCGCTTCACCCGGTGGGCAGGCACCGTGGTGCTGACAGCATGGGTGAAGCGGGAGTTTTGTTCACCCGGAGAGTCTGCTCACCGAGGATTGGCGTCGCGCGCAGCTTCCAGGGCGCATCCGAGCGCCAGCAGAGTGGCTTCGTCGTACATCTGACCGCCGATCATGATGCCGACCGGCAGCTCGACACCGCCGACGTGTGTGGTGTGCAGTGGCAAGCTCATCGCCGGACGACCAGTGATATTCCACAGGCTCGTCCATGGGGTGAAGCGGCATTGCGCGTCGAAATCTGCCGATGGATCGTTGTCATTGCGCAAAGCTCCGACCGGCAGGGGTGGCTGAGCAAGCGTGGGGCTGACGATGACGTCAAACCTCTGCCACTGCTGCCCGACGTGACGCGCCACCATCTGGATGCCGGCCAAGGCCTCAGCCAGCTCGACTCCGGTGCGCCTTCGCCCCTGCGCACGTAACCACCTGGACATCGGGGTGCACAATTCCTCACGTTCCGGAGGCACCGGGATCGCAGCTGCGCCCACCTCCCACACACACTGGAAGGATTCCCACTCCTCGGGGCCGAAAGGGGCACCTGTCTGTTCGACGATGTGACCCATCGACTCCAGGGTGGCGGCCGTCCGGTCCAGCGCCGCCAGGATGTCCGGGGCAACCTCGGTATCAGCAATGACGGGTTCGCGCAGGATCCCGACGTGTAGCCGTCTCAGGCCCCGGTCGCAGGCCGACAGATAGGACTCAGTCGGAGCGGGGGCATGGTAGGGATCTCCGGGCCACGGTCCGGACAGTGCGTCGAGGGCAGCAGCGGTGTCACGGACCGTGCGGGTCAGTACCCCGCCGCTCACCAGCCCAGGACCGTCAATCCCGTAAGGCCCGGCCGAGACCCGGCCTCGGCTGGGCTTGAGACCAACGACCCCGCAGCAAGAAGCCGGAATACGAATCGAGCCGCCACCATCGGATCCTTGGGCGATGGGTACCTCACCAGCCCCAACCGCAGCCGCGGCGCCGCCAGAGGACCCTCCCGCCATTCGGGTGTGGTCCCATGGGGTGACGGTGGGTTCGCGTCCGTCCGGTTCGGTGTAGCAAGGAAGTCCGAACTCGGGAGCGGCGGTCGTCCCGATCGGGATGGCTCCGGCAGCCCTGAGCCGCGTGACAATGCCGTCTTCGTGGTCTGGCAGAGCCCCACCCACGGCCCGACTACCGATGGCTCGGGGCGCGCCAGCTAACGCGTTGAGGTCCTTGATCGGACAGGGGACGCCGAACAGCGGACCAGGACGGATGTGTCCAGCATCACGTTGACGCTGGAGCTCACGCGCGGCGAGTCGGGCGCCATCATCGTCGATCCAGGTCCAGGCATGGCACTCATCGGCGTGTGCCGCTTCCAGGGCAGCGTCGACGACCTCAACGATCTCGACGTCACCAGCGGCGATGCGGGTGGAGGTTTCCAGGGCGGTCAATGGGTTCATGGTCATGGTCCTACCACCTTCGGGGTCGCGCCATGCCGGTCCTGCATTCATGCGCACATGTCCCGGCGGTGGCACAACAACCTGCCCACCTAGGGCCCCCTGGTCAGCAGTTACGTCTAGGCTGGAACAACACGTCGCCAGGAGGATCGTGATCGAACAGCCCGCAGCCCCGCAGCCCCGCCATGCAGAGCCGGGAGACGCGTCGGCGCGCACAGAGGAAGCTCAGCCGGTGCGTACCAGTGCCGAGACGATCGGCACCCTTCCTCCCCCGGAAGACCTGGAGACCCAGGCGAAAGCCTCGGCCACGTTGGGGCACATCGCAGCTGGTCTGTACTACGTCGCAGCCGTGGCTGCTGCGGTTGCCCTCCTGGTGGCGTGGTGGCAGTCGATCCACATGCGCACCTTCATCCAGGCGACCCACCTCATGACGTGGACCCATCCGAGACCGGGATCGTTGGCGTCAGTACTGCTGGCGACCGCGATGATGTGCATCGCCGGTGCCATGGTGGCCATGCCGGGAATCCTCGCGGTCAACACCTGGCTGGGACGTCCCTGGGTGCGCTGGGGCGCCATCGGTGGCGTCGTGGTCGGATGTGCCGCCGTGACCCTGAACTGGGTGGCGTGGATCGGAATGCCGTTCCTCGTCGCCGCCGGGGTCATCGTCTGGTTGCCGTCGGTGCGCCGGTGGATGGATTCGCAGCGTCCGAAGCCGCCCGAGACTCGCCGCCTTGATGCCCCAGTCATCTACGGCCGCGTTCCGCAGCATTACTGACTGGCCCGGCGGGGTGAGTCGCACTGATCTGACGAGGTGCGCTAAGCTGTGACGAGTCTCCCCGGGAGACATGCGGGCGTAGCTCAATGGTAGAGCGCCAGCTTCCCAAGCTGGACACGCGGGTTCGATTCCCGTCGCCCGCTCTCTTCATGCCCTTTTCCGGGTCCTCTATGATCGCTACTCGTCGGTCGAGGGTTTCCTCAACGTTGCGACGGCCGCCAGGAGGAAGAGAATTCCGGCCACGAATCCGGCCCACACGGCCACCGACGGGCGGTCTGATGGATGCGAGATGAACCGTTCGCCGGACCATGAGCTACCGGTCGGTGAGCCAATCGGGATGATCACGACGTACATCAGCCAGGATCTGTGAGTACTCCCCGCCGTACTCATCCAGACTGATTGACAGGGCGACCGGCATCGGCACGAATCCGAGGGCGTGGCCGGAGTCGTCGGCGAACGCAGACTCCGCCATGGTCACCGGCGACGTCTTTCGGTACATGACGACGTTGTCGGGGAACGTCCTCATGACGTAGTAGGTCTCGCCGTCCTTGGTAAACGACCCGCCTCCGTCACCTTCGAAGGCGCTCCACAGCAGGGCCAGGAACCCTATGACCCCGCTCACCACCACCGCCGCGATGATCGCGATGGCCCGCCCGATGCGCCACCCCTTCGTGCGTCCGGGCATGCGTGCACACTCGGCGATGACCTCGACGGCCAGAGCGACCAGACACAGATCGACGATGGCGATCGTGGTGTTGTTGACAGCCGGGATGAACCGGTTGAAGGACCTCGCGACCGCGACGGCGATGAGCAGGACCGCTGAGATCACGGCCACGGATCGGAGGTACTTCATGAGTGGAATCCTATGTTGCGGCCTCGCTCCCCGGACTGACCCGCCTTGCCGCCATGCGCGAGTGACTGTGCGACGCCGTCGAGGGCGACCTTGACCGTTCCGACCAGCACTCCACCCATGACAACCGGCGCCAGCATTGCTCCGACAACCGCGAGGGGCTGACGGCTCCCGGGACGACGAATCTCCTTGCGGGCAGCCCGATTTGCCATACCGATGACGGTCAGGATGCCCAGAGCCTGGGCCGTCGCCGCGATGTCAGCTCCATCCTCCTTCCCGACCCAGCGCGGGTAGAGGGCTGCCGCCGTGGTGACTCCGGCAGTGATCAGGGTTGCGATCACACCATCCGTGTATCGGTTGGGTTTACCACCGAGGGACCACGACGTCGCCACCCGGTCAGCCTTGACGAATCCGAGTGTCATGCTGCTGGCGACGCCGGCCCCGATCCACGGCGCTGCAACCAGGCCGCGACGCAGCGTCTCGGGAACGTATTCGTTGAGGTCGGGCAGGGAGTCGTCGGGGCGGATGAGCCCCAGGCGCACGGCGACGGCGCCCAGATTGAGATCCCATCCGATGCCCACAGCGCGAGGCACTAGCAGGTGCGGGTTCTCAGGTTCGAAACCGCGCAGCGCAATGCGGGAGCCGCTCCCCCACGGCGCACCGACGGGGATGCCGAACAGGCGACGCACGCCATCATCGTCTCGAGTCCAGAGGTTCATGATCTCTCCTTGCCAGAAGTGTTGTGGTTATCGTTGGTGGCACGGTCGACGGCGGCTGCGATGCGCGACCACTCATCGATGAGCTCTGTCAGGTAGCCTCGACCGGTGGCAGTCAGGCGATAGATCTTGCGCGGAGGCCCTGACGGCGACTCCTGCCACTCGGTCGAAACCAGATCACCGCGACGCAGTCGGTTGAGCAACGGGTACAGCGTCCCCTGAGACACGCCCAGATCCGTCTCCTTCTCGAGCCTGTCCACGAGTTCCCCTCCGTAGGACGGTTTGCTCGCCAGCAACCCGAGGACGACGAGTTCGAGCGCACCCTTGCGCAGTTGTCGTTCCGCCACGGTTTTCCTCCTCAACCAAGTAGCTTGACTAACAATGTACCTTGCATTGCATAGTAGTTCAATGAGGCATCCCCTGCTCTTACCAGAGGCTCGTCGACCGCTCGTTCCAAACGCCGCCTGATCTCAGCGCCCGGCGCCTAGCCCCTCCCGCAACGTCGAGATGAGGTGCTCAATAAACCGTTCGGCGTCGACGTCACACAGCAGGTCGACGTTGGGCTCCTTGCCCCACCGCCCCATCTCGTCACCGACGGTCTGGCCACGGGTGAGCGTCCCGGTCAGCTCGACGTCGACGGCCAGTGGCCGCGTCGTCGCAAATCTCCCGGTCACCGCGTTGGCGACGACGAGCGGGTCGTGCAAGTACGCACACCATCCCAACCCGTCAGCCTCGTGGAACTCGAAGTAGAACCTCAGCGCGTCGGCCAAGACTTTCACAACCGGATGTTCCCCTAGCTCCTTCACAGCCCGACGATCCCTCTCGTCCAGCCTGATGACCTCAGTGGCCTGCAACGCCCCAAGCACGACCCGTTTGGACGCCTTCCCCCATGCCTCGAACACCTCATGGCCGGCCTCCGGGTCCACCGCGATGTTCCACTCGCTCGTCGGGCCGGTGTTGCCACGGTGGTTGATCGCTCCACCCATGACGTGCAGCCCCCGCAACAACTGCGGCAAGTCCGGTTCTTCCCGCAGCGCCAGCGCGAGGTTCGTCAGCGGCCCGGTGACGATGCCGACCAGCTCGCCGGGGTATTCCCGGGCAAGATCCACCCACAGTTGCGCACCGCTGCGCCCATCGGGGTGACGTCCGCAGTCCCCCAGCTGGGCATGCCCCAAACCGTGGGGTCCATGGGTCTCCTCGGCGGTCATCACCGGCTCGAGGAGGGGCGCGTCCGCCCCACGCGCCACCGGGGCATCCATCCCGAGCAGCTCGGTCAGCCCCAGGGCATTGCGCAGCACGTCGTCCTGACCGACATTGCCAGCTGTCGTCACCACCCCGACGGTCTCGACATCGTCGCGGCACGCCAGGTAGGCCAGCGCGAACGCGTCGTCAATCCCAGGGTCGCAATCGAGCAGAACCGGCAAGAAACGTGTGGGCATGGCGTCAGAATAGAGGCCCTCCACCGCACCACTGATCGTTGAGTCGTCCCACCTCACCTTCTGCTGAGGCTGTTCGGGCTGGTCAGAGCGCCTTTGCTCCAGGACTCGCACATCCGCGTGTCCTGCCCCCCTCATTGTCCAACGGGTATGTGCCACACATTTCACTGTCCCCTGGTGCCGCCCTGCCCGAATCTTGGAAGGAATCATGCTCGACTGGGTGGACCTCATCATTCGTATCGGAGTCGGCGTCGGCCCCGGAACCCTCATCGAGATAGGAGCCGACGGATTCGGTGCAACTGATCCCCATACCCTCCATACGGACACGTCTCGTAGCATCCCCAGTCCGGCCTGGAGCCCCTCGGTTTGGTCGTGAGCCTTCCTGGAGGACACTTGGCCTTGTCAGAGCAGGTCGTCAGCCACGTGCGTGACGACGCTGGCGAGCGAGTGTGAGGAAGTCATGACCATCGAGGAGAAGGAACCGTCCCGCGCTGAGAGGATCCTTGCGGGCACCGTCGCGTTTACGATCTGCATGGCCGTGGTGTTCGCGATCGTGGCGATCTTCATCGGTTGGTGCTGGTCGCTGAGGATGTTCGTCGGAGTCCTGCTCATCGGAATCCCCGGCGAGATCCTGCTGGAACTGGTTGGCGAGAACCGAATGTTCCCCCGCGGCGGAGGCAAACCGGGCCAGACACGAGCTGCACGTTTGCTCATCCTGACGCTCATCCTCGCCGCGTGGGCTCTCATCGTCCTCGCCCTCACCGCCCTCATCCAACCGTGGTACGGCGCCGTCGGGGAAATGGCGTGGGTCATGGTGATCGGGATCCTCGCGATCCTCATCCAGGGGATCCGGGACACCCGGAAGAAGAAGTCCTAGCCCCTCGCCATGATCACAGCGCCGAGACTCCTCCCTGGCGGCCTTTTGTACCTCTCACGCCAGGTGCTCAGGACGTCGGAGACCGTCGGCTGCTTGTCCGCGGGAACGCCGGACTGGAACTCGTCGTCGTGGATCTCCATGTCGAAGTGGGCCGACACAGCACGTACTCTCCTCTAGAGAGGCCTAGACCCCTTGGAATTGTCGAACATGTCGTCAAGGTGGGTGGGCAGGATAGTCTGGCCACACTGGCCACATAGGCTGGATCCATCGAGATTGTGGGGCAATGGCTGCCTTGCAGATACCAATCCGATCGGCGCGACCGGTCACTGGCCCACACCCGCAGCACGAATCTCACCAGGAAAGGAAGCGTTGACCATGAAGATCAACGACAACGGCCCCAAACCGAACGCCTTCGACATCGAGACCGCAACGAAGGAGAACACGAACTACCGCACCACCGCCTGGACCGGTAAGTACCTGCAGGTGACGCTCATGTCCATCCCGGTGGGAGAGTCCATCGGCCTGGAGGCCCACCCCGACACCGATCAGTTCCTGCGCCTGGACTCCGGCAAGGGGCGCTGCGTCATGGGACCGGCTGAGGATCAGCTCGACTTCCAGCAGGACGTCAGCGACGGCTGGTCCGTCCAGGTCCCGGCCGGCACCTGGCACGACGTCATCAACACCGGTGACGAGCCGATGCAGGTCTACGCCATCTACGCCCCGGTCCACCACACCCCGGGCATCGTCCAGGAGACCGCTGCCAAGGCCGAGGAGGACGAAAAGTCCGGAGCCGACGTCCCACCAGAGTGGAGCGTCCAACCCGACAAGACCGCCGACGATCTGCACGCCTGAGAAACACCATCCGTCCAGGGCAGGCGGCGATCACCGCCTGCCCACCCGACTGTGTAGACGGCGGGCCTGTCCGCTGACGACTACTACTGAAAGACCTGAGGGCCGTGAAGAACTAGTGGCCGGGGACGAGTAGCTGCTGCGGCATTTCTCCGTAGCGGGCTGGGGTTGCGATACCTGCTGCGAGAAGCGCGTTCGTGGCAAGGATTGGCTCGACGCGGTTGGCAAGCCAGTCCTGTTGAAGGCCAGTCTTGGTAGCGACTTGGTCAAGCGCTACGAAGATCTTGTAGATCGAGTGATCGCTGAACTGGCGATGGTCTCGCTTGGCTCGCCGGGCAATGTTAGAAAGGATCCCTGGGCGGTCGAGAACAGAGTGGTTCCACAGCTTCGCGCAGTGAGCGTTGCGGTTGCGCAGGTAGACAAATGATCGGACTTGACTTGGCAGCCTCGTTGGAGAGACGTTCATCGAAGTCGCCACGTCTTGCAGCACTCCGGACTTGCTTGAAGCCTCGATGAGCCTGGACAGACTTCCAAACGAGAAGGCCTCCACAGCTACCCAGATGGGCATGCGTGCGTACGCTTCCGTGCTGTAAGCATTACCCGTCTTGATCTCGTCACGGTAGTGAGACACAAAGGTCTCCTTGCTCCGGTCCAGATTCGACAACGCATGTTCTTCTACACGTTCGCCATCACGACCAGGCGATTGCGTGAATCCCTCACCCCGAGCGAATGCTCCAATCGACCCGACTTTCTGTGCGTAGTAGTAGGCGAACCGGGTTCTCAGGAGAACCTCGATCGGGTGGAGGACTTCGTCGCAAACCGCAACTAGGTCTTGCTCCGCTTCGTAGAGACGCTGAATTACTTCGAAGGATGAACCATCGAGGAAACGATCGTCGCCCGCCGTAGGGTCCACTTGCCAGTACCGGAAATATCCCGAGAGCCGGTAGTAGTTCACGCGAGATAGGAAATCAGCTGCTGTTGCGGTATCAGTTACGGTCAAACCGCGTTCTTGAAGCAGTTCAACTTGTTCGTCGTAACTGAGCCAGCGCTTAACCATGAGCTTTCTAGACACTGAAAGGCCCCGGTCATTTGTGCATTGTCCCTCGCGGGACTAGAGGCCTGACCGGGGATCTATCACATCTCATAGTACGTCAACGTAGCCGTCTCGTCAACGCCACGACGAGACTCACGCATGGTCCCCGCATAAACAGGGCCCGTGCCTCACACACTTTTCCGCGTGAAAGCGTCAGGCAACAGCGACGACCAAGGGTATGGATGGTGAGGGGGTGTCAATGCAGGCTTGCTATGAGGTGACCAAGAATTACGCGGCCGCCTATGCGTCGACGTCGACAAAGGACAAAGGGCATCGTGGATCAGGTGGTCGAGGTGACCGGCTGGAACCGCGACCACACCCGCCAGCAACTGTGAGCCAGGATGGGCCAGCCCAAGAGCCGCGCGAGCGCCACCGTCAGGGTCATGGACACACGCCGTACCAAGGGCTGCAAGTACTCCTCCGACGCCCACACAATCCTGCCCACCGTGTGGGCGACCAGTGGCGGGTTGTGCGGCAAGTACTTGGCGGTATCGATGAACGACTTGCTCGACGCGATGGAGGCCGAAGGCTGCCCAACGCGATCACCATCGGCACAGCCGGTGCCCAGGTCGAATCCGAACCCGGGTTCTTCGAGGTCGACATGGTTACTCACTGCGGGTTCACGGTGAAAGGCGAGTTCTGTCAGACGGTGAACGTCACCGGCATCCGCCGCGCCAGTTAACCCCAGATTTCACAGGAAAACTACATGAGGCGAGGGCCCCCATTTCGCGGGGACGTGACAGTGAGGCACCGCAAATCGATCCCAGCCTTAGCCCTGATACCGGGCGATCCTCTCCTCCAACCCGGCTTCAACACCGGGCCACTCAGCGCGGATTACCGAGAAGTAATCAATATCGGCGATGGTTCCGTCAGCCGCCGGACGGAAAGATCGCAGCGTGCCTTCAAGCTGTGCCCCAAGCCGGGCAATCGCCGAACGAGAGCGGGTATTGCGATGATCACAGCGCAAGGCGACCCGGTGCATACCAAAGTCCTCAAAGGCACGCCGGAACAACATCAGCTTCGCAGACGGGTTCACCACCGTGCCCCACACGTTACGACCATAAATGGTGTACCCGATCTGGCAACGAATCCCCGGAACAATGTCATACAGACCGGTCCGGCCAACGAACCGTCCGTCAAGTTCGACGGCATACATCTCGAAATTGTCCGCCTCGATCAGTGACCGGAGATGGTCGCGCATCTGATCGTCAGACGTTGGAAACGGGGTGGAATTGCCCTGCCAACTCTCCTCGTCGACGATGGCGCGCAGCTTAGGCGCGTCGGTCAGTTTGAGAGGACGCAAAGCGACCGGACCCACAGCAAGAGCAGTCATGTCGGCAATCCTAACTCGACACATCTGAGGAGCACCCGATCTCGTCATGCGAGTCAATCAGGAAGCTGCGCATGGCTAGCCTGCGTACATGTTCCCCGGGAAGCATCTCCAGGGACAAAGGATGTTGGACTTCCCACCCACACCGCCTGATATGTGAACAGGCTAGGCCCCTTTCAGATTATTTTTCACGGCACAAGGGCGTCATTTCCTGGTGCGTTGTTCGTCTCTACCACAACGGTTCATCGCCACGGTTCCCGTGTTCGCCTTTTCGTATTTTACCCACCACATAGAATGAATTGGTCGAGATCGTGGGGCAACGACAGCCTCACCGAGGCCGATCCAGCCATCGAGACTGCTGCCAAGGACGAGAAGTCCGGGGTCGACGTCCCGCCGCAATGGAGCGTCCAGCCTGCCAAGAGAGCAAACGATCTGCATACTTGAGTAACCCAGCGTCGACCCAGACCAGGAGCCCCCCGATGACACCCCAGACTCGCCCATGACGATGAAGAAGAACTCCCTCGTCCTGGCGATCTGCATCATCGTCTTGGAACTCATCGGCGGGATGCAGACCTACCTCACCCAGCTCATCCTGCCGATCATGGCAGCCGACCTTGACGCCCAAGACATGTACGGCGTCATCACTGGGGTCGGATCCATCTCAACCATGGTCGGCTTGCCCATCGGTGCCGCCCTTCTCCAGCGCTGTCGACTTCCCCGCCTTCTCCTGACGGCCACCTTTGTCCTCATCATCGGCGCCATCATCAGCGCCACCGCCGTCAACATCTGGATCTTCCTCATTGGCCGCGCGATCAGCGGGCTCGCCGGAGCCTGCCTGGCCATGGCGTCGATCGGCGCTGTTGCCGTCGGACTGACCGGACGAGCCCGCCAGCTCACCCTGGCCTTCAACTCCGCGAGCTGGGTCGTCGCGTCCATCGTCGGCCCGAGCTATGCCGCATGGGTCACCAATCTGCTCTCCTGGCGCTGGGCGATGCTGTGCTACCTGCCCTTCCTGCTCGCCGCGCGGATCATCATCGCCGAGAACCTCGACTCCAACCAGCACCCCGACGACTCCCCTATGCCCCTCAAGGCCACCGGGCTCATCGCCATCGGCATCATCCTCATGATCGTCCCGGTGCCCTCACCGTGGAAATACGTCCTCATGGTCTCCGGATTTCTCATCCTGGGCTGGGTGGCCATCATCTCCATGCCGCCGCATACCTTCACCACGGGTGGCATCCGTCTGCACGCCCTGGCCGGCCTGTTCTTCCTCACCGGCGCCTACTACTCGGCCAATGAGTTAGTCACGCTGAGCTACCACGACCTCTTCAGCGGCAGCGCCAAAGACCTCGGCTACATCATTCTCGGAGGTGGACTCGGATGGTCCGTCACCGGAGTCCTTGCCGGCCTCAAACCTGCCAAGAATCCACGTCATTACCTCATCCGAATCGGGACAGGCGTCGGACTCATCATCACCGCCTCGACCCTCATCACCGTCGCCCTGGCCACCCGGATGGCCGGCCTCCCACCCCACCCGACGATGGTCGTGCTGTGGATCAGCGCCGGTATCGGCATGGGAATCGTCTACCTCGACGTCCTCAGCACCCTCTTCGAGGACCCCATCGTCCCCGACGGCATCCCCATCGAGACCATCGCGGGATCATCCGTCATCGTCGAGAATCTTGCCAGCGCCATGTTCATCCCACTGCTCAGCTCACTTGTCGCCGTGGCATTCCCGCAACATGGCACCTCGACGACGATCACCCCGCCGACCTGGCCTTACGTTCTGTCCTGGGGTCTGGTTGCCGTGCTCGCCGTCATCGCACTGAGCTATCTCATCCGCTCCGGGCACAGCGAAAAGGCAGCGTGGCTGGCCAAGCCTGCCGAGGCAGACCAGTCAGATCGCGCGGCCCAGGCTCAGCCCTCAGTCAGGTGAGAACTCCGAACAAACCTGCTCAGCTCCCACTCCGACGAGCTTTCCCAGGAGGACGAGGAGAGCACCAGAACCGCCCTCGCCAAGGACGGGCAGGACGTTCGGGGCCATCTTGACGCAGATACCGGGGGCCAGCACCGCGCACCCGAGAACCAGGGGTGGCCAACTGCACCAGAAGCATGGCACCATGCACGCTCGGCAAGGGTCTGGCCGATGCGACGCGCTGTACCCCCGCCAGCAGCAAAGTGTGGAGTTGCTTGAAGATGTCGCCTCCTGGCCAGGGCCATCAGTGAGCTGGAGACCCCACTGTTTGACATGCACCCCGATGGACGGTGATGAGTCACAACGCGGGATGGGGGAACAGCAGGAGGATTCCCCGTCTGGGAATGCGATCATTTCCGCGTGACCGCGCCAGGGAACAGCCCGTGCTCCATGCCGGCGATGATGAATTCAACCTTGAGATCAAGATTGCCGCGCTCCCCCAGATCCTGCATCCCGAAGATGTCGGGAAGGCCCTCGGTCATGACCCCGATTCTCTCGACGCCGGTGCGTCCGTCCTCGTCAGCCACCAGATAGGGCTGCATCGAGATGAAGGTCTCGAAGGTGGTGTCCCCGACGAAATCGAAGGCGAAAGCGGCCCCCTCGACTCCTCCGGGAATACCAAGTTCTGCCAATCCCTGCGCAATCGCCGCGCAGCGAGGCATGACTGCCCCAAAAGCCTCTGGCTGAGTCATGAGCACCAGCGGGGCCTCTGGATATCGCTCACACAACGCCCACTGACGGTCGACAATCTGACGAAGGGCGTCCTGCCAACTCGCGACGTTGGGATCGGGTTCAATGTCCACCATGATCTCCGCGATTGCAGCCACTTGCAGTTCCTGACGAGAACTGAACTCCCGGTACAAGGCGGTGGCCTTCACCCCGAGACGATCAGCGACCGCCCTCAGGGTGAAGGTCTCAATGCCCTCGGCCAGGACTGCATCAATCGCCTGACGTCGCGTGAACGCAGGCTTGCGCCCTGGCCGTTTGCTGATCATTCACGGCCCACGAGCGACCACCCCTCGGCCCGCTCCCGGGCATGCCACAGATCGGCGTAAGCACCGCCGCTGGCAATAAGGTCGTCATGGGTTCCCACTTGGCAGACTCTACCGGTGTGGTCGACGACGACGATACGATCCGCCGAACGGATGGTGTCGAGCTTGTGAGCGATGACGAGGATCGTCGAGAACTCACGCAGCTGGGCCAGGGCGGCCTCGATGTGGGCCTCGTTCTCCGGGTCGAGAGCAGAGGTGGCCTCGTCGAAGAGCAGGATCGGGGCGCGTTTCAGCAAGGCTCGTGCCACCGACACCCGTTGCCGTTCACCACCCGAGAGACGACGGCCACCTTCACCAACGCCGGCGTCCCATCCACCGGGCAGACGAGCTGCGATCTCATCGACCCCGGCCAGAGACCCCGCCTTCCGGACCTGCTCGTCAGTGGCATCCGGGTCACCGATGCGGATGTTCTCCGCCAAAGTGGAGTCGTAGAGATAAACGTCCTGGAAAACCATGGCGAGCTGACTCATGAGCTGCTCGGTGGTTTGGTCGCGCACGTCCAGTCCGCCGACACGCACCGTCCCGGAGTCGACGTCCCAGAACCTCGCCATGAGCCGGAACAGAGTCGTCTTGCCAGCCCCCGAGGGGCCGACAATGGCCGTCAAACCCCCCGCTGGAGCAGTGAACGTGACGTCATGGACGACCGGGTGCTCCTTGTCATAACCGAAGGAGACATCTTCGAAGGACACCTCACCGGGAGCTGTCATGTCGCCCGGGGCCTCGGGCTCGGGAAGCACCTCAGCCGAGAGGATCTCGTCGACCTCACTGACCGGCTTGCGCGCGGTCTCGACGGACAGAGCAGCCGAGACGACGTCCTCCAACACCTTGGCGTAGCGCAGCGAGACGCCGACGAAAGCAACCGTCGCGACCGGGGCGAGGGTGCCGTTGCTGCCCATGCGCGCGGCCAGCACGATGAGGACGACCGCGACCGCCTGGGCACCCAGACCCGAGAGGAAGTTCGCCGTCACGCCCAGCCCCAGACACTTACGAGCGGCGCGTTCATTGGCCCGGCGTGCATTCCGAAGCGGCTCGTAGCCCTCGGCTCGGCCGGCGGCCCTCAGCACTGGTTGGGTCTCACAGAACTCGACGATGCGGGCAGCCAGTTCCTGCTCGGTCGGCTGGACCACCGACTCACCGCGAAGCCACAAGGCCCGCGAGGCGATCATGATCAGACACATCGCAGGCATCGAGATGAGCAGGGACAACCCCAACTGCCACGACCAGAACCACGAGAGCACCATCATGACGACGGTGGTCGCGGCACCGCGCACGAGTGGGGCGGTGAAATGTGCCAACCCCTCGCCCAGGTGCATGAGTCCCTGAGTGAGAAGGCGGGACAGGCGGCCGGGGAAACTCGAGCGGAACCATCCCAGTGGCAGGCTCGCCACCTGGTCGCCGATGCGCACGCTGAGTTTTCCCATGACATCCATCGCGGCGAGATAGCCGATCGTCGACTGGAAGTACGTCACGACGGCCCCGGCAACGGCCAGGGCGACGAGCACCCACACCCAGCCCTGCCAGGTCAGTCCCATCGAGGGTCCACCCTCGACGAATGCCGTGATCGTCGGAATGATGGCGAACAGGCCAACTCCCTCGAGGACTCCCTGGACACCTGCCAGCCACAGGGAGCGACGGAACTTGGCAGCCCCTTCCTCGGTGAGAAGGGGCCTGAAGGTGTTCAGGAGCAGGATGTCGCCCGCCCAGGAAAGGCGGGAGTTCATGGTCGTGGTCATTGAGTGACTCCTTCCATCGCTCGCCCTGCCGACAGACGCGCCCAGTAGGGCTGGTCGGCCAATTCCTCGGACGAACCGCAAGCTACGATGCAACCGCCCTCCATGACGCAGATGACGTCAGCTCCGGCCACCGACTCGGCGTGGTGACCGATGGCGAGCACAGTTCGGCCCCGGGCCAGTGCAGCCAGGGCCTGCTGGATCTCTGCCTCGCAGTCGGGATCGGTGGCGGCCGTCGCCTCGTCGAGCACGAGGATCGGGGCGTCGGCGAGCACAGCGCGGGCGATCGACAGCCGCTGCTTCTGACCACCCGAGAAATCGGTGTCCTCACCCAGGACGGTGTCGAAACCCTTCGGCAGTGCGTCGATGTCGTCAAGAATGTGGGCGGCACGAGCAGCCTCGCACACCTGGTCGTCGGTGGCGTCGGGACGGGCCAGGGTGATGACGTCACGGATGGACCGACGCTGCATGTACGGATCCTGGAGGACGAAGGACACCAACCGGTAGAGGTCGTCCTGGGCGAGGTCCTTGAGGTCGACCCCACCAATGCGTACCACCCCGGAATCAGGGTCGCGGAAGCGGGCGAGCATCGTCGCCAGGGTCGACTTGCCCGACCCAGACGGCCCGACGAGAGCCGTCACCGCCCCCGGACGCAGCGTCAGGTTGACGTGGCTGAGCGCCGGGATGACGCCGTCAGGGGTGAGGTAGGAGGCGCTGACGTCGTCAAAGGTGACCGTCATGTCGTCAGGAATCCGCGCGCTCGCGTCAGGATGACTGATCTGCTCGATGGACAGCACGTCCTGCAGTCGCAGAGCCGCATTGCCGGCCTGTTGGTAACCCCATGCCATGGTGCCCAGCACCTCGATGGTGCGCGGCAGGACCAGGGCGATGAGTGAGCAGGTGAGGACGTCGGTGACGCCCACCCAGCCGGCCTTGGCCATGAGCAGGCCGAATCCCAGGTTGATCGCCATGAGGGCGGCCACCGAGATCACCGACAGCGACAGCGCCGACGCCTTGATGAGCGGGCCACACCAGTTCCAGTAGAACTGGGCGAACTCCTCGCACGCACGGGTGAAGCGACGATGGGCCTTACCGGTCTGTCCGAAGTTCTTGACGACATGGATGCCCTCCGTCAGCTCGATCGCCGAGGATGAGATGTCGGCCAGTTTGTCGTCCATCTCGGCGGTCTTGGTCGCCATGTCCCGCATCGTCACCCACTGCAACAGCGCGTAGATCGGGAAGGTGGCGATGGAGAGGAGCCCCAGCCGCCAGTCCACCACGAAGGCGTAGACGAGCAGGACGAGCGGAACTCCCACGGCTGCGGTCTGCTCGACCGGCGCATGGGCGACGAGCATGTGGATCTGGACGGTGTCGTCCTGGATGGCCTTGCGCACTCGACCGGTTGACGACGAGCTGAACCAGGCCAGCGGCGCCTTCGAGATGTGGTCGATAATGCGATCCTGCAAGATGTTGCGCACCTTGATGTCGGCGATGTGAGTGATGAGGAGGGCCACCACGTAGAGCATGGCCTGGATGCAGAAAGCCATCCACAGCACATTGGCGGTATGGGTGAGCGCCTCACGGTCGACGTGATCACCCAGCAGGATCGCGCCGAGTCTCGTCAGGGCCACATACGGGGCCAGTGCGACGATGCATGACACCACGACAAGGATCCGCGCAACGATGACGTACCCACGAATGGGCCTCATGATCATCGACAGGGCCTTGCCGCCGGCACGGTGCTTGGCCTGATAGTCCTGAGTTCCTCCCGGCGCGACAGCGTCGGGGCACACCTGCGAGGACGTGGAGATCTCGGTCACTTCGTCAGTCCTGCCCGCTGGAAGTGCCTGCGACCCACCTTGATGCCCAACCAGCCACCGGCCAGCCCCAGCAGGAAGACGATGACGGCCCATCCCGCCACCAGGCCAGGTGTGAAGAGTTCCCGCATCTTGTTGGAGTAGTCGGCACCCATCTGCTCGGTGATCATGGCGTAGTACTCGTCGGTATTCACGAGCATCGGGATGAGCGGCACGATCATCCACAGCACGAACACGGCATACCCGAGCATCGCGCGGCTCGTCGTGAGACGGGTGCTGCGGCCGGCATTGGTGATGATGATGTCGGAGAGGAATCCGAGCACTATTCCAGCCGGGATCATCCAGATGGTGTGCCCCGGGCTCATACCGAGCCCGACGAGCAGACCAGTGATCGTCATGGTGCCAATTTTCGGCACCCGTGCAACTGACAACATGAGGACGATGCCGCCCAGCAGGATGCCCAGGATCCAACCGACGAACATGAAGGCCGGACCGGCGAGACCGATCATGCCGCAGGCGTAGAAGACGACGAAGAAGATCACCGCGAAGATGGCGATACTCACCAGGTCACGCGTTGTCAGACGGGGTTTCATGATTGTCCTTTCAGAGTGGTGATGTTGATGAGGTAATCCCCACATCGGGCCATGAGCTCCGGGTCGTGGGTGATGACGATGACGACCTTCCCAGCGGTCGCGAGATCACCGACGAGGTCAGCGATCGAGGTGAGGTGACGAAAATCGACACCCGATGTGGGCTCGTCGAAGATGACGACCTCCTTGTCCTGAGCGATGGTGGCCGCCACAACGAGGCGCTGGGCCTGCCCACCGGACAGTGACAAGGGGTGACGGTCACGTTGGCCGACCAGGTCGAGACGTTCCAGGAGCGCCGGGACGTTGGCGGCATCGCGTTGGCGCGGGTCCAGACCGAGGGTGACTTCCCGCTCCACCGACTCGCTGAACAGCTGACGGCGGACGTCCTGCATGACCATCCCGCACGATTTCTGCCTCCTGCCGGTGCTCCACCACGGCTCTCCCATGCCGATACGGGCGCTGGGCGGGGACTTTTCGAGCCCGCAGATCAGTCGGGCCAAGGTCGATTTGCCCGCGCCATTGGGGCCGGTGAGGATCGTCACCGCTCCGGCCGGCAGGAAGAGGGAGTCGACGTCGAGAATCGTCGGGCCATGCCCGTAGGAGAAGGACAGGTGCTCGACCATCAGCCCAGTCGGGAGTTTTGGGCCATCGGTGTTGGAGGAGGCTGCGGCGGTCGGCGGCTCGGGTATGTCCACCGGGACGACATCGACGGCGCGGAGGCCACGTTCGGTCCGTTCCATGTCCGTCAGGCTGAAAAGATCATCGCCGGTCATGGTTTCGGCGACCCTGCCGTCAGAAATGCGATGAACGACGTCGACCATCCCACGGAAGAGATGCAGCCGATGCTCGGCAATGACCAGCGTCTTCCCGGAGGCCTTCAGCTGGGCGACGAGGTGGCGAAAATCGTCGATTCCCTCGGCAGAGAGATTCGAGGTCGGCTCGTCGAAGAGGAGCAGATCGACGTCAGTGACCAGGGCACAGGCACACGCGACGCGCTGCAACTCCCCTCCCGAGAGGGTGTCGAGCCGCCTGTCGAGCAGGTGTGCGATGCCGGTCTGGCCGACTGCCCGAGTCATAGCGTCGCGGATCTCAGACGGGTCGACCCCGTAATTCTCCAGCCCGAAAGCCAGCTCGGTTCGCACGCTGGAGGTGAAGAACTGGGTGCGAGGATTCTGGAAGATCATCGCCGAGGTGCGCCCGACGTCGTGGAGTTCGACCCCGGCCAGATCAGTGCCGTCCACCTCCGCCTTGCCACGCATGGTGCCCTCGAAAAACTTCGGGACAAGGCCATTCATCGTCCGCAGCAGGGTGGACTTCCCCGATCCTGATCCCCCAATGAGCAGGGTCAGGGTCCCGGGCCGGATCGTCATGGTGATGTCCCGGAGCTGGTCCACGACCTCTCGGTCGGGCGTGGGGCCGTCGTCGAACGGGGACCCGTCGAGGTCAGGGACCGGGTAGGAGTAGGAGACGTCGGTCAGGCTGACGCTCATGCGATCACCTCGGTCACGCGCCAGGCAATCAACGCGACCAAAACCGTCAGCACGACGACGTCACCGAGACGGAAACGACTCGGGTCCAGGGTGGACCGGGATTTTTGTGCACCCAGCCCCTTGATGATGGCTGCGGCGGAGAGCTCGTCGGCGATCCGGGCAGCCGAGGCCAGGAAGGGGATGACGACGTATTCCCCCGTACGCAGCGGGTGGCGCATGGTTGAGCGGGCGCTGGGTCTCAGGCCTCGCAGGGTCATGGCCTGGACGATCGCCCGCAGCTCGCGCACTGCCATCGGGAAGAACCTCACCACGACCATCACCGGGACCTGCACGACCTGCGGCGCACGCATCTGGGTGAGGACTGAACCAACCCGGGTGACGTCGAGAACCATGATCGCAGCCACTGCCGAGCCGAAGACTCCTGCGAAGCGGAACATCCAGAAGGCGATGAAGACCAGAAATGCGGAAACAGCCGAGTGCCATAGGGCTGGAAGGGCGAAACAGCAGAAGACCCACACCAGAACAAAGGCCAGCCACCCGATCCACGTCGTGGGGCGGGTCGTGAGCACGAGTGACACCGCGACGACACCGAGGCAGGCCAGCACCAGAGGCGTCGACCCCGCTCCCATGAGAAGGACGTTGAGGACGATGACATAGAGGAACAGGGTGCGTGGGTCCACAGCACCGTGGAACCCCCGAGTGCGGGGCCGATGGGTGGTGGTCAGCGCGCTTCCGGCCATGGCGCGGGCCATCGGGAGCGGGTGGATGTCACCTTGTCGGGCCACGGTCACCTCGTCACAATTCATAAGGCAACCCTAACTCATTAGTTATCCTCGTTAACAAATAGGGGCGTCCATGCCCTGACCAGGAGAGACGCTCACGGGTCAGACAAGTGGTCCTACTGCTGACACCGGTGGGCATGCCACGTTCGGAGGAATCGCGGCCTCACGCAGGCGCGATCACCACGGGCATTGCCCGGCACCACCTCAACGCGAACACCAGAGGATTCGTCCGGCCCCACGGCTACCCTTGAAGTGAGTTGATCGAGAGGAGACCCTCGTGGGAATCGGAAGCAACATCGGCAAAGCACTGCTGTCCCAAGCCCCTGACATGGCACCCGGCGCGGCCGTCTCGATGCTGCGCAGCATCCTGGGATTCGCCATCGACGGTGCCTCATCGCTGCCGGGAGCGCGTCAGGCCGCTGGCAAGACCCTCACCAAGCACGACGGTGACGTCGAACAGGCCATCAACTCCCTCGTCAACCAGCACATCGCCATGGCCGGTGCACAGGGATTCGTCTCCAACCTCGGTGGCGTCGTCACCTTGGCCGTGACCATCCCCGCCAACATCTCGGGCGTCGCGATCGTCCAGGCCCGCATGGTGGCTGCCATCGCCCACCTGCGCGGCTACGACCTTGACGACCAGCGCGTCCGGACCGCCATCCTCGCCACCCTCATGGGTCAGCGTGAGGTCGACAGCCTCATTCACGAGGAGAAGCTTCCGACGACCCCGATGGGCATCGCCACCGCCCCGGTGGGGGACGCCGATCTGGAGAAGGTCGTCGCCCGTAACCTCGTCAACGTCCTCATGGGCCAGGTTGCGGGCAAGAAACTGCCGGTCTTCGTCTCCAAGCGCGTGCCCGTGTTAGGTGGTGGAGTCGGAGCCACCACCGACGGGTTCACCACCTGGAGCGTCGCTCGTTACGCCCGCAAGCAGTTCCCGACCCGCCGCCCGCGCGGCTGAGGCCAGGATCTGTGTTCGGTCCGGGACGCGTCAGAAGGTTTGCCGACGATGTGCCCCGGGCCGACGTGTGCGGCTGCGACGAAGCAGCCCGACAGCCCGCGCCGCCGTCGTGCCGATGAGCAGACCCAGCGCGATCGAGCCAATGATTCCCGTGGACTCCAACGCCGTCGCGCCAGCCACCGGGGTGCCCGCGCCCAGTTGGGTCAGGGACACCAAGCCCAGGGATCCCGGCACCAACAACCAGAAGCTCGGCAGGAAGAGCACCAGACGCGGTAGTCGCGGGCGATGCATCTCGATCACCGATGATCCGAAACTCGCCACGGTCGCTCCCAGCAGGCCGCCGCCCCAGGTGGCCCCGGCAACCGTCTGGCCGATGATCTGGAAGGTCAGGGTGGTGGCCAACATGAGAGCCACCCACGGGACGAGGTATCTGGGTATCGACTCCATGAGACTCATCCCGGCGGTCAGGAGCAGGACGCCGAGGAATGGCACCCACAACCCTCGCCAGGGAATGATCTGGTTGTTGAGCCGGTCGACGGGGACCTTTGTCAGCCACGCCGCACCGAGAACACCCGCTGTGAACATGGCCAACTGGGCGGTCCCGAACCCCAGACGCGACGCGCCCGCCATCATCGCTCCTGCCGCCAGTTCAGCCACCCCGGTAACGATAAGGGCACCGGGAAGCAGCACCGCGATGGGCGGCAGCAGGCTTCGCAGCGGCCCCTCGATGAGTCCGAGTCGCGCGGCCCAGAAGGCACACAGAGCGACGACAAACGCGGCCAGGAACGGGGTGAGGACGGCCAGGGCCTTCCTCTTGTCGGACAACCATATGAATCCGGCGGTGACCTGACCGGCCAGCACGGAGAACAGCACGCTGGGCCACAACGGCTGCAGTACCAGGGCGATGCCCGAGGCGACGCACACCATGCCACCATGCAGACCCAGGCGCGGGTAACGTGGCGGGATGGAACGCAAGTCCCGCAGTTGCTCGAGGGCCTCGACCGGGCCGATGGTGCCGTCGAGGAGCTGCTGACGGATACGAGCTGTGGTGGCGCTCTGGTCCAGACGGATGGTTCCTTCCACCGATTCGAAGGTTGCGGGGGTGCCACCTCCCAGGCTCACCACGACCCCGGTGGGCCAACCCTGTACCTGGACGTCGGGGCATCCCAGGTACCGACCGACGCTGCGGGTGTCGGCCTCCACCTCGTGCACCGGCTGACCACCGGCGATACCGGCTGCGGCAACGTAAGCCAGCAGTCGGCGGACGCCATTTTCGTCGAGCTCGTCCACTCCAGGTCCCATCGTCGATACCGTCGCCAGGATCAATCGTCGCGCACCTTGGTCCCTTCGGCACGCCAGTGGCCGAAATCAATCTACGGGTCAGGGACGTAGGGATTTCACTCCGCCCAGCCCTCGTGCATACCCGACAACCCCGAGGAGGGCACAGACGGCAGCACACACCACAGCCACAACAGACACCCCCCGCACACTTCCCTCGACGGCAGCTGTTTGTCCTAGATAGCCGCCGGGGAGACATCGCAGGAAGGTGTTTGACTGCGCGACGACCATGATCATGTAGGCAAAGGGGCCGCACAATGGCCCACTTTTGCGCGACAGCACCCCCGTGGCAAACAATGCGACACCGGTGCACAGCAGGCAGGTGACCGAGAACCCGATGAATGGAGACCACGGCAGCTGAAACCGCGCGGGCATTTCCGGTACTAACACGGAATCACCATCGGGTACTAATTCGACGGGAAGCGACCGCAGTATCCACCCCGTGAGCAATGGAAGGGCAGCGGCGCACAGGCATATCCACAGCCCCATTGAACCATACCCAATTTCCAGGGAGCGAATCGAAGCTCTCTCGACCCACCCCATGCCCGACGAGACGCACCACATGATGATGGCGCAGCCGACCAGACTGGTCAGCTCGAGACCTGTCACAGGGCGATCCCACACGTCCCCCGATGCCACCGACAGACGCGTCTTCCACAGGAAAAAGGCCACGACAACGGCCGCAACCGGCACGGCAACAAGGGCTACGGCATGGCGCCCTTTCAAGAAAGTCACGATGCTCATCATCGGTGCAGATCGCTGGAGGTCAACGAGCACCCCTCGATCGCCTGACGATGGTGCGTGTACCACTGGCGAAATGCGGTGACATCCATGCCGTCAAGGTCATTTCGTTCCGAACTTGGCGCAACATCATACTGGAATCCAGCCAGCCGAAGAATGGTGCGTTCCACGGAATTAACGCCGTCGAAGGCCTCGATCTGCTGGGGTGTCATCTCTGTAGAGAAAGTACATGCGTCTTGACCGGAAAAAGACTGAGCCAGACCCTGAGCCGTCATATCCGATAATTGTTGCGCAGAATCATATACGGTCGCATGTCCGAGATCCATGACGAACTGCTTGCTGCGTGCGTGGTATCCAGGCTCAGCAAGTAGGACGTCGTGAGGTACCGCCGTAGGCGGCATGACGGACACGACGCGCTGAGCGGGTTGCGCGTAGGACAAGGCGAGACTGTGATGTGCCGGCATGACGCACACCCGTACGTCTTCGTGTGACGAACACTCGAAGGCCAGTGGCGCATCGCGGAACAACGGCACTGGCATGACGACCCCCAGGGCAGCGATGATGAGCGGTGGGGCGACCAGGGCCACACATGGCACCACCCGACGCCACGTAAAACCGCCGGAGCGAACCGTGGACCAACGGCTGGCAGCCAGGATGCACGAGACGGTGACGATGCAAAAGAAGATGGTGCGCATGGTCACGGCCGAGGCCGTGGCGGTGTGGTTGCCACTCGGCTCTGCCATGTCCATGGACCACGCGAAGGCCACCGAGCCATACCCGGTGTTGGCAAAGAGATTCTCGTTGACAAGGACCGGTATTCCGACCACAGCGATGCACACAACCGGCGCCACGGCGCGAGACGATCACGCCCGAAAAACAACCTCGTCCGCGGTGAAAACACCGCACTGACATCCTCGACCAGCGGCCAAGGTCGATCAGTACAGCATTGCCGAGGCCGGGTCCGAGAGAATCTCCGCAACGTCATGGAGGAAGGTCGAGCCCTCCTCGCCGTCAATGAGGCGATGGTCGAAGCCGAGGCTCATCGTCGTCACCCACCTGGGCACGACCTCCTCGTCATCACCGGTCCCGACGACCCACGGACGTCGAGCGATCGTCCCGAGAACGAGGATCGCCGATTCGGTGCGGTTGACGACCGGAGTCCCTGCGTCAAGGCCAAACACCCCAACATTGGTGATCGAGAAGGTGCCGTCGGTGTAGTCGGTGGGCTGGAGCTTGCCCTCCTTGGCGATGGCGACGATGCGGGTGATCTCCTCGGCCAGCTCGAGCATCGTCATGTCCTGGGCGTTGCGCACCACGGGCACCATGAGGCCGCGCGGGGTGGCCGCGGCGATGCCGAGGTTGATCTGGTCGCGGAAGACGATCTGGTCGGCGGCGTCGTCCCAGCGGGCGTTGACGACCGGGGTGCGTCCCATCGCCAGGCACACCGCCTTGCACCAGATGGTCAGCGGGGAGACGCGCAGTCCCTTGAACCTGCGGTCGGCACGCAGCCGGGCGACGAGGTCCATCGTCGGGGTGACGTCGCAGGTGAGGAAGGCCGTCACGAGGGCCTTGGTGTCCAGGGAATCCTTCATCGCCTTGGCAGTCACCTTGCGGACGCCGCGCACCGGGACCCTGCGAGTGTGGCCGTCAGGCTCGGTCGGGACACCGCCGAGCAGACGACGAGACATCACCGACAGGGTCGCGAACTCAGCGTCGCCAGCAGAGGCACCGACGACAGGTGGTTCAGGCGCGGCTTGACGACCGGCCTCCGCTGCCGCCTTGACGTCGCTCCTCGTCACCGCCCCCTGCGGGCCGGTGCCCGTCACCGTCGAGAGGTCGATGCCAAGGTCGGCAGCCAGACGTCGAGCCGGGGGCTTGGCGAGGACATGCCCGGCGCGGTCCATGCGCGGCGGATCCTGGCGCCTGGGCTGTGTCGGCTGCACAGGTTCGGGAACGGGCTCGACATCAGTCTCTGGACCGGTCTTGAGGGTCGGCGTCTGGGGGGCCTTCTCGGGTGCCCTTTCAGCCAACACCGCGGCTCCCCTGCGACGACGGCGTCGACGTCCGGACTCCGCGGTCAGGTGACCGACGAGGAACTCCGGCTCCTCCTCGGGTTGGTCGTCGGAACCGTCGTCAATGGCCACCAGTGGCTCTCCCACAGCCACCGTCTCGCCGGGCTCGGCACACAGCTTCGCCACGGTCCCGGCGAAAGGGCTGGGGAGTTCGACGATCGACTTGGCCGTCTCGACCTCGCACAGCACGTCGTTGATCTTGACGGTGTCACCGGGAGACACCCGCCAGGAGACGACCTCTCCCTCGGTGAGCCCTTCGCCTGGGTCGGGCATGCAGTAGTTCTTCACGTGAATACCTCGTGATCGATGTCGGACGGTGGTCAGTAGGCCAGGGAGCGGTCGACGGCGTCGAGGATTCGGTCGACGTCGGGGATGTGCTCACCCTCGGCCTTGGCTGGCGGGTACGGGGTCGACCACCCGGTCACACGCAGAACCGGGGCCTCCATGACGTAGTAGAGCTCCTCGCCCAGGCGTGCCGCCATCTCCGCGCCAATGCCCTGGGTGCGCGGTGCCTCCTGGACGACAATCGCCCTCGTCGTGCGCCGCACCGACTCATAGACGGTCTGCATGTCAAGCGGGGAGAGGCTGCGCAGATCGACAACCTCGAGCTGGCGTCCCTCCTGGGCAGCTTCCTCGGCAGCGTCCAGGCAGGTCTCTACGAGGGGCCCGAAGCACAGCAGGGTGGCGTCGGCACCGGTACGGACGATACGCGCCTCGTGAAGGCCGAGTTCAGGGGTCTCGGAGACCTCGCCGCGGGTGTAATAGCGACGCTTCGGCTCGAAGAAGATCACCGGGTCGGGGCTCTCGATGGATTGACGCAGCATCCAGTAGGCGTCGTCAGGGTTCGAGCAGCTGACCACCTTGAGGCCTGGGGTGTTCGCGTAGAACCCCTCCGGGGACTCCGAATGGTGTTCCGGAGAGCCGACACCACCGCCGAACGGGATGCGGATCGTCACCGGCAGGGACCACCGTCCGCCCACGCGGGCGCGATACCTGGCCAGCTGGGAGACGATCTGGTCGAAGGCAGGGGCGTTGAAGCCGTCGAACTGCAGCTCGACGCAGGGACGGTACCCACGCATGGCCATGCCGATGGCGGTTCCGACGATGCCCGACTCCGCCAGCGGGGAGTCGATGACCCGACGGCCGCCGAACTGGGTCTTGAGGCCGTCGGTGATGCGGAAGACGCCGCCCAGGGTTCCGACGTCCTCCCCCATGATCACCACGTGATCATCGGCGGCGAGGGCGTCAGCCAGGCCCGCGTTGAGGGCCTTGGCCAGGGTGGTCTCCCCCTGTGGGCGTGCACCGTTGTCGCTCATCAGTTGTCCTCCTCCCACGAGGCGATCTCCTCGGCGTCGGCCAGGACGTCGGGGGTCGGCTCGGTGTAGACGTCCGACATGAGCTCGGCCATGACGGGCGTGGGGTTCTCGTGGACAGCGGCGCGAACCTCGGCCCCGAAGGCCTCTTCGCGCTCAGCCAGACCGTCAAGCCATTCCTGGTCGATGACCCCACGATCCTGCAGGTAGGTCTGCAGCCTGACGATGGGGTCGGCCTTACCCCACGTCGACTCCTCTTCCGCGGTGCGATAGCGGGTGGGGTCGTCGGTGGTGGTGTGAGCACCCATGCGGTAGGTCCACGCCTCGACGAAGACTGGCCCCTTTCCACTGCGGGCATGGTCGAGGGCCGATCGCAGCACGGCCGTCATGGCGACGACGTCGTTCCCGTCCACCTGCACCGCCGGAATGCCAAAGCCGATCGCGCGGCGGAACAGGGACGTCGGGGACTGCACCGTTGTCGGCTCCGAGATGGCCCATTGGTTGTTGACACACACGAAGACCACAGGAGCGTTCATCGAGGCCGCGAACACGTAAGCCTCGTTCGTGTCCCCTTCGCTCATCGCCCCGTCACCATGGAAGTCCAACACGGCAGCCCGAGCGCTTCCGGACTCAACGTCGCGCTGAATACCCATGGCGTAGCCGACGGCATGCAGGGTGCCCGAGCCGATCATCACCGGGTAGGCGCTGAAGTGGGTGGCGACGGTGTCCCAGGCGCAGTGCGCCTTGCCATTCCACGAGTCGAGGATGTCGGCGACGCTGACCCCCATCGCGTGGGCAAGACCCTGCTCGCGGTAGGTCGGGAAGACCTGGTCCCCGTCACCCAGTGCCAGCCACGCAGCGGCCTGAGTGGCCTCCTGGCCCATGTGTGGAGGCCAGAGGCCGAGCTCTCCGTGACGCTGCAAAGCGGTACCCTCGACGTCGAGACGCCGAACCATGGTCATCATCTCGAGGGCCTTGACGAGGTCCTCGTCGCTCAGCTCGACAGGGAAGTCAGGATGGGGGGTGAGGCGTCCCTGGTCGTCGAGGACCCGCACCATTGCAGGATCCGGACGACTGACGGGATGGTGTGTTGCCGGCGAGACGAATGGGTCCGCATCGCCTTCGTCGGCACTGATGTTCTCGGTCACATCTTCCTCCTGGTCGAGTGTTCCGTGCTTCATTCTGGACGCCGACTAGCCCAGTTCCAAACAGAACTTACCGCTCCGTAGGGAGCCAACAAGTCTGAGGTTACCGTTCCGTAGGTTATCCACGGTTTCGACCCCGGTCGTCGACTCTCACAAGCTCTTGCGTACTCTCAACTGGTGAGCAAAACAGTGGCGATCATCGGTGCCGGGATGACAGGTCTGGCAGCCGCACACCAGCTGCGGAGCCACGGTTGCCGAGTCGTCGTCCTGGAAGCAGGGCCGAGTGTCGGCGGACAGGTCAGTTCCCGTCGACTTGGGGCCGACATGGTCGAGATGGGAGCCGAGGCCGTACCGCTGCGTGCCCCAGGCGTCTCCGATCTGGTGTCGGAACTGGGGCTGACGGACTCGATGCGTCATCCCGCCCCCGGAGGCACCTTGTTGTCGAGCCGCCGCGGGGTCGTGGAGATGCCGGCCGGAGTGACGCCGGTCGGCCCCACGAAACTCCTACCGACGATCACCTCGCGGATCCTCTCTCCCATCGGCCTGCTGCGAGCCGGCCTGGAGCCCTTCACCTCCCGCCCACACCCTGACGACGTCAGCGTCGGCCAGTTCATCTCGGAACGATTTGGTGACGAGGTCGGCCGAGCCGTCGTCGATCCCCTGCTGGGTGGCATTCACGCCGCCGACGTCGACAGCTTCTCCCTCGCGGTCGCGGCTCCGGCCTTGAGGCAGACCGTCAGGAAGGGTGAGTCCCTCGTCACGGGGACCCTCAAACGCAATGCGGTCGCTACATGGTCGCGCGTTCGTCATCGTCCGCAGCCCTCCGGACCCCGCACCCCTGCCACCGCGACATGGGAACGCGGTTTGGTGACACTGCCGGAGGCGCTGGCTGGGGACCTCACCGTGCACACGAACACCCGTGCCACGGGAATCCGGCAGGTTGGCCATGAATGGGTCGTCACCGTCACAGGACCGCGAGGAATCGGATCAGTTGCCGCCGACGACGTCATCATCGCCACGCCCGCCAGGGTCGCTGCAGCTCTGTTGTCCACCGCACACCCCGATGCCTCGGAGTTGCTGTCCCGGTGTGAGAGCACCACGGTTGCCACGCTCGTGGTGCGAACTGACCAGGTGGATCACCCGATCGCCACGGCTCAGACGTGGTTCATCGGCTCGGAATGGTCCCCGTTGGTACGCCAGGTGACGAATCTCTCGACGAAGTGGTATCTCTCCGAGCCCACTCTCCGGATCGCCATGGGGCGTCACGGTGGAACCCCCATCGACGACCTCTCCGACGACGACCTCGTCACCATGACCATGGCTGAACTGGAGCGTCTAGGATTGAGTGCTCACCCTCACGACCACGTCATCGAGCGTCACCGTGGCGCCATGCCGCAGCCAGCCCCTGGCCACCGGGAGCGCATGGCCACGCTCGCCACCGTCCTTGACGACACCGGACTCCACGTCGGCGGGGCCGGGATCGACGGTGCCGGAGTCGGCACCGCCATCGTCGCCGGCCGACGTCTTGCCCGTCAGATCACCTCGAAGGAGGAGGAGAAGTGACCACTACCACTGATCAACCCGAGCGGCCAGTGCAGCCCGGACATCCGGGTGCGTCCGCGGGTCATCCTGCCGGGCATCCCGGTGGCCACCCAGGTGGACATCCCGGCCACGGCCCGCTCGTCCGCGAGATCAAGCACGACCTCAACGACAAGCCCTTCATCGTCATCTGGGAGGTCACCCGCGCCTGCGCCCTGGTCTGCCAGCACTGCCGCGCCGAGGCCCAGCACCACGCCGCCCCCGGCCAGTTGACGAACGCCCAGGGCCACGAACTCATCGACCAGCTGACGAGCTACGAGCGTCCCTACCCGATGCTCATCCTCACCGGTGGTGACTGCTTCGAGCGTCCCGACCTCGTCGACCTCATCAAGTACGGCGTCAGCAAGGGCCTGCACGTGTCAATCTCACCCTCGGTGACCCCACTGTTCACGCGTGACCGGGTCAAGACCGTGCAGGATGCCGGCGTCTCGATGATGTCGATGTCCCTCGACGGCGGCTCCCCTGCCACCCACGACGCCTTCCGCGGTTTCCCGGGAACCTTCGAGCGCACCGTCGAGGCCTGCCACATGCTCAACGACCTCGGCATGCGCTTCCAGCTCAACACGGTGTTCACCGCCAAGAACATCCACGAGGCACCGCAGATGCTCAAGAACGCCATCGACCTCGGTGCGTTCATGTTCTACACGTTCATGCTCGTTCCGACCGGACGCGGCGCCCAGCTCGACATGCTGTCACCGCTGGAGCGTGAGGACGTCCTGTACTGGCTGCACGACAACTCCACGCGCATCGCCATCAAGACGACCGAGGCGCCTCAGTATCGGCGCATCGCCTTCCAGCGCGAGGCTGTCCGTCAGGGCAAGGAGCGACCGGTTCGCCATGGCGAGCTCTACGAGTGGCTGACCCGCGAGACCAACGAGCTGCTCGGCGACGTCATCGAGGACCCACGCCCCCCGCGTACTCCACTGGCCATCAACTCCGGGTCCGGATTCGCGTTCATCGACCACACCGGCGACGTCTACCCGTCGGGATTCCTGCCGATCCACTGCGGGTCGATCAAGGAGAAGCCCTTCCCCGAGATCTACCGGACCTCCCCGGTGTTCCAGGGACTTCGCAACCCGAACGGGTTCTCCGGCAAGTGCGGAGCCTGCAACTTCAACCACTTCTGTGGTGGGTCTCGTTCGACGGCCTACGCCATGACCGGGGACTATCTGGCCTCCGACCCGTCCTGCGCCTACGTGCCGCCGGGCTACCACGGAGAGCTGCCGGAGAGAGTTCCCGCTGACGGACTACCGAGGGTGTGACAAGGATGTTCCATGGACCGGACGCCGTGACGACACCGTCACGGCGTCCGGTCCATTGTCGGTAATTTCCGACACCGCCAATCAGTACCGCCATTCTTGAAATCAATAACACAAGGTTCGCCTATCCTCAGTACTCCTCGCGCCGAAGTGACGGAGACATGAATTCCTCATGGCGAAGTTCCTCCGACCCCTTGCGAGCTCGGCCAGAAATGGGCGACGCTAGCTGTGTATGCCTTTTGGGCACAACATGAGTATTCGGACGAACCCCAGGGAGAACCCATGAATCACCGATGCCGGGCCCGAATTGCCGGCCTGTCGGTGCTGTGCGTGGCCGGGATGGGCGGCAGCTTCATTGCCAGCCCGGCCTCTGCCGCACCAGACGGAAGCGGCGCCCCGTCCGCGCCGGCCACATCATGCAACGGCGACAAGAACGTCGAGATCTTCAACGTCAACGACTTCCACGGTCGCATCGCCACGGGTGCCAACCTCTTCACCCCGGTCGTCGAGGCCCGCAACGCGAATGGAGCCGACAAGGTTCTGCTGCTGAGTGACGGCGACAACGTCGGTGGCTCGACCTTCGAGTCCGGCTCCCTCAATGACGAACCGACCATCGCCATGCTGAACGCCGCGGGCGTCGAGGCCAATGCCGTCGGCAACCACGAGTTCGACAAGGGCTGGAAGGATCTCGCCGAGCGCATCATGCCGCACACCGAGAGCCCCTACCTGGGTGCCAACGTCTACGAGAAGGGCACCAAGAAGGTTGCCGCTCCCCTCAAGGCGTCGACCGTCATCGTCAAGGATGGTGTCCGTATCGGCATCGTCGGAGCCGTCACTCATGACCTCCCCTCCTTGGTCTCCCCCGCCGGCATCTCCAACCTCACCATCGGTGACCCGGTCAAGGCCGTCAACGCCGAGGCCAAGCGTCTCAAGAGCGAGGGCCTGGCTGACGTCGTCGTCGCCGAGTACCACGAGGGCGCTGCTGACGGTTCCGCCGATCCGGCCAGCCAGGGCGGTAACTTCGCCCCGATCTACGCCGACACCTCCTCCGACGTCGACCTGGTCTTCAACGGCCACACCCACCAGGTGTACTCGTGGAAGGACAAGGCCGGCGCCCCACTGCTGCAGGCCGGTTCCTACGGCGCTCACCTGGCCAAGGTGAAGGTGGCCTGGGACTCCGAGCAGAAGAAGCTCTGCTCGACGGACGCCTCAATCACCGATCCGGCCAGCACCCCGGCCGACGACCCGACGATCGCCAAGATCACCTCGATCTACGAGGATGCCAAGGCCAAGTCGGATGAGGTCGGCGCCACCGTCATCGGGCACGAGACCGCTCCGATCACCACCCCGTCGAACGAGACCGACCAGAAATTCGCCGCCAACGTCCGTGACCGCGAGTCGACGATGACCAACATGGTCGCCGACATGTTCAAGGACACCCTCGGCAAGGACGACCCCAACTTCATTGGTCTGCAGAACCCCGGTGGAACCCGCGCCTCCCTGCTCGAGAAGGACATCACCTACAAGCAGGCCGCCCAGGTGCTCCCCTTCGCGAACACGCTGATGACCACCAGGATCACCGGCGCTCAGTTCAAGAAGACGCTGGAGCAGCAGTGGCAGCGTAATGACAAGGGCGAGGTCCCGTCACGTCCGTATCTGCAGCTCGGCGTCTCCAAGAACGTCACCTACACCTACGACGAGTCCCGCAAGGAAGGTGACCGCATCACCTCCATCCAGATCAACGGCAAGCCGATCGATCCCAGGGGCACCTACACCGTGGGTTCCGGTTCCTTCCTCATCGCCGGTGGTGACAACTTCACCGAACTCGCCAAGGGATCCAAGCCGGTCGACACCGGCAAGATCGACCTGTCCGCCTGGGTTGACTGGATCAAGGCTCAGAAGACCCTCAAACCTGACTTCGCCAAGCGTGCCGTCTCCCTGACGACCTCCCTCACCGAGGGCATGTCCAAGGAGGCCGTCTTCACCGTCGGCAAGCCGGTCGCCAAGGCTGTCGCCCCCGACACCGTCGACTTCACCTCGAAGGACTCCGTCGTCAACAAGACGATGAGGGCCCAGATCGTTCAGGGTGATAAGACCGTCGACGTCGCCACCACCCCGGTCAAGGACGGCTCGTCCTCCGTGACCGTCAAGGTGCCGACCGCCAAGGGTCTGGTCAGCGGTGAGGCCACCATCGTCTTCACCTTCCCGGATTCCGGCACCACGGTGCGCTTCGCCGCCAACCTGTCGGTACCGTCCGGCGATCATCCTGGTGACGCTGTGATCCCCGCCCCGAAGCCGGGCCAGTCTGGCACCCCGGGCCACGACGTAAACCTGGGAACCCCCGGATCTGACAACGGCTCCAGCAACGGCAAGCCCGGCCTGCCGAGAACTGGTGTCTGATCCAAGGATTGACACAACCTCATACTGAAGAAACCCTGGCCTGTGGAGGAATCCCGGGCCAGGGTTCTTGTGTGTCTGAGTTGGGGCAGCAACGGGGTGAGGCCTGCCGACGTAGTGGAAATGCCGGTCATGATGGTGGGGGCTGCCACTTGTCGTAGCAGCAACCACCGTCAGAATCGCGATTGCCCAACATCCCCGGTCAATTCACTTAGAGGTGAACGTGCAGGTAGTCACCCACACAGACGAAGCGCCCACCACGACCTAACCCTGATGGACGACATGGCAGCGCCACCCGACACAGGACGGGAACAGCGCTGCTGTTCGTTGTCACCATAGTCGTGGTTGGTGGCCACGCCGCACGGCGCTGGAGAGCCCTGACCTGCCATGGCTCATGCAGCACCCGTGGTGGATACGGGCAGGACCCGGGGCCTCCACGTGCAGGAAATCTCTCGTGGGTGGTTCGGATCGAGGGCGTTGAGCACCATCTGGTAGGCGACGGGATCATAGGGTAGGCGACCGTGGCCATAGGCATCCAGAGGGCAGGCGTCCTGCACGGTCATGTTCTTGGCACCCTTGAGGAATGCTTGCGTGTAGGGCGTGATCGTCATGTCGAGCCGGGTGGAGATGACGGTGTAGGCGATGCCCGGGACGGTGTCGCCGTCACGGTAGACCTGTTGCATCAACGCTGATCCCCTGAGTTGCTGGCCGTAGGCCTCCATGTTGTGGTCGTAGCTCCACGTGCTGAGGGAATCCTTCACGGCCTCGGGCAGGCCGTGGACGAGCTTGTCGAGACCGCCGGCAGTGGTGCCGTGGTTGGCGGCCACCAGTCCGATCAGCTTGTCGACCTTGGACGCTCCGCCGTACATCTTGATGTAGGTGTTCGGCAGGATGCCGCCACCCTGCGAATGCCCGACGAGGTCGACCTTCTCGGAGCCCGTCGCCTTCCGGACCCGATCCACAAAGACACCCAGCGCCTGCGCGGAGGCGCGCACATCACCAGTGAAGCCCCAACCCTCGTCGAGGATCCCCACGGGGATATTGGTGGTGAAGGTGTAGACGCAATACCCCTCATGGGCCAGATGGGGCCCGTAGAAGGACCACGTGGCGAACGCGTTGCCGCCAGTACCGGGAATCAGGATGACCGGTCGGTCGCCGGGCTTGACCTTGCAGGAGAAGTCGTTCACACCCCGCGGCGCCACGCCCAGGTGCTTCTCGCTGTAGGAACGCGCCATCGACGACGCGTGGAATTCCGGCCCGACGCCGTTACCGGGAATACCGTCGGGGCTGTGGACTGCCGGGATCAGGGGATGGATATCCCCCGGCGAAGGAACGGCCTGCGCAATCGGCGCGGCAGCCATCAGGACGGCCACGCTCGCGGCCATGACGGCGAATCGTGCTTTGATCTTCATCAGTGACTCCTCAGTGGAACACGGGGAAAATTCCATGAATTAATTTATTCATTTCAAAAAGGGTGGACTATAAAAGTTTCATCGCAAGTGGCGACCTGAACGATGCATCACATTGAGAATTCTCCTCGCTCGGTCAGTGAGGTCATTCACCCTCCTAAGGTAATTTCCGAGAGTTTCCATACGACTTGGTGGCGGAGGATCAGCGGGGGCGCAGCTCTCCGCCAAGTAGACGTTCCTCGGGGTGTCCTGCAGCAGACTTTTGGCGTTCCACATCTGGCCTGCTGCAGACCTTTGGCCTTCTAGCCAGACAGGCGCCACGCCCAAGACCGACTGAAGCCATCCGCATGATCCGACCCCAGCGAGGCTCCCTGCAACAAATAACCGCCAACTGTGAACGAAAGTTACCTAATATGTCCGAAAGCTATCTTTCGTGAGCTCGCCGGTCATGATAATTTCGCGAATACTTGGCCCGCTATAGCTCCGTGTATCACGCTCGTCATCCCATTGAAGAACCCTCTTCGTATATGCTGGCACCTTGCCAGTCATCTCCAGCCCGATTCATCCTGACGGCTGTTGGTAGTTGACATTAGAAGAAGGAATTTCCATGCGCCGAAAATCAGCCCTCGGATTTGTAGCTTTATCCTTGTTTGTCACGGGGATGGGCATTGCCGCAGCAACACCGGCAACTGCCTCACCGGCGGATACGGCAGCGCCGGTTCACGTCGACGCTTCACGGTGGACCACCCAGGGGCGTTGGGTGATCGACGCCCAGCACCGCGTGGTCATCACGCAGGGGATCAACGAGGTCGCCAAGAGCGCCCCCTATGCCCCCGATGCCGTCGGTTTCGGTGAGGACGACGCCGCCTTCCTCGAGGCGCAGGGGTTCACCAGCGTCCGACTGGGGGTGCTGTGGGCCGGGGTCGAGCCTCGACCGGGCGTCTACGACGACGCTTACCTGGCCCGGGTCGAACGCACCGTGCGGATCCTCAACGCCCACGGCATCGCCAGTGTCCTCGACTTCCACCAAGACATGGTCAACGAGAAGTACCAGGGAGAGGGGTGGCCCGCCTGGGCCGCGCTCGACCACAACATGCCCAACATCGTCAAGGCGGGCTTCCCCGGCAACTACTTCCTCAACGAGGCCGTCAAATACTCCTTCGACTCCTTCTACGACAATGCCAAGGCCTCCGACGGCGTCGGCGTCGGCGACCACTACGCCAGCGCCTGGCGACATGTGGCCAAGCATTTCCGAACCGTACCCGGCGTGCAGGGCTATGACCTGATCAACGAGCCGTTCCCGGGCCACCACTACACGCGGTGCCTCACGCAACTCGGTTGCCGCACTGCCGACGCGCGACTGTCGGCCATCCAGCAGAAGGCTGTCGACGCGATCCGCTCGGTAGACAAGGCCACCACCATTTGGTACGAGCCGATGCAGTTCTTCAACATCGGTGTCGGGACCAACGTCCGGCTCACGGGATCCAACCTGGGGTTGAGCTTCCACGACTACTGCACCAGCCAGGCCACCCTCCACTCCTATGCCGGGTGCACTGCGCCCGACAACCGGGTCTTCAACAACGCAGAGAAGCATTCACGTCAGACCGGGTCGGGGCTGATGCTCACCGAGTTCGGCGCCATCACGACCCCTGCGGTGATCACGTCCCAGATGGACCTGGCAGCTCGCAACCGGGTCGGCGTCCAGTGGTGGGCCTACACTGCCGGTGATCCCACCACAGCCGGCCCTGGCACCGAGCAAGCCATCGTCGACGACCCAGCTCAGCCACCCCAGGGGACCAACGTCGAAAGCGACAAGCTGGCGCTGATCGCCGTTCCCCACCCGGACCGTGTCGCGGGCACCCCATCCGCATACCACCACGACCGGTCCCGAGGCGTGTTCACCATGACCTGGACCGCCCAGCGGCCCGACGGGTCGCGCGCGGGAGAATCGGACGAGACGACCGTGGTGGTCCCCGCCATCTCGGCCCCCCACGGGTACGACGTGCAGGCGTCCGGCGCTCACGTCACCTCGCACCCGGGCGACCGGGTGGTGCGATTGCACCTCAACCAAGGCAGTGCCACGGCGAAGGTCACGATCACCCTGCGCTAACCCTTCAAGTGTCTTCAACACCGACCTACAAGTCTCCCAGACACTTTTACGACCGGCCCTCCTCCTTGAGGTGGGCCGGTCCTTTTCGTGTCACGGGGTGCACCTGGCAACACCACCTCCGGCCCCATGGAGAACAGTTGGTGTCCACGCAGGGTATTACGGCCAAAGCATATTTGACGTTCCACGCTTGCCACTGCCGTCTTAGGGCCATGCTGCCGCCAAGCGGCTGAGACGGTGACCAATCAGGGTGACTGGTTGCCGTAGCCCATGTGAGGCCGGTGGTAGTTGTAGTGGTGTGCTCAGCCCCCGAACCCACCCCGCCATTCAGTCGCAGAGGTGTGGCAAGCGGACGTAAGCTCAGCTAATCAGTCAAAGCGTGGTGGAATCTCTCGGTCTTCCCATTGACACACACGCGATATATCCAAGCCCACTGGCGTGTGATACGCAGTATCAGCGCCACGAGGACGGTCAGCCACCCCAGCGTCACCTGCGGCGCGTGGGCACGGGGTGGGCAGGGGGGTTGAAACGCACGACCACCACAGCGAGGGAAATTGTTAGAACGAGGAATAGGCACGATGCCGCTACCCCGCCGACAGAGTCAGCACGTTTGAGGCAGTGGGCAGCTATAGCCTCATGGCAGATACACAATCAGCAGAACTCCCGCAGTCGTCAGGTTCGCGGCCGTGGGAGGTTTCGTGGACGGGGTGCCCGCGACACGGTCCGGGTGGGGAACGGTGATCAGCGCCAGCTTGACGCCTTCGACGTTGATCCCCTGCGTGATGGCCACGCGGCGCTGTGCATCGGTCACCCAACGTCACTGAGTGGTCCACCGTGAAGCGTCGACGTGAACCGGCGCTGCCGTATCCGCCGGTGAGGCAGTTGCCGGTATTGCGGCGGCAACGTCCATCCCCGTGGCGAACAACAAAATCCGAGGACGGAGTAGAACTTTCGGTCAGTTTGAATAACTTTCGTTCACAATCGTGGCGGGGAGGTCAGTAAGGGGTTCTGATGAGAGAGGAGCTTTGATAGCTTCAGGCCAGCCGCAATGACTATTCCACACCCCTCGAGGAGGATTCCCCATGAAGCGTTCGGCTCTTATCATACCGATTTTGGCCGGGGCAGTGCTTGCGCCGGTGACGCCCGCGGTCGCCGTGGCGGCGCCGGCTCCTGTGAGCCAGTCTGCTGCGCGCCAGCATGCCCAGGTCGACGCCGAGCAGGCGCTCACGCAGGTCAATGCCCGCATCGCCGAGCTGCAGAAGATGCATCAGGCGCAGGTTCCCGCGAGCGAGGCTCCGAAGGTCAACTACGGCGAGGAGATCCGCAAGCTCCTGGACACGGCCTTCGAGCTGCGCACCGCGATCGAGTCGATCATTGCCGGCAAGGTGCCGCCGGTGGACCTGTCCACCATCCCGGCTCGTGTCGACCTGCTGACCACCAGCGTGAAGACCATCCAGCAGGCCAACCATGACTTGGTCAACAAGGTGGAGGCCGCTCACGTCGAGCTGGGCTTCTCGATCACCCGTGCTCTGATCCGCACGATCAACCCAACCAGCACCGCGGCGCAGTTGGCCGAGAGCAAGGCCGACGTGCTGGCCACGTACGCGAAGGTCGCAACCTACCCCGACCTCAAGCCCACCGACGCAGCGACCGTGTACGTCAAGGACCGCCTCAACAAGAAGATCTGGCAGACACGGATCAACCGTGACAAGTACCTCCTCGGCAAGAACGCGGAGGGGTACAAGGCGATCAACAAGGCGCTCACCCACGCGACCGGTGTGTGGTTCAATCCCGCCACCACCGTCCAGCAGGTTGACGACGAGGTGAAGGCTCTGGACCTCGCCTTCCAGGCCGCTCTGGACCGGGGGCCGGCTGACGGGAAGTTGCGCGCCAACTGATCCCAGCCCTCCCCAATCCTCCCGGGGTTTACGTGGAAGGAGACCGGACTCACTTTGCCAGTGAGTCCGGTCTTCTTCCCCTGTCGATGTGTCGTCCAGGGCCTGGTCCGCGACGGATTCGCCCCACGGGCCGTCCACTTGGTGGATCATTTGTGGCACACGAGAGTTCACAGCCGTGATCGTTCAGGAACGGTCACGGCTGTGAACGCGTCCAGTCGGTGCAGCGTCAAGAGGTGTTCGGCGTCGTTGCCCAGAAGGGTTCGGGCGGTATTGGTTGTAGCGGTGGAGCCAGAGTCCAGCACGCTGCGTCGTTCGGTTTCCGAGGTGTAGCAGCGGGCGTTGATGAAGTGGCCACTGGCAGTGGCTTGGCGGGTGACGTCGAGTGCTCCGGTGCGCCAGGGTGCCGCGGTGTCTAAGCCAAGTTGCGTGGCCCAGTCCTGGGAGGTGACCCCAACGGGCATGGCCAGCTGAACCCCTCGTTCGCGGTCGGTCGTGACTCAGGATCTCGTGGTTTGAGGATATTGCAGGTAGGAGTATTCGGTCTGGGATTCAAGTCTCCATCATCCAAAGCTGCCCAAAAATCTCGCTGTTGACGTTCGCATCGCCGAATCGGGGCATCTCCTGGCAGCTCCGTGTAGTTCGCCGCGAGTTTGAACACCGGCAAAACCCTTCCCGCACCGGGCAGACTGGACCCATCGACCACGGAAGGAACCCCTGTGAGCAACGAGAACACCCCGTCCGTCATCTTCGTGTGCTGGGGAAACATCTGTCGTTCCCCGATGGCTGAATTCGTCGCCAAGAAGATCTTTGCCGACGAAGGCCTGGATGCCCGCGTCACCAGCGCCGGAGTCAGCGACGAGGAGCACGGCGGCCCGATGGACTCGCGAGCCAAATCCGTCCTGACCTCCCACGGATACCCCTGCTCGGGCCACAACGCCCACCAGATCGACGAGTCCGAGATCATGTCCGCAGACCTTGTCATCGCCGCGGAACCGCGCCACCTCCAGATGATGAAGCAGATGGCCCCCGACGCCGACAACCTCCGCCTCATCCGCGACTACGACCCCAACTGCGACCCTGGCACCTCCCTGCCGGACCCTTGGTTCGGCTCGACCGACGGGTTCCAGGACACCCTCGACGCCATCGAGTCCGCAATGCCTGGAATCGTTGACGAGGTGCGCTCACTGGCCTGATCGGTTCCCCGCCATCGCGCTGGTCCCCCGAGACCAATCGTTGCGGCACTATAGGCTGTTCCCATGAGTTTGTTCTTGGTCGGCGGAGGGTACGACGACTCACTGGTGGAGGTCTACGACGAGTTCGTTTCCCAGGCCCGCCATCACAATGTTGACGCTCCCATTGCGGTAGTGGTGGCAGGTCCGGCCTCCGAATCCGCTGACCAGGCCGCTGAACTGACGCGCATCGTCACCTCCCGGTGGGCCGACGCGAACATCCTCACCATCCACCTCGACGGCCCGGGAACCGCCCCGACGATGGGCGACCCGGCCACCCCGCTGTGGACCGAGAACGAGTCCTTCCAGCTCCCCGACAACCTCGACTCCCTCGCCGGCATCATCGTCGGCGGCGGTGCCGTCCCCAGTTACATCAACGGCCTTGCACCGGCCGCCGAGCAGCTCTCAATGCTGGTGCGCGGCGGTGCTCCCTGGCTCGGCTTCTCGGCCGGTGCGATGGCCCCGTGCGTCACCGCTCTGGCAGGGGGCTGGAAATTGCAGGGACGCCAGGTCGGCCAGCAGACAGGTGCTGAGGGCTTCGACGAGGTCACCTTCGTCGAAGGCCTTGGCCTGGTCAGCCTAACCATCTCCACCCACAACGACACCCTTTCCGGCGACGGCCTCATCATCTCGGCCGTCGAGTCCGGCCTACTTCCCAACGCCGTTGCCGTCGACGAGGCCACCTGCCTGCGCATCGACGCCTCAACCGGCCACACCGAGGTGATGGGACGTGGCCTGGTTCGCTGGTTCACCCGCGAGGTCAACGGAGTTCTCGTCCGCTCCCAGCGCCCCGTCACCCCGGAACCGGCTCCAGCCCCGCACAAGCCCCGCTTCGACGGTCTGGCAAAGGTAGCGGCGGCGACCCGTGCCGCCCACGACAAGGAGGAACGCGAGAAGGCAGCCCGGGAGCGCGCCGAGGAGAGACGTCGCGCGCGGGAGTCCAAGTCTGCTGACGACCAGACCAAGACCACCGAGGGCTCCGCCACCCCCGAGGACGCACCTGCCGCGGCAGCCGACCCCCAGGCTGCCGCGGACCCGACCCCGACGGCAGGCCCGGTACCCGATCCCCGCTCGGATGCCGATCCCACTGCACAGCCCCCGACGGAGGACGTCAAGCCATGAGCATGCACATTCTCGTCGTTGACGACGACCGCGCGGTGCGAGAATCCCTCGCCCGATCCCTGCAGTACAGCGGCTACGAGGTCGACAGTGCTGCTGACGGCGTCGAGGCCCTCGCACACCTGTCCGGCAGCCATCCTGACGCCGTCATCATGGACGTCATGATGCCTCGCCTCGACGGTCTCGAGGCCACCCGGATGCTGCGCAGCAACGGCAACGACGTCCCGATCCTCGTCCTCACCGCCCGCGATGCCGTTGACGACCGCGTGGATGGCCTGGATGCCGGGGCCGACGACTACATGGTCAAGCCCTTCGCCCTGGACGAGCTGCTGGCCCGCCTGCGCGCCCTGACTCGTCGTTCCCGTCCCGAGCCGGAACCCGCTGAGGCCCCCGAACAGCTGTCCTTCGCCGATCTCACCCTGGACCCAGGCACCCGCGAGGTCGCCCGCGGCAGCCGTCGCATCAGCCTGACGCGCACCGAGTTCGCCCTGCTCACCGTCTTCCTCCAGAACCCGGAGAAGGTGCTCGAACGCTCGTGGCTGCTGCACGAGGTGTGGGGATTCGACTTCCCGACGACCGCCAACTCCCTCGAGGTGTACATCGGCTATCTGCGCCGCAAGACCGAGCATGATGGTGAGCCGCGTCTCATCCACACCGTCCGCGGCGTCGGGTACGTGCTGCGGGAAGCGAATTCGTGATCCGTCGGTGGTGGCGGAGGCTGCTGGATTGGCGTCCACGTCCGCTTCGCATGACGATGGGGCGCCGAGTCAGCCTCCTGGTGTCGATCTCAGTCGTCGTCGCGGTGGCATTGACCTCCCTGTCCGCCTGGCTCATGACGCGCATCTCGCTGTACGACGAGCTGGACGAACAGCTGACACGGATGGCCACCACCATCTCCCCGAGCGTAGCCGCTGACCCTCAAAACCTCGGCGGGCTGGAAGCCAGCTCTCTGGCGGCCACGAACACCACACTCATCCTGGTGCGCGCCGATGGCCAGGTTGCCACCGCTCCGGGAGCCGAGGTCACCGTCACCACCGGGGTCCAGGAGCTTGCCGTCGCCCGTACCGGAACCGGTGTCAAGGCCCGCACTGTCATGGACTCCCGTGGAGTTCCGGTACGCATCGTCGCGATCCCGTTCACCTCGGACGGGGTGCACTACGCCCTCGTCGCAGGGCAGAACCTCACCGGCACCAAGGCCACCCTGGGATCACTGTGGATCGTCCTGGTCGGCACCAGCCTGGTCGGCATCGTGCTGACGGCCATTGCCGGATACGTGGCCGGCAACTCTGCCACACGACCGCTGCGTGACCTCTCCCGGGCCGTCCACCGAGTGACGGCGACCGACGAGCTCAGCCCCATCCCGGTCCGCTCCCACGACGAACTGGGAGACCTCACCGTCTCCTTCAATGCCATGCTGTCGTCCCTGTCGAACTCACGGGAACGCCAGAAGCAGCTCATCGCCGACGCCTCCCACGAGTTGCGTACCCCGCTGACGTCCATGCGTACCAACGTCGAGCTGCTCATCGCCGACCAGAACAGCCACATGCTCCCAGACCCGGCGCGCAGCGAGATCCTCGACGACGTCGCCGCTCAACTCGGCGAGTTCTCCAGCCTCATCGGCGACCTCGTCCAGCTGTCGCGCGAGGACGCCCCTCCCCCTCGACCGCAGTATTTCGACTTGTCAGATGTTATTTCGAAGGCCGTCGAGAGAGGACGGCGACGCGGCCCGAACCTGGAGTTCGACGTTCACCTGGACTCCCATCCGGTGCTTGGTGACGAGGCAACTCTTGAGAGAGCCGTGACGAACCTGCTCGACAACGCCGTGAAGTTCTCCCCCACCGGGGGTACGGTGACGGTCACGATGGACGGTGACACCGTCGTCGTCAGCGATGAGGGGCCGGGCATCGACGAGGCGGATCTGCCACACATCTTCGACCGGTTCTACCGCTCCGACCAGGCCCGCAACACTCCCGGCACCGGCCTGGGCCTGTCAATCGTGGCGCACACCGTCACCAGTCACCAAGGCTGGATCAAGGCGTCGCGAGCTCCTGGCGGTGGCGCCATGTTCACCATGTACCTGCCGCGGCAGAAACCCCCCGCCGAGGAGTCAACGACATCCTGACGACCGGGCTCCTCTCGGCCGGCAGATCCCGCACTGCCCAGGCCAGCAGCCAGGAAGCTCAGTGACCTGGATCGCTGCTCGTCGAGGTGACGGGCAAGGACTTCTGTGACGAGGTCGGCTGCCCTGGTGCCGGCTCCGTCGTGGGTCCGGGCCGTGAAGGGCTGGTTGACGGCGCCTTCCCAGGGGTCGTCGTCGAGACAGAAGACGGTGTGGGAGCACTCGGCTTTCCGCTGGGCCTGACCGACGTGGAGCTGGGCTTGGAAGGACTGTTCGACGTGGTCGGACGGCTCGGGGTACCCGACGGATGCGGGGTGGGCGGCACCGGATCAGGATGGTGCAACTCACCGGCAGGAACGGTCGCTCCCCTGACAGGCTTGAGTTTGTCGAGATTCACGACAGCAGGCTTGCCATTGAGCCACGGCAGCGGGTCGGTGAACTGTCCGTTGACGACGACCTCATAGTGCAGGTGGCATCCCGTTGAGTACCCGGTCGTCCCGGACAAGGCAACGGCCTGGTGGACGTCAACCCTTTGCCCCACCCTTACTCCGATCACCGACAGGTGGTTGTAGGTCGTCGAGACGTGCTTACCGGCGATCATGCCGTGATCGACCTCGACCCGATTCCCATACCCACCCGCAGGGCCCGCGAAGGCGACCTTTCCTGGTGCTGACGCACCTACCGGGGTGCCACACGAAGCTCCGAAATCGACGCCAGTGTGCAGCTTCCAGACGTGGAGGATGGGGTGGAACCTCATGCCAAATGGTGACGTGACCGGGCCGTTGAGCGGTTTCGACAGCAGAACCCCGGTCGGCATGGCAACCCTGGACACTGCCGGACTCGGGGTCGGGGTTGCAGCCTTTGCCGGGGCGAGGACTCCAGGGTTGACGGGGGCCGGGGACTGAGTGATGTTCGGGGTCGGCTGGGTCGTGTCAGACCAGGACGCCGACCATGCGGTGGACATCGGCCTGGAGACGAGCTGTTGGTGATCAGGGACGGCTCGCAATCCCGGGTCTGACGGCCATGCGGCAGTCACCGACAACCCGACTGCAGCGACTCCGACACCACCGGCGATGACGGTCTTGATGGCCTTGCCCCGCGACACCATGGACAACCCTCCTCCACGCCGTGAACATTATTGTCACCCTCGTTGGCTCCCTTTTCCACCCGGCTGGAGCCTTCGTCGCGGCATGTTCATCCACATGTCACCTGCCACGACGAGGGGTTATCCACAGGAATCCTATGGATAACCCTCATGGCTGGGGAAAACACATCGATGTCGTTCCACAGCAGGTTCCGAGACCGGTGGACAGACCCTCAACCATCCCGTGAAAGCCACCTCGACGTCTACGCTCTGTGCATGACTAGTCACGTCGTCGATCAGCTCGGCCCCACTCTCGTCATCCACGGTGGCGCAGGCAACGTTCCGCCCCGAACCGGCGAGGATGCCAAGAGGTTCCGGCTGTCCTTACGGCACGCTTTCGACGCCGGCCAGGCAGTTCTTGACGCTGGTGGGCCAGCCCTTGACGCCGTCACAGCCTCGGTCGTGGCGATGGAGGACGATCCGCTCTTCAATGCTGGACGGGGTGGGGTCCTCACCGCGAAGGGGACGGTTGAGACTGACGCCGCCGTCATGACCGGCCACGGGCGTGCTGGGGCGGTGTGCTGTTCACGTCATGCCCGCAACCCGATTCGTCTGGCCCGGGCCATCCTCGCCATGTCGCCCCATGTCCTGCTGTGCGACCCCCCTGAGCAGGTCTGCCGAGGCTGGGGTCTGGAGGTCGAGCCCCCGGAATACTTCGTGACTGACGCTCGCCGGGAACAGCTGGAACGGGTACTTGCCGGACGCCACCAGGCCCCGAGGCATGGCACAGTCGGAGCGGTCGCCCGGGACTACCACGGTCATCTTGCTGCTGCGACGTCTACGGGCGGGATCGTCGCGTCGTCAGTGGGTCGCATCGGTGATTCCCCGATCGTCGGGGCCGGTACCTTCGCCCGGGATGGGGTCGTGGCCGTCTCCTGCACCGGTGACGGCGAGGCCTTCTTGCAGGGAGTGGTGGCCCACGAGGTGGATGCTCGTATGAGACTGGCAGGTGAACCCGTCAACCACGCGGCCATGGGAGCCCTCACCGACGAGGTCTCGTCACGAGTCACCGACGGCGCACCAGCCACGGGAGGCCTCATCGCCGTCGACGCGCCCGGACGTCTCGTCGTCTGCCATGTGTCGGCGTCCATGCTGGCCGCCTGGCCTGATCACGGCGAGGTGCTGACCTCGGTGTGAGGCTCAGCGCACGACGGGCAGTTCCGGACCGAACTCGAGCATCTGCTCGACCGCCCAGGGGCTCAGCAGGGCCGGCATCGATCGCGCCAGGCCGTACATGTCCTGCCAGCCCACCCAGGTGACCTCTTCGACCTCGTCCGGGTCAGGATTCAGCTCGACGAGTTCCTCGGGAAGGGACAACCGGGCAACGACGACCGGGCACAGCTCGTCCTCGACAATGCCGCCAGCGTCGGTGGCACGATAGGAAAAACCAGGAAGGACGACGCGCATCCGACGCGGATCGAGGTCGAGACCGAGCTCCTGGTGAGTGCGACGCACCGCCGCGTCGATGATCGTTTCGCCGATCCGCGGATGCCCACAACAGGTGTTCGTCCACACCCCCGGCCAGGCCACCTTCGTCAGGGCTCGTCGGGTCAGCAGAACTCGCCCGCCGACGTCAAGGACATGGCAGGAAAAGGCCAGATGTCGTGGGGTGTGCTGGCTGTGAACGGTCGCTCGGGGAGCGGTCCCAATCTGGTTGCCGTCGTCGTCGAGCAGGATGACGAGATCGTCGTGGACAGAATCCGCGTCATGGGCAGGCGTGCCCCCGTCCTCGCCATCGTGATGACTCATGACGTCAAGCTACCAATAACCGCGAATTCCGCGAAGTCGAATGCGTTCGGGTCCCCTACGTTGGCTCATCGCCACCTCAAAAGGCACCATTGAGATGCTGTATCCGTCACTTCGTCCACCCACCTCCGACGGGAGAGCCATGCCGCACATCCTCGACGTCATCCTCGTGGTGTACCTCGCCATGCGTGCCATCGCCGGGTGGATGCGCGGGGCCGTCGTCGGAGTGGCCAGCCTCATCGGGTTAGTCCTCGGGGTGTGGGCCGGTCTGTGGACCTCCGGCATCGTCGCTGACCAGTTCTTCGACGAGAATTGGACCTGGCTGGCCGCAGGTGCGGTGCGGGTATGCATCACCCTCGTCATTGCCGAGATCATTCAGGGCATCTGCGTCCACATCGCCCAACACATCCACCGCGCATTCAACTCGGTGGGGTTGGGCAACGTGGACCGTTTCGGCGGCTCAGTGCTCAACGTCATCGCAACCGCACTTGTCGTCACGGTGGCGGCGACAGCCCTCTCCCCCATCCTGCCGCCGTCATGGACCGAGGCCATCGACGAGTCATCCGTCATCACCCAGACCAATCGCGTCATCCCGGATGAGGTCAACGAGGCCGCTGCCCGACTGGTCGGCCGAGCTGCTGACACCTTCCCGAAGGTCTTCGCCGACGAAGCTCCCAGCCTGCCCGCACCGGCTCCCGACGACGAGACCGTCACTACTCCTGGAGTGCGGCGCGCAGCTCAATCCATCGTCAAGGTGCGGTCGCGGGCACCACGGTGTGATCGGGCCTCCGAGGGCACCGGATGGGTGAGTTCTCGCCACCGGGTGGTGACGAACGCCCATGTCGTCGCCGGGTCCAACCAGGTCACCGTGCAGGTGGGCGGATCTGGGGCTCGACTGCAAGCCCGCGTCGTCTCCTACGACCCGGACATGGACCTGGCGGTGTTGGCGGTTCCCGACCTTCATGCCCCAGCCTTGACAATGGCGTCGGCTGTCAAGGATGGTGATCCGACGGTCGTCGCCGGATTCCCACTTGATGGTCCGTACACCCTCGAGGCCGCCACCGTGCGTGGGTCGATCATGGCTCGGGGTGAGAACATTTACGGCACCGACACCGTCGTCCGCGAGATCCTCTCGCTGCGCGGCACGGTACGTCCGGGCAACTCGGGTGGGCCACTGCTGACGACGGACGGCAAGGTCGCCGGCACGATCTTCGCCCGGTCCACCGCCCAGCCGCAGACCGGGTACGCGCTGTCGAACAACCAGACTCGCAAGTTCATCCGTGCTGGGGCCAACGACACCACCGCGGCTGCGACCGGCTGGTGCACCGTTGGCTGAGCTGGTGTCAAAATCTTGAGCGCCCAATGTTCCCGTCGTGGGACGGTTCCGCGCACGTTTGCCACCCTGATTTCCCGAAACGTCATCTGACAAGCACCGACACTGTGGCGGCATCCCAGGGCATCCCATGCCGCACGATGACGCGTCAACGTCCGACGCCTTCTCAACGCTTCAGTTCCGGTCCATGTCCCAATAGCATTGGGTCATGGCAGTTTTCATCGTCGAAACCCATTATGATCCCGCCCATTCCGAGGAGCGCATGGCCGCGCGCCCGGCCCATCTGGAGAACCTTGATGTCATGCGCGAACGTGGCCAGCTCGTCAATGCCGGCCCGTTGGCTGACGGCAGCGGAGCGGTGCTTATCTACACCGTGCCTGACCGCGATGTTCTCGATCATTTGCTGGAGGCTGACCCCTACCCCAAGACGGCTGTCCAGGTGACCTCAGTGCGCGAGTGGAAGCCGAATTACCACCACCACGTCTGACACGGCTGCCAACCTGGCTGGCGGTCGAGATTGACGGGATGAAGGTTGAAACGCGTGGTGTCATGGAGTCATGACGTCACCTCTGCTGTTCCAGCCCCTCACTCTCCGTGGCCTGACAGTTCGCAACCGCGCCTGGCTACCACCGATGTGCCAGTACGCGGTGGATTCTCACGACGGGATCCCGGGCACCTGGCATCTCATCCATTACGGGTCCTTTGCCGCTGGTGGCTTCGGCCTCATCGTCGCCGAGGCCACCGCGGTCAGCCCCGAAGGCCGCATCAGCCCTGCTGACACCGGGTTGTGGAATGACGACCAAGTGGCTGCCTGGCGCACCGTCACTGATGCCGTCCACGAGCTTGGTGGCAAGATCGCCGTGCAGCTCGGTCACGCCGGCCGGAAGGCCTCCACCGAGAAGTGGTGGCCGGGATTCCATGGCAGCGTGGTACCCCCTGAGCAGGGCGGCTGGATTCCCGTCGGTCCGACCACCGCCCCTGCTGACGGCAAGCAGTACGTCGGCCTGCCCGTCAACGCCCTTGACGAGAACGGCATCGAGAAGGTCGTCGACCACTTCCGCGCCGCCGCCGCGCGTGCTGTGGACGCTGGATTCGACGCCGTCGAACTTCACAGCGCCCACGGTTACCTGCTGCACCAGTTTTACTCGCCGCTGTCCAACACCCGCACCGACGACTGGGGCGGTGACTTCGACGGACGCGTCCGCCTGCCGTTGGAGGTTGCGAAGGCCGTGCGCGGTGCGATTCCCGACGACATGCCCCTGTTGGCGCGTCTATCTGTCACCGACTGGCGGGAAGACGGCTGGCAGGTCGACGATTCTGTCGAGCTGTCGCGTCGTTTCGCGGAGGCCGGAGTCGATCTCCTCGACGCCTCCTCGGGCGGCAACTCGTCCGCACCGATCCCCGTCGCCCCGGCCTACCAGGCTGACCTGGCGGCTCGGGTGCGCGCCGAGGCGGATATTCCCACAGCCACCGTCGGCATGATCTGGACCCCACAGCTGGCCGAGGAGCTGCTGGAGAAGGGCAGCGCCGACGCCATCATGGTGGGACGGGCGGCTCTACGCGACACCAACTGGCCGTTGCGTGCCGCCCATGAGCTGGGTGTTCCCAACGAGGACGCCCCATGGCATCCGGCCAGGTTCCGTGGGGCGTGGCGCTGACACGACTGACGATCCCGTCGCCGGTCGACCGTCAGCGATTCCACTTCTTCCTGAGCCTTGCGTACTTCTTGGATCCAGGGCCGTGGATGTCAACATCGCTGAGGATGCTCGTCCCGCGCAAGGTGAGGACAGGGCCATCCAGCCCCGGCTGGGAGAGTCCGCGAACCGTGAGGTCTCCGAGCACTCGCGACATCGAGTCCTCGATGCGCACCCCGTCGGGCACCAGGAAAGTCGCGTCACACATAACGATCGTCAGGTCAATGGTGATGTGACGACTTGCCCACGGCATGGAGGTCAGGTCGAAGCACGGATCCCCCATGAACCCGGTGACGGTGGTGAGTTTGGCCATCGTCCGCCCCGAGGCCCAGACCGTGTCGCTCATGATGCAGGTCATGTGGTCAGCCTCCGGACCGGGGACGATCCGCACCACCTCGCCGTGGCCAGGACGAGCGGGGACGGCCACACTCCCGACCGTCGCGCCAAGGTCAGAGAGCAACCCGCCCAGATCGCCATAGGTACGGGCCTGCAGAGCAGCCTCCACCCTCTCCGCATGCTCGTCGCGAGTCAGCTTTCCCAACGTCCATGCCTCGTCGAGGATGTCCGATGCCCGGGCGCGCTCGGCGTCACCAATCCGCCAGTCATCGGGAATCGTCACGTCGCAAGTCTAGGACAGCCACACACACCCAAGGCTCTCCAGGCCTCGCGTTGACTCGCCTTGATCAGCGTTCATATAGTGACGAGTGCACGTGGTTCCCGTGTTCGCACGGGCCAAGAGGGAATCCGGTGTGAATCCGGAGCTGCCCCGCAGCGGTGTACGAGAACGACCGCCGTCATCACGCACTGTGCTCCGGCATGGGAAGCGACGGCCAGTAGGCAACAAGTGCTCGTGAGCCCGAAGACCTGCCAGGTGTGGTCCCGCAACCGCGGGGCCCGGTTCGCGATCTCGCGGGAAGTATCGCAGCGTTCATGGGGACCAGTGTCCCCGCCGCATTCCGCCCGGTCGCGTGCCTACGGCATCGCACGGAGGAATTGCAATGAGCGCCGACCCCATCTCGACCATCCGCGTCCGCAAGCGCGACGGATCCCTGGCCCCCTACGACGGCAACGAAGTCGCTGCATCCATCATTGACTCAGCCCGTGGGCTCGACGACGCCGTTGCCCGGGCAACCCTGCTGCAGGCCGAGGTGGAGATCACCCTGTTCGACGGGATCACCACCGACGCCCTGGACGAGGCCGTCATCCAGGTGGCTCTGGGCAATGCCAAGGACGACCCCGCCTTCGACACCATTGCTAGCCGAATCGCCGTCAAGAAGCTGTACAAGGAGGTGTTCGGCGACACCCACGACGGTCTCGGTGACGCCGGCCCCGAGCGGGTGCGAGACCTCCATCATGCCTGCTTCCCGCGCACGATCGACAAACTCGTCGCCGACGGCCACCTCGACGAGCGACTGGGGCGGCTCTTCGACCTCGACGCCCTCGCCACGGCCCTTGATCCCATCCGTGACGACCTCATCGGCTTCACCGGCGTGCGCACCATGGTCAACCGTTACCTGTTGCGTACCCCCGACCAGCGAGCGTTGGAAGTACCGCAGTACTTCTGGATGCGCGTGGCGATGGGGCTCAGCCTCACCGAGGACGATCCCACCTCCTCTGCCCTCGCCCTCTACGACTCGATGAGTAACCTGCGTCATCTCGCGGCTGGATCCACCCTTGTCAACGCGGGCACCCCGGCTGGTCAGCTGTCCAACTGCTTCGTCATGCGCACCGAGGACGATTTGGAGCACATCGCCCGGACGATCCGTGACGTCATGTGGATCACCAAGGGCACCGGCGGCATCGGGCTGTCGATGTCCGACCTGCGCTGCGAGGGGTCACCTATTCGCTCCGACAACACTGCGTCGACCGGTCCGATCCCCTTCATGCACACCATCGACTCGACGCTGCGGGCCGTCTCCCGCGGAGGCAAAAAGCTCGGCGCACTGTGCTTCTACATGGAGAACTGGCACATGGACTTCCCGCAGTTCCTCGATCTGCGGCAGAACTCCGGTGACCCGTACCGGCGGACCCGCACCGCCGACACCGCGGTGTGGATCTCCGACGAGTTCATGAAACGCGTCGCCAAGGACGAGGACTGGTACCTCTTCGACCCCGCCGAGACCCCCGATCTCACCGAGCTCACCGGGTCGGCCTTCTCGAAGCGTTACGCCCACTACATCGCCGAGGCCGAGGCCGGCCACATCAAGCGTTTCCACCGCACCACGGCCCGCGAACAGTTCCGAGCCATCCTGGTGAGTCTGCAGACGACATCCCACCCGTGGTTGACGTGGAAGGACAGCGTCAATACCCGCGCGTTGAACAGCACCACCGGGACGATCCACTCCTCGAATCTGTGCACCGAGATCTGCCTGCCCCAGGACCGCGACCACACCTCGGTGTGCAACCTGGCTTCGGTCAACCTCGCCGGACACCTCGTCGGGCCGCGCGGGAAACGTCGCATCGACTGGAACCAACTGGCCGCCACCACTCGGCTGGCGGTGCGCCACCTCGACAACCTCGTCGACATCACCGCTTCGGCGGTGCCTCAGGCCGAGCGATCCAACGTGGAGAACCGGGCCATCGGCCTGGGCGTCATGGGGCTGACGGACATGCTCGAGCAGGTGCGGATTCCTTACGACTCCCCCGAGGCCTGCGAGATCGTCGACCGGGTCATTGAATTCATCAGCTGGCACGCCATCGACACCTCCGCTGATCTGGCCACCGAGCGTGGCTCGTACCCGATGTTCGCAGGATCCGGCTGGTCGAAGGGGATGGTCCCGGTCGACACCCTGGCTCTCCTGGAGCGCGACCGTGGCATTCCCGTTGACGTCGACCGAGTGACGAGGATGGACTGGGACGGGCTGCGTACCAAGGTGAGTCACGGGATGCGCAACGCCACTCTGATGGCCATCGCCCCGACCGCGTCGATCGGCCTGCTCGCTGGCACGACGCCGGGTCTGGACCCGCAGTTCTCCCAGATGTTCTCCCGAGCCACCTCGGCCGGGAAGTTCCTCGAGGTCAACCGCAACCTGGTGGCCGACCTCAAGGACCTCGGGCTGTGGGAGAAGGTGCGCGAGGAATTGCTGCGCCGTCAGGGGGATCCCAGCGAGATCAAGGCCATCCCGGCATCTCTGCGACGTCTGTACCGCACCTCCTTCACCCTGGATCCAATGGCCTACCTCAACGTGGCCGCCAGGGCGCAGAAGTGGGTGGACCAGGCCATCAGCCGCAACATCTACCTGGCCTCCCGGTCGGTCGGTGACATGGAGGACCTCTACACCGCAGCATGGCGGATGGGCGTCAAGACGACCTACTACCTCCACATGCTGCCCCGTCACACCGCCGAGCAGTCAACGGTGGCGGTCAACAAGGCTGCCGGACATCGCAACGGTCCTCGTCGTGGGTTCGCCACCGCAGCACGACGTGACACCAGCACCACGACCATCGAAAAGCCCCTGACCGAGGCACTCGACGCCGAACCCGTCATGGCCCTCGATCTCGTCGACGGCACCTCCTGCCCGGTGGACCCCCAGGAACGCCTGCAGTGCGAGTCCTGCCAGTGACCGACGACCGTTCCCCCCACTGAATGCGAGAACACCATGATCCTTGGATCCGGAATCCACGAAGGGCTGCTGCTCAAGCCCGTCATCTACCCGTGGGCCTACGACCTCTACAACCAGGCCGTGGCGAACACGTGGTTCCCCAACGAGATCCAGCTCGATGAGGACCTCGCCGACTTCAGCCGGATGACTCCTGATGAGCACCATGCCTTAACCCACCTCATGAGCTACTTCAACCCCAACGAGCTGCTGGTCAACAAGGCGTTGGCCTTCGGGGTCTACCCCTACGTCAATGCGGCCGAGTGCCACCTCTACCTGGCCAAGCAGATGTGGGAGGAGGCCAACCACTGCATGGCATTCGAGTATGTCCTCGAGACCTTCCCGATCGACCGCGACGAGGCCTACCGCTCCCACGTCCACGTCCCGTCGATGGCCCGCAAGGAGTCCTTCGAGGTGGCCTTCATCAAGCGGATGACCGAGCAGACCCTCGACATCACCACCATCGAGGGAAAGCAGGACTTCGTGCGCAACCTGGTAGCTTACAACATCATTCTCGAAGGCATCTGGTTCTACTCCGGGTTCATGGTCGCGCTGTCCTTCCGGCAGCGAAACCTGCTGCGCAATTTCGGCTCCCTCATCGACTGGGTGGTCCGCGACGAGTCCCTCCACCTGAAATTCGGCATGAATCTCATCCTGACGGTGTTGGAGGAGAACCCGGAGGTCGCCACCGAGGAGTTCGCGACCGAGATCCACGACATGATCGTCGAGGGGGTGTCCATGGAGGAGCAGTACAACCGCGACATGCTCCCCCGCGGCATCCTCGGAATGAATGCTGATTACGTCAATGACTACGTCAAGTACCTGGCAGATCGTCGTCTGGAGGAGCTCGGTTTCGAGCCGGAGTACCGCGTCGCCAACCCGGCGAAATGGATGGCCACGGCCAATGACACCCTCCAGCTGGTCAATTTCTTCGAGGCCACCAACACCTCCTACGAGGTCAATGCCCACGCCACCGGTGGTCGGTGAGATCGGGAGCGGACCCCGATCTTCGACGAGTCCTCGTTCGTGGGGTATTCGTCACCCCGATGGTGAGCGTGCATGAAGTCGCCATGGCATGCACGCGGACGATGTCAGCCCCAAAATATGCTTTGGGGCTGACATCATCCCTTGTTAGGGTCCTATGACGTGGACGAACTCTTCAGCCCTCCCGGAGGCGAATGGCATCCGGTCTCCCCGAAATTCGTGACCGTCAAGAGGCTCATGGTCTGTCTGACCTGGGGCATCCTGACGGTCGCCCTCGCCGTCGTGCTGGGGATCTTCGTCACCTGGTGGGCCGGTGTCATCGCGGCGGTCGTCGGCCTGGCCTTCACCGGATGGCGATTCTCGCGGATGCCACCCGTCGTCGCAGCCATGGGCTGGTGCGAACGCGGAAGCGACCTGTGCATCCGTTCCGGGCCGTGGTTCCGCAACTTGGTCATCGTCCCCTACGGTCGAATGCAAGCCGTCGAGATCAACGCTGGCCCCTTCGATCGGCACTGGGGTGTGGCATCCGTGGAACTCGTCACCGCTGCCATGGCGACCAACGCCTCCATTGACGGTCTGCCTGCCGAGGAGGCCAAAGCCCTGCGTGAACGGATCACGGAAATGGCTGAGGAGAAGGACGCGGCCCTGTGACCCCGGAGGAGCAGCCCCGTGAGGAGGGCCGAACCGACATCGTCATTCCCTCCGCCCCGGTGGCCGAGCAACCTGCCTCCGCGGAGGCCGTGGAGAGGCGCCCCCACTGGGCGACCTCGTTGGTGCGCGGCTGGATGGTCATTGCTGCCGCGGCCTTCATCCTGCTCAAGCAGTTGCTCGAGGACGGCAAGGACTTGATGTCATTGTCCCTCCGCGACCTCGGAATCGGCGGCAGCATCGTCGTCATCGTGGCCATCCTGCAGATCGTTGTCGGCGCCTTCGTGTGGGCGACCACGAGATTCCACATCGACGAGGAGGAGGTGCGCATCGAGCACCGCTTCATCACCCACGAATCTGACCGGCTGGCCTTGTCCAAGATCCAAGCGGTCGACGTCGTCCAGCCCTTCGCCGCCCGGATTGTCGGCCTGGCAAGCCTCAACATTGACGTCGGGGCGTCCAGCTCCAAGAAGATCGAGTTCCTGAAGCGTCACGAGGCCTACGAGCTGCGCGACCTGCTCATTTCTCGGGCCCATCATGACGCTGCCCTATCCCATGCTGGCAGAGTGGGCGACGGCGTCGGCTCTCAGTGGTGGGATCGACGCCGCGATGAGCACGAGATCGTCAGTGTCACGGCCAAACGAGCCCTCATCGCCGGGTTCCTGTCGATGACCTTCCTCATCCAGCTGCTGGCCCTGATCGTGTCGATCGTCATCAGCGTCGCCAACGACCAGCCGCTTGGTGTTGCCGCCATCCTCGCCCTCTTGCTGACGATGATCGGTGTGGTGTGGAAACAGCTAGACGCCGCGTGGAAATTCTCCCTGCTGAGGTCAGGAGGTGCCCTCAAGGCGGTTCACGGTCTCACCAGCCTGACGACGCGCACTGTTCCGGTACGCAGGGTGCAGGCAGTGGAGGTGTCCACGCCCCTGCTGTGGCGTCCGTTGGGAGTCTCCCGTATCACGATGACGGTGCTCGGCGGGGCCGGACTGTCGGACGTCGAGCAGTCGACAGTTCTGCTGCCCATTGGTGACGACGAGCAGGTCCGCGCCGCCCTCGACGCGTTATGGCCCGGTTTCCGACTGGACTCGGTGCATCTCAACGGAATCCCGAAACGTGCCCGGTGGTTCCGCTGGTTCGACCAGACGGTCATCGCATGGGGGTTTGACGACGAGGTCGTCGTGACCCGAAAGGGGCTGTTCAACCGCACCCTGAGCATCGTCCCGCATGCCCGATCGCAGTCAGTACGGCTGGCACAGGGGCCGCTGCAGCGTCGACTGGGCCTCGCTGACGTCTACGTGCACACCTCGTCGGGTCCGGTGACGGTGTCGTGTTCCCACCTCGACGTCACTGCTGCGCGAACCTTCGCCATTGGCCAGATGGACCGTACCCGTGCTGCCCGGGCCCGAGAGCTGTCCCCGACGGAGCACCCGGCGACCGCACCCGCTGTCTCCTCCGACGAACCCATCGGTGCAAGGTCGCCCGACATCCCGGCTCGACCCCACGGCGTCAGAACGGACTCCACCGCCAATACCGCTCACGGTCAATAGCCATCTGCCCTCTGCGCCACCACTCCTCCCACTGGCAACCACTACGCTTGTCAACCATGAGCAACGTGCTGGGAATTGACGTCGGCGGCTCCGGGATCAAGGGAGCCCCGGTTGACCTCGACATCGGAGACTTTGCCGAACCGCGACTTCGCATCCCCACCCCTGGGAAGTCGTCCCCGAAGAACGTCGTCGCCGTGCTGCGCGAGATCGTCGACAACTTCGCCCCCACCATTGGCGACGGACCGGTTGGCATCTCCTTCCCCGCCCCGGCACGCCACGGCGTCATCCCCTTCATCGCCAACCTCGACCAGGGGTGGGCCGGCCTGCACGCCGAGGACTACATCAGTGATGCCCTCGGCCGCCCCGTGACCGTCCTCAACGACGCAGACGCCGCTGGCCTGGGTGAGGTCCACTACGGTGCAGCCAAGGGTGTCCCGGGCGTCGTCATCCTCACCACCCTGGGCACTGGCATCGGGTCTGCTGTCATCAACAATGGCATCCTGCTGCCGAACACCGAGCTCGGCCATCTTGAGATCGACGGCCATGACGCCGAGAAGCGCGCCGCCTCCTCGGTCAAGGACCGCAAGAAGATATCCTACAAGGATTGGGCGACCAAGCGCCTGCAGCGTTACTACGAGGTCGTCGAGATGTTGTTTTCTCCCGACCTCTTCGTCGTCGGCGGCGGTGTCTCCAAGGACCACGAAAAGTTCTTCAAGTACCTCAACCTAGAGACCCCGATCGTCCCGGCCCAGCTGTTCAACCGAGCCGGTATCATCGGCGCGGCCTGGCAGGCTCAGTGGCGCTTGGAGCACCCCGACGTCACCGAAGAGGCTGTCGTCGAGGCCACCAAGAAGGCTGGAGACGACGACTGACGTCTCAGTAATCCTGAAACACAGCCACGATCGCCCCTCCGGAAAGGACGGGCGATCGTACTGTCTCCTGCTACCGTTACGGTCAAACCCGTGTACCACTCGCTTTTGGTACCACAGCACGATGCCTGATGACCCGCTCCACTGGCACGGTGGATTCCATCCCGATCATCGCCCCATGACGAGGAAGGACATCTCATGGCCAGCCAACAGCTCATCCTTGGCCTCATTGCCATCGCCATTCTCGTAATCCTCCTCATCCCCACCCTCGTCATCAAAACTCGCAAGGAGCGCAAGCTTCCGGGTGAGCCCAAGCCGACAACAAGAGGGCGGCGATTCTGCGCCCTGCTCATCGATGTCATTTGCGTGAGCGCCCTCAACGGGATCGGATGGGGCCTCTTCGTGGCCGGCACCGCGCTGTACGAGCTCAGCGATATCGCTCACAAGCCGGCCATCGAGTCGGCCACCAAACCGATCGGCACCGCACTCCTCCTGGCCATCAGTATCGGTTACGTCATCATCTCAGTGGCAGGACGCCTCGGTTCCTCCCCAGGAACCAACGCCATGCGTCTCGCGTGGGTTGACGCGGATGGGCACCCGTCTGGACGAGTTCACACCTCCGTCATCGGTGCGGCCTTCATCCTCTCGGTTCTCGGCAAGACATGGGTTGGCATGTTCGCGTCGATCGGCATCATCATCCTGTTCCTTGAGGCCGTCTCGGTGCTGTGGGACGAGCGGGGCATCATAGCCAAGGTCATGCATCTTCATCTCGTCGACACGAAGGCCACCACGACACGCGCGCAATAATGTCGTGACACAGTGATCACCCGCCTCAGATTGAGACGGGCGATCACTCATTTCCGGCCGTCGCCCGAGGCAGCTGGCACCGTTTCAGCCCTGACGAGCCTTCATCCGCGGGTTCTTCTTGTTGATGACATAAACGCGGCCACGGCGGCGCACCACCTGGGAGCCGGGCTGATTCTTGAGGGCTCGCAAGGAGTTCCTGACCTTCATAATCTTCCTGTTCGTCATACTCGAGTATTTCTGATCCTGGGTCCCATTATCATATCAGCCTCGTCAACTCGGGCCCTAGGCCATAACCCATGTCGAACTCGGTTTTCGTCCCGCAGGAGGATGCGCGACGACACCTCGACCTGCAATGTTGACCATCGCTCATCATCGGAAGGCCCCATGCTCGAAAAATCACTCATCTCGGTGCTCATTGGCGTAGGCATCAGCGTCGTCGCGTTCGTCCCCGTGCTCATCCACCAGTTCAGGCGATTCGGCGCACCCTCTCTCGGACGGATGGTGCTGATCTTCACCAACTTCGTGTATGTCAGCGCGCTCATCGCCTTCGCGATCTTCCCAGTGCCGCCACTGTCCGACGAATACTGCGCATCCCATCCGCGTCACTTCATCCTCGATCCCACCGAGTACTTCCGTGACATGGCCCACCACTTCGCCGGTGCACCCGTCATGGAGGTGCTCACCAGCTCCTCGATGATGCAAATGGTGCTCAACGTCGCCCTCTTCCTTCCACTGGGCTTCTACGCAGTCCGACTGCTCCGGATGCGCCCCTGGAGCGCGGTGCTGTTCGGCTTCGGAACCTCCCTAGCCATCGAGCTCACCCAGTACACCGGAAACTGGTTCATATCCAACTGCCAATACCGCGTCGCTGACATCAACGACCTCATCACCAACACCCTTGGCGGCACCTTCGGCGTCCTCACCACGACTTTTGCCCCACACTTCTCGCAAACCCCCGAGAAGATGGAGAAGCAAGCCGACAAGTCGCGCGCAGTCACCAAAGGACGGCGGTTCCTCGCCCTCCTCATTGACGTCTGGTGGGTCGTCCTCATCGACATCGCAGCGATGGGCATCACAGCCGCGATCGGCATGGTCCTGCTCTACAACAACCCCGAGAACAAGACTGCCGCCGAAGACGCCATGGAAACCTACGGGACACCGCTTCTCGTGGCTCTCAACCTCGTCTACGTCATCATTGCCATGGCTGGACGCCTCGGCGTCTCTCCCGGGATGGGGACGGCCCACCTGGCCTGGACCACACCCCGTGGACTACCCGCAGGCCGACGTCACAGCCTCGTCATCGGTGTGGCCTTCATGTGCTCCCAGCTCGCCAACACCAGATTCAGCATCCTGGCGACTATCGGAACAACCGTCCTGGTCGTCGAGGCCATCTCGGTGTTGTTTACTGCGCGTGGCCTGATCGGAAAGATCATGAGACTCAACCTCGTCGACGCCCGAACCATCGAGGAACGTCCATAATTGTCACGAGTGCCGCAGACATCCACGTCTGCGGCACTCGTGCGTGAACTGATCAGTGAAGCTCGACGTCTCCGGGTGAGTCAGAGACGATCGCCGTCCCACAGGTGCCGTCAACAAGCCCGCGAATGTCCTCAAGGGAGCCAATGACGGCACGCTTTCCGGTAGCCAGGGCGAAATTGCAGGCTGCCCGTACCTTCGGCCCCATCGACCCCGCCGCAAACCTCGCATTCAGGGCGTCCTCAGCGCGCATCTCCTTGATGAACGCCTGATCGGGGGTGCCCCAGTTCTCGTAGACGCCGTCAACGTCGGTGGCAATGACGAGCAGATCAGCCTCAGCTCGTACCGCCAACTCAGCCGAAGCCAAGTCTTTGTCGATGACAGCCTCAACGCCGTGAAGGTTGCCCTGTTCATCGAACACGCAGGGAATGCCACCGCCACCAGCACACACGACAAGGACACCGGAGTCGACCAGTTGACGGATGGCTTTCTGCTCGACGATGTTGCGCGGCTGCGGGGATGCCACCACTCGGCGGTAGTACTCACCGTCGGCAGCGATGGACCACCCCTTCTCGGCTGCCAACTTTTCGGCAGTCTCCTTGTCGTAGACCGGACCGATCGGTTTGGTGGGGTTGTCGAAGGCTGGATCATCGGCGTCGACGACCGTCATCGTGATCATGGTGACGATCTGTTGCTCCTTGGGCATGACATTGCCGAGCTCCTGCTCGATCATGTAACCGATCATGGCCTGGGACTCAGCGCCCAGCACGTCCAACGGATAGATGCCGACTTCCTGGTAGGCCGTCGACTGCAAGGCCAGCAGCCCCACCTGGGGGCCGTTGCCGTGAGCCACGACGACCTCATGGTCGACGGCGACCTCCTTGATCCGCTCGGCCGCGATCCTCACATTGGCGCGCTGATTCTCTGCCGTCATGGGTTGACCACGTCGCAGCAGAGCATTGCCGCCCAACGCAACCAAGATTCTCATGGGTTCTTCCTCCCGTCCCACCGTCAAGCCAGGGAGGCGACCATGACCGCTTTGATGGTGTGCATGCGGTTCTCCGCCTGGTCGAAAGCAATGCACGCCGGGGACTCGAACACCGACTCGGTGACCTCGATGCCATTGGCCAGCTGCGGGTAGGTCTCGGCGATTTCGGCGCCCACCGTCGTCTCGGCGTTGTGGAACGCCGGCAGGCAGTGCATGACCTTGACACGCGGATTGTTGGCAGCCTTGACCAGATCATCGTTGATCTGGAACGGCATGAGGGTGTCAACCCTCTCCCCCCAACTCTCCACCGGCTCGCCCATCGACACCCACACATCGGTGTGAATAAAGTCCACGTCACGGACGGCTTCCTCAGCAGATGCCGTGACGAGCACCTTGCCACCGGACTCCTCAGCCCACTCCTGGCACTGCTCGACGAGTTCCGAGTCAGGCTGCAGACCCTCCGGGGCTCCGATCCTGACGTCCATGCCGAGCTTGGCACCCAGTAACAGCAGGGAACGACCCATGTTGTTTCGACCATCGCCGACGTAGGCGAACGAGATCTGGTGGAAGGGCTTGTGAGCGTCCTCCTGCATGGTCAGGGCATCGGCGAGCATCTGAGTGGGGTGGAACTCGTCGGTCAGGCCGTTGAAGACGGGGACGCCAGCGTACTCGGCCAACTCCTCCACGACGGATTGGTGGAATCCGCGGTACTCGATGCCGTCATACATGCGTCCCAGCACTCGGGCAGTGTCCTTCATGGACTCCTTGTGACCGATGTGGGATCCGCTCGGGCCGAGGTACGTCACATGCGCACCCTGATCATGGGCCGCCACCTCGAACGCACACCGAGTCCGCGTCGACGCCTTCTCGAAGATCAAAGCGATGTTCTTCCCCTCGAGCATGGGCTGCTCGGCCCCGGAGTATTTGGCCTCTTTGAGCTGCGCAGCGAGTCGGACAAGGAATTCGATCTCTTCGGTGCTGTGATGTGCCAGCGACAACAAATGACGACTCTTCAAATTGAATGCCACGACAATCCATCCTTTCCCAAACTTGTCTGAGCGGTAATTCGTCCAGACGCTGACATTGTGTTGATGCTCAGTCTAAGCCTCAATCCGATCGCGCCACGGGCAGGAGTACAAAACTCCCCAACAGTCATTATTGAGTCCGTTCCTGGGTGGGATCGAACGGCGGGACGAATGAACCACCTCCACACGCATTGGACTGCCCCGGGTTTTGATCAACTCGGTCCCGGCCAGCCAACCCACAACCGGTCCGGCGCCACCGAGACACACGGGCGGCCAATCTCTGTCATAGTTCGGGCAGGTCTCGTAATATAATCCGCACCGCCCGGGCCCTCAGCTCAGCGGGATAGCGCTCGTTCGTATTGCCTGCCATGACTCCAACCTTCCGAAAGCTCAGAATCTCCGGACATCCCGGGGCGATTCATAGACCGTTAGTCATTGTCGGGGCGAGCGAAGAAGACTCCCTCTTCTGTTGTGCGTATGACCCGCGCCGCCCGCACAAAATCCGGATACGAATCATATGCGCCCCGCGGCGCATAGTTCACTGCTTTCACAAGAGATCCGTCGTCAAGCATCGGCCCCAATCCCACCTGTTTCCCGCAGTTGACATACTCAGGCGAAAAAATACGACAGGCCATCTCCGCCATCGCCATGGCCACATCCTCATCATCCTCATCCACGTTCGCCGGTGATCTCCTCCCCCCAGCCGCGAAGCGAAACAAATTCTTCCGCTTGTCATAATCACTCGCGCTGACGTCCACGCGAAGAGGACCCTGCGGGGCCCAGATAGAGGCCAAGCCCCCGTCGGCCACGAGATTTCGGACCAACTCGTGCTCGGTCACCACTGGGGTGGCCAACGCCGCCCGTTTCGAGTCTGCGGTAAATCGCCATTCACTCAACTCAGGATAAAGACCACCCACCTGGCTACACCACTCAACCACACGCGCAGCAACATCCTCCATCTCCCACGAAGACGGCCGCCAACCACACCTCAATGACCACATCACACATCATCTCCTGCTCACAACAACGAAACTACCGAAGAAAAGGCACATGACTGATCTTAATCTCCTCAGGAATGAACTTACTCGCCACCCTAGCAGCCCCTTCTTCAGCAAATATCCAATGAATGGGCGTTGACCCCGCCGCCTCTAGCTGGCGGTCAGCAGCATCCCTGAGCGGGCCACGAGCCGTACTCCACTTCGCGGTTAGTAATTTCTCATATCCGAGCCCCTTGGCATCAAGGAGTTCTCCATTCTGGTAACCGTCAAACTCGACACCATTGACATAGTAGCCTTCAGGCCGACCCGTGATCTGCAACTCATAAGCTCGAGAATGGGCCTCAACATGGGTCTTGATATTGCCATCACGCCCCGTTCACACTCGCTCACGGACAGCTCCACACCGGGAGGCTTCACAGTTCTCCTGCAGGAATCAGGCCTACAGATTCTCCTGCGTCTCTTCATCGAGGTAGACCGCCATCGCGGCCAGCCACGACGGGATGTCGTCGAAGGTGTCTACCAGCGAGCCTGCGTACCAGAACACGCGGCCTGGCCGCCCACGATCCGTCTCGAGGAAGAACTGATCCACGTCAGAGCGACTAGCTGCAGCCAGAAAACAGTCAGCCAGCGACGGGGTATCCGTCACGAGCTGATCGGCCGCCTCGGCAATCATGCTTGGGCGAGAACTTAATTCAGGCCGCCCGAAAAGTACGCAGTCTTGATAAAAGGAAGGCCATCCATCAGCAAGCCGAAGAACCTCTAAATAGGCATCCGGCACCTCTGGGTGATGACGACGGGCATCCCAACACTCCGACTCACTCAAGCCAGGCCGAGGACCTTCATGCTCCCACATGGGCCGAAGATCAGACGCCGTCCACCGCTCGTTGGCGGCACACAACTGCGCCCATGCCTCACTGAGGTCCATCGAGACTACTCCCATCAAACTCAAATCCAGTCGGCTTGAATCCGGAGCTAAGCGGATTCTATTCCATACAATGAAGGACGGATACCCAAAGGATGCAGGTGCCTACCCAACCTACGCGCAGCCTGGGTGCTAGGAGGTAGTTGTGAGGATGTTGTTCAATCCATCCCAGGCGGATCCGCCAAGTCAGGTGGAGGTGCAGGTTCCGGGCGGTGTGGTCCCTCAGGGGGACATGGATCGGGTGATGGCTTTTAGCGAGGGCTTGGTCGAGGGGTGGTCGCTGGGTGGCCGCAAGATTGCCGACTGGTATCCGGGCTTTCCTCGTGGCGAGCGGGTGCGCTATGTCGGTTGCCATTTTGACGGGCTGGCCGTTGAAAGCTGGATGTGTCAGGACGTTGAGTTTGTCGATTGTGAGTTCACAAATCTGCGGGTGAAGAAGTGGGTTTTTGAGCGGGCCGCGATGCGGGGCTGCCGGGTCCAGGGAACGGCGAAGGATGTGCTGTGGTGGGGCGAGAGTTCTGCTGTCGGCGGTGGTGCGGGGGTGATCGACGGTAATGATCTCACCGAGTTGAAGTTCTCGGGGCCGTGCTCGCAGCGGGCTGGGCTGGCTGTGGTCGGTAATCGCTTCGCCCATTCGGCCTTTGTGACCGATGATCGGGCCGCTATCGTGAAGGCTGCCGAGAAGCTACTTGCTGTCGCTGATGGGTTGGCTGAGGGCGACGCTGCGCGGTGTGAGCAGGCGTTGCGGTTTGCGCGTGAGGATCTTGCGACTGGTCAGTCGGAGTGGTTCTTCCCTGAACAGTCCGGGCGTCAGGCTGGGTGGTCCCGGCAGATGGTCGAACTCTTGCGGCGCGCCGCCGAGAGTCGGCAGTCCCCGGCTTCGCGGGCGGCCGCACGTCGCTAGTCTGCGCCATGAGCGGCAAATGGTGTTCTTCGATCCTGGTTCCGGGATGCGGGTGCTTCGGTAGAGGAATCTTGCGGTCCGACCGGGCTAGCAGACCCCTTCCTCATACCCGTGCACCAGCGTGAACTCAGAGTCCCTCAGCTGCTGCGCCCAGCGCGCAGAGCCTTTTGTTCGCTACGCCCTACCTGCCAAGTCGGATTGACCACCGATTCACCCAATTGGCACCGCTTTGCCCCTCGACAGGGATCCCGACACTGTGTGATCAACGTCTTAAGAGGCAATGCCCAGCGTAGCCGCCGAAAGCCCCTCGTGAGACAGCAGCCATGCGCTAGCGATAGCTTCATGGTCGTGGTCACGCCGGCGACGGCGACGCCATCCAGCAGGCGCACCGGCAGCTCGCCGTCGGGCCCGGCCAGCAATAGCAGTTCACGAGCTGTGGCGGTGAGCAGCACGTGGCCGGCAATGCCAACCCAACGGGTCGCGACCTAGGACTGCTCCACGACGTTCCAGGTCAGCACACTCGGCTTAGCCAGTGCACGCATGGGGCCAGGCCACCGTGCGCGAACCGCTGCCGGCTCGAATCAACCCGGCCAGGACCCAATGTCCGGGCTACTGCCCAGAAACGCGTCTCGCAGGAGCGGTCACAACTGCTGCAGCGGTGGTGGCACGAACAGCTCGCGGGTGCGAGAGGCCGCCACCCAGGCCCCCTCCACAGCCATGGAGCCGTCCCGCACGAAAGCTTTCACTGCCGCCAGCGCCTCTGCCTCATCGCAGAACCACGCCATCGGGAACAAGAATGCCTCCCCTGCCAGTTTCATCGAGACCGCAGTGGGATCATCCGGATCAGCTCCCACTCGCACCATCAGGTGCTCCTGCAGCGTCCGGCCCTTACCAGCCGTGTGCATGACCACCCACCCGTGCGAAGTGTCCCTCAGCACACGCAGCTCACTGCCGTCGCGGCGAAACACCCCCATCAACGACCCCGGCTCCCCAGGGGCGGAGACCAAGGGCGCCGCAGTCACATCCTCGACCGCCACGCGCTCCCGCTCGGACACCACTACCGTGCCCAAACTCCCCGACTCGCGCCTACCCCGCAGCCCCCACAATCTCTGGATCACCGTTCCTCCTCCAACGCCGCACAACAACGACAGTGCCCTGACGACGATCCACGCCGAAGACTGCTCCCTGGGCAAGATCAGCAGTCCCACCACAGCCGCCACAGCAGCAACGCCGCGCCACCAGCCTGGCAACAAACCCACAACAATCCCTGCCACGATCCCCACCAGCACCATCGCCAGCGACCAAGGAACAGGCAGCCACACACACGCCACAACCAAGGCTGCTACCCCACATCCCACTGACCACCTCACCGACCCGCTCATCACTTCAGCACCGGAAGAAGCGTAGTAATGCCCCCGATACCCGCTGAGCCGATCACACTCTTCGCGTTGGGTCCGAAAGACTTCAGCCGCGTGCCGAAGTACGAGTACTGACTGAGCGTCGTTGCGCCCGGCGAGGTAGGAACAGTATGCCCCAACAACGCCGTCCAGCCAGCGCCAACGAGAGCGGACTTCCCAGCAGACTTCCAGTCGATGTCCTGCCCTGGATCCGCAATCAATTGTGCTACCAAATCCCCTCCGCCTGCACCCGCCGCACTCAACGCAACCGTGGACCCTACTGCAAGACGCCCGGCAGCTTTGCCAGTCAGTGCCTTGGCGATGGTGCCACCTTCAGGACCAGCCACTCCGGAGATACCGCCGACAACGAATCCACCAGCGAAGGAACCGACGTAGCCGCGCACCGTCGCCGGCCCATCATGGCCTAGACCATATGCAAGCGTACTCGCTCCGCCACCAACGGCCCCATTCACCAGGGAGTTCGCGGCGATCGCCCTCGAACCGTTAGTCGAAGCAGCCCGAACGGCACCAAGTTCCGCACCGCCGATCCCGCCTAGCGCAACACTGACGCCGACCTGTGCCCAATCCACGCCGCCTGCAGCCACCCTCTGTTAGATCGACTCGCCGGCCCGGCAGCGGTCGGCCCATCGTTTAACAGTGGGCCACGAGACCTGGAACCTCGTGGCGATCCTACTGGCTAAAAACGTCCCCATTCCCGTTTATAGAAGGTGCCATCAATATCGGGCTCAAGCACTGCGTTCTGCCAGAAATCACTAGTAAAAATCACATAACCATCGCCCTCTGCCAGAACAGCATCCCGCTCCTCAAGCGAGGTCAAGTGCTTCGGATTGGGGACTAGCGTGGCCTCCAATGACGGCTCCCGAACCAATAAAATATCGTCGAACGCCAACACTGGCACAGGGCACTGACTCAACAACGGTAGGCCATCGGCCCAGAACACCCATACCAATCCATTTGGACGCAACTGCGAACGAACCTGCCCCAAATCCCGGGCCGGACACTTCCACGCCCGAAATGCGCCATAACCACGGTGAGAAACCTCGATCACTACAACGTCAACATCGACCAGGATTTCCTCGCAAAAATTCCAGAAGTTATCGTCGGCCTCCCCTGTAATGAAATGGAGGTCCTCGTCTTCTCGAGATACCTGTGGCCACACGTCAAAGCCCATACACGCTGGCCCGTCCAACTCCAATCTGAGTTCGCGGGGACCGGCATCACACAGCATGATCGCCCCATTCGAGTCTTGGTCTGCACGGATCCACCACCCATCACCGACAAGAGTGCAGGCCCATTTGTAGTGGCGCAGGCCCTCCACATACCACCGGATCGCCTCGTGTGACTCCATCTGCCGGCCAGTCCACAACGCACGCTCATCGTCAGGAACCTCCGGAAACCAGCGCAAGTCCGATACACGCAAGCTCTTCTGGTCCAATCTGTCGGCCACATAGTTCAAGAACGACGCCACACCATCCAAGTACTCCTCAAAGTTCGGATCATCCTCGATAGCGCCCTTATCCCAATCATGCTTCAGATAAAACTGAATCTCCGTACCAATAAGTTCACTACCCGTCACTTCCGCACCCGTTCCAGCGATACAGCCTTCCCTTTTTTAAAATTCACACTATACGTTTTCCATGCATCAGATCGTCCACCGATGCAGTCCCTCGAATAGCCCTTGACCATGACGGGTGTTACCGATCGAGATCGCGGTCGGCATCCTCTTCGGCTTCGGATGCTTAAATACAGCCTCCCCATGCGAGACAACTCCACGAACCTTTTTATAACCAAGTTCCCCCGCTTACGAACTCTGACTCACCAGCACGCTGGGCACAAACGCGATGGCTATACCAGAACCAAGACCCTCTGCTAAAAACCGTGGCTATGCCTTTTTGCCACGCCTACCCTCAACAGCACGATAGTTCGCGACTCCTTCACCAAGCGCGATCTCGCCAGCCAACGGCCTCTGGACAGCATCAGCACCCACCCGCACCGACGGCACCGGTGTCCCATCAAAATACGTCACCCGCCCCGGCGTCACCGCCCGCAAAGCCTTCGCCACCTCATCAAAGAACCGAGTCATCGACTCAAATTCCGGATCCCACACCGCCGACACCTGATCAGGCTGCACCGCGCCATCAGGCCGCCGAGACAACTTATGCCACGAAATGATCCCGCCGTCGGGCTGATTCAGGCCCCTCGGGCTTGTGCGCGTGGCGTATCCCGGGTCCACCTCCGGAGACCACAACACCAACATCGGCCCGGCGATCTGGGATGGCGAATCAACGATCGCCTCCGCAGGCAGCGGCAAAGAAATCAAGCGGTCATCAAGCAACTTCGTACCCGGCACACGCGAACGCACCTCCTCCCACGCCCGCTCCCGATCCACATCAGTAAGAAACAACCGCAAAATCCGAGACCGCGCACCCATCCCTCAAACCTCTCTTCCATCTATTTCCGCCCTCTAGGTGGCTTATTGATAGCAATTACCGTCGCATTGCCGCCGGGTCCCGGAAGATCATTGGCCGGTCGATGACCGGCTCCAACTCAGCGCTCCACAGCAAACACCCAGTCACACTCGGGCTACGCCGTCAGCCCTGCCCCCAGCCTCCTGGCAACTCGGCACCATGGCAGCCGCTTAAGAAAGCTTCCACCGCAGCCTTCATCTCAATAGCCGTGCCCACTACTCAGGAGCAACCTCCGAGAAAGACCCGAAATACTCACACCCCAGCTCCGCCGAGCGACGCGAAGTTGGACAGGCAGTTCCCCGACTAGACCGGCTACCACCCTCGTCGTCCACCTCAACCAGAACGTAGCCGCACCCTGGAATCTCTGCGACCGTCAGCGACCACCCCATCCGGGTCATGGCTCTCGCGACGAAGCCCTACGCAGACCAGTGACAGTACAGACCCTGGCAAGCCTCTCGCGCCTCGCGAGCCAGACCCGACAAGCGGTCTAGGAGGTCACGCCCCTCGGAGATCGCATCAGCTGGGACCATCGCTTCCTCGGCCCACTGCTCGAGAGCCGCTGCACGATCCTCGTCACTCAGCCGGACCAACGCATCAACCACACACGCCTTCACAGGAACGATCACGGCTTCCTCAAAACCGGCCACCGGCAGATCAAAAGGCTCACCCATCGCGCCGCCATCAGCCGCGTCATCAGACGCGTTCAGCAACGCCAAGACCTCTTCGCCAGCCACCACCCCGTGCTCGACGGCACCGGCCCACGAGCCAGACACCACCCCGGGCTCCAACACCTCAGCTGCGGCCGCATCATCCGCCGCCACGAAAAAAGTCAGATCCATACCCATCTTTCACCCGTCCCTTCGACCGCCTGCCAACCCCCGACCGGGGATTAGACAAGACCCCACATCCGACGCCAACGCTTAAGCCCCAAATCGAGCCACGTCGCCGCCGAGTCAAACAACTGCTGCTGTCCGACAAGGTTCTTGTCGATGATGTCAAGAATCATCATCGCATCGTCGTCTCGGTCAGCCCGCGCACGCTCCCGCGCTTGCTTGATCGCCTGCGCGCCGTTCTCGGCATAGAAGTACCCCGGGCCCTTGCGGGAGCTTCTGACGCGACAAATCGATCCCATATCGAAAGTCGCAGTCGATCATCTCTGCTTGCGAGAAATCATTGCCGAAAAATTGAAAACGCGCTGCTGAATCAAGTTCACGCGGGCAAGAAAAAGGCAGCGGTGCAAACGTCCAGTAAACGTACCAATCAATCAGTTCACCAGACATTAGCGACCAATCCTTCAAGCGGGCGCCCGTGAAATCGCATTTCTCAAAACGAGCCACACCTCCCGGCGAAAACGTCAACCAAGCGTCCCGAAAAGAGCAACGCCGGTAAATCGTTGGCTCTGAACCACTCCCTGCGCCGAAATTCTTGCAGCGGGCACCCTCAAAGGAGCAGTCCTCTACATCAGCCGCGAGCGCCTACCACGTTCGGTTCTTCAACTCGAAAACCTCACCACGAACCAACTCCCGGCTACCAGCCGACCCAACCAGCACCCGATCAATCATGGACTCATGCAACCCCCATACCGGTAATGACTTCTACTAACAAGACTCTATTCCCCCGAAGACCTGCACGTCGGTGGGATGCCAATGTGTCATCCATGCGAGAACACCGCGGTGATCAATCCCCTGCCGCCAGCGCATTCTTAGTACGTCCACTCACATACTCGACATAACCCGATGGCTTCTTCAACGAGACCTGTCGGAACATCCGCAATGGCCCCCGACCCTCATACGCCGTCTTACCCGCATACACCCAACCGTCCTGACCCAAAGTCACAGCATTACGCGAAACAGTCCCCTGCAGTAGCGGGGACCCCTGACTGGTGACCTCCACCACATCCTCATGTCTCGGCTCACCATCGACAATCCGATCAAAAAACCACCAACGCCACCAACAACTTGCTGTGCGCCACAATCTGAGCGATCATGTACCCGCCATTGGGAACATCACGCCAATACACATCCCCATCAATGTCATCGCCCTTGTCCTTTCGACCACGACCCATCGGAGACAGCTTCGACGACGAAGCCTTCGGCGACACAGCAGGGACAGTCTCAGCCTTCACCACCGCAGGCTTACCACCCTCCTCCAACAACTCCTCAACATCACCACGCACATCAGACTCAAAAACACCCACGCCAAAAGCACCCACAAGAACCCCTCCACCACAGTGAAGCCCCTAGCGTGTCCAGAGGCTTGATTCATGCTTTCAGTCGGTGGGCTGAAGGCGATGGTAGTGCAGCTGTTCGGCCTGCGTGAGGGGGAGGTCGTCCAGTCTCCAGGAATAGCAGCCGGTTACAGAAGTCGACCCAGCGGAGGGTCACGACCTCGACCTCGCAGACATCGCGCCAGAGCCTAGACGCACACCCAGCAATAAACTCGCTCATCCACGTCATGAGCGGCCCGAGCCAGCCCAGCAAGACCCTCAACAAGTCGTACCCGATCAGCAAGCTGCAGGCCCAGATCCTGCCGCGACACCTCAGCCCATGCCGTTGCCACCTCCCCAGCCTGCGCCAGGTCTAGTCCAGCCAACGCGGAGACCAAGCCCGGGTGAACCCCCAGGACCATGCGCTCGCCATCATCAACCATCGCCACCGGGGAACCAGCGGCAGGATCCACCAGGAGCGCCGACAACTCCTCACCCGTCAACGCCGATTGCAGACATGACGCCTCCACCGCTGGATCGACACCCTTGGTCTCCACCAGACCACGCAGTTGCCCGCTGTTCATGGAGATGGGCCCCCCAGGCTCGTCCAGCACCACAGCCGGGTCAACGCCTTCAGCTACCACGAAGTAATCACACAAGACACCCATCAGTGTTCTCCGCCCATCTCGGCCTCGACCGTTCGTACTAATCCCAACACTTCAGCCCAGACCTCCGGTGATGTCGAACGCAATGGCCACCCGAACCAGTCCTTCTGCCCTGAGCCAAGATGCATAGCCCACAACGACACCGACAGGTACTGTTCCGCTGCTGCGCGCAACTCCTCGGGGACCTCACCCAACCTGTCCAATGCAGCCTGAGCAACCTGAGGACCACACCCCAAGACCAACAGTGGCGCACAGCCACCGGACCCCGGAAGGACGTTGGTGGCAAGGTCCACACCCGAACGAAAGTCGACCGAACAAGGATCGACGCCCGATAGGTCGTTCCGCTCGAAACGGTTGCGGCGGTACTCAATCCCGGGTTTCGCTGCCGTGTCTCCCCAGATCACGGCGTCAGCGATAGCCCCCTCGAACCGACAATCCACTACGTCACCCTCGTCCAGCCGCCACTTCTTAATCTTGACGCTCTCAAACTCGCAGTCGACGAAGTCCATGAATGTGTGGTGCCACTCATCAATCCGGCAGTTCACAAAGCGACACCCGGAAAACACTGAACGTTCGCACCCCTGAAAGATAAATTCTTTCAGATGGAGACCAGAAAAAATACAACCATCCAGCCTGGCTCCGCGCACCGCCAATCGCCCATGAGGTGCTACATCGAAGGTCTCGTCGTTCACCGTCTGGCTCCAGACTCGGATACCAGAGTCCGTCAAAAACCCAGTAGTCATATCACCCTCCTAAAACGGATCGTAGCCGGCGAACGCACACGTCAAATAATCTCCACCCTTGTCAGTGTGCGCCTTAATGGTGTGCGGATTTGTAGTAGTTAACTCCACTAATGCGTCATTCATTTGTTTGTCTTTGTAATCGGGCCCCACACTTCGATATTCGAATCGTCCTGGATATAACAGATTCAGCTCACCGCGGATTTCATAGTGAACTTGACTACCGAGGAAAGCCTTCCTTAGCCATGGCTTTCTCTTAGCCGCGCGCGCCATCTCCTTGGAGAATTTCTTTTCTAAATCGTCGGCACCCTGCGATCGAATGCCCCGCGCTACCGCCCCAACAATTGTTTGCGAATCGGCATCATCAGGTATATCCACCTCAACACCGTATTGGAGCCTACGAGTCGCATTGTGTGCTAGTATCCAGCTGCTGTCGTCGGCCACGAAGTAGTTGTACAGGCCCTCCACTGTGAAGTTGTAGACCGTGGCGATCTCGCCGGTGGCCTGGATCGACACGACGGCCACGAGACTACCCGACTCGTCGTAAAGCTGGTCGCCAGCAACCCCTGACCCCAGACGCAACACACAACAGCAGCGCTGCCCCGCCCTATGAGCATTGGCCCGCCAGCCCGCCCGGTACCAGCCCGATCAGCTTCAAAACGAAGAAGTCCCCCAATCGGTATCCGGGCTACTTCTTGGTACGGCCCTTCTCCTCGGCAACGCGATAGCGCGCAATGGCCTCACCAAGCGCAATCTCGCCAGCCAACGACCTCTGGGCAGCATCAGCACCCACCCGCACCGACGGCACCGTCGTCCCATCAAAATATGTCACCCTGAACGGCGTCACCGCCCGCAAAGCCTTCGCCACCTCATTAAAAAACCGAGTCATCGACTCAAGTTCCGGATCCCACACCGCCGATACCTGATCAGGCTGCACCGCGCCATCAGGCCATCGAGCCAACTTGACCCATGCAATGGTCCCACCTTCTGGCTCATCCGGGTCCTTCGGGCTTGTCCGCGTAGCCAACCCCGGATCCACCTCCGGAGACCACAACGACAGCAATGGCCCCGAGACCTGTGATGGCGAATCAACGATCGCATCCGCAGACAGCGGCAAAAAATCAAATCATCATCCAGCAACTTCGTTCCCGGCACACGCGAACGCACCTCATCCCACGCCCGCTCCCGATCCACATCAGTAAGAAACAACCGCAACCGCCGCGTCCGCGTACCCATCCCTGGAACCTTTCCGCTCTCAGCCACGCCTTCTTAGCGCCAACCCGCTCGAAAGATTACGCGGATCGGCCATAGCAGCCGCAGCCTACTGAAGAGACGGGGAATCAGTGGCGGGATCTGTCACATCGATCCCGGCTTCCAGCGCCGCACGGAGCGCCTCCCGAGCTGATACGGGATGCGCAACTAGCTCCACCATCCCCTCAGCCACAGCGCACAAGTCAGGTCCAGGCCCAGTCGCCACGAGGTGAGTAGCATCGACATGGAATTCCAGATGCCCCCTACGGGTCGGCTCAAGCCATGAGACCATCGAGGCCCACCACGCCGCATCTGGCACGATCCCCATACCTTCGAGGGCGGGACCCAGCACAGCCGCCGCTCGGGCCAGGTCCAGCTTCAACTCACCACGATGAATGGTCACGATGCGAGAAGCCCCCGCAGCGCCCCCACTGCCAGGATCGACGAGCAGCCAACCCTGGGCATCGGCAACCTGCAAAGCCAGACCCCACGAACTCAGCATCTCGTAACGCGGAAGCGGCTCCACTGGCGAGTCAAGGAGATGACCATGCTCATCCACAACCCGATTCTCCATGCGGAAGTGATGGACCGCTAGACGTTCACCGGGCTCAAAATCCAAACTCGCCACCCTGCGGAAGCACTTCCGGCGAAACTCCTTCTTGTTCACCAAGACATAGGAGCCAAGCCTCCTTGACGCCTGCAAGCACGACCGATCATCCCCAAGATCCACCTGGCTGGCATCAGCATCGAACTGATACATCAGAACCACCGGGGCCTTCACCATCTCCAGATCAGGATCAATGACTCGACCCAAGAACTCCTGCTCCCCGACACAGATCGCGGTCACATCCCCAGCATGGGGAACAAAGCCCTTTTCATAATTCATCTGCTCAACCAAGAAAATTCTCCAAACCGTTCTTCTCGAGAATATCTATACCATGCGCAACAGCCTCAGCATGAATTAGACTCATACTCTATATATAGAGTGAATTGTATTTAGCCAGCCGCCATCTTTCTCAAGTCTCCGCGCAAAAATGATCTTCTCCGCGGCAGACCATCCGTCCGCATTCCCCACGCCCCTCCATAAGTCGCCCAGCCCGGCTAGGCCAAAAGGCCAATCTGGTCCACCCGAGCACCCGCATCCCGGAACCAGGGTCGAAGAACACCATATGATAGCGCTCTGCCATCTCCTGCAACACGGGTACCGACTCCTGCATGAGGCTGTTCCCCAAAGCCACATGCAGCAACTCTCCCGAAGCCTCCGCCAGCAACGGCATCGCCGCCCACACACAACTCTCGTCATCGCGCTCCGGCAACTCCGCCGTCACCTCTGCCGGGAACGCACCAACCACAGGCCCAGCAGGACCACGCTGAGTGCCCTTCAACCGTTCGTAGCAAGCCGCCCAATCGGCGTCCGGCCCGTTGTCGCACAGACCCTCTGGCCAAAAGGCCACTACATAACTCACCGAGCCCCCATCCAGAAATCTCGCAACTGCGGGGGGATCACGCTGTCCTGCGGCACAGCAGCGACCATCTTGCCACCGCACATACGATCAGCTAATTCGAACTCACTGCGCTCGATCTTCTTCCTACGCTTCCGCGCCAGCGTGCGCGGCACACCTTCCATGACAAAGACTGGCGCAAAACCCTCAGCCAGCCAGTGAGGCACCTGTACCCCCACTGCCAACACATCCAACTGCAACCATGACGACACAACACACATCGCAGCCTGTTCCCCAAGTGAACACGTCTGCACCCATTCCGCTGCCTGGTCCTCACCCAGCGCACGCGCAGCATCAACAAAGACCCGCAACTCGGTATCTGAGCCAAACGTCGGAATCGCCTTTCTTTGATTTTTCGTGAATGGTGCCTTGAGGCCATTCTTCACCTCTACGAAAATGAAGTTGCCCTCAGCATCCCTTAGCAGTAAGTCCGGGCGGATCCAACCCGTCAAGGACGCATTATGCGCCAGCACCCATCCGCCGTCGCCGGCAACGTAGTAGTCGTGCAGGACCTCGACTGCGATGTTGTAGACCGTGGCGACCTCACCAGTGGCTTGGACCGGCAGACCAGCACCAGGGCATCCGCTCAAGAAAGCCTCGACCGCAGTTTTCATCTCAATAGCCGTGTCCACACTGCTCAGGAGTGACCTCCGAGAACGAGCCGAAACACGTCATCTGGGTGGCGTGACCCAGGACAGGCTGTGACCCGAACCGTGTCTGGTAACGCCTCAACCGGTGCCCACGACTCCACATGCCGCGATAACGACTCCTCACTGTCAAACTATGAGGAACTTCTCGCAGCCGAGCAGCGAGCAGGGACGGTCACCGCACCGAAACGTTGCCTCTCGCAATGGCCTCTGTGGGCTCAAGACAGGTCGAGGCCCTCGACCCGCGGGCACCTGTTAGTCATTGTCGGGACGAGCGAAGAAAATCCCCTCCGCTGTGGTACGTATGACCCGCGCTGCCCGCACAAAATCCGGATACGAATCATATGCGTCCCGCGGCGCATAGTTCACCGCCGATAAAATAGAACCGTCTAGAAGCCTCGGCCCCAAGTCCGCCCTCCCGCAGTTGACATACTCAGGCGAAAAAATGCGACAGGCCATCTCCGCCATCATCATGGCCACATCCTCATCGTCCTCGTCCACGACGCCCGGTAAGCTTCCCATTGCCACAAGGCGAAACAGGTCCTCCCGCTCCGCATAAGTATCCAAGTCGAGGTGAACGTTGAGATCACCCCGCGGGGCCCAGATAGAGGCGAAGCCTCCTTCGGCCACGAGACGTCGGACCAACTCTTGCTCAATAGCCACCGGTGTGGCCAACACTGCCCGCTCCGAGTCTGCAGTGAATCGCCATTCGCTCAACTCAGGATAAAAACCACCCACCTGGCTACACCAGGCAACCACACGTGCAGCGATCTCCTCCATTCTCGGAGAAGATAGCTGCCACGCACACCTCAATGACCACATCACACATCATCTCCTGCTCACACAAACGAAACTACCGAATACAAGGCACATGACTGATCTTAATCTCCTCAGGACCCAGCCGACGCACCTCTGAAACAGCCCTGTCTTCGGTAAATATCCACCCGGGATAACGACTTCTCACGGTCGAATCATGAGGAACTTCTCGCAGCCGAGCAGCGAGCAGGGACGGTCACCGCGCCGAAACGATGATTGTCGCAATGGCCTCTGTGGGCTCAAGACAGGTCGAGGCCCTCGCTCCGCGAGTACTTGTTAGTCATTGTCGGGACGAGCGAAGAACACTCCCTCCGCTGTGGTACGGATGACCCGCGCCGCCCGCACAAAATCCGGATACGAATCATATCTGCCGCGCCGCGCATAGTTCACCGCTGACACAAGAGCACGGCCGTCAAGCATCAACTCCAATTCCTCTTTCCCGCAGTTGACATACTCAGGCGAAAAAATACGACAGGCCATCTCCGCCATCGCCATGGCCACATCCTCATCATCCTCATCCACGTTCGCCGGTGATCTCCTCCCCCCAGCCGCGAAGCGAAACAAATTCTTCCGCTTGTCATAATCACTCGCGCTGACGTCCACGCGAAGAGGACCCTGCGGGGCCCAGATAGAGGCCAAGCCCCCGTCGGCCACGAGATTTCGGACCAACTCGTGCTCGGTCACCACTGGGGTGGCCAACGCCGCCCGTTTCGAGTCTGCGGTAAATCGCCATTCACTCAACTCAGGATAAAGACCACCCACCTGGCTACACCACTCAACCACACGCGCAGCAACATCCTCCATCTCCCACGAAGACGGCCGCCAACCACACCTCAATGACCACATCACACATCATCTCCTGCTCACAACAACGAAACTACCGAAGAAAAGGCACATGACTGATCTTAATCTCCTCAGGAATGAACTTACTCGCCACCCTAGCAGCCCCTTCTTCAGCAAATATCCAATGAATGGGCGTTGACCCCGCCGCCTCTAGCTGGCGGTCAGCAGCATCCCTGAGCGGGCCACGAGCCGTACTCCACTTCGCGGTTAGTAATTTCTCATATCCGAGCCCCTTGGCATCAAGGAGTTCTCCATTCTGGTAACCGTCAAACTCGACACCATTGACATAGTAGCCTTCAGGCCGACCCGTGATCTGCAACTCATAGGCTCGAGCATTCGCACTGCCGTGATTCTTCGATGGCCCCCACTCCCCAGGCCCACCGAGACCACAACCGGTAGCGGTTCCGTTGTGTGCTAGGACCCAGCTGCTGTCGTCGGCTACGTAGTAGTTGTGCAGGTCTTTGACTGTGACGTTGTAGACCGTGGCGATCTGGCCGGTGGCCTGGATCGACACGACGGTGACGAGACTACCAGTCTCGTCGTAGAGCTGGTCGCCGGCTCGTAGATCCTGGGCCTCGACCCAGCCCTTACCATCGACGTAGAACGGGTGCACGGCGGTGGTGGTCACCGTGCCCGACTCAGTCGTCACCTGCCAGGTCGCGACCTGGTCATGAATGTAGGTGTCAGTGACCTCACCGGGCTCGGTGTGGCCCGTTTCCGGGTTGTACGCGGCGACCATGTCACCGGCAACAACATCTTCGATGTTCTTCGAGGTGCCATCAGCCATCAACACCTGGGTACCGGCCACGAAACAGCCGTGCCGGGACACATCGGTCACCGTGGACAGGGCACCCGCGCCACCACCCACCAGGCCCCCACCAGCAGCACCGACCGCCACAGCCTTCAAACCGCCACGCAGGGTATGGGGGCCAGGGCCGGCCCAGTAGGCCCCAGCCTGGCCGATACCACCGTCGATAGCACCTTCCGTCAGACCAGAAACCACGTTCTTACCCAGACACGTCGCCGCCTTACCGGCGGCCCACTTGCCAGCTGCAGCCCCCAACCCGCCACCGACCAGGCCGGCAGCACCCGAGACCGCAACCTCGCCCCACGTGACAGACCCCGTGGTAGCTTTCTGCGCGATCGTGTCGATACCAGCACCCAGCAAGACACCGCCCAGCGGCCCGCCCACACCCGTGGCCATGAGCACACCACCGGCAGCAACCATCGCGCCACCAGCAACGTATTCCCAGTTGTTCTTCAACCAGCCACCAGCAGCATCCGCAGCCTTGGCCAACGGAGACCGGGCCGCATCGCGATAACCCTTAAGATCTTCATCAGTGAGCGGGCGAAGCCCTAACGGGTCAGAAAAATTAACCGGATCATTACCGGCAAACGCATACGGATTACCCGACCAGCCAGCACCAGCCACACCCGGCAACGGATCAGTCGACAAAAACCCACGCGTGGCCGGATCATAGACACGCGCCTGCATCCACTCCATGCCCTGGACCAGCAACGACCCCTGAGCAGACACCCCCACGTTCGTCGCGACCGCCCACGGATCCATCGGGTTGCCGCCGTGGTCACGCGCCGACCACTGCGGCGGAAGCCACGAGGCGTCAGGGCCATCGACCATGCCAGTGATACCAGCCTCGGTAACCACCGAGCGCGCCCCGTACTGGACCAGCGTCGGCATGAACGACGACGAGTCCCACCACACGCTGTCCTGATCGACGCGAGCAAGCTCACCCAGCGCGTCGACCCACAGCCGCTGTGTCTGCGCGGCGACCTTGTCGCCGTCATGGTTGATCTGCGTGATCGAATCCAAGAAACCACGCGGATCCCACGTGAAACGACGCTCACCTGCCGGCCCCTGCTCACGCACACGACGACCGGCATCATCATAAGCGTAGGTGGTCGTGCCGTCAGGATTGGTCACCGACACCAACTGCGATGCGGCATCATAGGTGAACCGCGACACCGTCCCAGCCGCATCCTCGATCACCATCCGGCCGTTAGCGTCATACTCCCACGTGGTGACCAAGCCCTCGCTGGTCTGGGCCCGAACCAGCTGACCGGTCTGGTCGTAGGAGTAGAAAGTCGTGATGCCGTCAGTCTTGTCTGCCACGACCCGACCGTTCTCGTCGCGGGTGATCACCGACTCGCTGATGAAGCCGTTGCGCTCGACCCGCTGGCGCACCACGGCACCGTCGGCGTACTCCCATGAGGCATACAGCCCATCAGCGAAGACGCTGACGATGCGTCCCAGCGAATCACGGTCGATGACCACCCGACCCAGACCCTCCTGGATGAAGGCGCTGACCCGATTATTCGCATCATACTCGTACGACGTGGACTGCCCATTCGGGCGGATCATGCAGGTACGACGACTATTCTGGTCATACTCCCAGCGCACCCCCTGGTCGCCGCGACCACGCCACAGCAGGTTACCGCGGACATCGAAGCGCAACTCGTGGCGGGCATCACCCTCCACGATCGTCGTCGTACGACCGACGAAATCACGGGTGGTGGCAGCCAGCAGCGTGTCATTGACCCACTCCTCGACCCGGCGACCAGCCGAATCGTAGACCCACGACATCGACGCCCCCGCACCATCAACACGCCGAGTGACGCGGCCAGCCGCATCGTAGGAGTACCGCGTGACCCGCCCCAGCGGATCGGTGCTGGTCAGCAGACGACCCATCGGATCGTAGGTGTGCCGGGTCACCCCGCCCATCGGATCGGTGACCTCGCCGATGCGGCCCAGCTCATCGTAGGCGAAGTGGGTCACACCACCGGCGGCGTTAACAACCTCACTCATCTGGCCCGCCGCGTCGTAGCGGAAGCGACGCGTGCCGTACCAGGAATCCTGCGACCACACGACCCGGCCCAGCTTGTCGTACTTCAACCGCGTCAAGCCGCGCCCTGGCTCCCGACGCGCCACCGCACGACCACACTCGTCGAAGGTTGTCGTGACGCGCTCACCAGTCGGCCAGACCTCACCCTCGATACGACCATCGGCGTCGTAGATCATCTCGTAGCGGTCACCGCCAGTCGAGATCGTCGCAGCCCAGCGACCACACTCGTCGTACTCGTAACGGAAAGTCTGGCCCATCGGCTGGGTGACGGCTACAGGACGACCGGCAAGGTCACGCTCAATCGAGGTGACACCGCCCGCCTCGTCAATGATCTCGACAGGTAGACCCGCCAGGTCGTAGCGGGTCTTAGTGGACGTGGAATCGGCGTTGATATGGCAGACCATGCGCCCGAGACGATCATAGACCGCCTCTTCGCGCTTGCCGTCATCAAGGTAGGCGGTCGGCAGGGCCATCTGGTTAGTTTCATAGCGCCGCACACCGCCAGTGGCATCGGTGGTGGCCTTCAACGTGCCCTCAGCGTCGTAGGAGAACTGCCACACCCCACCAGAAGCATCCTTCATGGACTGCATCCGCGACATCGCGTCGTAGGAGAACTGCCAGGCCGAACCATCCGGCAACTCGACCCTGGTCAAGTTACCCAGATCGTCAACCCGACGCTCCACTCGCCGTCCCAGCTCGTCGATCGTGGCCGACTCCTCGCCAGCCTCGTCACGCTCAACCTCCACACGCCCACCCAGCGGATCGACCGTCGCCAACAGCCGGCCACCAGCGGAATATTCGAAACGCCACACCGCGCCGTCGGGGTCGATGCGCTCGACGCACATGCCGCGCTCGTCGTAGCGGTAACGGGTGGTATGCCCCAGCGGCGTGATCGCCGCCACGACCCGGCCCTGTTCGTCGCGCTCCAACCGTGCGGTGTGACCCGCAGCATTCGTAGTAGAGACCAGGTCACCGTGGGCGTCGTAGCCCATCGTCAAGGTCACACCGGTGGGATCAACAACCTTGGTCAGCAGCGAACCGTCCCATTCCAGCACCGTGACCCCGCCGACCGGGTCAACGATACGCGCCGGGTTCCGGTTATCGCCCTGATAGACCATCTCGGTCACCGAAACCTGATCGTCGTTGATGACGCGGACCTCGATGAGGCGGTCCTGCTCGTCAAAGTCCTGTTCGATGCGGGCACCCGACACGGTCTGCTCAGCGATGACATGTCCCCGAGTGTCAAAACTACGCACCACGGTACGACCCTCACGGTCAGTGACCATGACCTGATTACCAAAGCGATCCCACGACGCCGACTGGCGGTGATCCTCAGCGTCAACGACGCCGACCAGGCGACCCTTACCATCGTGGACATAGGTGTTAGCGCGCGCACCGTCCTCGTCACAGACCACAGTCACCCGGCCCCCCAAATAGGAGTAGCGCGAGAGGCGACCATGTGGGGAACGCTGAGTGACAACACGGCCCTGCCCGTCATAGGTGTTGTCCACCTCGACCACACCATCAGCATCAACGACACGGCACATCAAGCCTTGTTCGTTCCACTCGTACCGATGCGTAGCGGTATCACCAGTGGACTCAACCAGCCGTTCCTGCTCATCGTAGACATAGCCGACCCGGCGACCATCACTGGCCAATGCCTCGACAACGCGGCGAC
>OJZM01000023.1_pt1 | contig 135618 bp, 121 predicted proteins | sample 1611181 | NCBI WGS metagenome assembly OJZM01 (sample SAMN04436715, study PRJEB24849) | human gut metagenome | biome: human gut; feature: NICU; material: stool | host: Homo sapiens | place: USA: Saint Louis, MO | collected 2010-09-09 | reverse complement strand
CAACTTTATTCCTGACAACAAACCACTCAGCTCACCGGTGGCGTGTGAGAACTCGTGCTGCTTTTCAACAATACACTCACCTAACGTTTTCATAACTCGTTCCCTGCATTTTTATGTTGAGTAAAACGAACGCAACAATCTTAACAAAGAATCAAAAAAGTGCGCACTGGTGAATCGCGCCAGCAAAATACAGATTCGCCTGAAATGCATTTCGCCAGGGCCCGGGATATGGGTAAAATGTGCCCCGGATAAGAGAAGGAAATGACGAATGCGCATTCATATTTTAGGTATCTGTGGCACGTTTATGGGGGGCCTGGCCATGCTGGCGCGCTCCCTCGGTCATGAGGTAACAGGGTCGGATGCTAACGTCTATCCGCCGATGAGCACCCTGCTGGAAAACCAGGGGATTGATTTAATTCAGGGTTATGACCCCAGCCAGCTGGATCCCCGGCCGGATCTGGTGATCATCGGTAATGCCATGACTCGCGGCAACCCGTGCGTTGAAGCGGTGCTGGAAAACAATATTCCGTATATGTCCGGCCCGCAGTGGCTGCACGACTTCGTGCTGCGCGATCGCTGGGTGCTGGCCGTCGCCGGGACCCACGGCAAAACCACCACCGCTGGGATGGCGACCTGGATCCTCGAAGCCTGCGGCTATAAACCGGGCTTCGTGATCGGTGGCGTACCGGGGAACTTTGATGTTTCCGCACGCCTGGGCGACAGCCCGTTCTTTGTGATTGAAGCCGACGAATATGACTGCGCCTTCTTCGACAAGCGCTCCAAGTTTGTTCACTACTGCCCGCGGACGCTGATCCTCAACAACCTTGAGTTCGACCACGCGGACATCTTTGACGACCTGAAGGCGATTCAGAAACAGTTCCACCATCTGGTGCGTATCGTGCCGGGCAAAGGCAAAATTATCCTGCCGGAGAACGACATCAACCTGAAGCAGGTGATGGCGATGGGCTGCTGGAGCGAGCAGGAGCTGGTGGGCGAGCAGGGCCACTGGCAGGCGAAGAAGCTGAACGCCGACGCCTCGCAGTGGGAAGTGCTGCTCGACGGCGAAAAGGTTGGTGAAGTGAAGTGGGCGCTGGTCGGCGAGCATAATATGCATAACGGCCTGATGGCGATTGCCGCGACGCGTCACGTCGGCGTGCTGCCGGCGGATGCCGCGAACGCGCTGGGCAGCTTTATCAACGCCCGCCGTCGCCTGGAGCTGCGCGGCGAAGCCAACGGCGTCACCGTGTATGACGATTTCGCCCATCATCCGACGGCAATCCTCGCCACGCTGCAGGCGCTGCGCGGCAAAGTGGGCGGCACCGCGCGTATTCTCGCCGTGCTGGAGCCGCGCTCTAACACCATGAAAATGGGCGTCTGCAAAGACGATCTGGCGCCGTCTCTCGGTCGCGCTGATGAAGTGTTCCTCCTGCAGCCGCAGCATATTCCTTGGCAGGTGGCGGAAGTGGCGGAAGCCTGCGTCCAGCCGGCCCACTGGAGCGCCGACGTCGATACCCTGGCGGAGATGGTGGTCAAAACCGCCCACCCGGGCGACCATATCCTGGTGATGAGCAACGGCGGCTTCGGCGGCATTCATCAGAAGCTGCTGGATAAGCTGGCGCAAAAAGCGGCCGCGGCAGAATAAGCGCGAACGCCTCCGATCACTGCCCTCCGTGTGAGGGCAGTTTTGTTTTCGCCACCAGGGATTGTGCCATGCTGACCTGCGAAAGATTACGTTCTACCGACTCGCCCCATTTCGCCACGCTGGACGCGCTCTACGCGCGCGCCTTTCCGTGGCACGAGCAGCGCGAAAGCGACGCCAAACTTCAGGCGCTGAGCCACCCGCGCTACGCGCTGGAAGCGTGGTTCGATGAGGGCGTATTTATCGGCCTCAGCGGCTGCTGGCAGTTTGCCGGCTACGGTTATATCGAACATCTGGCGATCGACGATACGCTGCGCTCCCGCGGCTATGGTAAACAGCTACTGGCGCAGATCCTGACGCGCGCGCCGCTGACCATTCTGGAAATCGATCCGCTAACCACGGCAATCGCTCATAAACGGCTGCGCTTTTATCAGTCGATGGGATTTCATGCCAATGCGTGGGCGCATCATCACCCGAGCTATCATCAGGGCATCGCGGATCATGAGTTGCTGGTGCTGAGCTACCCGCAGCCGATCGATGAGCGACAGTACCAGCAGTTTGCCCGGGATCTCGGGCGCGAGGTGATGGGGCGGGAGTAGCCCGGAACGGTGCGTCGCCCCGCTCCGGGAATTCACTGGTTCCAACCTTACTCTTTGGCGATTGGCGTCTCGTTCTCCGCGACTTTATTGTCGCCCTGAATCTGCGCGATTTTCTGCTCAACGGCGGCCACCTGGGCGCTGTCGTGCAGCAGGGTGTAGGTCAGATCAAACTGCGCGCTGGCGCCCGGCTGCAGCTGCTTCACGCGTTTTTGTTCGCGTTCAATGGTGACCGGATAGGCGTAGCTGGTGCCCGGTTCGATACCGGTGACGTAGCCCTGTTTGATGGTGTCGGTATTTTTCCATAGCGTCAGGACCGGCAGCTGACGGGTATCAAACTGAATGGAGGCCCCTTTATCGCCCGCTTTGTTGACCACCGCGGCCAGGGTCTGGTGATTTTCATCGGCCAGCGGCTGAATATTAAATACCATCTCGTCAAAATCTTTGGTCGGTCCCTGATAGGTCTGCCAGGTTTTTAACCCGCTCTTCGCGTAATCATTGAACGGGCTGATGCTGGACATCGGGGCGAGGAAGCGCGCGCCTTCTTCCAGAATCGGGGTGCCGAAGTTGCTGTGGTAGATAATCTGATAATCATGCGGATAGTCAGCATGGTTGGTTAAGACATCATGCAGGCTGAAGCTGTTGCTGCCCGGCACGTAGCGCAGTTCGGTCAGGGTCTGCAGATCGGCTTTTTTGAAGGTGCTCTCTTTCACCAGGCCGCGGATGCGGATTTCATACGGCGCGCTGTCAGCCACCTCGACTTCTACCCGTGAGGCCGGAGTGTTGCCCGCCTTGCCGTGCAGGGTATAAATCTGCCCGTCCGCGGTCACCGGATGGCCGGTCCATTCATAGCCGCAGCGGACCATCATCTCGTTGAATCCTTCCAGCCAGCCGAGTCCATTGCGGCTTTCCAGGTTGATAAACGCCGGGTTGACGACCTCTTTAACCGGCGAATCCCAGCCCATCCGGCTGCCGAAACCCTCAATACGCAGTAAGTTCATGCCACGGGTTGGGCTGAGAGTGATGGTCAGGCCGTCTTTACTGTGAATGGTGAGGATTTTGCTGCCTTCCTGCTTACCGCCGTGCAGGACTTTTTGCTCAATGCTGAACGCATGGTCTTTTACCTTCAGCTGATCGCTGCTGATCTGCCAGTTTCCTTTATCCATGCCCTCTTCAGCGTTCGTCAGCACCCATGTTTTTGCCGCGGCTGAGCCAGAAACCAGCAGGGCGATCGTCGTCAGAACCAATGTCTTTTTCATTTTTATTCCCTTTTTGCTGAATCGATTGTGTCATTGACGTGTGAAATCTACCGGCATGGGGGTGATTAAAATGTGAAGCGCCTCACCTGGTGAGAAAGTGGCCGTTTTTATGATGTTAAATGCGATGAAAGTCGTATTATTTTGCTAAGTAATGCGTATTTATCACCAGGATATGTGATCTACATTGTTTTTAGCTTTAACGATTCAGCTTGGCAACAAGGCAAAAAACAAACGTATCGTCGTGCGGATGAGGGGCCCCAGGCGATACGGAGGGTACATCCCTGCTGGCGCAAACCTTAGAACTGGGGTGAAGGTAGGCCGGATAAGGCGTTAGCCGCCATCCGGCACAATGACGGGAACGGAGCATGGTACAGCTTGCCCGGCGGCGCTGCGCTTGCGCGGACGTACGAAACAGATTAACCGGTTGATATACAGGGCTCCGTAGGCCGGATAAGGCGTTAGCCGCCATCCGGCACAACGACGGGAACGGAGTCTGGTACAGATTGCCCGGCGGCGCTGCGCTTGCGCGGGCCTACGAAACAGATTAACCGGTTGATATACAGGGATCTGTAGCCCGGATAAGGCGCAGCGCGCCGCCATCCGGGAGACGATTGCGGGCAAAAACAGCGGGACTTAGCCTTCGTTTTCCGCCAGTTCACGCAGATACTGGAAGATCAGGCGCGCCGATTTCGGCGGCTTGTTGCCTTCTTTCTCTTTCTTCGCATTGCGGATCAGCGAACGCAGCTGCTGACGGTCAGCATCTGGCCACAGGTTCAGCACTTCAGCGACAGCGTCATCCCCATCGTCAATCAGTCGATCGCGGATCTGCTCCAGCTTGTGGAACAGCGCAACCTGCTGGTTGTGACGGTTTTTCAGCTTGTCCAGCGCCTGACGAATCGGATCGACATCGCGGTTGCGCAGCATCTTACCGATAAGCTGCAGCTGGCGGCGGCGACCCTCTTTTTTGATTCGCTGGGCGAGTTCGATGGCGTCGCGCAGGTCAGTATCCAGCGGAATTTTATCCAGCGCGTTTTTCCCCAGGTCAACGAGTTCCGCGCCAAGACGCTTCAGTTCTTCCGCGTCGCGCTTAATTTCACTCTTACTGACCCAGATGATTTCATCATCTTCATCTTCAACGTCATCACCGGGCACGTCGTCGAGCCAGTCTTCGGGCTGCTTTGTCATCTCAGGCTCCTTAAAAAAAGAGGCTAATGTTACCAGTTAAGGCGCGCACTGAAAAACGGTTCTCTGTTAGACTTCAGTTAACTCCTTCTTACATTATGGCATTAGCAATGAAAGTCATCTCTCAAGTTGCACAGCAGCGTAAGACGCTGGAAGAAGCCGTTACCACGGCACTGGAACTGGCGGCAGGTAAATCTGACGGTGCGGAAGTCTCCGTCAGCAAAACGACGGGCATCGGCGTCAGCACCCGCTATGGCGAAGTGGAGAATGTAGAATTCAATAGCGATGGGGCGTTAGGCATTACGGTTTACCATCAGAACCGCAAGGGCAGCGCCTCTTCCACCGATCTTAGCCCGGACGCCATCGCCCGCACCGTACAGGCGGCGCTGGATATTGCGCGCTACACCTCCCCGGATCCGTTTGCCGGTGTGGCCGATAAAGAGCTGCTGGCCTTTGACGCCCCGGATCTGGACCTGTTCCACCCGGCGGAGGTCTCCCCGGACGAAGCCATCGAACTGGCCGCCCGCGCGGAGCAAGCGGCGCTGAAGGCCGATAAACGCATCACCAACACCGAAGGCGGCAGCTTTAACAGTCACTACGGCATCAAAGTGTTCGGTAACAGTCACGGCATGCTGCAAAGTTACTGCTCGACTCGCCATTCGCTCTCCAGCTGCGTCATCGCGGAAGATGATGGCGATATGGAGCGCGACTACGCCTACACCATTGGCCGGGCGATCGAGGATCTGCAGTCCCCGGAATGGGTCGGGGAAGAGTGCGCTCGCCGCACCCTGTCGCGTCTGGCGCCGCGTAAGCTATCGACCATGAAGGCGCCGGTCATTTTCGCCAACGAAGTGGCGACCGGGCTGTTTGGCCACCTGGTCGGAGCGATTGCCGGTGGTTCGGTATACCGCAAATCCACCTTCCTGCTCGATTCGCTGGGCAAACAAATTTTGCCAGAGTGGCTGACCATCGAAGAGCATCCTCACCTGCTGAAAGGGCTGGCCTCCACGCCGTTCGACAGCGAAGGTGTGCGCACCGAGCGTCGTGACATCATCAAAGACGGCGTGCTGACCCAGTGGCTGCTGACCAACTACTCGGCGCGTAAGCTGGGGATGAAAAGCACCGGCCACGCCGGGGGCATCCACAACTGGCGCATTAACGGCCGCGGCCTGAGTTTTGCAAAGATGCTTAAAGAGATGGGCACCGGTCTTGTGGTTACCGAACTGATGGGGCAGGGTGTCAGTGGCGTCACCGGCGACTACTCACGCGGCGCATCCGGCTTCTGGGTAGAAAACGGCGAAATTCAATATCCTGTCAGTGAGATCACCATTGCAGGAAATCTGAAAGAAATGTGGCGTAATATCGTGACCATTGGCGATGATATTGAAACGCGCAGCAACATTCAGTGCGGTTCTGTGCTGCTGCCGGAGATGAAAATCGCCGGGCAATAACACCTGTTTGCTTAAATAATAAAAAGGAAGTGAGCAATGCGTAAAAAACTGTTAGCGATGCTGGCTGTCTCTGCTTTTGCGCTCGGTTCAGCGTCGGCCTTCGCCGACCTGGGCGAAGACATGGACACTCTGGCAGAAAACCTGCAAGTGGTACAGAAGACCTCCGACGCCGGCGAGCTGAAAGCGGCGCTGAATAAGATGCGTACCGCCGCGGTCGATGCCCAGAAAGAGACCCCGCCGAAGCTGGAAGGCAAAGCGGCCGACAGCGCTGAGATGAAAGATTACCGTCATGGTCTGGATATTCTGATCGGCCAGATCGACGGTGCGCTGAAGCTGGCGAACGAAGGCAAGGTGAAAGAGGCGCAGGCCGCCGCGGAGGAGTTTAAAACCACCCGCAACACCTACCATAAGAAGTACCGCTAACCGTTCTTTTCGGGAGGCATCAGCCGATGCCTCCCGCCTGAAAGCCTACCGATATCACATTTTTCCACTCTCTTTTTCCGGCCTTTCCGCTGCCGCGGGCGCCTTGTCCACGCTCATTGTTGTGATACATCTCACGTCATAGCCGTCGTTTTTGCCTTTTCCCTGTGAATATGTGGGGTCGATCACGCCTGCCGTCTCCCTTTCCACTTCGAAGTGGAAAACAACTCGCTACAAACTCCCATCCCCCGGCGCTACCTTGATTTCCAGAGACATCAGCGGGGTATCAGAAGTGAATAACGGAGCGGTAATACACGACGAAGGGGAGCAGGCAGCGCAGACCGAACGGCTGGCTGACAAGATGCTGCAGCAGGTTTACGCCTTGTTAAACCGTCACGGCATCGTCCCTAACGACGTTCAGGAGCAAATGCTGACTTCCCACGTGCGGGCCATGGCCCACCGGTCAATCAGTGGTGAACCGCTGCCGGAAGTGGATGCCAGCCTGTTCGAAGAGATTTCACCAGATTCAATGACGCTGGCCCGCGAAGTGGTCGCGCAGTTCGGCAACCTGCCCGATGAAGAGGCCTGGCTGCTGTCCGTCCATTTCGAAGTCGCAAAAGAAAACCTGTAAGGAGCAAAACATGGAACAAATCACCGTAGTCATTGGCGACCGTCTGGGTAAAGGCCAAAAAGTCGCTGCAGGCGCTGAGAAAGCGGGCGCACGTGCTGTGGTCGTCCCTGGCGTTGCTGCCGATATGAAGCTTGGCGACATGATGAAAGCGGAAAACGCTACCTTCGGCATCTCCTTCTGCGGCAGCGGCGGCGCCGGGGCCATCACCGCCCAGACCAAATACGGCTACAAAGCGAAATATGGCATGCGTTCGGTGGAAGAGGGCGTCACTGCCATCAACGAAGGGTGCAACGTGCTGGGCTTCGGCTTTATGGATAAAGAAGAGCTGGGCGAGCGCCTGGTAGAAGCCTGGAAAAAGAAATACGGCGCATAAGTATGAAAGAGCAATTCACCACCACGGTGAGGGTTGCCGGCAAAGGCGAAAGCAAATCACGGGCCTTCGCCGATGCCCTGAACCATGTGCAGGCTGCGGTGATGAAAACCTCATCGCACATTCTGCTGCGTATTGAGCCACAGGACGTGACGATTGTTCATGCGCGCGAAGCGGTACGAAAAGAGGCCTTCCTGTTCTTCTTTTTGCGCCGTGAACGACGGACCTACAGCGTGGAGCTGGACGTCACCGTCAACGTGACCGCCATCGATCTCGATAAAGTGGATTTCGTCACGCAAACCTGATTGTTAGCAAAGGGTCTGACTATGTTCCTGATAATTTTAATAAAATCGCTCATCATCGGCGGCCTGGTCGGCGTCGGCGTGGGCGCCGGAGCGGCACGCATGTTTCACGCCCCTACCACCCAGGGGATGGGGGCGTTTCGAACCCTGGGCGAGCTGAATTCCTGCGAAGGCGATCCGGCTTCCCACTTCTCCTTTGGCCTCGGTTTCTTCTTTAACGCCTGGGCCTCTTCCGTGGCAGCAGGCTCCTTCACCCAGGATGTTGACCACCGCATTATCCCCAACTGGGGCGCGGCGGCGCTAATGCTGAAAAATCGTAACGTCGGCGAAACGCTGCACGATCCGAAAAAAATGGCCATCTCCTGCGGCATCATCGGCATGATTGTCGTCGCCTTCCTCAACCTCACCGCCTCGTCCGTACCGGAAGCGCTGCAGGTGACCGCGGTTAAGGTCCTGGTGCCGGCGGCAAACCTGCTGGTGAACACCGTGATGCCGGTGATCTTCTGGCTGGCGGCTATCGATGCCGGTAAGAAATCAGGCTTCTGGGCGACGATTTTCGGCGGCGCCGCGCAGCTGATTATGGGTAACGCCGTACCGGGTCTGGTGCTGGGGATCCTGATCGGTAAAGGCGTCGAAGAGAGCGGCTGGAACCGGGTGACTAAAGTGATGATGGTGGCCATCGTCGCGCTGTTTGTCCTCAGCGGCTTCTTCCGCGGCTTCGACATGAAGATGATCGAATCCTTCCATCTGACCGTGCCGAACTGGCTGGACATGATCCACAACTCACTAAGCGGCAAGTAACGGGAGCCTGATAATGGAACAGAATAAAGGTTTTTGGTATGCCGACTGGTCGTTCCCGATCTTTGTTGGCCTGCTCTCCTCCGGCGTCTTCGCCGGGACGCACATGTACTACCTGTACGGCATCGGCGCCTTTAACGAAGTGGCCTTCGTGGCCATGCTGAAGTCGGGGATTGATACCGGCGTTTACGGCGCGGTGGCGGCGTTTGGCGCCAGCTTCCTGTTCGCCCGCATCATCGAAGGGTCGCTGGTGGGGATCCTCGATATCGGCGGAGCGATACAGACCGGTATCGGTCTTGGCGTACCGGCGCTGCTGCTCGGCGCGGGCTTTGTCTTCCCGGTGGCGAACTTCGCCGCCTCGCTGGTCACCGGCCTGGTCCTTGGTCTGGCAGTGGGTTACATCATCATTCTGGCGCGTAAGTTCACCATTAACCAGAGCGATTCCACTTACGGCGCCGACGTGATGATGGGGGCCGGTAATGCCTCCGGCCGCTTCCTCGGTCCCTTGATTATCCTCAGCGCGATGACCGCCTCGATTCCTATCGGGATTGGCTCGCTGGTTGGCGCACTGCTGTTCTACATCTGGCAGAAACCGATCACCGGCGGCGCCATCCTCGGCGCGATGATCCTCGGCTCCATCTTCCCGGTGGCGATTAGCTAATCGCCCGATGGCGCTGCGCTTATCGGGCCTACACGTCAGCGCGATTGGTAGGCCGGATAAGGCGGTACGCCGCCATCCGGCAACAGATTCACCCTTTTCATCAGGAGATAGCTATGTTTGATTTACTCCTGCGCCGTGCGCGCCTCGTCGACGATACCCTGACTGATATCGCCATCCAGGACGGGAAAATCGCGGCGCTGGGCGAGATTAGCGCGCCCTCCCGCAACACCCTCGATCTGCACGGCAACAGCTACGTCAGCGCCGGCTGGATTGACTCCCACGTTCACTGCTACCCGAATTCGCCGATTTATCACGATGAGCCGGACAGCGTCGGCATCGCCACCGGCGTCACCACCGTGATTGATGCCGGCAGCACCGGCGCCGACGACGTCGATGACTTCTATCAACTGACCCGTAACGCGGCGACGGAAGTTTATGCGTTGCTCAATATCTCCCGCGTCGGGCTGATTGCGCAGAATGAACTGGCGAATATGGCCAATATCGACGCCGCTGCGGTGAAGCAGGCGGTGCAGCGTCATCCTGATTTTATCGTCGGCCTGAAGGCGCGGATGAGCAGCAGCGTCGTCGGCGAAAACGGCATTACGCCGCTGGCGCGCGCCAAGGCCATTCAGCAGGAAAACGGCGATCTGCCGCTGATGGTGCACATCGGCAATAACCCGCCGAACCTCGATGAAATCGCCGATCTGCTGAGCCGCGGCGACATCATTACCCACTGCTATAACGGCAAGCCGAACCGCATTCTGAATCCCGTCGGCGAACTGCGTAGCTCGATTACTCGCGCTCTGCAGCGCGGCGTGCGCCTCGACGTTGGGCACGGCACCGCCAGCTTCAGCTTTGAAGTGGCGCGGCGGGCGATTGCGCTGGGCATTCTGCCGCACACCATCAGCTCCGACATTTACTGCCGCAACCGTATCGACGGCCCGGTGCGCTCGCTGGCGCTGGTGATGTCGAAATTCCTCGCCATCGGCATGACCCTGCCGCAGGTCATTGCCTGCGTGACCGTCAGCGCCGCCGAGGGGCTGCGCCTGTCGCGTAAAGGGCGGCTGGAAGTGGGCTTCGACGCCGATTTAACGCTATTTCGCCTGGAGCACCGGCCCACGCTGCTGGTGGATGCCGAAAAAGAGAGCCTCCAGGCTGACAACATTCTGGTGCCGCTGGCCGCGATCCGCGCGGGCAAAGGCTATCTGACCGAACAAGGGAGCGCGGAACATGCCTTCGATTTTTGAGAAATACCATTTAAAACAGGTGATTAATACTTCGGGCCGCATGACGGCGCTGGGCGTTTCCACGCCGCGCCCGGAAGTGGTGGAAGCCGCGATGGCCGGTATGAACCAGTACTTTGAAATGAAAGACCTGGTGAATAAAACCGGCGAGTACATCGCCAGGTTGCTGGATGTGGAAGGGGCGACCGTTGTCTCCTGCGCGTCGGCGGGGATTGCCCAGTCGGTGGCGGCGGTGCTGGTGAAAGACAGCGACTGGCTGCTGGAGAACCTGCACGTTACGCCGATTGAGAATAACGAAATCGTGTTGCCGAAGGGCCACAACGTCAACTTCGGCGCGCCGGTTGGCACCATGGTGGCGCTGGGCGGCGGTAAGCTGGTGGAAGCGGGCTACGCCAACGAATGTTCCGCCCAACAGCTGGCGGCGGCAATCACCCCGCGCACCGCGGCGATCCTGTACATCAAATCCCACCACTGCGTACAGAAAAGCATGCTCAACGTCGCGCAGGCTGCGGAAGTGGCGCGCCAGCATGGCTTGCCGCTGATTGTCGATGCGGCGGCGGAAGAAGATCTGCAGTGCTACTACCGCATGGGCGCCGACCTGGTGATCTACAGCGGCGCAAAAGCCATTGAAGGGCCTACCAGCGGGCTGGTGATCGGCAAAACGCAGTACGTCGAGTGGGTTAAACGCCAGTCGATGGGGATTGGCCGGGCGATGAAAGTGGGTAAAGAGGGCATTCTCGGCCTGACCTGCGCCATTGAACACTACCTGACGGCGAGCAAAGAGAGCGGCGAGCAGATGGTGGCGAAGATGACGCCGTTTATCGAACAGCTCAACACGCTTAACGGCGTGACCGCCCGGGTGGTGTGGGATAGCGCGGGTCGCGATATCGCCCGCGCCGAAATCAAATTCAACGAAGCGGTGACCGGCGTGAAGACCGGCGATCTGGTTAACGCGCTGAAGCAGGGCGAATACGCCATCTACTTCCGCGGCTATAAAGCGAATGAAGGCATTATCGAAGCCGATGTCCGCAGCGTGAACGCGCAGCAGCTGGCGGTGGTTGCTCGCCGCATCGCGGAAGTGCTGAACAAGGAGAAACAAGCATGAAACTGACCCCAAACTTTTACCGTGATCGCGTGTGCCTGAACGTCCTGGCGGGCAGCAAAGACAACGCCCGCGAAATTTACGACGCGGCGGAAGGTCACGTCCTGGTCGGCGTGCTCTCCAAAAACTATCCGGACGTCGCCAGCGCGGTGGCCGATATGCGCGACTACGCGAAGCTTATTGATAACGCGCTCTCCGTCGGGCTGGGCGCAGGCGATCCAAACCAGTCGGCGATGGTGAGCGAGATTTCTCGCCAGGTGCAGCCGCAGCACGTCAACCAGGTCTTCACCGGCGTGGCTACCAGCCGCGCGCTGCTCGGGCAGAATGAGACCGTGGTGAATGGCCTGGTCTCGCCGACCGGTACGCCGGGAATGGTGAAGATCTCCACCGGCCCGCTGAGCAGCGGCGCGGCGGATGGCATTGTGCCGCTGGAAACCGCCATCGCGCTGCTGAAAGACATGGGCGGCAGCTCCATCAAATACTTCCCGATGGGCGGCCTGAAGCACCGCGCCGAATTCGAAGCCGTCGCCAAAGCCTGCGCTGCGCACGATTTCTGGCTGGAACCGACCGGCGGTATCGATCTGGACAACTACAGCGAGATCCTGAAAATCGCTCTCGATGCCGGGGTGAGCAAAATCATCCCGCATATCTACAGCTCGATTATCGATAAAGCCAGCGGCAACACCCGCCCGGCCGATGTGCGCCAGCTGCTGGAGATGACTAAACAGTTAGTGAAGTAGTGCTATTGCCGCTCATCCTAACTTTCTCCCGGAGGGAGAGGGAACCATCTGGTTTTCTCCCTCTCCCTTTGGGAGAGGGCCGGGGTGAGGGGAAACTTACCCCACCGAACCATCAAGGAGTTGCTATGCCTGTCGCTCGTCATCTGCTTGTCGCTTCACTGTCCCTGTTTGCCGCCGCCGCGGGCGCCGCGCAAACCCACTATGCCTGGGTAGGTACCTATAATCCCAATGGCGAAGGTCTGTACCGCTTTACCGTCGATGCCAACACCGGCGCGCTGCGTGGCAGGACCCTGGTGAGCTCGTTGCCAAACGTCGCGCAGCTGACCGTGTCGCGCGATGGCAAAACGCTATATGCCGCCAGTGAAGTCGAAAAAGGCGTCGTGCAGGCGTGGCGCATTGAGAAGAATGGCGAGCTGACCGCACTCAGCCAGGTTGCCTCCGGCGGCGCCGGGCCGGTATACCTCTCCCTGACGCCGGATGGTAAACATCTGCTGGTGGCCAACTACGTCAGCGGGAGTATCGCCGTGCTACCGGTGAAAGAAGATGGTAGCCTGGGCGAGGCAGTGGACAGGCATCAGGATGAAGGCCCGGCAGGCGCCGAACGCCCGGCGGCGGCCGTCGAGGGCAGTTTCGCCATCAGCGATCACAATGGCCCGCACGCCCATATGATCGCCGCCGATCCCAGCGGGAAATTTGTTTACTCCACCGATCTGGGGCTGGATCGGATCTATCAGTACCGGCTGGATAGCGCCAGCGGCAAGCTGACGCCGAACGATCCGCCGTTCATCGCCGCTTCGTCGCCGGGCGCCGGCCCACGCCACTTCGTCTTTACGCCAAAGGGCGACGGCCTGTGGCTGATCAACGAAGAAGCGTCGACGCTGACTTTCTATCATCTGGATAAGCAAAGCGGCTTGCTGCGCGAAGGCAAAACCGTCTCCGCGCTGCCGAAAGAGTATAAGGGCACCAGCTTTGCCGCCGGTCTGGCGCTGAGCAACGATGGTAAGCAGCTGTATGTCGCCAACCGCCTGCATAACAGCATCGCCCACTTTACGGTGCAGGCCGACGGCCGCCTGAGCCACCAGGAGGATATCTGGACGCGTGGGGATTACCCCCGTACGCTGACCCTGGATAATCAGGGGCAGTGGCTGTACGTCATGAACCAGCGTAGCGATAATATTACCCGCTTCAGCGTGGCGCCGAAGGATGGCAAATTAACCTTTGCCTCCGACTACACGCCGGTTGGTAGCCCATCGCAGATGGTGATATCCGCCCAACCCTGAGCCGTAACCACAAGGAACTGACATGCGATTTCCCAACCAACGCTTAGCGCAACTCTTCACCCTGCTGCGAAATGAAACGCTGCCGCAGGATGAGCTGGCGCAACGCCTGTCGGTTTCCACCCGTACCGTGCGCGCCGATATTACCGCCCTGAATGCGCTGCTGGCGCAGTATGGCGCGCAGTTTATCCTCAACCGCGGCAGCGGTTATCAACTGAAAATTGATAACCCGGCGAGCTTTCAGGCGCTGGAGGAGACGGCGCCGAAGACGCAGCACGTGCCGCGAACCGCCCAGGATCGCATCACGTTTCTGCTGGTGCGCTTCCTGACGTCGGCGTTCTCCATCAAGCTGGAAGATCTGGCGGATGAGTGGTTCGTCAGCCGCGCGACGCTGCAAAATGATATGGTCGAGGTGCGTGAGCGCTTCCAGCGCTATCAGCTCACCCTTGAAACCCGCCCTCGCCACGGCATGAAGCTGTTTGGTAGCGAGGTGTCGATTCGCGCCTGCCTGACCGATCTGCTGTGGGAGCTGGCCCAACAGGGCGGTATCAATCCGTTGATCGGCGCCGAGGCGCTGGAGGCGGAAGTGCCTGCGCTGCTGGAGCCGGTGCTGCAGGAGACGCTCACCCGGCACCATATTCGCCTCACTGATGTCGGTGAGCGCTTTATCTGCCTGTACGGCGCAGTGGTGGTGCGCCGCGTCAGCGAAGGCTATCCGCTGGCCGATTTCAGCGCCGAAGATGTGGCGCAAAACGTCCGCGACGCCGCGCGCGATTTGGCGGGAGAGCTACAGCGGCTGGCCGGAAAGCCCTTCTCGCCCGCTGAAGAAGAGTGGCTGTGCGTGCATCTCGCCGCCCGTCAGGTGCAGGACGTCGACCCGGAAACCATCAGCGCCGACGATGACGAAGCGCTGGTCAATTACATTCTGCGCTACATCAACAGCCAGTATAACTACAACCTGCTGGACGACGCCCAGCTGCACGCCGATCTGCTGACCCACATTAAGACCATGATCACCCGCGTGCGCTACCAGATCATGATCCCCAATCCGCTGCTGGATAACATCAAACAGCACTACCCGATGGCCTGGGATATGACCCTGGCCGCGGTCTCCAGCTGGGGGAAATATACTCCGTACACCATCAGCGAAAACGAAATCGGCTTTCTGGTGCTGCATATCGGCGTCGGGCTGGAACGCCACTACAACATTGGCTACCAGCGTCAACCGCAGGTGCTACTGGTCTGCGATACCAGCAATGCGATGGTACGGATGATCGAAGCGATCTTGCAGCGCAAATATCCGCAGCTGGAGATCGCCGCCACGATTTCCCAGCGCGAGTATGAACAGCGGGATGCGATCGAGGCGGATTTTGTTATCTCCACGGTGCGCATCAGCGAAAAAGACAAACCGGTGGTGACCATCGCGCCGTTTCCCACCGACTATCAGCTGGATCAGATTGGCAAGCTGGTGCTGGTGGACCGTACCCGTCCGTGGATGCTGAATAAGTACTTCGATGCCGCCCACTTCCGGGTGGTCGATAAGCCGATGGATCAGCAAACGCTGTTCGCCGAGCTGTGCCAGCAGCTGCTGGAGGAAGGCTTTGTTGACGCCGAGTTTCATGCTTCGGTGGTGGAGCGTGAGGCGATTGTCAGCACCATGCTCGGCGATGGCATTGCGCTGCCGCACTCCCTGGGACTGCTGGCCAAAAAGACGGTGGTTTATACGGTTATCGCCCCGCAGGGCATCGCCTGGGGCGACGAAACCGCCCATATCATTTTCCTGCTCGCCATTAGTAAGCGCGAGTACGAAGAGGCGATGGCGATCTACGATATTTTCGTGACTTTCCTGCGCGAGCGCGCCATGAGCCGCCTTGCCACGACCCGCAGCTTCAATGAGTTTAAAACGGTGGCGATGGAGTGCGTCAGCCGGTTTTGAGAGGCTGACGGAGGGGATTAACGCAAATGATGTACCACCTGGTTGCTGCTGCCGCGCCAGATCAGCGCCGGGTCTTTTAAATCCTGCACAAACTTACCGTCGACCAGCACGTTGATCAGGTTCACTACCTGCATCTGCGCCTCATTCAGCTCATCCAGTTTATAGCCGGTCCAGACCCAGATATCTTTGCCGGGGCATTCGGCGCGCACGCGCTGAACCAGCTTGAGGATCTCCGCGACGTTCTGCGGATGCAGCGGATCGCCGCCGGAGAGTGAAATCCCCTGGCGCTTGATGCGGGTATCGTTGAGGTCGGCAATGATGCGGTCGGCCATCTCAGCGGTAAACGGCATACCGGAGTTCACCCGCCAGGTGCTCTTGTTGTAGCAGCCGGGGCACTCGTGGACGCAGCCGGAGACAAACAGGGTGCAGCGAGTGCCGGGGCCGTTGACGATATCTACCGGGTAGTACTGATGGTAATTCATTTTTCGCTTCTCAATTAACGCCATAGCCGCGTTGGCTGCGCTCGCTCACCCCAGTCACGTACTGAATGTACGCTCCCGGGAATTCCCTCGTTTGCCGCCTTGCTCTGACGCTAATTGCTTTGCGAAAACGGAGGAATGCGGCCATTTCCCGGGTCGCGGCGTTCCGCCTTACCCGGGCTACCGGACGGTGCAAAACAGTAGCCCGGATAAGGCGCTGCGCGCCGCTATCCGGGAAAAGCGCATTGGTCTTTAACCGATCTGCCCATTGCCCAGGTGCTTAACGCGGCGCTTCACTTCTTCCTGCTTGCCGGCGTTGAACGGACGCGCGTCCGGACTGCCGAGATAACCGCATACCCGACGAGTAACCGACACGCGAGCGGCATCGTGGTTACCGCATTTTGGGCAGGTAAAGCCCTTGCTGGTGCACTCGAACTCGCCGGTGAAACCGCACTCGTAGCATTCATCGATCGGCGTGTTGGTGCCGTAGTACGGCACGTGCTCATAGCTGTAATCCCACACGTCTTCCAGCGCCTTCAGGTTGTGCTGGATATTCGGGTACTCGCCGTAGCAAATGAAGCCGCCGTTGGCCAGCGGCGGGTACGGCGCTTCGAAATCGATCTTGTCGTACGGGTTGACCTTCTTCTCGACGTCAAGGTGGAAGCTGTTGGTGTAGTAACCTTTATCGGTCACGCCCTCCACTATGCCAAACTCGGCGGTGTCGAGACGGCAGAAGCGGTCGCACAGGTTCTCGCTCGGCGTGCTGTACAGACTAAAGCCGTAGCCGGTTTCTTCCTTCCACACATCGACGGCGTCGCGCAGGCGCTGGACGATGGCCACACCTTTCTCACGCAGCGCCTCGCTGTCGTACATATGCTGATTACCGTACAGCGCATTGATGGTCTCATGGATACCGATATAACCCAGCGAAATGGACGCGCGGCCGTTTTTGAAAATCTCGGAGACGTCATCGTCGGCTTTCAGCCGCACGCCGCAGGCCCCTTCCATATACAGGATCGGCGCCACGCGGGCCTTCACCCCTTCCAGACGGGCAATACGGGTCATCAGCGCTTTGCGCGCCAGCTGCAGGCGCTCGTCCAGCAGCGCCCAGAAGGCGGCTTCGTCGCCTTTCGCTTCCAGGGCGATACGCGGCAGGTTGAGGCTAATCACGCCGAGGTTATTGCGCCCGTCATGCACCTGCTCGCCATCCTCGTTTTCCCACACCCCGAGGAAGCTGCGGCAGCCCATCGGCGTTTTAAACGACCCGGTGACTTTCACCACCTGATCGTAGTTGAGGATATCCGGGTACATGCGCTTGCTGGCGCACTCCAGCGCCAGCTGCTTGATGTCGTAGTTCGGATCGCCGAACTTATGGTTCAGACCGTCGCGAATGGCGAAGACCAGTTTCGGGAATACCGCGGTTTTGCGATTTTTACCGAGGCCAGCGATGCGGTTGCGCAGAATCGACTGCTGGATCAGGCGCGACTCCCAGCTAGTGCCGAGGCCAAAACCAAAGGTGACAAACGGCGTCTGACCGTTGGCGGTATGCAGCGTGTTGACTTCATACTCCAGCGACTGGAAGGCGTCGTAGCACTCTTTTTCGGTACGGGCGCGGGCATAGCCTTCGGCGTCCGGGATCTGCCACTCTTCGGCGATTTTACGATGCTTTTTGAAGCTTTCGGTGACGAACGGCGCCAGCACTTCATCGATACGGTTGATGGTAGTGCCGCCATAAATATGGCTGGCGACCTGGGCGATGATCTGCGCCGTCACCGCGGTGGCGGTAGAGATAGACTTCGGCGGCTCGATCTCCGCGTTGCCCATCTTAAAGCCCTGAGTCAGCATCCCTTTCAGATCGATCAGCATGCAGTTGAACATCGGGAAGAAGGGCGAGTAATCGAGGTCGTGATAGTGGATCATGCCGCGCTCGTGGGCCATCACCACATCGTGGGGCAGCAGGTGCTGCCGCGCATAGTGCTTGGCGACGATACCGGCCAGCAGGTCTCGCTGGGTCGGGATGACTTTGCTATCCTTGTTGGCATTTTCGTTGAGCAGCGCGGAGTTGGTCTGCTCGACGAGGCCGCGGATCTCCTGATTGAGGCGGCCGCGCTTCTCGCGCTGGCTATCACGGTCATGGCGATACTCAATGTAGGCGCGCGCCAGCTGCTTATAGGGGCCGGACATCAGCTGGTTTTCTACCGCAGTCTGAATCTCGTTGATGTCGACCTGGGCGCGGCCCTGCATTTGTTGGCTAACGACTTCTGCGACGGTGGCGCAATAGTCTGCGTCATCGACTCCCGCTGCTTTAGCTGCACGCAGAATTGCTTCTTTAATGCGCTCAGATTTGAACGGCACTTTACAGCCATCACGTTTCATCACATGCGGTGTCATGATCACTCCATATATAGAACAGGTTATCCACAGAGGCGGAGGTTATCCCGAAGGCGCTGCACGCTACGGCTCGTGCTGTTTGCCTTCAGATCCGGCCCGTTTTATCCACATCTCATCACCGCCAGACATCGACAAGATATGGTGACATAATAGACGATTAATACAACATGTAGGGCCGGGACGCATTTTAAGTTCTATATGTAGTGATTTGCATCAAAGATGTTTGCGATTTTATTGACCCAGAACAAGGTAAAAAGGTGAGAGTACGGATGATGGGCGCTGGCGATAAATGTAAATTTATCTGGCTGGAAAATAAGCAAAAATGCCTGGCATCCACCTCCGATGCCAGGCATTACGCTCCGGTTTCTGTCGGGCAAGAAGTACCTTATGCCTGCAGCCACCATACGGCTTCGAACGGCCGCAGCGTCAGACCGGTCGGGCGGGGCGTGGTTTCGGCATAGTTGCTGATGATCATCTTCCAGTCGCCCTGGGCTTCCTCTGGCTGCCAGGTCTGCAGGTCGCGGCTCAGGTTGGCGGCGACCACCAGCGTTTGCCCCTGCCACTGACGGCGATAACACCACAGCGACGGATGGTCCGGCAGGAGATCCTGGTAATCGCCCCAGGTCAGCAGTGGCAGGGTTTTGCGCAGCGTAATCAGTTGCTGATAGGCATAAAACACCGAATCGGGGTCCGCCAGCGCCGCCTCGACGTTGATCTCCCGGTAATTATCGCCAAGGCCGATCCACGGCTCACCGTCGCTGAAGCCGCCGTTCTCCCCGGCGTGCCACGGCATCGGCGTGCGGCTGTTGTCGCGCGACTTACTGGCGAGGATTGCCAGCAGTTCGTCCGGGCTTTGCCCCTGCGCTGCGCGTTCGATAAACATATTGTGGCTTTCGACGTCGCGATAGTCGCTGATGTTGCTGAAGTGCGGGTTGGTCATGCCGATCTCTTCGCCCTGATAGATATAGGGCGTGCCCTGCATGCCGTGCAGCACCATCGCCAGCATCTTCGCCGCCGGCACCCGGTACTCGCCTTCGTCGCCAAAGCGCGACACGATGCGCGGCTGATCGTGGTTACACCAGAACAGCGCGTTCCACGCCCGATTGTGCATCCCCTGCTGCCAGTGACGGAACAGCGCTTTCAGCGCCACATAGTCCGGGCGGGCGAGGGTCCATTTTTCACCGCCGGGATAATCGACCTTTAAATGGTGGAAGTTAAAGGTCATCGACAGCTCGCGGCCGTCCAGCGCGGCGTACTGCTGGCAGTGCTCCAGCGAGGTGGAGGACATCTCGCCGACGGTCATCAGGTTACGGGGAGTAAAGACATCGCGGCTCATCTCCTGCAGGAATTCATGCACCCGCGGGCCGTCAGTGTAGAAGCGGCGGCCATCACCCTCCGCATCGCAGGGGAAGGTCTGGTCTTTCGAGATCAGGTTGACGACGTCGAGGCGCAGACCGTCGACGCCGCGGTCGGCCCAGAATTCGCAGACCTTTTTCAGCTCGGCGCGTACCGCCGGGTTCTCCCAGTTGAGATCCGCCTGTTCAATGGCGAACAGGTGCAGATAATACTGCCCGCTGTCGGCATGCCACTGCCAGGCGTTGCCGCCAAACTTGGAGCGCCAGTTGTTCGGCAGCGCGTCCGGTTCGCCGTCGCGCCAGATATAGAACTGCCGGTAGGGACTCTCCTTATTCAGCGACTGACGGAACCATTCATGCTCGGTCGAGGTATGGTTCAGTACCATATCCAGCACGATGCGGATACCACGGGCCTTCGCCTCCGCCACCAGGGCGTCAAAGTCGGCCATCGTGCCGTAGGAGGGATCGATAGCGGTGTAGTTCGCCACATCGTAGCCGTTATCCACCTGCGGTGAGACATAGAACGGCGTCAGCCAGATGGCGTCGACCCCAAGCTTCTGCAGATAGTCGAGGCGGGAAGTGACGCCGCGCAGATCGCCGGTACCGCTGCCGGTGGTATCCTGAAAACTCTTCGGATAGATTTGATAAATAACGCCGTTTTGCCACCAGTGGGGAAGATGATTCATAGTGCTTTCCTGCTGCAACGAGGGGCGCCAAAGGCGCCCCGAAAGAAGAAGTTAGACAATCTGCAAGGTGCCCTGACGGTACTTGCGCTGATACACCACGGTGGTCAGGATAATCGGCACCACCACCGCGATAGCCATCGCCATGGCGTACACCTGCCAGTAGGTTGGCTGGATGGAGAGGATGCCCGGCAGGCCGCCGACGCCGATGCCGTTCGCCAGCACGCCGTTCAGGCCGCACAGCAGGCCGGCGAGACCGGAGCCGATCATCGCGCACAGCATCGGGAAGCGGTACTTCAGGTTGATACCGTACATCGCCGGTTCGGTAACCCCGAGGTAAGCAGAGATTGCCGCCGGCACCGAGATTTCGCGTTCATTCTGTTTACGGCTGGCAATAATAATGCCGACTACCGCCGATGCCTGGGCAATGTTGGATAGCGCAATCAGTGGCCACACCGGGGTGCCGCCCATGCTCTGGATCATCTGCATATCGATAGCGAGGGTGGTCTGGTGGACACCGGTAATCACCAGCGGCGCGTAGAGGAAGCCGAACAACGCGGCGCCGATCGGCGCAAAGCTGCCGGTTAACAGGTGGCGTACCGCGAAGGCCACGCCGTCGCCGATCAGGCGGCCGAACGGACCAATGATGGCGTGCGCGAGGAACACCGCGAGGATCAGCGAGCAGACCGGGACAATGACCAGGTAGAGGTAGTCAGGCACGATGCGCTTGAGGCGCGTCTCGATAAAGCCCAGCGTCAGGCCCGCGAGCAGGGCCGGGATCACCTGCGCCTGGTAGCCGACTTTGGCAATGGTAAACAGGCCGAAGTTCCACACCTCCGGCACCTGCTGGCCGAGGAGATAGGCGTTCATCAGCTGCGGGGAAACCAGGGTGACGCCAAGGACGATCCCGAGGATCGGCGTGCCGCCCATCTTCTTCACCGCTGACCAGCAGATCCCCACCGGCAGATAGAAGAAGATCGCCTCGCCAATCAGCCACAGGAAGTCATAGATGGTTTTCAGCGACGGGTGCATCTGAGCCAGCGTCTGGCCGTTGCTCATGGGTAAGTCGCCGATGACGTTGCGGAAACCGAGGATCAGACCGCCACTGATTAGCGCAGGAAGCAGCGGGAAGAAGATCTCGGCAAAGTGCGAGATCAACTGCTCATGCCACTTCATATTTTGCCGCGCGGCCTGCTTGACCTGCTCTTTATCGGCGGAGGTCTGGCCGGTGGTGGCCAGCAGGGCCTTGTAGTAATCGCCCACCTCGGTGCCGATAACCACCTGGAACTGGCCGGCGTTAGTGAAGCATCCCTTCACCATGCGCAGCTGCTCAATCTCTTTTGGTTTGGCGATGGCCGGGTCGTTCAGCACAAAGCGCAAACGGGTAATACAGTGGCTGACGGTGGCGATGTTGCCGCGTCCGCCCACCAGTTCGATCAGTTTATCGATGTCCTGCTGGTTTACTTTGCTCATGATGAAGCCTCAAAAACAGAGGGGAGAGATGCCGTTTTTACCTTGAGGGCATCCTAACCGTTTCGTTTGCTTTGCAAAATGGGAACGTTCCCGAAACCCGGCGACGATCACATAAATCGTCCGAACGAGATTAATTCAGGGCGGCGGGAATCACGATCTGGCGGGGTTCGACGCTGCCGGCGATCTGCTCGATCAACTGCCGGGCGGCCCGGCGTCCGGACTCGGCATAGCCGGGATCGACGGTCAAGATTTCCGGGTGGAGAAACTTCATTAGCGGCGTGCTGCCGACGCTGGCGAGCTGCAGCGCAGCGCAGCCCTGCTGCTGGAGGTACTTGCTGGCGCCGAGGGCGAGGGTATCCGTCGCGCAGACCAGGGCGCTGGTTTCGGCCGTCAGCACGCTGGCGACGGTGTCATACCCCTGCTTCATGCCCAAGCCCGGCAGAGCGGCGGTGGGCGTCAGGCGATGCTTTTTACAGAAGGCGAGGTAGGCGAGATGGCGGCGCTCGCCGGTGGTGACGTCGCTGTGCGGGACGCCAAGAAAACTGATGTGGCGATGTCCGCGATCGTAGAGCCGCTGCATCAGCAGCGTGATGGCGCCTTCGTCGTCATAGCACACCGAGGCGAAACCGGGGGCGTCGCGGGCCATCAGCACCAGCGTATCGCGCCAGGGGGCGAGCATCGCCTCATCAATGCCGGTAAATCCGAACAGCACTACGCCGTCAATATTACGCCGGGCGAGCATGCCGAGATGCTCTTCAACCAGTCCCGGGGAGAACTGGCTCTCCATCATAATCGGATCGTAACCCTGTTCATAAAAGGCAGGCAGCATGGTCTGCACGGCAAGGTTTTCCGACAAGGAATCCAGACGGGTGACGATAATCGCCACCACTTTATCGCTCTGGCCGCGCATGGCACGGGCGGAGCGGGAGGGGGAGAAACCGTGCTGCTGCATCACCGCTTCGACGCGCTCGCGGGTCCGTTCGCTGACCCCGCTCTCGTTGTTAAGGACGCGGGATACCGTCGATTTTCCTACGCCGCTTAAACGCGCGATATCTTTGATGGTCAGCCGGTTCTGCATGCGGAATTCTCGTCAGGGATGGTAGAAGTGAGCCTAATGCTACTCAACCAAACCGCAATGAGCAAAGTCTGGTTTACGTTCGGTTTAGTTGCGCGGGCTTATCATCGCCATAAATGCCACACATGTTTCAACGAGCGCGCTATAATCCGCGCCGTTTATATTCACTTACCGGAGAATTTATGGACCCCGATCCCACTCCTCATCCTCGATGGAGCAACCTTTCTTTCCGGTAAGCCTGTTTAACACTGCTTTACCGGAAAGCGTAAAGCAGTGACGTCCTTGATGTCCCTGCCATAAAAATTACATGCCTGACAGGTAGGCTTTGCTACGCCTGTTGGCGACGCTGCGTTCGCTCGCGCGAGCGCGGAGGGACTGTTTATGTTGAAAAATTATACCCGGCAGCTGTTCGCGCAGCTTAGCCGCCATCTGCCACGCCGTTTGGTCCAGCGCGATCCGCTGCCTGATGCCCGTAACCTGACCAGCGTGCCGATCCCGGACTCGCTCGGCAAGCGCTGCCTGGACGTTGCGGCGATGGATGACCAGGAGATCTGGCGTGCCTTTGACAGCCACCCTGAAGGGCTCAATGAAGGCGAAGTGGCGGCAAAGATCCTCAAACATGGTGACAATCAGATCCCGGCGCAGAAGCCCTCGCCGTGGTGGGTGCATCTGTGGACCTGCTATCGCAACCCGTTCAACCTGCTGCTGACGGTGCTCGGCATCGTCTCCTATTCCACCGAAGATCTGTTCGCCGCGGGCGTTATCGCGCTGATGGTCGGCATCTCGACGCTGCTTAACTTCATCCAGGAAGCGCGCTCGACCAAAGCGGCGGATGCGCTAAAGGCGATGGTCAGCAATACCGCCACGGTGCTGCGGGTGGTGAACGAGCAGGGGGAGAGCCGCTGGCTTGAACTGCCTATCGACCAACTGGTGCCAGGAGATATCGTCAAGCTGTCGGCGGGAGATATGATCCCGGCGGACCTGCGCATTATTCAGGCACGCGATCTGTTTGTCGCTCAGGCCTCGCTGACCGGCGAATCGCTGCCGGTAGAGAAAGTCGCGCGCAGCCGCGACCCGCTGCAGCAGAACCCGCTGGAATGCGACACCCTGTGCTTTATGGGGACCAACGTGGTGAGCGGCTCGGCGCAGGCTATCGTCTACGCCACCGGCGGCAACACCTGGTTTGGCCAGCTGGCCGGGCGCGTCAGCGAGCAGGAAAGCGAGCCGAACGCCTTCCAGAAAGGCATCAGCCGGGTCAGCATGCTGCTGATCCGCTTTATGCTGGTGATGGCCCCGGTGGTGCTGTTGATTAATGGCTACACCAAAGGCGACTGGTGGGAAGCGGCGCTGTTTGCACTGTCGGTGGCGGTCGGCCTGACGCCGGAGATGCTGCCGATGATCGTCACCTCGACGCTGGCGCGCGGGGCGGTGAAGCTGTCGAAACAAAAAGTGATCGTCAAACACCTCGATGCCATTCAGAACTTTGGCGCGATGGATATTCTCTGCACCGATAAAACCGGCACCCTGACTCAGGACAAGATCGTGCTGGAGAACCACACCGATGTCTCCGGTAAGTCCAGCGAGAGAGTGCTGCATACCGCCTGGCTCAACAGCCATTACCAGACCGGGCTGAAAAACCTGCTCGATACCGCGGTGCTGGAAGGCGTGGAGCTGGAGGCCGCCCGCGGCCTCGCGGAGCGCTGGCAGAAGGTGGATGAGATCCCGTTCGACTTCGAACGCCGCCGCATGTCGGTGGTGGTGAAAGAGCAGGGCGACGCGCATCAGCTGATCTGTAAAGGGGCGTTGCAGGAGATCCTTAACGTCTCGACCCAGGTGCGCTACAACGGCGAAATCGTACCGCTGGACGACACCATGCTGCGCCGCATCCGTCGGGTCACCGATACTCTGAACCGTCAGGGACTGCGGGTGGTGGCGGTAGCAACCAAATACCTGCCGGCGCGCGAGGGCGATTACCAGCGCGCCGATGAATCCGATCTGATCCTCGAAGGCTACATCGCCTTCCTTGATCCGCCGAAAGAGACTACCGCCCCGGCGCTGAAGGCGCTGAAGGCCAGCGGCATCACGGTGAAAATCCTCACCGGCGATAGCGAACTGGTGGCGGCGAAGGTGTGCCATGAAGTGGGGCTGGATGCGGGCGAAGTGGTGATTGGCAGCCAGATTGAAGCCATGAGCGACGACGAGCTGGCGGCGCTGGCGAAGCGCACCACTTTGTTTGCACGTCTGGCGCCGCTGCATAAAGAGCGTATCGTGACGCTGCTGAAACGCGAAGGTCACGTGGTGGGCTTTATGGGCGACGGCATCAACGACGCCCCGGCGTTACGCGCGGCGGATATTGGCATCTCGGTTGATGGCGCGGTGGATATCGCCCGCGAGGCGGCGGATATCATTCTGCTGGAAAAAAGCCTGATGGTGCTGGAGGAGGGGGTGATCGAAGGCCGCCGCACCTTCGCCAACATGCTCAAGTACATCAAAATGACCGCCAGCTCCAACTTCGGTAACGTCTTTAGCGTGCTGGTGGCCAGCGCCTTCCTGCCGTTTCTGCCGATGCTGCCGCTGCACCTGTTGATTCAGAACCTGCTGTACGATGTCTCCCAGGTGGCGATCCCGTTCGATAACGTCGATGATGAGCAGATCCGTAAACCGCAGCGCTGGAACCCGGCCGATCTCGGGCGCTTTATGGTCTTCTTCGGACCGATCAGCTCGATTTTCGATATCCTCACCTTCGGCCTGATGTGGTGGGTGTTCCACGCCAATACCGTGGAGATGCAGACTCTGTTCCAGTCCGGCTGGTTTATTGAAGGGCTGCTGTCGCAGACGCTGATTGTGCACATGATCCGCACCCGGCGCATTCCGTTCGTTCAGAGCCGCGCCGCGTGGCCGCTGTTCGCCATGACTCTGGTGGTGATGGCCGTGGGCATTGCCCTGCCGTTCTCGCCGCTGGCGGGCTACCTGCAGCTGCAGGCGCTGCCGCTCAGCTACTTCCCGTGGCTGGTGGTGATCCTGGCGGGCTATATGGTGCTGACCCAGACCGTTAAAGGTTTCTACAGCCGTCGCTACGGCTGGCAGTGAAGGGCGCATTTTCGGATGAGCCACGTAAAAAAGGCAGCCACTGGCTGCCTTTTTTTCTGCCAACCAAAGCGATCAGCGACGCACGGCGATGGCTTCGATCTCGATCTTCACGTCTTTCGGCAGACGAGCGACTTCCACACAGGAGCGCGCCGGGAAGGTGGCATTGTGCTCGGTGAAGAACGCTTCGTAGGTGGCGTTAACGGTAGCGAAATCGTTGAGATCTTTGACGAATACGGTGGTCTTGACGATGTCGCCGACGGTGAGGCCAGCGGCTTCAACGATCGCTTTCACGTTGTTCAGCGACTGACGCGCCTGCGCGGACACGTCTTCCGGGACGCTGCCGGTTTTCGGGTCGACCGGGATCTGGCCAGAGGTGATGATCATGCTGCCCAGATCAACGCCCTGAACGTATGGGCCAATCGCTGCTGGTGCATTTTCCGTCGCAATAGTTTTGCTCATGTTATCTCCAGATGAACTGAGTAATGTTACGCAAAATCATTCAGGTTGCCGCCAGAGGGTAAGCGCTGTGCCGCCGGCGCAGACGCCGCCTGAAGGACGAAGCGTAGGGTGGTAGCCATTATAGGGAGGCCTACCACCAATACCAACCGCATTTAGTTGGCCAGCACCACATAATGAGAAAACTCTTTTTCACAGTATTTGCATTTGAGTGCGATGTCATCGGCGCGTTTTTTCACTGCAAAACTGGAAGAAACCGGTTCGGCATGGCTGATACAGTTGCTGTTCGGGCAGACCAGCACGCTGTCAATGCGATCCGGCAGGCTCGGGCGGGATTTGCCCACCACTTCGTAATCATCAATGCGGTTTACCGTCGCCTGCGGGGCGTACAGTGACAGCTGGTTAACCTGCTCGTCGGTCAGGAAGGTGTTCTCGATTTTAATCAAATCCTTGCGGCCCATCTCGCCGGAGGGCAGGTTCAGGCCGATGGTGATGCGCTGGTCGGTTTCGGTCAGTTTGAACAGGGTGAGCAGCTTAAAGCCGACCTGCGCCGGGATATGGTCGATCACGGTGCCGCGTTTAATGGCTTCTACTTGCAGTTTATTGTCGTGTGTCATCTCTCATTCCCCCTTACAGTGCCAGCTCGCTATTCAGTACCAGTGCCAGTAACGCCTGGCGGGCGAAGATGCCGTTACCGGCCTGCTGGAAGTACCAGGCGTGAGGTGTTTTATCGACATCGGTGGTGATTTCGTCAATGCGCGGCAGCGGGTGCAGCACCTTCATGTTGGCGCGCGCCCCTTCGAGGTCGGCGGCGCGCAGGACGAACTGCGCTTTCACGTTGGCGTATTCCGACGGATCCAGACGCTCTTTCTGCACGCGGGTCATGTACAGAATATCCACTTCCGCCATCACGTCGTCGATGGCGCTATGCAGGCTCCAGGCGATACCTTTTTCATCCAGCATATCGAGGATGTACTGCGGCATGGCCAGCGCGTCCGGGGCGATAAAGTAGAAGCGGTTGCCGCTGAATTTGGCCAGCGCCTGGGTCAGGGAGTGGACGGTACGGCCATACTTCAGATCGCCGACCATCGCCACGTTGAGGTTTTCGAGGCGGCCCTGGGTCTCCTGGATGGTGAACAGGTCGAGCAGGGTTTGGGTCGGGTGCTGGTTAGCGCCGTCGCCAGCGTTCAGTACCGGCACGCCGCCGGAGAATTCGGTCGCCAGGCGCGCGGCGCCCTCCTGCGGATGACGCATCACGATGGCGTCAACGTAGGTGCTGATGACGGAGATGGTATCCGCCAGGGTTTCCCCTTTTTTGCCCAGCGAGGTATTGGCGCTGTCAGAAAAGCCGACCACGCTGGCGCCCAGGCGGTGCATCGAGGTTTCAAAAGAGAGACGGGTACGGGTGGAGGCTTCAAAGAAACAGCTGGCGATAACCTTATGCTTCAGCAGCTCGGGTTGCGGATTGGCTTTCAGCTTTGCCGCCGTCGCCAGCACCAGTTCGAGGTCTTCGCGGCTGAGATCGTTTATGGAAATGATATGTTTTTGATATAGCGGGTTAGCCATGCTTATCTCCTGACGCCTGGGCAAAAAAAAAGCCCCTTAAATAAGGGGCTTCGGGAATCCAATGAGCAACGGAAAGAAAAACGCCAGGCCAGCGTCTGCGTTCAGACGCGCTAAGACAGAATGTCGTACGCAATTGGCCATGCTTCCTCCCGGCAAAACGACTGGCATTATACGCAGACCGTTATGACGATCAAGCGATTCATTCACAAACAGGTAATCGTTTGCCTGCAGAAAAGTGCGCCAGCGCAAAGAACGGTGAAACTGTACTGGTATGGCAGTGGCGATGGGGGTATAAAGTTATAAAATGAAATGCTGTTTTATATTCGAGGTAAGTGATGATTATTGGCAATATCCACCATCTGCAGCCATGGCTGCCTGCCGCGCTGCGCGAGGCCATTGAGCACGTCATCGCCCATGTCAGCGAGGCGACGCCGCTGGGTAAACACGATATCGACGGCAATAACCTGTTTTATCTGATTTCCGAAGACACCACCGAGCCGCAGGCCGCGCGCCGCGCGGAATACCATGCCCGCTATCTCGATATTCAGATTGTGCTCCGCGGCATCGAGGGGATGACCTTCAGTACCTTGCCGGCTGGAGAGCCGCAGACCGACTGGCTGGCGGAGAAAGACATCGCTTTTCTGGCCGAAGGCCAGCAGGAGAAAACGGTGATCCTCAACGAAGGGGATTTTGTGGTGTTTTATCCCGGCGAAGTGCATAAACCGCTGTGCGCCGTAGGCGCCCCGGCGAAGGTGCGCAAAGCGGTAGTGAAGATGCTGATGGCGTAAAATGGCGAGCCATATCCCGGATAAGCGCCGTGCTATCCGGGATGTGGCCACAAGCGAGGGGCTACTTGCCCAGCGTCGCCACCATCACCGCTTTGATGGTATGCATCCGGTTTTCCGCCTGGTCAAACACCACGCTCGCCGCCGACTCAAACACTTCGTCAGTCACTTCCATGCCGCCGTGCAGGCCGTAATCTGCGGCCATCTGTTTGCCCAGCGTGGTCTGGTCGTCATGGAACGCTGGCAGGCAGTGGAGGAACTTGACCTGCGGATTGCCGGTCAGCGCCAGCATCGCGCTGTTAACCTGATAATCGCGGAGCAGGGCGATACGTTCGGCCCATTTTTCCTTCGCCTCGCCCATCGATACCCAGACGTCGGTATAGATAAAATCGGCGCCTTTCACCCCCGCGGCGATATCTTCCGTCAGGGTGATGTTGCCACCCTGCTGTTTGGCCAGTGCGGTACAGGTCTCCACCAGCTGAGACTCCGGCCAGCAGGCCGATGGCGCTACCAGGCGCAGATCCAGACCGGTCAGCGCTGCGGCTTCCAGCATCGAATTGCCCATGTTGTTGCGCGCGTCGCCGGCGTAGACCAGCGTCATCTGGTTAAAGGCTTTGCCCGGCAGGTGCTCTTTCATGGTCAGCAGGTCCGCCAGCAGCTGGGTGGGGTGGAACTCGTTGGTGAGGCCGTTCCACACCGGCACACCGGCGTATTGCGCCAGGGTCTCCACCACCTCCTGGCCGTGGCCGCGATACTGAATGCCATCGTACATCCGCCCGAGCACGCGGGCGGTGTCTTTGATCGACTCTTTATGGCCAATCTGGCTGCCGCTTGGCCCCAGATAGGTCACGCGGGCGCCCTGATCGTATGCGGCAACTTCGAAAGAGCATCGTGTACGGGTTGAGTCTTTTTCGAAGATGAGCGCGATGTTTTTCCCTGCCAGTTTCTGGACTTCGATACCGTTTTTCTTATCGGCTTTGAGCTTTGCCGCCAGCTCGAGCAGGGCGGTGATTTCTGCAGGCGTAAAATCGAGTAACTTTAAAAAATGCTTCTGGTAAAACGCAGACATGGTTCCCTCACCTGGCATAGGCCACTAATTGAATTAAAATTCAATTTATATGTATGAATATTCATTTGCAAGTCTGTGATCGAAATCTTTCACTGAGAAGTGGAGGCAATGACGGCGGTATGTGACAATAGGGACAACTGCCGCACATTATGAGGAACGAGCCATGGCAAACCCGGAACACCTGGAAGAACAGCGTGAAGAGACGCGTCTGATTATCGAAGAGCTGCTGGAGGATGGCAGCGATCCGGACGCACTGTACACGATTGAGCATCACCTCTCTGCAGACGATTTCGAAACGCTGGAGAAAGTGGCGGTGGAAGCGTTCAAGCTGGGCTATGAAGTGACCGAGCCCGAAGAGCTGGAAGTGGAAGAGGGTGACATGGTCATCTGCTGCGATATTCTCAGCGAATGCGCGCTGAACGCAGACCTGATCGATGCCCAGGTGGAACAGCTGATGACGCTGGCAGAAAAATATGACGTCGAGTATGACGGTTGGGGTACCTATTATGAGGACCCGAACGGTGAAGAAGACGGCGACGATGACGAAGATTTTGTCGATGAAGACGACGATGGTGTTCGCCACTAAGTTGCAGATGGATACGGCGGCGCCTGCCGCCGTATAGCAAGGAACTTCCATGGATTACCCGCAGATACTCTCCCCGATTATCAACTTCCTGCACTGCCCGACGCCGCAGGCGTGGATTGATGAAGCCCGCAAGCCGGAAAACCTGCCGCTGCTGCTGACCGACCATATGGTGTGCGAACTGAAAGCGGCGCAGAACGCCATGCTGCTGGTGCGTCGCTACGTCGCGGATAAAGCCGACGCCGACGAGCTGCTGGCCTGCCTGAAGCCGTATGAAGACTTCACCTACCGCTGGGGGCCGGAGCCGGATTTTGTCGCTCTGCATAAGCGGATCAACAAAAGCGCCATGCCGCAGACCGACGACCCGTGGGGCCGCCAGTTGCTGGACAGCATGATTTTGCTGATTAAAGAGGAGCTACATCACTTCTGGCAGGTGCGGGAGATGATGCTGGCGCGTGATATTCCCTACGTCAAAATCACCGCCAGCAACTATGCCCGCGGCATGCGGCGGGAGGTGCGTTCGCACGAGCCGGTGATGCTGATCGATAAGTTGATCTGCGGCGCCTATATCGAGGCCCGCTCCTGCGAACGCTTTGCGGCGCTGGCGCCGTGGCTGGATGACGATCTGCAGAAGTTTTATCTGTCGCTGCTGCGCTCCGAGGCGCGTCACTATCAGGACTATCTGGATCTGGCGCAGAAGATTGCCGGAGACGATATTAGCGAGCGGGTGCGCCAGCTCGGCGAGGCGGAAGCGGCGCTGATCCTCAGGCCGGAGGCCGAGTTCCGCTTTCACAGCGGTGTGCCGGTGGCGGCGTAACCCTCGGTATTCGGGCCCTGTAGCCCCGGTAGCCACTAACACCGGCAGTTTCAGTAACCATGGGGAGAGAGATAGCGTTGAGAGCTTCAGCTCGCAATGGTACGGGCCGTAGGTCGGGTAAGGCGTTAGCCGCCACCCGACAAAAAAACGGCACCGCGAGCAAGGGTAAGGTGCAAGCGGTGCCATCCGGGACATACCCCGGCTTGCGCTACGCTTAGCCGGGCTACCGAACTGTAGCCCCGGTAAGCGTAGCTCTACCGGGGACGCCTGCGATATCGAGGCGCTACAGCGTTTTCAGCATCCGCACTTCACAGTCAACGTGGCCGGTGCAACCCAGCGGCCCGTCAATGTGCTCAAAGCCGAGATGTTCATATAAGCCGATCGCCTCCGTCAGGAAGGCGGTAGTTTCCAGATAGCAGCGTTTAAAGCCCTGCTCGCGGGCGTAGTCCAGCGCCAGCAGCGCCAGCTTCTTCGCCAGCCCCTGACCGCGCGCGCTGGTCATAAAATACATTTTCTGTAGCTCGCAGATATCCGGCTCGCTGCAGGCGAGCGGCGCGACGCCACCGCCGCCAACCACTTCGCCCTCTTTCTCCACCACCCAATAGGCAGAGCCCGGCTGGCTGTACAGCTCATACAGTTCATCGAGATTCGGGTCGGCGACCGTATAGCCTTTATCGGCGGTGAGGCCATATTCAGCCGAGACCTGGCGGATGACCCTGGCGATGGCGGCATTGTCTGCCGCCGTAATGCGACGCAGCAACGTCGCCGCGGGGACGCTCGTATTCATACAGTGACTCATTACCCAAAAAAGACGAATGATGATGTTAATAACATCGCGACAGGGGAAAGCGCAAGCGAGGATGTTTCATAAAAAAACGCCCCTTGCCGGGTGGCAAGGGGCGGGAGGATCACAGCGCGGCGATCACCGCCTGCTGCTCAATCAGCTTCGCTTTCGCTTCCGCGTAGCCTTCCAGCTTCTCGCGCTCTTTAGCGATCACCGCTTCCGGTGCGCGGGCGACAAAACCTTCGTTGGACAGCTTGCTTTCGATGCGGCCAATTTCACCTTCGATTTTGGCCACTTCTTTCGCCAGACGCGCCAGCTCATCTTCTTTATTGATGAGGCCCGCCATCGGGATCAGCAGCTCGGCGCCGTCGATAATCTTGGTCACGGAGACCGGACCTTTATCATCGGCAGGCAGCACGGTAATGCTTTCCAGACGCGCCAGGTTCAGCAGGAAGCTGCGGTTGTCGTTCACACGACGCTCGGCCTCTTTGCTGCAGCCGCGCAGCAGCAGTTCCAGCGGTTTGCCCGGGGCGATGTTCATTTCCGCACGGATGTTACGCACGGCGACGATCGCCTGTTTCAGCCATTCGGTATCGGCCAGCGCCGCTTCATCGACCTGAGAAGCATCGTACTGCGGGAACGGCTGCAGCATGATGGTGTCGGCGGTGATACCGCAGATCGCTTTCACGCGCTGCCAGATGGTCTCGGTGATGAACGGAATGATCGGATGCGCCAGGCGCAGCAGACCTTCCAGCACGGTCACCAGCGTATGGCGAGTCCCGCGCAGCTCCGCTTCGCTGCCACCGTTCATCACCGGCTTGGTCAGCTCCAGGTACCAGTCGCAGAACTGGTTCCAGGTGAACTCGTACAGAATGCCGGCGGCGATATCGAAGCGGAAGTTATCCAGCGCTTCGCGATACGCTTTCACGGTGTGGTTGAATTCCGCGAGGATCCAGCGGTCGGCCAGGGAGAGCACCATTTCGCCGCCGTTGAAGCCACAATCCTGATCTTCGGTATTCATCAGTACGAAGCGGCTGGCGTTCCACAGCTTGTTACAGAAGTTACGGTAACCTTCCAGACGCTTCATATCCCAGTTGATGTCACGACCGGTAGACGCCAGCGCCGCCAGGGTGAAGCGCAGCGCGTCAGTACCGTGCGGCTCAATACCGTTCGGGAACTGCTTCTCGGTGCGCTTACGGATTTTGTCCGCCAGCTGCGGCTGCATCATATTGCCGGTACGTTTTTCCAGCAGTTCTGGCAGCGAAATACCGTCAACCATATCCAGCGGATCAATAACGTTACCCTTGGATTTAGACATCTTCTGGCCTTCGTCATCACGAATCAGGCCGGTCATGTAAACGGTGTGGAACGGCACCTGCGGTTTGCCATTTTCATCTTTGATGAAGTGCATGGTCATCATGATCATGCGGGCAATCCAGAAGAAGATGATGTCGAAGCCGGATACCATCACGCTGGTTGGGTGGAACTGACGCAGGGCGTCGGTGTTTTCCGGCCAGCCAAGGGTAGAGAAGGTCCACAGCGCAGAAGAGAACCAGGTGTCGAGAACGTCTTCGTCCTGACGCAGGGCAACGTCGGCACCGAGGTTATTTTCCTTGCGCACTTCTTCTTCGTTGCGGCCAACATAAACATTACCCGCTTCGTCATACCATGCCGGGATACGGTGACCCCACCACAGCTGACGAGAGATACACCAGTCCTGAATATCGCGCATCCAGGAGAAATACATGTTTTCGTACTGCTTCGGTACGAACTGAATGTCGCCGTTCTCAACCGCTTCAACCGCCGGCTTCGCCAGTACATCGGCACGTACGTACCACTGGTCGGTCAGCATTGGTTCGATAACCACGCCGCCACGGTCGCCGTAAGGAACGGTCAGGTCGTGCGGTTTAATTTCTTCCAGCAGGCCGAGTGCGTCAACCGCAGCAACGACTGCTTTACGTGCGGCAAAACGCTCCAGTTTCTGGAATTCTGCCGGGATCTCGCTGGAATAAACGTCAGATTCGTTACCTTTGGTATCGAACACCTGGGCGCTTTCACGGATATCGCCGTCAAAGGTCAGGATGTTGATCATCGGCAGCGCGTGACGTTTACCCACTTCATAGTCGTTAAAGTCGTGCGCCGGAGTGATTTTCACGCAGCCGGTGCCTTTTTCCATGTCGGCGTGTTCGTCGCCAACGATCGGAATACGACGGTTAACCAGCGGCAGAATGACATATTTGCCAATCAGATCTTTGTAACGCGGATCTTCCGGGTTAACGGCTACGCCAGTATCGCCCAGCAGGGTTTCCGGACGGGTAGTCGCGACCACCAGATAATCTTTACCGTCTGCGGTTTTCGCACCGTCAGCCAGCGGATAGCGGATGTGCCACATCGAACCTTTCGATTCGCGGTTTTCCACTTCCAGGTCAGAGATAGCGGTGCGCAGTTTCGGGTCCCAGTTTACCAGGCGTTTGCCACGGTAAATCAGGTCTTCTTTATATAGACGAACGAAAACTTCTTTCACCGCATTGGACAGGCCTTCGTCCATGGTGAAGCGTTCACGCTCCCAGTCGACGGAGTTGCCGAGACGGCGCATCTGACGGGTAATGGTGCCGCCGGATTCCGCTTTCCATTCCCAAATTTTGTCGATGAAAGCTTCGCGGCCGTAGTCGTGACGGGTTTTACCTTCTTCTGCGGCAATCTTGCGCTCAACGACCATCTGGGTAGCGATCCCGGCGTGGTCAGTACCGACCTGCCACAGGGTGTTTTTGCCCTGCATGCGCTGATAGCGGATCATGGTATCCATGATGGTTTGCTGGAAGGCGTGACCCATATGCAAACTGCCGGTGACGTTCGGCGGCGGGATCATGATGCAGAAACTTTCCTGGCTTTCATCGCCATTAGGCTTAAAGTAGCCCTGCTTTTCCCAGTGCTCGTAAAGCGGCTGTTCGATATCTTGTGGGTTATATGTCTTTTCCATTATTTCCAGGTTGCCGTATTCAGGTTGAAACCAGCCACGCGGTAGGCTTTATAGCGTTCGCGCGCCAGTTGTTTCAGAGAATCTTCATAAGGAACGAAGTCTACCACTTCTGTGAAAGCGGTGGCAAAATCTGCAAAGCTTGTTCGCAGACTAATCAATATATCGCGCGGGCTGCTGCTGCGTTTTTGCGGCCAGGCGATCTCCACCGGCGCACCGCCGCGCGGTCCTTCTCCCGCTAAATTATGCGGAACAAAGCTTTCTGCCGGACGCGCCCACAGGGCTTCATCCAGCCGGTAAGCCTGCTTTTCATCTTCACAGGCGATGAGCACGCGCTTACCGCTGCGCCAACGTTCTGCGGCAATTTCACACACCAGCTGCTCAACGGCGCTTAAGCCATCGATGGTGGTGTCATTGTCCAGAAGGTAGAACGTTGCGTTTTTCATATATGGGGCTTCTTGTGGTGGATTTAAATACGCATCAGGTATACACCGCAGCGCCTGATGCGACGCTGTTGTGTCTTATCAGGCCTACGAGTTCAGTGCTGTGTGTAGGTCGGATAAGGCGCTCACGCCGCATCCGACAATAACAGCATTGCCTGATGCGACGCTGCCGCGTCTTATCAGGCCTACGAGTTCGGTGCTGTGTAGGTCGGATAAGGCGTTCATGCCGCATCCGACAATAACAGCATTGCCTGATGCGACGCTTGCGCGTCTTATCAGGCCTACGAGTTCAGTGCTGTGTAGGTCGGATAAGGCGTTCACGCCGCATCCGGCAATAACAGCCTTGCCTGACGCAATTACTCTTCGCCGTTAAACCCAGCGCGGTTTAACAGGAACTGTGCCAGCAACGCTACCGGACGACCGGTGGCGCCTTTTGCTTTACCAGAACGCCAGGCGGTACCGGCGATATCCAGGTGCGCCCAGTTGTACTTACGGGTAAAGCGTGACAGGAAGCAACCTGCGGTAATCGCCCCACCAGGACGACCGCCAATGTTCGCCATATCGGCAAAATTGGACTCCAGTTGTTCCTGATACTCGTCACCCAGCGGTAAGCGCCATGCGCGGTCACCGGATTGTTCAGACGCGGCAATCAGTTCATGGGCCAGCGGATTATGGTTCGCCATCAGACCGGTAATGTGATGACCCAGCGCGATCACGCAGGCACCGGTCAGCGTCGCCACGTCAATCACCGCTTCCGGCTCAAAACGCTCAACGTAAGTTAACACGTCGCACAGTACCAGGCGGCCTTCAGCGTCGGTATTCAGCACTTCAACGGTTTGACCGGACATGGTGGTTAACACATCGCCCGGACGATAGGCACGCCCGCCAGGCATGTTTTCGCAGCCTGCCAACACGCCGATAACGTTAATCGGCAGTTGTAGCTCCGCGACCATCCGCATCACGCCGTAAACCGCTGCCGCACCGCACATATCGTACTTCATCTCATCCATGCCTTCTGAAGGCTTGATCGAGATACCGCCGGAGTCGAAGGTTAAACCTTTACCCACCAGCACGATTGGGCGTGCATCTTCCGACGCGTTGCCTTTGTACTCAATCACCGACATCAGCGATTCGTTTTGCGAACCCTGACCGACCGCCAGATAGGAATGCATCCCCAGCTCTTTCATCTGCTGTTCGCCGATAACGCGGGTGATAACATTCTTGCTGTAGCTGTCAGCCAGCTGGCGCGCTTGTGAAGCGAGGTAAGCGGCGTTACAGATATTCGGCGGCATATTGCCGAGATCTTTCGCTGCTTTAATCCCGGCGGCAATCGCCAGACCGTGCTGGATCGCGCGCTCACCGCTGGTCAGTTCACGGCGGGTCGGCACGTTGAACACCATTTTACGCAGCGGGCGACGCGGTTCGCTCTTGTTCGTTTTCAGCTGATCGAAACTGTAGAGCGTCTCTTTTGCCGTCTCGACAGCCTGACGCACTTTCCAGTAGTTATTACGGCCTTTAACGTGCAGTTCAGTCAGAAAGCAGACCGCTTCCATTGAGCCAGTATCATTCAGCGTATTAATGGTTTTCTGAATAACCTGCTTGTACTGACGCTCATCCAGCTCACGTTCTTTGCCGCAACCAATAAGGAGAATTCGCTCGGAAAGTACATTCGGAACATGGTGCAGCAACAATGTCTGCCCCGGTTTTCCTTCCAGTTCGCCCCGACGTAGCAGGGCGCTGATGTACCCATCGCTGATTTTATCGAGCTGTTCTGCAATCGGAGAAAGGCGACGTGGTTCGAAGACGCCCACGACGATGCAGGCACTCCGCTGTTTCTCCGGGCTACCGCTTTTTACACTAAACTCCATGCACTACGCTCCTGAATCTTAAAGACAACGGCGGTGGCTACAGATAGAATTGCAAGCTTTCGTAACTCATGTCCGCTGTTGCGATGACTTCGTGTTAATCTTAACGTTATTACGGCATTGGCACGTCAGAACAAAATCTGAGAGGTGAATCCGTTGAGTATAATTATCTTAGCGACGATTTCGACGACTCAAGAGAATAAATGACGTTTAAGCCATGAAACAAGCTAAAATCCTGCAAAAGACGAGTTTTTACGGGCGTATTTAAAGTGATAATCATAAGATATCTGGTGCGGGAGACGCTCAAAAGCCAGCTGGCGATACTCTTCATCTTGCTTTTGATCTTCTTCTGTCAAAAGTTAGTGAGGATCCTCGGCGCAGCGGTTGACGGCGATATTCCGGCGAATCTGGTGCTCTCCCTTCTCGGGTTGGGCGTGCCGGAAATGGCGCAGCTTATCCTGCCATTAAGCCTGTTCCTCGGGCTGCTGATGACGCTGGGCAAACTGTATACCGAAAGTGAAATTACGGTAATGCATGCCTGCGGCCTGAGCAAAGCGGTTCTGGTGAAAGCGGCAATGATCCTTGCGGTATTCACGGCAATCGTCGCGGCGGTTAACGTGATGTGGGCGGGACCGTGGTCATCGCGTCATCAGGATGAAGTGTTAGCAGAAGCGAAAGCGAACCCTGGCATGGCGGCGCTGGCGCAAGGGCAATTCCAGCAAGCGACTAATGGCAGTTCGGTGCTGTTCATCGAAAGCGTTGACGGCAGCGATTTCAAAGATGTGTTCCTCGCGCAAATTCGACCAAAAGGTAATGCACGTCCTTCTGTGGTGGTGGCCGATTCCGGACATTTAACCCAGCTGCGCGACGGCTCCCAGGTCGTCACTCTCAACCAGGGAACGCGCTTCGAAGGCACTGCACTGTTACGTGATTTCCGCATTACGGATTTCCAGGATTATCAGGCGATCATTGGTCACCAGGCGGTGGCGCTCGACCCGAACGATACCGACCAGATGGACATGCGCACATTGTGGAACACTGACACCGATCGTGCTCGCGCAGAACTGAACTGGCGTATCACGTTGGTATTCACCGTGTTTATGATGGCACTTATGGTCGTACCGCTGAGCGTGGTTAACCCACGTCAGGGACGCGTACTGTCGATGCTGCCAGCCATGCTGCTGTATCTACTTTTCTTCCTGATCCAGACCTCCCTGAAATCGAACGGCGGTAAAGGTAAGCTGGACCCGACGCTGTGGATGTGGACCGTTAACCTGATTTATCTGGCTTTAGCGATTGTTCTCAACCTTTGGGACACCGTGCCGGTCCGCCGCCTGCGCGCCAGTTTTTCGCGTAAAGGAGCGGTGTGATGCAACCTTTTGGCGTACTTGACCGCTATATCGGTAAAACTATTTTCACCACCATCATGATGACACTGTTCATGCTGGTGTCGCTGTCGGGCATTATCAAGTTTGTCGATCAGCTGAAAAAAGCCGGGCAGGGGAGTTACGACGCGTTAGGCGCAGGAATGTATACCTTGCTGAGCGTGCCGAAAGATGTGCAGATCTTCTTCCCGATGGCGGCTCTGCTTGGGGCGTTGCTTGGTCTTGGGATGCTGGCGCAGCGCAGCGAACTGGTGGTGATGCAGGCTTCTGGTTTTACCCGTATGCAGGTGGCGCTGTCGGTGATGAAAACCGCCATTCCGCTGGTCTTGCTGACGATGGCGATTGGCGAATGGGTCGCGCCGCAGGGCGAGCAGATGGCGCGTAACTACCGTGCGCAGGCGATGTACGGCGGCTCGTTGCTCTCTACCCAGCAAGGCTTATGGGCGAAAGATGGCAACAACTTCGTCTACATTGAGCGGGTTAAAGGTGACGAAGAGTTAGGTGGCATCAGCATTTATGCCTTTAACGAGAATCGTCGTCTGCAATCCGTACGCTATGCCGCTACTGCGAAGTTTGACCCGGAACATAAAGTCTGGCGTCTGTCGCAGGTTGATGAATCTGATCTGACCAATCCGAAACAGATTACCGGTTCGCAGACGGTGAGCGGCACCTGGAAAACCAACCTCACGCCGGACAAACTGGGCGTGGTGGCGCTGGACCCGGATGCACTCTCTATCAGCGGTTTGCACAACTATGTGAAGTATCTGAAGTCGAGCGGTCAGGATGCCGGACGTTATCAGCTCAACATGTGGAGCAAAATCTTCCAGCCGCTATCTGTGGCGGTGATGATGCTGATGGCGCTGTCGTTCATCTTTGGCCCACTGCGTAGCGTACCGATGGGCGTGCGTGTGGTCACCGGTATCAGTTTCGGTTTTGTCTTCTACGTACTGGACCAGATCTTCGGCCCGCTGACGTTGGTTTATGGCATCCCGCCGATCATCGGCGCACTGTTGCCAAGCGCCAGCTTCTTCTTAATCAGCCTGTGGCTGTTAATGAGAAAATCGTAACCGAATGAACGAATAAAGGGAGCGAAAGCTCCCTTTATTATTGTTAGCAAAGTGTGCTTCGTTCATTCCTGAAAAATAATTAAAATTCAATATATTGCAGTGGGGTGGGCATGATAAGACGCGCCAGCGTCGCATCAGGCAAAGACAAATCTCGCCTGACTTACCTTCTTCTCCCCCCCAGCAAACTCCCCAACATCCCGCGTACAATCTGATTCGTCACTTGGCGAGCGGCGCTTTTGGCCATTGTTTGCACCACACCATCTTTCTTCCCGCCGCGTGGTCCGGTAGTGCCGAACAAAATATCCTTCAATCCACCAAGAATGCCGTCATCCACCGCTACCTCTTTCCCTTTCGCGGGAGGATTATTTTGCTGCTCGGTACTGGCCTGAAAGCCTTTTTGCAACATCTCATAGGCGGATTCCCGGTCCACCTCATCCTCATATTTGCCATACACCGGAGAGTGATTAATCAAGCCATTACGCTCATCTTCCGTCACCGGCCCCATCCGCGAACAAGGCGCGATCACCATCGCACGCTCCACCACAGAAGGGCTTCCTTTCGCATCCAGAAAAGAGATCAACGCCTCGCCGGTGCCCAGTTCCTGAATCGCCTTTTCGGTATCAAACGCCGGATTGGCCCGCATGGTTTGCGCCGCTGCCTTCACTGCTTTCTGATCTTTTGGCGTAAAAGCCCGCAAAGCATGTTGAACGCGATTACCGAGCTGCCCGAGCACATTATCCGGAATATCAGACGGGTTTTGCGAAACGAACCAGACGCCCACGCCTTTTGAGCGAATAAGCCTTATCACCTGCTCAATCTTATCCAGCAGTACCTGCGGGGCATCGTTAAACAGCAGATGTGCCTCGTCGAAGAAAAACACCAGTTTTGGTTTCTCCAGATCGCCCGCTTCCGGCAATTGTTCATACAACTCTGAAAGCATCCACAGCAGGCTGGCGGCGTACAGTTTCGGCATCTGATAAAGTTTCTCGGCGCTGAGGATATTGATAACGCCTTTACCGTTGGCATCGGTGCGCATCCAGTCTTTGATATCCAGCATCGGCTCACCAAAGAAGTGTGCTGCGCCTTGCTGTTCCAGCGACAACAGCCCGCGCTGGATGGCACCAACCGATGCGCTACTGATATTACCGTACTGATTCTGGAAGGATTTGGCGTTATCGCCGATGTACTGGGTAATTGCCCGCAGATCTTTAAAGTCGAGCAGTAACAGCCCCTGATCGTCAGCAATGCGGAAGATGATATTCAGCACGCCAGATTGCACATCGTTGAGATTCAACAGTCGTGCCAGCAACAGCGGCCCCAGATCCGAAACCGTCGCCCGCACCGGATGGCCTTTCTCGCCAAAGATATCCCACACCACCACCGGATTGGCATGCGGTTGCCAGTCATTGACGCCGATATTTTTAAGCCTTGCGAGCAGTTTTTCCGACACCGTTCCTGCCTGCGCGACGCCGGTCAGATCGCCTTTCACATCAGCCATAAACACCGGCACGCCGATTTCCGACAATGACTCCGCCAGTTTTTGCAGCGTAACGGTTTTACCCGTCCCCGTTGCGCCGGTAATCAGCCCATGACGGTTAGCCATTCCCGGCAGTAAAAACAGTTCTGTGTCCGGCGTGCGGGCAATTAACAGGGGTTCACTCATGAGATATCCTCCAGTTTCCTGCCTGGAGTATAGGCAACGTCCGGCAAAGAGAATACGTGTAATGAAGAGAAAATAACCTAAAGCGTGTTGCCGTGATAAATCTGATACCCGAGGTCAACAGTGTTGTGGTTGTGATCGTTATTTTTAATTTTGCTCAGCAACATTTGGGCGGCCATCCGACCAATATCAAAACGGGGAGTAATTACGCTGGCGAGGCTTGGGATCATTTGCCTGCCAATCTCCAGCCCATGAAAACCCGCAATGGAAATTTGTTCTGGCACGGCGAGGTTTCGCTCGCGGCACAGCAGAAGCGCACCCATCGCAATATCGTCATTGGTGCAAAATACACCGTCTAAATCCGGGTTTGCGCTAAGGGCATCACGCATTAACTGCATTCCTAAATGAATGGATGAGATGGCGCGTGGATTCATGCGTAATGGGGAAAGATTATGCAGCATCATCGCATCGCAATACCCCTGATAACGCTGTTCATCGCGGGTGTCATCTTTGGAACCGAGATACAGAATTTTGTGCCTGACTCGCTTCTCCAGCATGGTACACACCATGTCAAAAGCGGCCTGCCGATTATCAAAACCGACCTCCATATCCAGCCGTTCTCCCTGTACATCCATCAATTCCACGACCGGAATGGTGGCTGAACGCAGAAATTTCACCGTCCTGATGGTGTGATATTTTTCCGAAAGTATAATCCCGTCAATGTTATAAGAGAGCAGGTTAATCACCGACTCTTCTTCGGAATCGCGATCGTAATTGTAATTAGCAATAAGGGTCTGATAATTATGCTCAGAGGTGACGGATTCTATTCCCGCGAGAATGTCAGCGAAGAGTTGATTTTGAAATGACGGAATCAAGATACCGAGGGTATAACTTTGTGCATTCAACAACATGCCGGGAGCGCGATTAGGGATATAATTGATCTCTTCCATAATTTTGGCGATGCGCTCGCCTGTTTCCTTTGCCACCTTTTTCGGCGAGCGGATATAACGACTCACGGTCATTTTTGTTACGCCAGCCAGCGTAGCGATATCCTGTAAAGAAATTCTGTGATTGCGCATAACTTCTCCCAACGTCGGGGGAATCTTCAATCTTCCCCCGAAACTACATCACAATATTTTATTCTTTCAGTGCAATACGGCGTTAATGGCTAACACGCCCAGCAAACCCATAATAGAAATAAGGGTTTCCATCACCGTCCAGGTACGCAACGTTTCACCAACCGTCAGATTAAAATACCCTTTAAATAGCCAGAAGCCAGGGTCGTTTACGTGTGACGCGATCACGCTGCCCGCACCGGTTGCCAGTACCATTAAAGCGGGATCGGCATGGGTAACGTTGATAATCGGCAACACCACACCCGCGGTGGTAATGGCCGCGACGGTGGCAGAGCCCAGAGCGATACGCAACAGCGCCGCAACAGTCCAGCACATCAATAACGGCGAAAGTGTAGTTCCGGTCATTAAGTGTGAAATATAGTGCCCGACACCGCTATCTACTAATACCTGCTTAAACGCGCCGCCGCCAGCGATAATAAACACAATCATCGCGATAGCGCCTATAGAATCCCCAATGATATCCATGATTTGCTCGATGGTGCGTCCATTACGTCGGCCCAGTGTGAAAATCGCAATAACAATGGCAATAAACAGCGCAACGGCAGGGTTACCGACAAATTCAAAGAAGAGGCGCACGGTGTTAGTTTTCGGTAACGTAATTTCACAAACGGCGGCGATAGCCATCAGGATGACCGGGATCACGGCAGCGAAAATACTGTTCCAGAAGGAGGGCATCTCCTCTTCGCTAAACAGATGAGGATTAAATAAGCCTTCCGGTGGTGCTTTCTCAAAGCGAGTTAGCAGTTTAGAAAACAGCGGTCCTGCGACAATAACTGTCGGAATGGTAATGATAAATCCATACAGTAAAGTCGTTCCGAGATTAGCCTCAAAGATAGTCGCGATGGCAGTAGGCCCTGGATGTGGCGGCAGAAAACAGTGGGTTACAGAGAGCGCTGCTACCATTGGTACGCCAACATACAACAGGGGTAATCCTGATGATGCTACGATGGTAAATACCAACGGCAACAGCAGGACAAAACCCACTTCAAAAAACATGGCGAGGCCCACAACCAGACCGGTGATCACTAGCGCCCATTGCACGCGTTTTTTACCAAAAGTAGCAATCAGCGTAGTGGCGATACGTTGTGCCGCACCCGTATCAGAAATCAGCTTGCCTAACATGGCCCCGAAACCGAGGATCATTGCCAGCCCGCCGAGCGTGCTGCCGATACCATTTTGTATAGAGTGCAGGACGGCCTGTGCATCCATCCCTTCGGCAAATCCGACGACGGCAGCTACCAGAACGAGGGCAATAAAGCCGTTAACTTTAAAGACGATCATCAGGATAAGAAGCAGCGCGACGCCTGCCGCAATAATGATTAATGGCATAGTCTTTATCTCTTATTAGTGCCAGAAAAGCAGCGCTTTCGCGCTGCACGTAGGGGGGGCTGTTAAACAGCCACTAACATGCCGCCATCAACAAACAACAGGTGGCCGTTTACGAAATCAGAGGCTTTTGAAGAAAGGAACACCGCAGCACCAATCAGTTCCTGCGGATCTCCCCAGCGTGCGGCGGGGGTCCGTTTGCACAACCAGGCGGTGAAGGCTTCGTCCTCAACCAGTGCTTTAGTCATTTCTGTTTTGAAATAGCCCGGCGCAATACCGTTGACCTGAATATTGTGGCGCGCCAGCTCGACGCACATGCCGCGGGTGAGCATTTTTACCGCCCCTTTCGATGCGGCATAAGGGGTGATGGTGTCACGTCCCAGTTCGCTTTGCATCGAGCAAATATTAATAACTTTACCTGCCTTGCGTTCAACCATGTGACGAGTTACCGCTTGCGATACCAGGAACACGGCGGTCTGGTTTACTGCGATCACATCATTCCACTCTTGTTCAGGGAACTCAGTAAAAGGATGACGGCGCTGGATACCGGCGTTATTCACCAGCACATCAATGGGGCCGATGTCCTTTTCGATATGTTCAACGGCGGCATCAATTTCATGTTTATGAGTAACATTAAAAGGTGCGGCAACGGCCTGAATACCCTCCTGGTGGAGTTTTTCTACAGCAAGTTCTGCGCGTTCGGCAGTAATATCATTAATAATTATTTGTGCGCCATATTTACCCAGGCCGGTTGCCAGTAAAAAGCCAATGCCCTGTGCTGAACCGGTAATCAAGATATTTTTTCCTGCCAGTGAAAATAGATCGTTCATTGTATTATTCCTTTATTTATCTCTTAGAAAACAAGCTGGACTTTTGCTGCCTGGGTTTTATCACCGGCGAAACGTAGCGCCTCTTCCAGGTCAGTGAAGGGATATTCAGCACTCAGTAAAGGCAGTGGATTGATAACGCCATTCGCCAGCCATGACACTGCGGTATTAAATTCGCTGGTAAAACGGAAAGAGCCTCTGAGTGAAATCTCCTTACCAATCAACGTCATCATTGGGAATTCTGCCATCGCGCCTCCCATACCTACCTGCACCATTACGCCGCGTGCACGAGTGACCTCCAGACAGGTATTCACTGATGAAGGATGACCGGACACTTCAAAGCTGACATCGAAATAGCCTTTTTCCGCTTTCCAGTGATCCATGTCGTCGTTTTGTGGGTTTACGAGCACATCCGCCCCCATCTCTTTGCCCAGCGAAAGGGAACGGGGACTCACATCAGCACAGACAATTTCCGCGGCCCCCAGTGTTTTCACTGCACTGACAATCAGGCAGCCAATGGGTCCAACACCGGAAATAAATACTCGCTTGCCCTGTAACTCGCCGGCCTGATGTGCGGCATGAATCGCGACGGCTAAAGGTTCGGCAAAAGCCATAACCTTTTCGTCAGCTTTGGCCGGATAAGGGACACATTGCGACGTTTCGACCATTTTATAACGGGTAAAACCACCATCAACATGAGGGAAATACATGGCACTGCCAAAAAAACGCATATCTGTACACTGATTCTCGTTATGTTCAATGCAGTATTTGCAGTGACCGCACGGTTTAGACGGATTAATGGCTACCGTTTGCCCTTCATGTAATTCTGATGAGTCGCTATGAATAACTTTACCGATAACTTCATGACCTAACACCATCGGTGCCTTTATCATGAAATTACCTACTTTTCCTTCCTGATAATAATGTAAATCGGAACCGCAAATTCCACCTCGGGTTATTTGTACTAATGTTCCATTATTATTCCAATCTATCGTCTGCTCGGTAACGGCAACAGTTTTCTTGCCCGCAACAACGCAGGACTGTGTTTTCACTTGCATAAATTCCTCACTGGTCAGGTAGACACCTCGGAAGCATTTAAGCGGTTTTAACTGTCATTATTTGTGATGAAGATCACGTCAGAAAATTGTTACATTACTATGTTACGCATAACGTGATGTGCCTTGTAATTCTTATCAGTAGAAATAAAAAAACGTGAAATTATTATGCCGCCAGGCGTAGTATCGCAGCAGGTAAGATGATTCAGGAGATTTTAAATGGCGGGTGAAAGCTTTATTTTGATGGGCGTTTCAGGGAGTGGTAAAACATTAATTGGTAGCAAGGTTGCCGCGTTATTATCTGCTAAATTTATTGATGGTGACGATCTTCATCCAGCCAAAAATATAGATAAAATGTCGCAGGGTATTCCATTATCTGATGAAGATCGACTTCCCTGGCTGGAACGCTTAAATGATGCTTCATACAGTCTTTATAAAAAGAATGAAACAGGATTTATTGTCTGTTCATCATTAAAAAAACAGTATCGTGATATTTTACGCAAGGGTAGCCCCCATGTTCATTTCCTCTGGTTAGATGGCGACTATGAAACTATTCTCGCGCGAATGCAGCGTCGGGCTGGGCATTTTATGCCGGTAGCGTTACTAAAAAGTCAGTTTGAGGCACTGGAGCGTCCACAAGCAGATGAACAGGATATTGTGCGCATTGATATCAACCATGATATTGCCAATGTCACCGAACAATGTCGGCAGGCTGTGCTGGCGATACGACAAAACAGAATATGTGCGAAAGAGGGCAGCGCCTCAGATCAGCGCTGCGAATGATTTTCAATAATCGGCTTTCAACACCACGCGGTAACGCGCCTTACCGTCGCGCACATGCTGGATGGCGTCGTTAATTTTCGACATCGGGAACAGTTCGGTGGTCGGCGCAACCTTGCTGCGGGCGGCAAAACGCATCAGCTTACGCAGCTCATAAGGCGTGCCGGTAGCAGAACCAGAGACGCTGCGATCGCCCGCAATTAACGTAAAGGCCGGAACAGACAGCGGCGTGAGAACCGCACCGACCGTATGGAAATTACCGCCATAGGTCAGCGCCTCAAAATAGGGCTGCCAGTCGAGGCTGACGTTGACGGTGTTGATAATGAGATCAAACTGCCCCGCCAGTGCTTTCAGTGCCTGCGGATCGCGGCTATTCACCACTTTATCGGCACCCATCGCCAGCACTTCCTGCTCTTTCGCCGGATTAGAACTAAAGGCTGTCACCTCGCATCCCATTGCGTGCAGAAGTTTTATAGCGATATGCCCCAGCCCGCCAATACCAATTACCCCAACGCGGCTGGTAGCAGTGATATGGTGCATCAACAGTGGTTTAAAGACCGTGATACCGCCGCACAACAGCGGCCCGGCGGACTCGATATCAATATTTTCTGGCAGTGGAATCACCCATTGCCAGTCCGCACGCAACTTCTCGGCAAAGCCACCGCGATTCATAATCGTCGGCACCGCACCTTGCTCGCAGTTGATCTGATTACCGCTAATACAGGCGTCGCAGTGACCACAGCTACGCGCCGTCCAGCCAATCCCGACACGCTGACCGACCTGCAAACCTTTATCCTGCGCGGCGCTCCCGAGTGCCACCACGCGCCCAATCACCTCATGCCCGGCAACCAGCGGATATTGTGAAAATCCCCATTCGTTATCGATCATCGACAGATCGGAATGGCAGATCCCGCAGTAATCCACCTGCACTTCAACATCTTGTGGCCTCAGCTCACCGGGATCGTACTCATAAACTTCCAGTTCTCCGCCCGCTTCTTTTGCGGCATAGCTTTTTATCATCGACATTTTTTGGTCCTTCTCTGGTGTTGTTTGGGAAGTGTAGAGCATGGCAGGGCGGGGTGCCTGGAGTGTGACAAAGGTTACACATCGCTGTATGCAATGCTGAAAATTTCAGCACTTAGCGAGGTGCGAGCAAGCTGGCGCTTGCATGGTGGCGTGCGACAGGTATAATTCACAACGTTTTCCGCATACCTCTTCAGTGCCGAAGTGGCGAAATCGGTAGACGCAGTTGATTCAAAATCAACCGTAGAAATACGTGCCGGTTCGAGTCCGGCCTTCGGCACCAAAAGTATGTAAATAGACCTCAACTGAGGTCTTTTTTTATGCCTGAAATCCAGTGTTTATCTATCTTTCCCGCTATATTAACTCTCTCAAGGTCAACCGATATCAACGTACATCTACCAACATATGTTGGTACAGATGATGGTATTTCCGGTTCGATAATGCTTGTACCAACAGGGAGGGAATACGATGGCATTAACAGATATCAAAGTCAGAGCAGCCAAGCCAACGGATAAGCAATATTAGCTGACTGATGGTGGCGGTATGCATCTGCTTGTCCATCCAAATGGTTCTAAGTACTGGCGTTTGCAGTACCGTTATGAGGGAAAGCAAAAAATGCTGGCACTTGGGGTTTATCCTGAAATCACACTAGCGGATGCCAGAGTACGTCGTGACGAGACGCGTAAGCTGCTTGCGAATGGCGTCGATCCGGGAGACAAAAAGAAAAATGATAAGGTTGAACAGAGTAAAGCACGAACCTTTAAAGAAGTCGCGATTGAGTGGCATGGCACCAATAAAAAGTGGTCTGAAGATCACGCCCATCGTGTGCTAAAAAGTCTTGAAGATAATCTTTTTGCAGCGCTTGGTGAACGTAATATCGCTGAGTTAAAAACTCGAGATTTATTAGCACCTATTAAGGCCGTAGAAATGTCTGGACGTCTTGAAGTGGCCGCTCGTCTTCAGCAGCGCACTACAGCCATCATGCGCTATGCAGTGCAAAGTGGGTTAATTGATTATAACCCGGCACAAGAGATGGCTGGGGCGGTTGCTTCCTGTAATCGACAACATCGTCCCGCGCTTGAATTAAAGCGCATCCCTGAGTTGCTTACAAAAATAGATAGCTATACTGGTAGGCCGCTAACCCGATGGGCGATAGAACTCACTTTGCTGATCTTTATTCGGTCCAGTGAGCTGCGTTTTGCTCGTTGGTCAGAGATCGATTTCGAAGCGTCTATATGGACTATCCCACCGGAGCGGGAGCCTATTCCTGGAGTGAAACATTCCCATAGAGGCTCAAAAATGCGTACAACGCATCTAGTGCCTCTTTCAACGCAAGCTCTTGCAATTTTAAAGCAGATAAAACAGTTTTATGGGGCCCATGACTTGATATTTATTGGTGATCACGATTCGCACAAACCCATGAGTGAGAATACGGTAAATAGTGCGTTACGGGTCATGGGGTATGATACAAAAGTAGAGGTTTGTGGTCATGGCTTTCGAACAATGGCCTGTAGTTCATTGGTCGAATCAGGTCTGTGGTCTCGTGATGCTGTTGAACGTCAGATGAGCCACATGGCGCGAAATTCAGTGAGGGCCGCGTATATCCATAAAGCAGAGCATCTGGAAGAACGGCGATTGATGCTACAGTGGTGGGCCGATTTTCTGGATGTAAACAGAGAAAGGTTTATCAGTCCATTTGAATATGCAAAGATTAATAATCCATTAAAACAGTAATCATCCCGGGCAAATGCCCGGGAATTATTCTAGGATTATTTTCTTTGTTAAAAAAGACAAACGGTATTAACTGATGTATTTACTATTTACCGCTCCCTGCAGGGGGGATTATCAGAATCCGCGGTTATTCATTATTTATATACATTCAATAAAAAAGTAACCTCATAAAAAATCCTGTACTCACAGGGTGATGCGGGATAACTGACGTAAGGAGTGCTGCAGGGATTTGATGGTCCCTTGTGCTGATATGAATACGGATATTTTATACAGAATACTTTTCAGTACAAGCGACTGTATTACAGTCTGCCATATATGATTACCTGTGATCAGGAAGAATAAGTGGCTGAGGTTTCAAACTGTCTGCCGGTATATTCCTCTCTCCCTTAAAAACCATAACAGGTTAGTTATCTTCGTCTGTCAGCGGATTGAATGGCGGTATATTTTCAGTACAAATACCGGTCATCCACTGAAAAATACCTGCGAAATGACGGGCACTGATTTTTCTACTGACGGGCTGATGAGACGTTATGTCACTGGCGGTAATAATCAGTGGCACACTGTAGCCTCCCTGCACATGACCATAATGATGAACAGGATTGGCACTGTCGCTGACCGACAGCCCAAGGCCAGAAAAGTAAAGCATGGCGAAATGACGTGAGTACCGGCGAAGGATACCATCAAGCTGGCCAAGAAAGTTATCCAGTTTACTGATGCTGGCGAGGTAACAGGCAATTTTTCGGGGATACTGCTCCAGGTAATTATTCGGCTAGGAGTTAAGGCTGTCACACGGATTTGGATGAGAACCCATCATGTGCAGGAAAATTATCTTCGGAGAGGATGTATCCGCCAGCGCACGTTCTGTTTCCTGTAACAACAGTTTGTCATCTGTTTTACGGGAAGCGAAGCTGCCTTTCTTGAGGAAAGTGGCATGCTCCGCATCAGAAGCAATAACAGAGATGCGTGTGTCATGCTCCCCCAGTTTTCCTTGATTGGATATCCACCATGTGCTGTATCCTGCTTTTGCTGCCAGCGCCACCACATTGTTGCCGGAATCAGGGTTCTGCTCATAGTCATAAATCAGTGTCCGGCTCAGGGAAGACACTGTACTGGAGGCTGTCGAGGTATAATCGTCAATAAATAAACCGGGTGCCGTATTCAGCCACGGTGTGGTTGGTACGGGATAGTCATACACTGACATATAATCCCTGCGCACACTCTCACCAGTGACAATAACAATCGTATCATATAACGGTGCTCCCGGCTGGATTTTCCAGTTGTCAGCCCCGTGCTACTCAGTTGTTCATAACGCTGCATTTCACGTAATGTGTCAGTTGTCCCCACAACTGTTCCTTTAACCATCCGCAATGGCCAACGGTTTACAGAGCATAATACGAATAGCCGTAGAGCCAGCCAGTTACGGTGGTCGCGATGGTGTGTCCGCCAGAAAATCACCACGAATACCAGAATCGCGGCACTGACCAGAAAATGATAAACAGGAAACACGGGGCGGTTCACTTTGCTTTCTCCTGTAGTGTTTTCTGTAGGTTCTGAACCGGTTCTAGCGGGGTTGTGAGGCTGATGGCAATCGCCGGGCTCTTCCTGCATGTTACACTGGTACTGCAAGAGGGGGCCTTCGCTCCTCTGACATTACTCAGTATTTTCACTACTACACCCCATCTGCCATCCATAACAACCGATTCACCCCCTCGCGAGGCGTTGTTGCCCGTCACCTGGACAGACACCGTTATGGACTTCTCTTGTTGCACGATCGATCAATTGTTATGCATGCTGACACCACAACCCCGGTGGGTATGACCGATGCCTTTCTCACTCTCTTCCCGGTCATCGTCGGCCTTCCCCGTTATTGTGGCGTGTCAGCACCCTCGACGGCATTTCGATGGCTGCTCAGTGTTCACTCACGTTACGGCCCGCATAACCCGTTGACTTCCTGAAGAAGTCGTTTCAGGGAGAGATTCAGCCCTTTTGTTACCTCCTGGACCGCTTCTTGTCCTTCCAGTCGGAGCGAGAGTTAGCCGGGGCGGACTTTCACCGACGGAAAGATCGTGCATTTCAAGGCACACACAACAATATCTGCGAGCGTGCTATCCGTCCGGTCGTTATGGGACGAAAGGCCTGGTTGTTCGCTGGTTCACTGGTGGCCGGGAACCGCGCGGCACAGATAATGAGCCTTCTGGGAACCGCAGTCTGGAGCCACATGCTTGGCTGACGGACGTCCTGACGCGTCTGCCGGAGTGGCCGGAGGAGAGGTTGGCTGAGTTACTGCCTCTTGAGGGCTTTACCTTCTTCGGGTAAGTGATACCTGCCGTCAGGTGTTTGTGCACCGGGCCATAACCTGCAGTTGGGAATTGAACGCCTGACAACAGGAAATGAGCTAGAGCAGTAAACACGCGGGCTGACAATGGGTCAGAATATGAGTTAGCCCGGCGTTATTCCTGGGGTCAGTACTTCAGATCTAGCCTCCGGTACCAGACTAGCTAGCCCCTACGCAACCAAATAAATCAACCATCGTCAGAGTGCAATCGTTCATATACACTGTCGGTGATGCGCTAAAAAATGCGTTAATGTTGAGTTCCTCGAACCCTTACCAATTAAGGGACATAGCCAGATACGCAACTGGCTGATGCAAGCAGTCTAATGTCTTTAGATCCGCTGGCCTGCGGGCATGACAATGTCAAACAGTCAAAGATTGTGGCGTTGACGGTCAGTCTTGGGGACAAAAAAGCTCAGTATTCTCGTTGGCAACCAGATAATTTAACAGTTGATGCTGAAACGAAATAGGCATCTTGGTTCTGTAATGCCAGTCAGTTAAGCAACTGACTGGCTCTTTTTCGGGGCTGTGGGGTATTTCCAGGGCCTCTCCTTTACCACTCTCGGGAAGGCCCTTTCCCTTCTTGTCGGTAATTTCACAAGTTGTCCCATACTTGCAAGATCGCGCATCAGCTCCGGTATACGTCCCGGTGAAGCGCCCTGCAATGTCATCAGCATTCTCATCACCATTCCGCATGATTCTGAGAAACTCAGTTGATTCGGCCAGTAACCTTTCAGATGTTCCGCCATTTTAATCATCTGATATCTCACCAGATTATAAGCCAGTAAGACACCCCACAGCTCTTGCTCCACAAGCTCCGGCTTTTTACTTCTCAGCGTCAGCCTGCTCCGTTGCATCGTCTGTTTTATCTCCCTGTATCCCAGTTCGATTTCCCAGCGATGACTGTACAGATCCCCCATTTCTCCTCCGGGGAAGCGCATGGCGTCCGTCATCGACGTCAGCAGATGGCAGACTTTTCCTTTGCGCGTCACGGTCAGCAGGCGGGCAGTCACTTCATTTCCCAGTCCCGGCCACTTTTTTCGTGCCTGCGGGCTGGTTTTCAGCTTCACCAGATGATCGCCTTTACCCAGTTTTCTGATCTCTTCATATTGCGCTCCCTTTCTGAGAGGTATCATCCAGTGGCGGTGTTCTCCCGCCAGGCTCCAGGCATTTAACAGTCCCAGTGAGTAATAACCTTTATCCATTAACGTCAGAGTGTTATCGCCGGTTTGTTCTATAAGTTGCTCAGCAAGCTCATTTTCGCTGTTCTTCATCGTGCCGAAGGCTGCAGCCGTCAGCAGATGGCTGGTCAGTTCCATCTGGCAGACCATTTTGACCTGCGGGTAGAGCGCCGGGTTCCCGGCATGTGTCTGGCGGGGGAAGGCTGCATCGTTCTCTGGTGTATCCGGTGTGCGCCAGAACACACCATCGATGGCCAGCAGGGTCAGGCCGCACCAGTGCGGATGCGGCGTGGCGTTATGCCAGAGCTGCGCTGTTTTCGTGAACACGCGGCGGACAGCCTCACTTCCCAGGCGCTGGCGGGCCTGAATAACGGCACTGGGGGCAACGAAGGGGCGATTGCCCGGCAGCATGATGTCCAGGCGATTCACAATCTGGTGAAGAGGTTCTTTACGCTCAAGCGCCATGCCAACAATACACCAGACCATCATTTCGAGGGGAAGACGGCGCTTGCGTAGCGTTACAGTACCTGATTCGGCAAGGCAACGAGAGATGAGTTCGGGGTCGAGGTAATCCCCCAGAGAAGTCAGTGGGTTACGCAGAGAATCGTAACGGGATACCAGATCAAGAGCCTGTCCAATGTGCATAAAAAAATCCGGAAACAAGTGAGCGTTTCCGGATTCTTACACAGCCACTGGATCGGTCAACTGATCCTTAACTGATCGGCATTAATCTTGGTTCTGGTGTTTGTAACAAACTATCAGCTACAAAAATATGCTCAATTTGTGACATCAGTAACAAAACGCGTTTTGTTATGTGGATTGCTTGTTTTTTGATCTGGTATAACAGGTATAAAGGTATACAGAAAAGCAAAGAAATACTGCAAAGGAAAACAGCTATAACGTAAGCTAAAGTAATAACCTCTCAGTCTTTCCTCATTTGACGAAGGGAGTTTTATTCAACCTGAACGGACTACGAAAATGAGCACAATGAATAAGTCAATTTTTGAAGCAGGGTTGAACTGTGCCAGTGGTGGAATATCTGGCGAACATTGTTTTTTGTTGGTGACCCAAAACTGTAGGTGGGTATCAGTTTTATCTTTCATAGAGTGAAATATGTTAAGAAGAAATGGAGGAAAAGATTGTACTGATTAGGTATTGATAACAATCAATAGTACTGGCGTATTTGAAGACAATATAATTATTTCTGGATATTGTTGAGGCTCCCTAATATTTACTTTAAGGGCTATATTAGAATAACACAGGAAACAAATATGGCAACAGCATGGTATAAACAAGTTAATCCACCACAACGGAAAGCTCTTTTTTCCGCATGGCTTGGATATGTATTTGATGGCTTTGATTTTATGATGATATTTTACATTCTTCATATTATAAAAGCAGATCTTGGCATTACGGATATTCAGGCTACTTTAATAGGGACAGTGGCCTTCATAGCCAGACCTATTGGAGGTGGTTTTTTTGGTGCCATGGCTGATAAATATGGTCGTAAACCAATGATGATGTGGGCAATTTTCATTTACTCAGTCGGAACAGGCCTTAGCGGTATTGCTACAAACTTATATATGCTCGCAGTTTGCCGTTTTATTGTTGGCTTAGGGATGTCTGGTGAATATGCATGTGCTTCAACTTATGCGGTAGAAAGTTGGCCTAAAAATCTTCAATCTAAAGCTAGTGCTTTTTTGGTAAGTGGTTTTTCTGTTGGAAATATTATTGCGGCACAAATAATCCCTCAGTTTGCTGAAGTATATGGATGGAGAAACTCTTTTTTTATAGGCCTGTTACCAGTTTTACTAGTTCTTTGGATCAGAAAAAGTGCTCCAGAAAGTCAGGAGTGGATTGAAGATAAATATAAGGATAAATCAACATTTTTGTCTGTCTTCAGAAAACCACATCTTTCAATCTCTATGATCGTTTTCCTCGTCTGTTTTTGTCTATTTGGTGCAAACTGGCCGATAAACGGACTACTTCCTTCCTACCTGGCAGATAATGGAGTTAATACAGTGGTCATTTCAACTCTGATGACAATAGCAGGTTTAGGAACACTGACAGGTACAATATTTTTTGGTTTTGTTGGTGATAAGATTGGTGTAAAAAAAGCCTTTGTAGTCGGTCTAATAACTTCATTTATTTTCCTTTGTCCTCTTTTTTTTATTTCTGTGAAAAACTCTTCTCTTATAGGATTATGTCTCTTTGGATTAATGTTTACAAATTTAGGTATTGCAGGGTTGGTTCCAAAATTTATATATGATTACTTTCCAACAAAATTAAGAGGATTAGGGACCGGTCTTATTTATAACTTAGGGGCAACTGGAGGAATGGCCGCACCTGTATTAGCTACATACATTTCAGGATATTATGGCTTAGGTGTTTCATTATTCATTGTTACGGTTGCATTCTCTGCCTTATTAATTTTGTTAGTTGGTTTTGATATTCCAGGTAAAATTTATAAACTATCCGTGGCTAAATGATTGGAGGCTTTATGATTAATTATGGCGTTGTTGGTGTTGGATACTTTGGCGCTGAATTAGCTCGTTTTATGAATATGCATGATAATGCAAAAATTACATGTGTATACGATCCTGAAAATGGAGAAAATATTGCCCGTGAATTGCAGTGTATCAATATGTCAAGCTTGGATGCTTTAGTCTCAAGTAAATTAGTCGATTGCGTGATCGTAGCCACCCCAAATTATCTGCATAAAGAACCAGTAATTAAAGCAGCAAAGAATAAGAAGCATGTTTTTTGTGAAAAACCAATTGCATTAAGTTATGAAGATTGTGTGGATATGGTCAAAGCGTGTAAAGAAGCTGGTGTGACCTTTATGGCCGGGCATATTATGAATTTTTTCAATGGGGTTCAATATGCACGGAAGTTAATTAAAGAAGGTGTTATCGGCGAAATATTATCATGTCATACTAAGAGAAATGGCTGGGAAAACAAACAAGAGAGACTTTCCTGGAAAAAGATGAAAGAACAATCTGGTGGACATCTATATCATCATATACATGAGTTAGATTGTGTTCAGCATTTACTTGGAGAAATACCAGAGACGGTTACTATGATTGGTGGAAATTTGGCCCATTCTGGTCCAGGATTTGGCAATGAAGATGATATGTTATTTATGACCTTGGAATTCCCGTCAGGAAAACTAGCAACCTTAGAGTGGGGGAGTGCATTTAACTGGCCGGAACATTATGTCATCATCAATGGAACTAAAGGCTCTATTAAAATTGATATGCAAGAAACAGCAGGGTCACTTAGGATTGGCGGTCAGACAAAGCATTTTTTGGTCCATGAAACACAAGAAGAAGATGATGATCGTCGGAAAGGCAATATGACCTCAGAAATGGATGGCGCTATAGCATATGGTCATCCAGGAAAAAAAACACCATTATGGCTTGCCAGTTTAATAAGAAAGGAGACGTTATTCCTCCATAATATCCTCTGTGGTGCAAAACCTGAAGAAGATTATATTGACCTTCTCAATGGTGAGGCGGCCATGTCGGCGATTGCTACTGCTGATGCTGCCACTCTTTCAAGATCGCAGGACAGGAAAGTGAAAATCAGTGAGATCATTAAACATACATCAGTAATGTAAAAACTATACGCCTCTTGATTTAATTCAGGAGGCCTTTTATGTATGATCAAGAATTTTATCTTCGATAATCTCATAATTTTAGCAGTGCCATTTATGATAAAAACATCCCTTAAAACCAATCTAATCTTTTTCTTCCTCTGTGTATTTGTTCCCCATATGGCGTCATAATTTACGCTACGTAATACGGGATAGTTACGATACGCAGCGATAGCGCTAAGTTTTAGTTAAAATCCCCCATCAGCGGGATATGGGGATCTCTGGGAGGTTCAGGTTTTAGCATCGCGACTTTAATACGACAGACGCTGGTGACGATGATGCCAAGTAGTGACTCTTCCGAATAAGGTTCCCACTGACCAATTGGCGCGCGCTTCGCAATAAAATCTCCCTTCGCCCAGTATTGGGAAAAGTAGATACATTCAAACTGTGTACGCTGTTTCGTCTCACAGTTCACGACATTGCTGGCCGATGAGCTGACCATTGGGCCTATCCGGGCTGTCCCGATGGATATTACGCCGAAGTATGTGGGAATTGCCAGCGGATTGATGAACGCCGGTTCCGCTGTCGCCGACATTATTTCACCTATCGCCTTTGGCATTATTATCGACAAAACAGGCAACTGGAGTTTACCATTCTACGGTTCCGTCGCATTGCTTGTTATTGGTATATTCCTGACGTTCTTCATGCGTCCAGATAAGTCATTGTAAAAGTCGAATCAGGGCTGAAGTGGCACACTGAATTTGGCCACCTGAACAGAGGTGATATGCTCACCTCAGAACAACACAGGTGCTCCAATGAAAAAAAGAAATTTCAGCGCAGAGTTTAAACGCGAATCCGCTCAACTGGTTGTTGACCAGAAATACACGGTGGCAGATGCCGCGAAAGCTATGGATGTTGGCCTTTCCACAATGACAAGATGGGTCAAACAACTGCGTGATGAGCGTCAGGGCAAAACACCAAAAGCCTCTCCGATAACACCAGAACAAATCGAAATACGTAAGCTGAGGAAAAAGCTACAACGCATTGAAATGGAGAATGAAATATTAAAAAGGCTACCGCGCTCTTGATGTCAGACTCCCTGAACAGTTCTCGATAATCGGGAAACTCAGAGCGCATTATCCTGTGGTCACACTCTGCCATGTGTTCGGGGTTCATCGCAGCAGCTACAGATACTGGAAAAACCGTCCTGAAAAACCAGACGGCAGACGGGCTGTATTACGCAGTCAGGTACTTGAGCTACATGGCATCAGCCACGGTTCGGCCGGAGCAAGAAGCATCGCCACAATGGCAACCCGGAGAGGCTACCAGATGGGACGCTGGCTTGCTGGCAGGCTCATGAAAGAGCTGGGGCTGGTCAGCTGTCAGCAGCCGACTCACCGGTATAAACGTGGTGGTCATGAACATGTTGCTATCCCTAACTACCTTGAAAGGCAGTTCGCCGTGACCGAGCCAAATCAGGTGTGGTGCGGTGATGTGACCTATATCTGGACGGGTAAGCGCTGGGCGTACCTCGCCGTTGTTCTCGACCTGTTCGCAAGAAAACCAGTGGGCTGGGCCATGTCGTTCTCGCCGGACAGCAGGCTCACCATGAAAGCGCTGGAAATGGCATGGGAAACCCGTGGTAAGCCCGGCGGGGTGATGTTCCACAGCGATCAGGGCAGTCATTATACGAGCAGGCAGTTCCGGCAGTTATTGTGGCGATACCAGATCAGACAGAGTATGAGCCGGCGCGGAAACTGCTGGGATAACAGCCCAATGGAACGCTTCTTCAGGAGTCTGAAGAACGAATGGATGCCGGTGGTGGGTTACGTAAGCTTCAGCGAGGCAGCTCACGCCATAACGGACTATATCGTTGGATATTACAGCGCACTAAGACCGCACGAATATAACGGTGGGTTACCCCCAAACGAATCGGAAAATCGATACTGGAAAAACTCTAACGCGGTGGCCAGTTTTTGTTGACCACTTCAAGAGAAAAGAACCGATGAAGGTGGCCAGTACATTTTGTGTGGTGACGTCTTCAACAACTAAACGCGTAGCTCTGGGAGTCACATTAGTAGTGGCTGAACCGTAGGCTGTGACCATGATACTCAGCGAAAATGTGGTCACTGCCAGCATACTCGATGCCAGTATGTTCAGAATGTTATCGACTGCTTCCGCACCAACCTTCACGGAAACCGACTCAGGTATCATTGATTTAAAAAGAATTGATAAAAGGGCCGTTATTATCGCGACAATTGCGAATAACGTTGCCCTGAACCATAGTTTTTTAATTGTCTGCTTCAGCATCCATTTCCAGCGTGAAATCATTCTGCATTCCCTCATATTGCGGCCGAGATAATAATTGCCGCCCCCAGGACGGCATGTTGCTATTAACGAACCAGGTGCAGGAAGTGCAGGTGTTTTTCGTACTGGTCCAGTATGTCATTAATCAGCTGTTCCTGGTTCCAGCCCATCACATCATAATTTTGACCGCCTTCTTTGAGATAAACCTCAGCGCGATAATATCGATGTTGTTCAGTCTGCTGCTCATCATTATCCATTGCGGCGAGCGCGAAGGTCGGTGAGATATACCCGCGAAGCCTCACTTCATATATAAAATTCAGCTCGTTGCCCAAATCGACTTCAAGACGAATACGATCGTCGACTGCATCACTAATGTGGCTTATCGTCCCCTGCTTGTTCAGTTCCTCCTGAACCAGCGTCATGGCGGGCTGGATAACGTCGTCCATAAAACGTTTCACAAGAGATCGCTTCGGCAGATACGCGATATTGCGTAACCTTCTCTGCCAAGGAATTGGGTTACGTGCAGCCGTAGGAGCAATTGTCGCCATGCTCAGGCTTTCACGCTTGGTCAAATCCCGGCGCAAAGCTTTTAAAAGTCCGTATATGGATATTAGTAAGATCACTGAGAAGGGCAATGCACTCGCTATTGTCACCGTTTGCAGCGCACTTAGCCCTCCGGCAAGGAGAAGCGCAATTGCAACAATGCCCATGAGCGAGGCCCAGAATATTCGCTGCCAGACGGGTGTGTTTGCCACTCCACCTGATGCCAGAGTATCCACAACCATTGCCCCCGAATCAGCAGACGTTACAAAGAAGACGATGACCATCGCCATTGCAATGAATGACAGCACAGAAGAGAACGGGAAATGCTCCAGGAAATTAAACAGGGCCAGCGACACATCCTGCTGAACAGTATTGGCGAGGTCTGTGGCCCCCTGGTTCATAATGAGATAGATCGCGCTGTTACCAAACACCGTCATCCACATTAGCGTAAAACCCGCGGGAACAAACAGCACGCCGGTGACAAACTCGCGAATGGTTCGCCCGCGGGAGACCCGTGCGATGAACATCCCCACAAACGGCGACCATGAAAGCCACCATCCCCAGTACAGTAATGTCCAGCCCCCCAGCCAGTTGCTCGACTTGGGCTCATACGCGTAAAGGTTGAACGTTTTACTCACCAGTTCCGAAAGATAACCGCCCGTATTTTCCACAAATGACTTCAGCAGAAGCACGGTTGGTCCCAGACACAGGACCAGCGCCAGGAGCAACAAAGCCAGACCCAGATTGAGTTCAGACAGGATACGTATTCCCTTATCCAGACCGGACACCACTGAAATCGTCGCTAACCCCGTGATGACCACGATCAGAATTACCTGCACCGTTTCATTGATGGGCACCCCGAAAAGATGGTTCAAACCGGCATTCACCTGCAAAACACCGTAACCCAGTGATGTCGCAACGCCAAAGACCGTGCCTATAACAGCGAAAATATCAACCGCATGTCCTACAGGTCCGTATATGCGATCGCCAATAATGGGATAGAGTGCGGAGCGCAGAGTTAAAGGCAGACCGTGACGGTAACTGAAGAACGCCAGAATCAGCGCCACAATGGCATAAATTGCCCATGCGTGCAGTCCCCAGTGGAAAAAGGTCAGACGCATTGCTTCCTTGGCTGCCGCAACGGTTTCTGGAGTGCCAACGGGTGGCGAAAGATAATGCATTACAGGTTCGGCAACGCCAAAGAACATCAGGCCGATCCCCATCCCTGCCGAAAAAAGCATCGCAAACCAGGAGTGGTAGCTGAAATCAGGCTGCGCATGGTCCGGGCCCAGCTTGATATCACCGTAGCGTGAGAGTCCAAGGAACGTGACACTCAGTAAAATCAGGGCCACAGCAAGGATGTAGAACCAGCTGGCATTCGTGAAGATTTGTTGCTGAAGTAGTTTAAAATTTTTGTCGGCGACATCCGGGAATACGGCGGCAAAGGCGACAAGAAGGAAAATTAGCAAAGCAGATGTAAAGAATACCGCTTTGTTAATCTGACTTGTAGACTTCTTTGGGATTGTATCATTTTCACTCATAATCATTTATTCCATTAATTAAATTCGCACTGGATAGAAGGTACTACCTCTCACAAAGTAGCAAAGTTCAACTGGCTATGCGGCGTTAATCGGAATGCATGGTGGAATGTTGAGGTGTACTGGCAATAGCGGACACTACCATTTGTTCTTTTTTAAGCAGCCATCTGATGATATTTTTCCCTGAAGGCTGCCGGGGAGATATTCCCCAGACGAGAGTGACGACGCTGACGATTGTAGAAAATCTCAATGTATTCCCGTATTACTGAGATGGCTTCATCCCGGTTATTAAAACGATAGTGGCTCAGGCTCTCATTTTTCAGCGTTCCCCAGAAGCTTTCCATCGGAGCGTTGTCGTAACAGTTACCTTTACGCGACATTGATGTTTTCAGACCAAACTGCTCCTGTATGACCCGGTAATCGTATGCGCAGTACTGTGAACCTCGATCAGAGTGGTGGATTAGCCCGGCAGGTGGGCGCTGGCTCCTGAGCGCCATAAACAGGGCTTTACCTGTCAGCTCTTTTGTCATGCGCTCTCCCATGGCGTAGCCGACAATTTCGCACGTATAAACATCTTTGATGCCAGCGAGGTACAACCATCCCTCCTGTGTGGCAACATACGTCAGGTCCGCCACCCAGACCTGATTTGGTGCTGTAGGAGCGAACGTCTGGTTCAGCAGATTTGGCGCAACTGGCAGATTGTGGTTCGAGTTCGTAGTCGCTCTGAACTTGCGTTTCTGCTTACAGCGTAGCCTTAGCTCCTTACGAAGACGTGCCAGTCGGTCACGACCAACGATGATGCCATTCTCTGCCAGCTCCGTCTGGAGCCGCCGGGTTCCATATGTTTCGCGAGTGCGGATATGTGCCACCTTAATCTCCAGTTTTAGCCGCTCATCACTTTGTTTTCTGTCTGAGGGTTCATGCTGTACCCAGTTGTAATAACCGCTCCTGGATACACCAAATACCTGACACATCGCTTCAATGGGAAATTGTTGTCGCCATTGTTCGATTAACGCGTATTTTTCAGCGACTCCTGTGCAAAATCTACAGTTGCTTTTTTTAATATATCTCGCTCAAGGCGAGCTTCATTTAACGCCTTACGCAGTTGCAGAATTTCAGATTCCAGTTCAGCCACCGTGCGGGAACCAGGAGTACCGAGCCCTTTTCTGGCGGCGGTAACCCATTGTCCTAAAGTGCCTTCAGGAAGAGATAATCGGGAAGCGCCTTCACTGATCGAAAGTTGATTTTCAAGAACCGTTCTGACAGCTTCGGCTTTGAACTTTTTAGAGTAACGTTGGGTTTTTCTGCTCATTATTAGCTCCTTCTGATGCCATTCTATTTCAGGAAGGAGTGTCCGTTAAACTCAGGCTACCTCAGGAAAAACCGTCCTGAAAAACCAGACGGCAGACGGGCTGTATTACGCAGTCAGGTACTTGAGCTACATGGCATCAGCCACGGTTCGGCCGGAGCAAGAAGCATCGCCACAATGGCAACCCGGAGAGGCTACCAGATGGGACGCTGGCTTGCTGGCAGGCTCATGAAAGAGCTGGGGCTGGTCAGCTGTCAGCAGCCGACTCACCGGTATAAACGTGGTGGTCATGAACATGTTGCTATCCCTAACTACCTTGAAAGGCAGTTCGCCGTGACCGAGCCAAATCAGGTGTGGTGCGGTGATGTGACCTATATCTGGACGGGTAAGCGCTGGGCGTACCTCGCCGTTGTTCTCGACCTGTTCGCAAGAAAACCAGTGGGCTGGGCCATGTCGTTCTCGCCGGACAGCAGGCTTACCATGAAAGCACTGGAAATGGCATGGGAAACCCGTGGTAAGCCCGTCGGGGTGATGTTCCAAGCGATCAAGGCAGTCATTATACGAGCAGGCAGTTCCGGCAGTTACTGTGGCGATACCGGATCAGGCAGAGTATGAGTCGGCGTGGAAACTGCTGGGATAACAGCCCCATGGAGCGCTTCTTCAGGAGTCTGAAGAACGAATGGGTGCCAGCGACGGGCTATGTAAGCTTCAGCGATGCAGCTCACGCAATAACGGACTATATCGTTGGATATTACAGCGCACTAAGACCGCACGAATATAATGGTGGGTTACCACCAAACGAATCAGAAAACCGATACTGGAAAAACTCTAACGCGGAGGCCAGTTTTAGTTGACCACAACAGACTACCTGAAGGGAGCCGCGGTCGCCTGGCAGTTGCAGTAGCAGGAGATCATCCAGCCGCAGTACAGGTCACGATGACTCTGGTTAATGATACCGGCTTTGACCCCGTATTTTCCGGCTCTATCGCTGAATCATGGCGTCAGCAGCCGTGCACACCATCCTATTGTTGTGACTGGGAGGCTGCCACCATGCTTCGCGCTTTCCCTCTGGCGAAAAAGGGAGAAGGACGGGCCCGTCTGCCTTCACTTTATGCCAGCTTCGGTAAGCTGGGTGAGACACCGACTCATGAAGATATCATTGATAACAATCGATCCATCAACTGGCCTGTATAACGTGGCTGCCGGTGATTAAGAAAGCTGCACCTACCTAAGTAGTAGCAAACGCACACTTTTTAGAAAAATCGATGGTCAGAAACTGGATTAGCAATTCCGTTCCAGGGTTGCTTTTGATTTACGTTGGCGTCTGATCATTGATTTATCCTCAAAAGCCCAACCTCATTGGTAATGAACCAGCTCCGTGAATGTCCGCTCTGGCACAGAGCGAAATTTTTTGATCTCCCCCCTGAAATCTAAACTTAGTCATGTCACGTTTTTGGGTTTCTAAAATTTTAACTTCGCGTTTTTCGTTGCCGTAAGGGTTATACAGAAATGTCCGTTAAGCAGAGTTCAAAATTGATTGCCGTGATCACGACTGGTTTGAAAGCCGCGCCCAAGCCTGTACAGCTCTGGTTTGCGTTGATTATGAACCTGTCAGCCTAAAGCAAGCGGATGGACGATGAGTATTGGTAATCTTTCAGAGTCCGGAAAAGTTCAGCCCCAGTCTGAACAGGCTTGCTGGCGCCAGTCCAGTTTCATTCAGTCGTGGTTTGGTTCTTACGGCCTGTGCAATCTACCTCATTAGGCACATCGGCCTGCCAGATACCGGCTCGGGGTGTATTTCCGCTTCCACGCTGAATACTGTTCTCAGCAATCCTGGGGTCATCACCTCTTCTGGTGTGCCTTGCGCCATAACATGTCCGTTTGCCATTACCACCAGTTGATCGCAGTACCGGCTAGCCTGATTAAGGTCGTGCAGCACAGCGACCACCGTTTTCCCCTGAGTCCGGAGTTCGCCCATCAACCGCATCAGGTCCACCTGGTGATTGATATCAAGATAGGTGGTTGGCTCATCAAGTAATACAACGGGCGTATTCTGGGCCAGGACCATTGCCAGAAATGCGCGCTGGCGCTGACCGCCGGAAAGCTCGGTTAACCGACGAACGGCAAGATGATTGATCCGGGTCTGGTTCATGGCGACATTAACTCGTGCATTGTCTTCAGCGGAGAGACGCCCCCAGAGTGACAGCCAGGGATTACGACCATACGAAACCAGCTCCTGGACTGTGATCCCCTCTGGCGTTAAATGGTGCTGAGGCAGCAGCGAAAGCCTGCGGGCCAACTGGCGCGATGAGAGCATATTTATGGGATTATCGCCGAGAAATACGGTGCCAGACTGCGGCATTAAAAGCCGCGAAAAACAGTTTAACAGCGTCGATTTCCCGCAACCGTTAGGACCGATCAGGGCGGTGATCTTCCCCGTTGGCAGTGAGAGTGAAACGTCGTTAAGTACCTTGTCTGTCCCGTAACTGACCGTCAGATTTTCAGTTCGTAAAGTCATTTATCGCATTCTCACAAGCAACCAGACAAACCACGGCGCACCGATAATGGCGGTCAGCACGCCAACCGGGAGCTCCAGTGGGGGATGAATAATTCTCGCCAGCAGATCGGCAACCACCAACAGCAACGCACCTGTCAGGGCCGAAACAGGCAGCAGTCTGCGGTGACGTCCACCGGTGATGCTACGCATCATATGCGGCACCACGAGACCAATAAAGCTAATCGGGCCGCAGGCGGCCACGCCGGTAGATGTCATGGCGACAGCTAGTAACAAAGCCCAGAATCGGGTATGGGGCACCGACACACCGAGCGTGGTGGCGCGCGCATCGCCGAGTGCAAGGAGGTCGAGATCGCGGCAAAAACTCAGGCTCAGCGGCAGAAATAAAATCATCAGCGGGATGGCAATCTTCACAAAGCTCCAGTCACGGCCCCATAAGCTGCCGGTCAGCCACAGCAGGGCGTTGTTCACATCCTGCGGGCGCGAGAGCATCAGATAATCCGTCAGGCTGGCCCAGCATGCAGAAAGCGCCACGCCGGTGAGCGCCAGCTTCATCGGCTGGTGGGTCTTTGCCAGCATCTTCAGCAATATCAACCCCGCCATGCCGCCCGCAAAGGCCAGCAGCGGCAGCACCATCACGGGCAGTGACGGCATAAGAAGTAGAGCCCCCACAGAGGCCAGGCTGGCGGCATGGTTAACACCGAGAATATCCGGTGATGCCAGAGGGTTGCGCACAATCCCCTGTATCAGCACGCCCGCCACGGCGAGGGCTGCACCGACAAACAGTGCCAGCAGCAAGCGCGGCAGTCGGTACTCCATCAATACATAATAATGCTCGCGTCCGGCCTGCCAGTCGGTCAGCAGCGCGCGCCACGGCACGGGGATCACTCCCATATGGAGTGATAACAGCGCACAGCCCGCCAGGGCAAGGGTGATGAAAATAACCAGCGCAATTTTCATCCTCGCCTCCTCACAAGCCAGACAAAGCAAGGGCTGCCAATCAGCGCCAGCACTGCGCCTGCGGGCAGATCTCCGGGGAAGGCCAGTGCGCGTGCGAGTACATCTGCCAGCAGCATCAGCGTGGCCCCCAGCAGCATGCTCACTGGCAGTACGTTGCGCTGATCGAAGCCTGCCCAGAAGCGCGCCAGATGTGGCACCAGCAGACCGATAAACGCCACCGGACCTGCCACGCTGACGCACGCACCAACCAGAAGCAGCACTAACATATTGATGACCAAACGTAGCCTCGTCAGGTTCACTCCCAGCGTATGGGCGGTGCTGTCGCTGAGGTTGAGCAGGTTCAGTTGATTCGCCAGCAGCAACACGACAGGGACTGCAGTGACCACCACCGGCAAGAGCTGCCAGACATCCTGCCAGCGGGCGTGGGACACTCCGCCTGCCAGCCAGTAAAAGATGCCGTAAGCATGATCTTCGGCCAGCAGCAGGGTGATGCGGGTAAGGCCCATACAAAAGGCCGACAGCGCGATACCCGCGAGGATCAGTTTGTTTCTGTCATGGGTATGACGAAATCCGCCTCCTGCGGTCATGACCAGCAGCCAGCTCACGCCGCCCCCGCATGCCGCGATGAACGACAGAGAATAGCCTGCAATCGGCGTCGGACTCAGCGCGCTGGTAAGCGCCATAGCCAGCGCCGCGCCGCTGTTAATGCCGAGCAGTGAAGGAGAGGCCATTGGGTTGTGGGTCAGGGTTTGCAGCAGCGTGCCCGCGAGCGCCAGGCTTGCGCCGATCAGAACGGCGACCAGGCTTCGTGGCAAACGAAGGTTTTGCACCAGCGCTTCTGGTAGCGTTGGCGTGTGTCCAGGCAGCAGGGCGCGGGTTGCATCTGCTCCGGAAACAGGAATGGCCGAGTAGCAAAACAGACTCAGCCAGAAAATAATAATAAGTGCTGCAACGGGAAGCCCCCACAGCAGCACCGGGTGTTTTATCGCGGTCATTTCACAACGGTAAGCGGCTGATGGTGGAAGATTTTTACCGTGTCAGCGGCAATACGCTCTGCAGCAAAAATACCGCGCATCCGCGCCCAGGTGTTACTGTCGACCGAAGCAACCTGCTGCTTCTGCGCGGCGGTTAACATCTGCCAGAGCGGATCTTGTTGCCAGCGTTTAACAATGCTCTCTTCGCGATAGTGGGCAACCAGCAGCCAGGCAGGATTGACCGCCAGCAGTTGCTCCAGGCCGATGGACGGCATGGACGCACCCGCCATCGCAGCGGGAACGTTCAGCCCCAGAGAGGCCAGCACGCTGCCGGTCCAGGTCTCCTGAGTATGCAGGTTGAATTGCTGTTCGCGTGATGTGCCAAAGGCCACGCGTGTCCCTTTGGGAAGCTGGCTGGCCCACTGCGCCATCCTCTCTTTATGTTGTTCCAGGCGTGCCTGCATCTCTCGCTTTTTACCCACCATTTCGCCGATGATAGCCGCAGATTGCAAATTTTCAGCGTAGGTTTCGTTGCGGGACTTAAGCAGCAGTACCGGCGCGATTTGCTGCAAGGCGATGTAAACCCCCGCATGGCGACTGCTGTCGGCAATGATCAGGTCTGGTTTCAGAGCGGCAATGGCTTCCAGGCTCGGCTGCGCGCGCGTTCCGACGGACTGCCACGGTTTCAGGTGCGCACGCACTTCGGGCAGGATGCGTTTTGCATCGTTATCGTCGGCAATACCGATCGGGCTGACGTCCACGGCGGCCAGCGCATCGGCGAACGAGAGTTCCAGCACCACAATCCGTTGTGGCGTTTTTTCGAGTGTAAACGTGCCGTGTTCGTCCTGAACCGTGGCGGCAAAGGCGTGGCTGATCACCAGCAGCAGGCCTGCAAAAACAAAACGGATAAATGCCAACATAATCACATTCCAGCTAAAAGCCCGGCAAGCCGGGCGTTAACACATCAGAACTTCAACGACCCCTGCATATACAGCGTGCGCGGCTGGCCTGCATAGATGCCTTTGTTGTTGTCGTCATAAGAGCGGATGAAGTAGTCCTGGTCGAAGATGTTTTTCACACCGAATGCCAGGTTCAGATCTGCCATCTGCGGGCCAAAGTCATACGCCACGCGTGCGCCCCAGAGCATGAAGCCGGGAATGCGGCCGGTACTGCCGTCGGCGCTCTCTTTCACCGTATTGGCGTTATCCGCAAACTGGCTGGACTGGAAATCGCTGTTCAGATTGAACGTCCAGTTTCCTGGCTTGTAGTCCACGCCCAGCGTGCCTTTATGTTTCGGGGAGAATGGTACCAGATTGCCGTAGGTGTCGCCTTTCTCGCGGATTTCCGCGTTCACATACGCATAGCTGGCGTAGATGGAAACGTTATCAAGCGTTGGCGTTAGCGTACCCAGATCGTAACGTGCCTGCGTTTCCAGCCCGGTATGGCGCGTTTTGCCACGTGCAGTGACGGTGTCGTTGGTCTGGTTGGAGTCGTACTGATTGTTAAAGTTAATCAGGAACAGCCCCATTTCCGCCGTCAGCGCGCCGTCGTCGTAGCGGGTACCGAGTTCCCAGGTTCGCGCTTTTTCCGGTTCCACATTGCCGCTTTGCACAGCCTTGCCAATTTGGCTGTACTGTACGGTGCCGAATGAGCCTTCAGTGTTTGCATAAAGATTCCAGCTGTCAGTCAGGTGATAGAGCACGTTCAACGCCGGAAGCGGTGCGTTATAGCTCACTTCTTCGTGCGTGCCTGTGATGGCGTTGTTCTGGTATGACTCGATATGTTCGAAACGCATACCCGGCGTGATGGTCCAGTTGCCGATGTCGATTTTGTCATCCAGATACCAGGCGTGCGCCTCGGTGCCGGAACGCGTATCGCGGTCGTAAGGGCTTGAGCCGGACGGCAACTGCCCGCTGCTGGTGGCGGTGTAGTAACGCATTTCATGCGTTGATTCATTCACATAGCGATAGCCCACGCCCACTTCGTGCGCGGAAGGGCCGATCATAAAGATCTGGCTGTAGCGTGGCTCAATACCGCGCACCCAGTAGTTACGCGGCGAGAGGGTGATGCGTTTGCCTTGCTCCAGGTAGCCGCTGCGCAGGGTTTGGGTGTAGAACCCCTGAATGTTGAATTTATGCTGGCTGTCTGGCTGGAACTGGTAGCCCAGGCTCGCCAGCTTGCGACGACCCCAGAAGCGGTCATACGGGCGGGTGGATTGCCAGCGATCGGCGTCGTAATCCGCGCGAGACAGGCCACCGGGCATGTCGGCTTCACCGTCGTAATATTGCAGCAGGCTGTTGAAGGTGTGCACCTCATCCGGCGCATATTTGCTTTTCAGCATCAGGTCGTCGATGCGGGTGGCGCTGTGCTCGCGCCAGTCACTGCCGCGCGTGCCGGAGTAGAGCAGCGCGGTGCCAAAACCGTTGTCCGCTGTGCCGCCCACCATCAGGTTGTGCGTCTCTTTCGGGTTGTTTTGTGAAGAGGTTGGGCTGAGCTGACCTTCCACGCCCGCCTCGATACCAAAGTCCTGCGGAATGGCACGGGTAACAAAGTTCACCACGCCGCCCACGCTCTGCGGTCCGTAACGCACCGCACCACCACCGCGTACCACGTCAATGGCATCCATGTTGCCGAGCGAAACGGGAGCCAGTGAAAGCTGCGGCTGACCGTAAGGGGCGAAGGGGACGGGGATGCCGTCCATCAGGACGGTCGAGCGGCTGGTGAGGCGCGGGTTCAGGCCCCGGATGCCAAAGTTCATCGCCAGGTCGTGGCTGCCGGTGCCGTTGTTTTCCGGCGCGCTGACGCCAGGGATGCGGTTAAGTACCTCACGCATGGTGGTTGCGCCGGTTTTGGCGAAATCCTCACGGCGGATCACGTCACGCGCGCCAGCATGTTCAAATACGTCGTTTTCACGCGCATCACCCAGCCAGTCGCCGACCACGGTCAGGGCATCTTCTTTTGGTGCGGGCGCGGGCTCCAGCGTCCAGCTATTATTTCCCAGCGGTTTTACCTGCAGTCCGCTGCCGTCCAGCAGTTGTTGCAGGCCGCTCTCGACGTCGTAATCGCCGTGCAGGCCGTTGCTCTGCTTGCCGCGCGTCAGGCTGGCGTCAACCGAGAGGGTAAATCCGCTGTGTGCGGCATACTGATTGAGCGCTTTATCGAGCGATCCCGGTGCGATATTAACCTGTGCAGCAAAAGCGGAAAACGAGAGACCGGCCAGCGGCAGCAGGCTCAGGCGAATGGCGTTAACCAAAGGTGTTGTTTTACGAAAAACGCGTAACGGCGTCATACCTTCCCCATCATCATTTTTGTTGTGTTCAGCTATGAGTCGAACGAGAAGGGTAAAAAGGACAATCGAAATAAGAATTATTTTCCTTACAGTGGTGAAATGTTTATCCAGTACCGCGTAATAGACTGAATTTTAACGGGAAGCGTTTGCGCGATAACGTTCAGGATCGCATCGGTATTTTTCAGCGGGAACGTCCCGCTCAGGCGCAGCCCGGCAACGGCGGGATCGCAGCGCAGCACGCCGTTGCGGTAACGGGTTAGCGTGGCTATCACCTCACCCAGTGGTTTATCGCTGAAGCTCAGGATGTCCTTCGTCCAGCTTGTACTCTCGTCATCCAGCGGTTTCACTGCGCCAAACTCAGAGGCGCTGAACTGCAGGCTTTCACCAGCGTTCACGATGCGTTTTTGCGCGGGGGCACTGGCGAGAAGCACTTCCACAGCGTGCTGCTGAACGTCAAGCTGCGTGAAATTATCCTGCTGGCGGACGGTAAATTCTGTCCCTAAAGCAGTGAGCTGGCCCTGACGGGTCAGGACACGGAAGGGGCGTTGCAGGGCATCTTTCGCGGTAGTAATGGCGATTTCACCGTACCAGAGCCGGACGGTGCGCTGATGCGCATCAAAACGCACATCCGCCGCGCTTTGGGTATTCAGCGTGAGCAGGGAGCCATCTTCCAGTTGCTGACGGCTGACTGTGCCTTTGGCGGTGCGGTAATCTGCCCGCAGACCTTCGCCGGTTTCCGACTGCCAGAGCTGCCAGCCTCCGCCAGCGCCGAGCAACAGCAGTAATCCTTTCATCACGTGACGGCGGGTGAGGCGGGTATCGTGCAACGCCCGGCTGGCAACGTCGCCAGGCACACCGCCAAGCTGGTTGCGCAGGTTTTCAACCTGCTGCCAGGCCCACTGGTTATCCTGATCCTGTTCATACCACTGTTGCCAGCGCGCTTCCTGTTGTGGGCTGACGCGCTCGCCGCTTAGCACGGCATACCAGTGGGAAGCTGAACGCAGCGCCTGACGGCGGGAATCGGTTAACAAAGGATTCATAACCCATACTCCAGACGGAACAGCAGGCAGTGCTCGACGGCTTTCGCCACGTATTTTTTCACGGAGCTGATGGAAACACCGAGTTTGTGCGCAATCTCGCTGTATGTCAGACCATCCAGTTGCGAAAGCAGAAACGCTTCACGTGTTTTGCCGTTTAGCCCGTCCAGCATGCTGTCGAGGAGTTGTAGGGTCTCGAGTTGGCTTTCGCGTTCCTCAGGTGAAGGCGCTCCCCCCTCCGGCATAAGCGCCAGCATCTCCAGATACGCTTTTTCCAGCGCGTTTCGGCGAAACAGGTCCACCATCACGCGTTTGGCGATAGTGCAGAGGAAGGAGCGAGGATCGCGGATCGTCGAGAGCGTTTCGCTGACCATTACCCGCAAAAAAGTGTCCTGGGCAATGTCATCTGCATCAAAAGCAGACTGGAGTTTGCGCGTCAGCCAGCTTTTCAACCAGCCGTGATGTGTGCCATAAAGCGACTCGAACGTTAAGGAAGCTGTGGTAGTGGCGCGGTCAGACATGCGGAGTGCATCAAAAGTTAATTATCACGTAGTCATATTAATATGAGAATGGTTATCATTACAATTGGAAATAAAATTGTTTCCAATAGACATTTTTAACATGTTGTTTTTCTAAGTGTTATAAGGTAGGTATAAAATGGGATGGAGCCTCTGCTTCTGGCATGTGTCGGTCAGAATGACTCATGATGTGGTCTGCTATTATTGACATCCTCACTGCCCTAAAGGATGGGGATTTCGGTAATGCTGCCAACTTACTGATTTAGTGTATGATGGTGATTTTAAGGTGCTTGCGTGGCTTCCATTTCCATCAGATGTCCTTCCTGCTCCGCTACTGAAGGCGTGGTGCGTAACGGCAAAAGCACTGCCGGACATCAGCGCTATCTCTGCTCTCATTGCCGTAAAACATGGCAACTACAGTTCACTTACACCGCCTCTCAGCCCGGTACGCACCAGAAAATCATTGATATGGCCATGAATGGCGTCGGATGTCGCGCCAGTGCACGCATTATGGGCGTTGGCCTCAACACGGTTTTACGTCACTTAAAAAACTCAGGCCGTAGTCGGTAACCTCGCGCATACAACCGGGCAGTGATGTGATTGTCTGCGCTGAAATGGACGAACAGTGGGGCTACGTCGGTGCTAAATCACGTCAGCGCTGGCTGTTTTACGCGTATGACAGGATACGGAGGACGGTTGTGGCGCACGTCTTCGGTGAACGCACTCTGGCCACACTGGAGCGTCTTCTGAGCCTGCTGTCGGCCTTTGAGGTCGTGGTATAGATGACGGATGGCTGGCCGCTGTATGAATCACGCCTGAAGGGAAAGCTGCACGTTATCAGCAAGCGTTACACTCAGCGCATTGAGCGACATAATCTGAATCTGAGACAACATCTGGCAAGGCTGGGACGGAAGTTACTGTCGTTCTCAAAATCGGTGGAGTTGCATGACAAGGTCATCGGGCATTATCTGAACATAAAACACTATCAGTAAGTTGGAGTCATTACCTCCTCCCGAACTCAAAGCTATCATACAGATAATTACTGGTTAACCCTATATAGGGCATTTTAAAGTGTTGTGATCTTACCCAGCAATAGTGGACACGCGGCTAAGTGAGTAAACTCTCAGTCAGAGGTGACTCACAAGACAAAACAGTTTCAACCAGTAAAAAAACGTAAACACCATTCGCATGAATTTCGTAGTTAAGATCTGAAGCTTGCAGAATGCATCGGTGTTACTGCCGGAGTCCGTGAACTTAGTCTGCATGAATCACCACAGCTTTACATCTGTCGCAGTAAACAGCAAAATCAGCAAACTTACTTAATTATATCGAGTGCGATTACAATCGCTGGCGATGGTACAGTTGGTGTGGCGGTCTCAGTCCGGAACAATTTGAAAATCAGAATCTCACTTAAAACGGCATCCATTTTACAAAAGATGGCCGTCTGTGTATTTATAATGAATACCTTCTACATGTTTAGAGTGCATAATCCACGACAAGGCGATATCCTAAAAATTAGCTAGCAGGCAACTTTGATGGCATAGATAATGTTTTTAGTAAAAAAGAGTTGACTGAATATAATACAGCCTCTTCCTACATAAGAAGGAATGTGCTCACAAAAAAAACCATTAGTCTGCTTCCTGTTCTTACAATAATCAGTATTATGTATTTTATTTATATAGCAAAATATGCTTGTTACACCTGTCATAATTAGGCATGGTAAAATTATTGACTGAACCCTGGGGGAGAAAGATGCACAGTGATTATTATAATATGGTTTTTGGTGAAAAATTGGCCAATATTTTATATGAAGCTAACTCTCAATTTTTTTACGAGAGAAATGTCATAGAAGAGGCAGTCAACGCTTTATTCTGTAAGCGTGAAATAATAAACAACAAGAACATAATAAAGAAGCTGATGTTCTTTTTGTCAGATGTTAATCACACCAAGAAAGATGTTGTTCAGAGCGCACTTAATATTATCATTGACATTACATCAGGTGATATTTGAGATTTTACATAAAAGATAATCTCTCAAGGAGTCTTATCTGAAAACGAAATATATAGTCCCTCTCGTTTTGTAATATCGATTGGCTTTGTTGAATCGGTTACGTACCCCGGAGCCGGTCATATTTTCAGGTAATACACACGCTTTCAGACATTTCGGCTTTCGTCATTTTGGTATCATGGGCATAGCTTCTGCTACCTGACCATCATAATCACGCAGCTTCAGTGAAGCAGTGACCACCTGTTTAACCCGGTGTATCGTTATGATCTTATCCAGCAATAATGGACACGCGGCTAAGTGAACCGCCCCGGGTTTCCTGGAGAGTGTTTTATCTGTGAACTCAGGCTGCCAGATCATCGTTTCCGATGGAAGCATAATAAGCTTTTTCTGCTTCTGCCGGTGGGATATGGCCCTGCCTTTCCAGCAATCGTCGATTGTTATACCAGTCCACCCACGTGAGTGTGGTCAGCTCATCATACTGACACGTGCATTACCCCTACCGCGATAATGCAACCGTACAATATAGGGCGTTTCCTAAACGCAGCCCTCATCACTCCAATCCAACAAGACACAGCATTTTTGATCACGAAGAAAGACAAATAATTTCCGTAAATGTTTCCGTTGTTACAAATAACAACAGTGTTTTACATTTCTTTGGCCTCAGGCCCGCGCATGTTGCCATTCGATGTCATTTTCCTGACTCGTTTCTTCTTTATGGTGTAGTGTGATCTTCACTTTATGGATGCTAACAATATGAAAAGAAAAATTATTCCCGTGCTAATCGGTTGTACGCTCTCTTTCTCTGCCCTGGCGGCACAACCTACGGCTGAGCGCTATGTCGTCAGTTTTCCAGAAGGCACGCACGTGAACTACGCCGGCGCATTTGCCAGTGCATTCCCGAACGGCCTTCCGGTTGGGATAGGTTCTGGCCTGCTGTTCACCGGTAAACAGGGCGATGCCCTGACATTCGCAACCATTACCGATCGCGGTCCGAACGCGGATTCACCGAAAGAGGGGAAAAACGAAACTAAAATTTTCGTTACGCCAGATTTCGCGCCGCTGCTGATGACGATTCGTGTACAAAACGGCAAAGCGGAGGCCATCGATCCCCGTCCTCTGCATGACGATAAAGGCGCGATCAACGGTCTGCCGCTGGCAAGCGACGTGATTGGCTCCACCAATGAAGTGGCCTTCAGCGACACGTTACATAGACTGAAGGGGGATAATCGCGGGCTGGATACGGAAGGGATCACTCCGGATGGTAAAGGAGGTTACTGGCTGTGCGATGAGTATGGCCCGTTCCTGATTAACATCGACAGTAAAGGGAAAATCCTGGCAATCCACGGTCCGCAGGCGGCGGAAGGGGAAAAAGCGATTGCGGGCGGTTTGCCAAATATCCTCAAATGGCGTCAGGCGAACCGCGGCTTTGAAGGCCTCACCCGTATGCCGGACGGGCGTATTATTGTCGCCGTGCAAAGTACGCTGGATATCGACGCTAAGAGCAAGAAAAAGGCGCTGTTTACGCGTCTGGTGAGCTTCGATCCGGCAAGCGGAAAAACCGCGATGTACGGTTATCCTATCGACAGCGCGGCCTACAGCAAAAACAGCGACGCTAAAATCGGAGACATCGTGGCGCTCGATAACCAGCACATCCTGCTGATCGAACAGGGAAGAGATAAAAACAACAGAATGCGTAACCTGATTTACGAGGTCGATCTCAATAAGGCGAGCGACCTGTCAGGCTTCGACAAGCCGGGTGAGTATCCGGAGTTTGATGATGAGAAAACCCTGTCACAGCGCGGCATTACCCTTGCGCAGAAAACGCAGGTTGTTGATCTGCGCTCCTTGGGCTGGCAGCAGGAGAAGGCTGAAGGGTTGGCGCTGATCGACAGCAAAACGCTGGCGGTGGCGAACGATAACGACTTTGGCGTGAAGGTGGCGATGCAACATCCGGTCGAGGGCAAGACATTCAAGGATTATCGGGTGAACGCGGAAGGAAAGCTGACGCTTGACGACAAGCAGGTTGAAACGACCCTCAGAGTGAAGCCACTGGAGAAACCGGAGTCTGACAGTGAACTGTGGATTGTGACGCTGCCGGAAGCGTTGAAATAAGTTTATAAGGTACGGACAGCAGTATCGCTTAGTTTTTCAAATTCATGTATGTGAACAATATTGGGGTTCCGGCGTAGACCCCCAATGAAAGCGTCACCACGTGAAAACATGCCTGCACGGTTTACACGTCATCTCATGGTGGCAGCCGGTTAACTTTCCTGCTACACCAGTGGAAAAAGGCCATAAGCAGTCCGAACAAAAGTAAGCGTACAGCGAGGGCCGTATTGACGGGGATGTGTTATTCAGCTGGCAGTGCTATGCGCCACGGAAGCAGTTCGCTGACCCGGTTGACCGGCCAGTCTGCTATGACGCCAGGCACATGGCGAAGGTAGCTTTCTGGATCCACGTCATTCAGTTTGCACGTCCCGATCAGGCTGTACAGTAGCGCTCCCCGCTCACCACCATGGCCAGAGCCGAAGAACAGGGTCTTCATCTTTTCACGCAACCAGCTTTCCAGGGATTTCAACAGCGGTTTCGTTTTTCGCTGACGTTCAGCAAGCCGCTGCTCTGCCGGCATTCCCCTTATATCCGCCTCTATGGCGTACAACTGACCGATCTGCTCTAGGGCTTCTTCCGTCAGTGCTGACGGGATGCGGACGTGCACATCGTGGATCTTTCGGCGGGCATGAGCCCAGCAGGCAGCTTCCGTTATCCCACCATTGCGATACAGCTCGTTGAACCCGGCGTACGCATCCGCTTGCAGCACACCGCTGAAGCAAGCAAGATGAGTCTGCGGATGGATGCCTTTTCTGTCCGGGCTGTAAGCGAACCACACTGCAGGTGCCAACGCTGACCCGGCATTGCGGTCATCACGAACATACGCCCACAACCGCCCGGTCTTCGTCTTCTTATTACCCGGCAGCAGTACCTGGACCGGGGTATCATCGGCATGGAGTTTGCCGTCAGTCATGACATAGCCATGAAGCGCCTCTTCCAGCGGAGACAGCAGCCGGCAGCATGCATCCACCCAGCCCGACAGCAGTGAACGGCTCAGCTCCACACCTTGCCGGCCGTATATTTCTGACTGGCAATACAGCGGGGTGTGCTCTGCATACTTCGAGGTCAGCACGCGGGCCAGCAGCCCCGGTCCGGCGATACCCCGCTCGATGGGCCGCGAAGGTGCAGGTGCCTGCACGATGGCATCGCACTGAGTACAGGCATGTTTTTCCCGTACCGTCCGGATAACCCGGAAGGCGCTACGCATCAACTCCAGCTGTTCGGCGGTATCCTCGCCCAGATAGCTCAGTGAACCGCCGCAGTTCGGGCAGCACGGCGCCGCAGGCAACAGTCGCTTTTCGTCACGGGGTAGTGATTCAGGGAACGGCTTACGGGTGCGGGTCTGACGCAACGGACGCTGTACTGCCGGGTCATACACCCTACCAGTCAGCGTATCGCTCTCTTTCTGAAGCCGGTTCAGATCGGCTTCCATTTGTGCGATACGGCGGGAGACTTTTTCGGAACGACTGCCGAAGTTCATCCGGCGGAGTTTATCCAGCTGCGCCTGCAGATGGTCTATTTCGCGCTCCCGGTTGCTCAGCTTTTCCTGCAGGGCGTGGATCAGCGCTTCCTGTTCGGCCAGGCGCTGTTTTAGCAGGAAGATGTCGTCAGAAGAGATGTCGTTCATAAGCCCGTATTTTACCGGGCTTATTCTGTGACAACCAGGATAAAGAGATTTACAGCATGGTCAGGGAGGTCAGCAGCCGCTTGGGCTGTCGCCAGTCGATACCTTCCAGCAGCATCGCCAGCTGCGCCTGCGTAAGGAACACTTTGCCATCACGGGCTGACGGCCAGGCGAAGCGCCCACGCTCCAGCCGTTTGGTCAGGAGGCACAGTCCGTCACCGGTGGACCACAGCAGTTTAACCTGACTGCCGCTGCGGCCCCGGAAAATGAAAACATGGCCGGACATGGGATCGTCTTTCAGCGCCGTTTGTACTTTCGCAGCCAGGCCGTTGAAGCCATTTCTCATATCGGTGATACCGGCAACCAGCCAAATTTTGGTCCCGGAAGGTAACGGGATCATCGCTTCAGTTCCTGTATCAGCAGAGTCAGGAGCTTTTCGCTGACATTGCCATTGAAGCGGAGCGTCCCGTGCCGGAACGTTACCTCACAGCTGATACTGAGGGTTTCCGGGTCCTCTGCGAGCGATTCTGGCTGTTCGGCAGCTGCATCGAGAGTCACAGGAAGTAGCTGGGGGCTCTCTGAAGAAGGTAATAGCAGCTTTCCCTCGCGCCATTGTTGTCGCCATTTGAACAACAGATTGGCGTTAATGCCATTTTCAAGAGCAAGTTTTGAGATGGATATCCCGGGTTCACAGGAGGCAGCAACGAGCAGCTGTTTAAATTCGGGAGGATAATTAGGGCAGCCTTTTCGCCTGCCGGGAGTCACATTTTTCTGCATATCTGACACTTTGGTTCCCACTACTTATTTGGTGGACACCACTTTGTCTAATTCGTCAGATTCTGACCAGACGGTTCAGGCTGTACGCTTACCACTATTTTATCCCTGTTGAATTTGGTTAAGCCGGTGCAGACGCGCCGGGAAACGCACACCTGAACCGGTACAATAAAATACAATACAACCCCCTGTTACTGGAGATACGAATGGAATGACGAGGCAGCCTGTCAGTCACAGGGGGCTGTTGGCATAAAATCAATGGAAAGGCCACCAACACCGGAATTAAGCTCCACAGTCCCCGCACTGGCAATCCATTCCCGGGAAAGGCATCACCGCAAACTGCTCCGGAGGCAACCATTACAGCCTCTGTAACGGATTATCAGCCCTGGCATCTTCCGACGGCACCTCCTGCCGCCCCCACGCCCTGCTGTATACCCCGGTACCGCAGCGTGGGCAGCACTTTTCCCCCTCATAATCTTCGTCACACATCACACAAAACCACTTTCTCACCTTCACCGTATAATCCGGAACCGTCATGCCCTGCAGATGCAAACGACGGGCCTCTTTCTCTGCCGGGTCAAGCCAGGTACATCGCAGCAGGATTTTTTCAGCGACAGTCATCTGGTCATGTTCAAACCACGGTGGTTGTCCGTCATTGCCCCGCTGAAGTGTTAACGGGCATCCACAGGACACACAGCACAAAACGTCCTGTCGGTTGTGCTTCGCAGCTTCTTTCGCCGTAACAAAATGGCCTTTGCTGTCATTCGCCATATAACAGTTCAGAATTCGCATATTTCCTCCTGAGTTGTCCGGGGAATACTGAATCCTCCGGTCTGGCAGTGTGTGCAGTACTGCTCCCCATAATAATCGTGGTGACATTGTCTGCAGTGCCAGCTGGCTTTACGCACCACGGGTAAGGCATCCGGTACGAATTGCTGCAGACGTTTAATCAACTGTATTTCTCTGCGCTCCGGCCTGACATAAGGGCACTGTTGACCGTGCTCTGTCAGCCTGTCGTCAGTGTGTTCAAACCAGGGAAGTTCAGTGTCGTATTGCGGATGGTATCTGAGTGCACTGCCACACAAGTGGCAGGTGTAGTGAGCATAAGGTGCGGCCTGTGCAGTACGGGCGCCCGTCAGACGTCCGTTGCCATCAAGAGCGATAAAGGATTTTGCGTACATAGTCATATTCCTTAGCCGCCAGACGACACGCAGGCAACAACCGTCCCGGTACGGGCAGCGTGGTCAGGGTGTGAATGGCGGTTCAGTTAAAATCTGGACTGGAGTTTGGGTAAAGCAGGCTGGTTGCTGTTACAGCACTGTGGTTGTCACACAATGGAACACTGACGTAAAAAACAGTCAGTGGGCGAGTGGATACATCGTTGCCGCCAGACAACAACCCATACTTTTGGTTTGCCGGATATTGGCGCGCCAGTCGTGCTCAACTCCGGCTACAGCCAAAATTGCGCTCACCGGTGCAGTGAGCTTTGGTATACTCCTTCGCCAGATAGTCAGCACGTTCCAGCACTTGCTGAAAGCCGGTGTCATCATTACGCGCCAGCCACACCGCCGGCCAGGCCGGAAAATGCACCAGCGTGGCATGGCACCCGACATCCACTCCCAGGGCACTGCACCACGCCTGTTTAATCATCCCGGCCAGAGACTCCGGAGCGCGGTAATCACCGGCACGACACCAGGTATCCCGGTTGACCAGCAGCATCAGGTGATAGTGTTTTTTACCTTTGCACTCCCCAAACTCCCGGGCCCAGACGTAATGCAGGGTTGTGGGATGCACGCGTTTACCTTCCCGATGCTTACGTTTCTGGTAAGCGTCGATTCGGGCTTTCAGGGCATTGATGAAGCGGGATATCACAGCTGCGTCCGTTGCTGCCGGTACATCCGGGAAACGCAGGTCAACCCGCAATGCCGTCAGGCGGGGATGAACATTCAGTGCGTGCCGCACCGTCTCACGAATACGTTGCTGCCAGAAGGGGTTGTATTTGTAGGTCATGGTTAAATCTCCGTATGGTTCATACGGAATAGCCACGTCGTAAAAAATGCGCAGAGTCCCTGAAGTGACCTCCGGCAGGACACTGTCTCAGGCACTCTGTGATAACCCGAACGGTCGTCTCCGGACTGACGGTTGAATTTTCAGCGTTGTTTTTTTAATGTAAAAAACCGGTTACGGGTAAGGCTGTGAGGAGGGAGTGATGGTGATACGCAAAAAGAAGTGCAGGGACTGTGGAAACGCGATTACTCATAATACAGTGTGTTGCCCGTATTGTGGTTCTGTCGACCCCTTCGGCTATTACCGGAATACAGACCGTATCGTTACCATACTGCTGGCACTGATTATTGTGGTCCTGCTGACTACTGTCAGCGTCAGTGTGTATATACTGTGTAGCTGGTGAGATAACGGTTCATGTATCCCCTGAGCTGACAGTGTACCGGGTATATTAAGCGTAACCGACAGGTTCTCCTTCATACCATATTAAATTTTTCCAGGTATTGCCGCTGCCTTATTTCGTCCCATACAGGAAAACTCGTCTGGGTTTCTGACAAATACGCGAAACTCACAGCCCCTCAATATCAACCACACGCTGTAAGCCGGTAATACCTGAAAATCAGCCTATTACCGCCCGCGCCTCCGTTACCGAACGCTCAGGTGACCAGACTGAAGCCCTGCACGCACTCGTAAAGTTTGCGGTCAGTTCCGTCAGTCGGTGGGCAACCGCAGAGTTACGGGCTTCCAGGTCCACAGGAGTGAGTCTATAACGCGTGTGAAAAATCATTTTTTCTGGCGTTGACAGAACACATTACAGGCTGCCACTTACCCGGTGTCCCGCAATACAGCCTTAGTGTTCCGTTATCGGGGATCCGGACGCACCGCAACAACCGGGGAAGTATTTCTGGTTTAGAGCTGTGTCAAGAGGGATTTCTCAGCCCCTCACTCACCGGCTCAGTCTCAGAGCAGGAGCATTAATACGCTCAGTTCATGTCTTATACAGGAATGGGCACAGGGGGAGCTGGCGTGTCACTGCTGATTTTACGCATCAGCGTTCATGTATTTGCACTCTGATACAGAATGCTTCACAGCGCTCTGTTACCGGAGAGATTTACTCTCTTAGCTTACTCTGGCAAATCCTTTACGTTACTCTCTGATGACTTCTTATATTTATAATACCAATCAGACAGCCTTATCCCATCGGTGATATCAGTCTCCTCCTCGCCAGGAACGGGCTGACTCACTGTAACCACCTCCGAAAACAACTCTGCAATTATCAGAACGCTAGTTTTCCCCTTGTCTCACGAAAGTCCTCCCTCCTTTATCGCGCGTGCGTGCGGAAGCATCTTTTCGCAACAACCCCCCGGGATTCCGCTACGGCTCTGCCATCGCAATCCCCCCGTTTATCTCCGGACAGCCACATTCCCGATTATTTTTTACGTTTCTCCCCGGTTGTTATGCCAGTGAAGGTGGCGCGCTGTTTTCATGACCACACCGGCTGGTTTAACAACATCCGGAGGAACATTCTCATGGCTACCCCTGTTTCGCTGATGGATGACCAGATGGTCGACATGGCGTTTATCACTCAACTTACCGGCTTAACCGATAAGTGGTTTTACAAACTCATCAAAGATGGGGGCTTTCCTGCCCCCATCAAAATGGGGCGCAGCTCCCGCTGGCTGAAAAGTGAAGTGGAAGCCTGGCTGCAGGCGCGTATTGCACAGTCCCGTCCGTAATTTCTGACCGTTATCCGTTCACCCGCAGCAGACGTAATCTCCGGCCTGCCGGCGGCATTCTGCTGCCTGTTATATCCCCGTGAGGAATATGAAAATGAAACAACAGTATCAGACCCGCTACGAATGGCTCCACGAAAGCTACCAGAAATGGCTGACCGGCTTCACCCGGCACGCCGTATCCTGGGGCGTGTGTCATCCGAATATCTACTACTTCCATAATCTGACGCCCGGTTGGGTGTCATTCAATGGTGAAAAACCGGAGATTGCCATCGTACCCCAGAGCCTGCACCGGCTGATTTATGGCCCTGACAAACGGGCCACACCGCCCCTGGATGATGATCTGATAGTGAATTTATGCACCAGTGAACATCTGCTGGTTCATCATCCGATGCTGGAAGGCATTCTCCTGTCTGAATGTGAACGTCTGAGGCAGCGTTCTCTGGCAAATAAACTGATCAGCCTCTTCCGTCAGTTTGGTGGCACGGAGTTGCGCCTCAAACTGGTCTGGCTTTGCTGGCTTGATTTAATGACCGGAAACTGCCTTGACGACTGGACGGAGAATCTGAAACGGAAATCAGAAAAAGAGCTGGAGGAATGGATCATCAACCGTCAGAAGCAGAGCGCAGCACTGACGGATCTGATGGATCAGTACGTGCTCCTGTCATACCGCACAACGGTTGACGATAAGCGCACCTGATGCCAGTTGTTTCAGGGAAGCTGGTATCCGGGCAGGGTGCCAGGGCTGACTGAACGGCCTGTCTGCCTGCCGTTTCGCTCTCCGTGCGTTCTGTCACACGCTGCACCTGAACGCCGGACTGCGGGCACGCAGACAGGAAAGTCGCAGGCTGGAACTTCTGACCGGCGGGTATCAGTTATATGCCTGTTGATTCATCACCACCACGCAGCTCCTGAGCTTTAGTTCATCACCGATATTCATACATCTGAATATCGGTGATGAAATCCCCATAATAATCAATCATCTAAGTCTGAAGCATAATGGAGAAAAACTGCTCACCGGTTACTTCGCTCTCAGCTTATTGTAGTGATAACCCGAGGTAAAAATACCAGAGACATCAGACAACTTTAAACTGGCTATCTGGGGAAGCAGAACATACATGGTTTTTCCTTCCGGCACGACAGAAAGCCTGAACTGAGATTCAAGAATGTTCAGCAATGCGTTCAGTTTTTTCCTGTTTCTGAACCGGCCCGGGCCACACTGGAGAATATAATTTTTCCTGACACGGGGCGGGCATTCTCCGCGGCACTCCTCAATGAGCCAGTCGAACAGCTCCTCGGCGTCCTTCTGCTGCAGTTCAGATTCATCAGGTAACGCAAATAATTTTTTATATTCATCTGTGTACCACGAACTTATTACGACAGCAGACGTCATGATATCGGCAGAGATTTTCCCTTCACCATAGCTGAAATACTGAAATAACGCTGCAATTCTTGCAATGTTTTCTGTTTTTTTTGAAACATGTCCCCGAAACGGGCTTAAGGGTCCGGAAGGGGATAAATCCTGCTCCAGAACATTATAGTGCTCAATAAATATTTTTTGCGCTTCAGGCGAAAAATGCAGACAATACCGTTCATCCTCACTGGATTTTTCAATACTGCCTCTGGCCAGTTCCATTAATCGTTCATGAAATGCCGTTAATGATCCTCCCGGAATCACAGCTCCGTTAATAAAGCGTTTCCCCTGCGTGGTTGCAGGTTTACTGATAAGACAACGGGCAAGAAAACCACTGTCCCTGGCAACAGAACCTTTTCGCTCCATATATCGGTCAAAAAGACCGGGTTGCACCATGAGGGATAACGTCATTCTGGCATTTTCAATCATCTGTTCGGGTTCATTCTTTCTGTCCACAGACAATACAGAGCCATCCCACATTTTGTTAATAAAAGGCAACTCAGACAGGGTATATCCATCAAATATAATACCGGCTTCATCTGACATAATACCAACTGAACGCCATTTACCACAAAGCTGATTCTTAATTGCCGCAGTCGTGGCATCATTAAAAATGAATTTATACCTCACAGGTTCTTCCGCACTGTTTTTCTGAAGTACTTCCAGTTGTCTGAGGGTTTCTGACTCATCCGCGCCTTTGCGGAGTTCTTTATTCAGTTTTGACAACAATGCTTTTTTCTGAGCCTTTAAAAGCTCTTCCTTGTTTTTCCAGACAGCCAGTTCACTTTTGTATCTGGAATATAACTGCATCTCCTGCTGGTACAGGGGCTTCATTAATAATTTGTCCACTGCGGTTTTTCGTTCTCCGGACTCGGCAAGCGTCAGGAAAAAAAGAGAGACCGGCCCCCGCAGTGTATTCAGTCTGCAGACATCAATCAGATTCTGGCAGACAAGTGAAACAGCGCCCAGGGCAGACGCTGCCACAAGCCCAAGGGGAGCCTGCGTAATTTGCTGAGCTTCAATAACGGCATCACGAATGAGTGGAGGCAGCGAACTCAGGGGAAACTCATCACAAGGCTGACCGAATGACATAGTAACCTCACTATACACAGATATAAAAGCACTGCAATTCTGGCTATTAATAGCAAAAATAGCAGTCAAATCAATATGAGGTAAAATTTTTTGTTGATTTAATGGTTAAATAATAACCACAGTGTATTTTGCTGCTGAAGAAAGACAAAATGAATCTGTGTGTCCCCTCCTTCCCTTCGGAGCACATCCACTATTCAAATTTTACACAACCACGTACGAACAAAAAGCATCATCCCGGGTATTGCAGATACCGGTTTCCTGCCGGGAAGAATCATAAACAGAACACCGGGAATAACGCCTTCAGGAATCACCCCCCCTCCTGAAGAAGAATAAAATAAAGAAGACTACAGTTCCTGCACTGAATGCTGAGTACAATATTTTATGGACAGGATGACATTTTTATAAATAACAAAAACCATTTAATACTGATACATCAATAAAATACTTCTTCCCTGCTGACACAGATAAAATGCACCATTTTTTCTTCAAATACTTCTGTATAATCGCCAGCCAATGATGAGAATGGATTAAAATAACACTTCTTCGACAAACACAAAAACAGCCTTCATTTTACATCATCATCCAGTTTCAGTTAACCCCGGACGAGCGACAGTGTTTCAGTACAGGAATTAAAAGCCAGCTTTTGCTCAGTAAAACACACTCAACTAATAATATCTCAGCAGATATTATCCTGACCAGGACACCTCACATTACTGAATTCTCTTCCGACAGTATCACTGCACAAATAAAAAGAACGGGATAAATATTCAGACCGGAAGAATGGTGTCACAAAAGCATTTAATCATTACGCATGACCAGGAAGGGAAACACTTAACCACATGGTATCAACAGATATCATTACGTGTGCACTCTTATAAAAAACACACAGAAGAAGTAAGATAATTATAAACGTAAATTTAATATCTCCCACTGACATCTCCCCCACAATACACTAAAAAATACTCACAGCAGTAAACACAGATACACCTGATAATCATACAGCCGATAAATATTTTCCCCTTTACGGAGAAATCAGCCTGCTGTTTAACAATAACGGCGTATTTTCATGGAAGGAGATCACCCAGTAACGGATAAGTCCTGATCTCCTTCATGTTAATACGCAACAATCCCATCGATTCAAAACAATTTCAGACAGATATTATCTCCGTGAATCCCCCGCCACCTTTCCGGTGCGCGGGGTTTTGTCTTTTTTCACCGGGAATACATGTATGAATCCGTCTGATGCCATTGAGGCAATTGAAAAACCGCTCTCCTCCCTGCCTTACTCACTTTCCCGTCACATCCTGGAACATCTGCGCAAACTCACCAGTCACGAACCCGTGATTGGCATTATGGGTAAAAGCGGGGCCGGTAAATCCTCACTCTGTAATGCACTGTTTCAGGGGGAGGTCACCCCGGTCAGTGATGTTCACGCCGGCACCCGGGAAGTGCGGCGCTTCCGTCTGAGTGGCCACGGTCACAGCATGGTTATCACTGACCTGCCCGGGGTGGGCGAGAGCCGGGACAGGGATGCAGAGTATGAAGCCCTGTACCGTGACATTCTGCCCGAACTGGACCTGGTGCTGTGGCTGATTAAAGCCGATGACCGCGCCCTGTCTGTGGATGAGTATTTCTGGCGACACATCCTGCACCGGGGACATCAGCAGGTGCTGTTTGTGGTGACGCAGGCCGACAAAACGGAGCCCTGCCATGAATGGGATATGGCCGGCATTCAGCCTTCTCCCGCACAGGCACAGAACATTCGGGAGAAAACGGAGGCGGTATTCCGTCTGTTCCGGCCCGTACATCCGGTTGTTGCCGTATCGGCCCGCACCGGCTGGGAACTGGATACGCTGGTCAGTGCGCTAATGACAGCACTTCCCGACCATGCCGCCAGTCCCCTGATGACCCGCCTGCAGGACGAGCTGCGCACGGAATCTGTCCGCGCTCAGGCCCGTGAACAGTTTACCGGTGCGGTGGACCGGATATTTGACACGGCGGAGAGCGTCTGTGTTGCCTCTGTTGCCCGTACGGTTCTGCGTGCCGTCCGTGACACGGTGGTCTCTGTTGCCCGCGCTGTATGGAACTGGATTTTCTTCTGAACAGTCTGCCAGGGAAATGCCTGATAACATTACGTTAACCAACTGAAAACATGACACAAACCCCTCATACTCCTCCTGTTTCTCTTGCGTGACCGCCTTGTCGTTAATAGAATAAAACGATCGATAAAACAGGTATCGATCGTTGCTATCGATCGTTTATAGTGGTTAATGGTCTGCGAAAAGGCAGCTGAATCTCTTCATCATGCAGAACGGAATTGCACACAACGGACTGATACTTCTCTGGCGGATGAGAGAGGGGAAGCATTTATGTCCGGGAAAAACCACTTTATCTGAGCATGCTGTTTTGTACCTGCCGGTATCCACATTTGTGGGTACCGGCTTTTTTATTCACCCTCTGTAAGGAAAAGCTGATGAAACGACATCTGAACACCAGCTACAGGCTGGTATGGAATCACATTACGGGCACCCTGGTGGTGGCCTCCGAACTGGCCCGCTCACGGGGAAAACGCGCTGGTGTGGCGGTTGCGCTGTCTCTTGCTGCTGTCACATCAGTCCCGGCACTGGCTGCTGACAAGGTTGTACAGGCGGGAGAAACCGTGAACGACGGAACACTGACAAATCATGACAACCAGATTGTCCTCGGTACGGCCAACGGAATGACCATCAGTACCGGTCTGGAGTATGGGCCGGATAACGAGGCCAATACCGGCGGACAATGGATACAAAATGGCGGTATCGCCAACAACACTACTGTCACCGGTGGTGGTCTTCAGAGAGTGAATGCCGGAGGAAGCGTTTCAGACACGGTTATCAGTGCCGGAGGCGGACAGAGCCTTCAGGGGCAGGCAGTGAACACCACTCTGAACGGCGGTGAGCAGTGGGTACATGAAGGCGGGATTGCAACGGGTACCGTCATTAATGAGAAGGGCTGGCAGGCCATCAAATCCGGCGCAGTGGCAACCGACACGGTTGTGAATACCGGCGCGGAAGGGGGACCGGATGCGGAAAATGGTGATACCGGGCAGACCGTCTACGGAGATGCCGTACGCACCACCATCAATAAAAATGGTCGTCAGATTGTGGCTGCTGAAGGAACGGCAAATACCACTGTGGTTTATGCCGGCGGCGACCAGACTGTACATGGTCACGCACTGGATACCACGCTGAATGGGGGGTACCAGTATGTGCACAACGGCGGTACGGCGTCTGGCACTGTTGTAAACAGTGACGGCTGGCAGATTGTCAAAAACGGGGGTGTGGCCGGGAATACCACCGTTAATCAGAAGGGCAGACTGCAGGTGGACGCCGGTGGTACAGCCACGAATGTCACCCTGAAGCAGGGCGGCGCACTGGTTACCAGTACGGCTGCAACCGTTACCGGCATAAACCGCCTGGGAGCATTCTCTGTTGTGGAGGGTAAAGCTGATAATGTCGTACTGGAAAATGGCGGACGCCTGGATGTGCTGACCGGACACACAGCCACTAATACCCGCGTGGATGATGGCGGAACGCTGGATGTCCGCAACGGTGGCACCGCCACCACCGTATCCATGGGAAATGGCGGTGTACTGCTGGCCGATTCCGGTGCCGCTGTCAGTGGTACCCGGAGCGACGGAAAGGCATTCAGTATCGGAGGCGGTCAGGCGGATGCCCTGATGCTGGAAAAAGGCAGTTCATTCACGCTGAACGCCGGTGATACGGCCACGGATACCACGGTAAATGGCGGACTGTTCACCGCCAGGGGCGGCACACTGGCGGGCACCACCACGCTGAATAACGGCGCCATACTTACCCTTTCCGGGAAGACGGTGAACAACGATACCCTGACCATCCGTGAAGGCGATGCACTCCTGCAGGGAGGCTCTCTCACCGGTAACGGCAGCGTGGAAAAATCAGGAAGTGGCACACTCACTGTCAGCAACACCACACTCACCCAGAAAGCCGTCAACCTGAATGAAGGCACGCTGACGCTGAACGACAGTACCGTCACCACGGATGTCATTGCTCAGCGCGGTACAGCCCTGAAGCTGACCGGCAGCACTGTGCTGAACGGTGCCATTGACCCCACGAATGTCACTCTCGCCTCTGGTGCCACCTGGAATATTCCCGATAACGCCACGGTGCAGTCGGTGGTGGATGACCTCAGCCATGCCGGACAGATTCATTTCACCTCCACCCGCACAGGGAAGTTCGTACCGGCAACCCTGAAAGTGAAAAACCTGAACGGACAGAATGGCACCATCAGCCTGCGTGTACGCCCGGATATGGCACAGAACAATGCTGACAGACTGGTCATTGACGGTGGCAGGGCAACCGGAAAAACCATCCTGAACCTGGTGAACGCCGGCAACAGTGCGTCGGGGCTGGCGACCAGCGGTAAGGGTATTCAGGTGGTGGAAGCCATTAACGGTGCCACCACGGAGGAAGGGGCCTTTATCCAGGGGAATAAGCTGCAGGCCGGTGCCTTTAACTACTCCCTCAACCGGGACAGTGATGAGAGCTGGTATCTGCGCAGTGAAAATGCTTATCGTGCTGAAGTCCCCCTGTATACATCCATGCTGACACAGGCAATGGACTATGACCGGATTCTGGCAGGCTCCCGCAGCCATCAGACCGGTGTAAACGGTGAAAATAACAGCGTCCGTCTCAGCATTCAGGGCGGTCATCTCGGTCACGATAACAACGGCGGTATTGCCCGTGGAGCCACGCCGGAAAGCAGCGGCAGCTATGGCTTCGTCCGTCTGGAGGGTGACCTGCTGAGAACAGAGGTTGCCGGTATGTCTCTGACGACAGGGGTGTATGGTGCCGCAGGCCATTCTTCCGTTGATGTTAAGGATGATGACGGTTCCCGCGCCGGCACGGTCCGGGATGATGCCGGCAGTCTGGGCGGATACCTGAATCTGGTACACACGTCCTCCGGCCTGTGGGCTGACATTGTGGCACAGGGAACCCGCCACAGCATGAAAGCGTCATCGGACAATAACAACTTCCGCGCCCGGGGCTGGGGCTGGCTGGGCTCACTGGAAACCGGTCTGCCCTTCAGTATCACTGACAACCTGATGCTGGAGCCACAACTGCAGTACACCTGGCAGGGGCTCTCCCTGGATGACGGCCAGGATAACGCCGGTTATGTGAAGTTCGGGCATGGCAGTACACAACATGTGCGTGCCGGCTTCCGTCTGGGCAGCCACAACGATATGACCTTTGGCGAAGGCACCTCATCCCGTGACACCCTGCGCGACAGTACAAAACACCGTGTGAGTGAACTGCCGGTGAACTGGTGGGTACAGCCTTCTGTTATCCGCACTTTCAGCTCCCGGGGTGACATGAGCATGGGTACAGCCGCCGCCGGCAGTAACATGACGTTCTCACCGTCCCGGAATGGCACGTCACTGGACCTGCAGGCCGGACTGGAAGCCCGTGTCCGGGAAAATATCACCCTGGGCGTTCAGGCCGGTTATGCCCACAGCGTCAGCGGCAGCAGCGCTGAAGGTTATAACGGTCAGGCCACGCTGAATGTGACTTTTTGATAATCAGGTCACTCTCCTTCAGGCCCCGGTCATCATGACCGGGGCTTTTTACTTTCAGGGAGCAACAGATATGCCGGGTTGTACATCTCGTTTATTGCCCGAAGGCCCTTTCTCACGCGAACAGGCTGTTGCCGTCAAAACAGCTTACCGCAATGTGTTTACTGAAGATGACCAGGGAACATATTCCCGGCTGGTTATCCGTAATGCTGAAGGTCAGTTGCGCTGGTGATGCCGGAACACAGCTTAATACTCAGCTCGCCAGTTAAGGGCTTCTCAGACAATAAACGTCATTCATTTCATCTGTCAGGCCGCGTCTTCTCCGGGAGACGTGGCTTTTTCATTTATTACACCAGTAAATCGTAACCACCGATAAGGAGCAAATTATGCGACTAGCCAGTCGTTTTGGTTATGCGAACCAGATACGCCGTGACCGTCCGCTGACACACGAAGAACTGATGCACTATGTTCCCAGTATTTTCGGTGAAGACCGGCATACTTCCCGCAGTAAACGATATGCGTACATTCCCACCATCACCGTACTGGAAAGCCTGCAGCGGGAAGGCTTTCAGCCATTCTTCGCCTGCCAGACCCGTGTGCGCGACCCGGGCCGCCGGGGATACACAAAACACATGCTGCGTCTGCGGCGGGCCGGAGAGATAAACGGAGAACATGTCCCTGAAATCATTCTGCTCAACTCCCATGACGGTACCTCCAGCTACCAGATGCTGCCGGGTTACTTCAGGTTCGTCTGTCAGAACGGATGCGTCTGTGGTCAGTCTCTGGGGGAAGTGCGTGTTCCGCACCGGGGAAATGTGGTGGACAGAGTCATTGAAGGGGCTTACGAGGTGGTGGGCGTGTTTGACCGGATAGAGGAGAAGCATGATGCCATGCAGTCGCTGGTCCTGTCGCCACCGGCACGCCAGGCGCTGGCACAGGCGGCACTGACTTACCGTTATGGTGACGAACATCAGCCAGTCACCACCGCTGACATTCTGACACCACGACGCAGGGAGGATTACGGTCAGGACCTGTGGAGCGCATATCAGACCATCCAGGAGAATATGCTGAAAGGCGGAATTTCCGGCCGCAGTGCAAAAGGAAAACGTATCCACACCCGTGCCATTCACAACATCGACACCGATATTAAGCTCAACCGCGCATTGTGGGTAATGGCAGAAACGCTGCTGGAGAGCCTGCGCTGATGCAGCATGTCCCTGAAAGCGTGATTCAGGCACCAGAATCACCCGACGCCCCGGAGGCGCTGCCGGGGTGTCGTTCCATTTCTGATGATGACCTGTGCGCCTGGTGTACCCGTCTGCTTTACCGTCCCGGAGAAATCAGTCTGTGCAGACTGAGTATACAGGCAATGGCATCTGGCCATCCGTCTGTGACCGGAACGGTTACGCGTACGGCTGTCCGGAATTTCAGCCGAATATCATTCATCCCTGATATTACCGGGTCATCACGGTCAGTGATGAACGTGATGTTGCCAGCTCCCGACCTTTACTCCCTCTCATTTATTCACATTACAAGGATTTCATACATGAAAACATTGTCTCAGAACACCACCTCTTCGGCCTGTGCACCGGAGACTGACCTGCAAAAACTGGTAGCCACTCCCGTCCCTGATGAACGGCGCATCAGCTTCTGGCCGCAGCACTTTGGCCTCATTCCACAGTGGGTGACCCTGGAGCCCCGTATCTTCGGCTGGATGGACCGTCTGTGTGAAGACTACTGCGGTGGTATCTGGAATCTGTACACCCTGAACAACGGCGGGGCATTTATGGCACCCGAACCGGATGACGATGATGACGAAACATGGGTACTGTTCAATGCCATGAACGGTAACCGCGCTGAAATGAGCCCGGAAGCCGCCGGCATTGCTGCCTGTCTGATGACGTACAGTCATCATGCCTGTCGTACGGAGTGTTATGCCATGACGGTCCATTATTACCGGCTGCGGGATTACGCCCTGCAGCATCCGGAATGCAGCGCCATTATGCGCATCATCGACTGAATGGAGAGAAGTACAATGCAACAGCTTTCCTTTCTGCCCGGAGAGATGACGCCCGGCGAGCGCAGCCTCATTCAACGGGCCCTGAAAACCCTGGACCGCCATCTTCATGAACCCGGCGTGGCCTTCACCTCCACCCGTGCGGCACGAGAATGGCTGATTCTGAACATGGCGGGACTGGAGCGTGAAGAGTTCCGGGTGCTGTATCTGAACAACCAGAATCAGCTGATTGCCGGTGAAACCCTCTTCACCGGCACCATCAACCGCACGGAAGTCCATCCCCGGGAAGTGATTAAACGCGCCCTGTATCACAATGCCGCTGCTGTGGTGCTGGCACACAATCACCCGTCCGGTGAAGTCACACCCAGCAAGGCAGACCGCCTTATCACGGAACGTCTGGTACAGGCACTGGGCCTGGTGGATATCCGGGTGCCGGACCATCTGATAGTCGGTGGCAGCCAGGTTTTCTCCTTTGCCGAATATGGTCTGCTTTAACCCGTCACAACCACATCACACCTGTTTTCACTTTTATCTTCTGTCTTCAGAGGTATCCCACTATGAAAATCATCACCCGTGGCGAAGCCATGCGTATTCACCGTCAGCATCCGGCATCCCGTCTTTTTCCGTTCTGTACCGGCAAATACCGCTGGCACGGCAGTGCTGAAGCGTATACCGGTCGTGAAGTGCAGGATATTCCCGGTGTGCTGGCCGTGTTTGCAGAACGCCGTAAGGACAGTTTTGGTCCGTATGTCCGGCTGATGAGCGTCACCCTGAACTGATGTTCCGTCACCCGGAAAACGAGTACGACTGGCAGAGCTCAGACGCCGCTGTGGATGAGGTCCTGCTCATCAACGAATACACCTTTACCGAAGCCGGTCTGCGCGCCGGCTGACCCGTCATCGTTAAACTATCATTCACCGATTTTCTGTGAGGATTTTATCGTGTCAGACACACTTTCCGGGACAACGCATCCCGATGACAATGACGACCATCCCTGGTGGGGACTACCCTGCACAGTGACGCCCTGTTTCGGCGCCCGTCTGGTGCAGGAGGGTAACCGGTTGCATTACCTTGCCGACCGTGCCGGTATCAGAGGCCGGTTCAGAGATGCGGATGCGTACCCTCTGGACCAGGCCTTTCCGCTGCTGATGAAACAACTGAAATTAATGCTCACCAGTGGTGAACTGAATCCCCGCCATCAGCATACCGTGACACTGTATGCGAAGGGGCTGACCTGTGAAGCCGACACCCTCGGCTCCTGTGGTTACGTTTATCTGGCTGTTTATCCGACACCTGAAACGAAAAAGTAAACCACCAGAATAACCTTCTGCTCCGGCCTGGTGTTTTCACCACGCCACTGTCCCATTTTTTATCTCTGCATATCAGGAAAATCTTCAGTATGAAAACATTACCCGACACGCATGTACGGGAGGTATCGTGCTGCCCGTCTCCAGTCACCATCTGGCAGACACTGCTCACCCGGTTACTGGACCAGCATTCCCTGATTTCCTCATCGATATCGAATAAGCACTCGTCGCAGAATTCTTTATCGAGTGAGAGCCTCTGTTCAAGGACGCTTCTTTTTTTTGTTGCAACGTGCACATCCCTTCATCTTTCCGCGCCTTTGTGACCTCGTGATTTGGGGTACATGGAAAATGGGCGTAGCAAGCCTCAGCTAGATAACTAACCGTAATAAAAGGGCTTTTCTGCGAGCAATGTAAGAGAAGGATAACTAGGCAGGTTGCAAGAAAGATAATCGTTTTGATAGATCAGTTTATCGATATTGATCGTTAGTGCCGATCGATAAGAAGTGCGGAAACGTTAGACTCACCTCTGTTGCTCCATCATGATGATGGGGCTGTTGGCCCTCGAATCTATCTGTCTATTAGCATCGGCATGACAAACACCATTTGTTTCCACAACAAAAGACAATAGAAAAGTACATATGTACAAAAAGTGTGATTTATTCTGTCACTTCAGTACTTCCTTTCGCCTAAGTTTGCCCGTAATAATTCCCCGTGCAGTACTATTGTTGCGACATAACAACATGAATTACATGGTAATAATAGATGTTTTCCTCTGCTGATTCCTGTAAGGATCATGACTCCATACGACATCATTTTTAATTTTATACAGTTCAAAAAATCTACATGTGTCACAAATAATTTTACATTTGATAATGTATAGTTGTCACATGACAAGTTGATTATCATTCTGTGTAGACAAGGAGAACTGTTATGACGGATTCAATTCCATCAGGTTACAAGCCGCTGACATGTGACACGCTGCCGGGTTATCTCTCGTCCAGACTGACCCCTTCATGCGAACCGGGAGGGTTACCTGAAGAGTGGAAAGTTTCAGAAGTGGGGGACGGAAACCTGAACATGGTGTTTATCGTTGAGGGGACACATAAAACCATCATTGTAAAACAAGCTCTGCCCTGGCTTCGTGCCGGGGGCGAAGGATGGCCTTTATCTCTGAGCCGTGCGGGCTTTGAGTACAACGTCTTATGTCAGGAAGCCAAGTACGCGGGTCACACACTGATTCCGCAGGTCTATTTTTACGACCCGGAAATGGCGCTGTTTGCCATGGAGTATCTGACTCCTCACGTGATTCTGCGTAAGGAACTGATTAACGGTAAAAAATTCCCTAAACTAGCTGAAGATATCGGCAGATTTTTAGCACAGACTCTCTTCAATACGTCTGACATTGGCATGTCAGCAGAACAGAAAAAAGCGCTTACTGCCGAGTTCGCGTTGAATCATGAGCTGTGCAAAATTACGGAAGATCTGATCTTCACAGAGCCCTATTACAACGCTGAACGGAATAACTGGACTTCTCCTGAGCTGGACGATGCCGTCCATAAGGCCTGGGCTGATGTAGAGATGATCCAGGTTGCCATGCGTTATAAGTACAAATTTATGACAGAAGCGCAGGCATTGTTACATGGCGACCTTCATTCAGGCTCAATCATGGTGACCGACACGGATACCAAAGTGATTGATCCGGAGTTCGGTTTCATGGGGCCAATGGCGTTTGATATCGGCAACTATATTGGCAACCTCCTGCTGGCGTACTTCTCACGCCCTGGGTGGGATGCGAATGAGCAACGTCGCGCTGACTATCAGGAATGGCTGCTTCAGCAGATTGTCCAAACCTGGTCCGTTTTCACCCGGGAGTTCCGCCAGCTCTGGGACAACAAAACACAGGGCGACGCGTGGTCGACAGAAATGTATCAACAGAACAGGGCCGCTCTTGAGGACGCACAGGATCAGTTTTTTGCCACGCTGCTTGAAGATTCCCTGGTGAATGCCGGCATGGAAATGAATCGCCGGATCATTGGTTTTGCTGGCGTTGCCGAGCTGAAACAGATTGAAAATACAGAGCTTCGCGCAGGATGTGAACGACGTGCATTGACCATGGCGCGCGATCTTATCGTCAATGCCCGCCAGTTTAAAAATATGGATTCCGTCATCCAGTCTGCGAAGGTTAAGTAAGAGGTCATTATGAATATTAAAGGTAAACACTATCGTACGGTCTGGGTTTCCGGGGATGGAAAAGCGGTAGAAATCATCGATCAGACTAAGTTGCCTTTTAAGTTCGAGGTGGTGGCGCTTACCTCTGCGGAAATGGCCGCTACGGCTATTCAGGATATGTGGGTTCGTGGCGCTCCGCTTATTGGTGTCGTTGCAGCCTATGGCATCGCGCTGGGAATGAATCACGATGCCAGTGACATGGGTCTGCAGCGTTACTATGACCTTCTTATCAAAACCCGACCAACGGCAATTAATCTCAAATGGGCCCTCGACAGGATGATAGACACACTGAAGGATCTCTGTGTATCAGAGCGCAAGGATGTGGCCTGGGCGCTGGCGGCAGAAATTGCCGAGGAAGATGTCGCGTTGTGTGAACAAATTGGATTACATGGTGCAGAAGTCATCCGCGAAATAGCCCAGAAAAAACCGGCCGGGAGTGTGGTCAATATCCTGACACATTGTAACGCAGGCTGGCTGGCGACTGTAGACTGGGGAACCGCGCTTTCTCCCATCTACAAAGCGCATGAAAACGGAATCCCTGTTCACGTCTGGGTGGATGAAACGCGGCCACGTAATCAGGGCGGACTCACGGCATTTGAACTGGGCTCACACGGTATTCCTCACACCCTGATCGCCGACAACGCGGGTGGCCACCTGATGCAACACGGTGACGTTGATCTCTGCATTGTTGGGACCGATCGAACCACGGCCAGAGGGGATGTCTGTAATAAAATTGGTACCTATCTTAAGGCGCTGGCGGCCCATGATAACCATGTTCCCTTCTACGTCGCGTTACCTTCTCCCACTATTGACTGGACTATCGAGGACGGAAAAAGCATTCCGATTGAGCAACGTGACGGAAAAGAGCAGTCCCATGTCTATGGGATAAACCCTCAGGGAGAATTGAGCTGGGTCAATACCGCCCCTGAAGGAACCCGTTGTGGGAACTACGCTTTCGACGTCACGCCTGCCCGATACATTACCGGCTTCATTACTGAGCGGGGAGTCTGTGCTGCCAGTAAGTCAGCGCTGGCGGATATGTTTGCTGACCTGAAGAGTAAAGCACTCCAGGGGGAACAGCATTAAAACAGCGGCCATTGCTATTAAGGATCAGGAATGGAACGGATTAAGTTAGCAGAAAAAATCATTTCCACTTGTCGGGAAATGAATGCGTCAGGTCTTAATCAAGGAACATCAGGTAATGTGAGTGCCAGGTATACCGGTGGCATGTTGATTACGCCGAGTGGGATCGCTTATTCAAAGATGACGCCGGACATGATTGTCTTTGTAGACGATAAGGGAAAACCTGAAGCGGGTAAAATACCATCAAGTGAATGGTTAATTCATCTGGCGTGTTATAAAGCCAGACCAGAATTGAATGCTGTCATACATACGCATGCGGTGAATTCCACGGCGGTGGCAATACATAATCATTCAATTCCGGCCATTCATTATATGGTGGCGGTATCGGGGACGGATCATATTCCCTGTATTCCCTATTATACCTTTGGCAGTCCTGAACTGGCCGACGGTGTATCTAAAGGAATCAGAGAAAGTAAGTCCTTGCTGATGCAGCACCACGGTATGCTGGCCATGGACGTCACGCTGGAAAAGACGTTGTGGCTGGCGGGTGAAACCGAGACGCTGGCTGATTTATACATCAAATGTGGCGGATTACATCACGATGTTCCCGTGCTGTCTGAAGCCGAAATGACCATCGTCCTTGAAAAATTCAAAACGTATGGTTTGAAAGCGTAATTACAGCTTTATTTTAATTAATAACATATGACAGCCATTCGCAGAATGGCTGCTATTCCCTCTGTCCACAACGATTGATTATAACTACCACAAGGAGTTATTTATGTTTATCGTGGAATCGTATGCTGTCGCCATAATAATGTGTTTTATTACCATGATTTGCTGGGGTTCATGGGCGAATACAACTAAACTTGTCAGCAATAAAAATGGGAGTTCCCTCTATTCTATTGGGATTATTCAATTGGATTATTGCTGTGTTCTTTGTTATTTGCCTTCACGCTGGGTTCTATGGGCGAAGCCGGTCGCAGTTTTATACCTGATATTCAGCAGGCGAGCAGCAGTAGTCTGATGTCGGCAATACTGGCAGGGATTATCTTCAATATTTCCAATATTCTTCTGGTCGCTTCTATTAATCTTGCCGGTATGGCGGTAGCTTTTCCTGTGGGTGTGGGGCTGGCACTGGCTCTGGGTGTGATCACCACCTATATCGGCAATCCGCAGGGCGATCCGCTCATTCTGTTCCTCGGTGTCGTCTGCGTTGTGATCGCCATTATTTTTACCGCGATAGCCTATGGTCGTGTCACGCAGGAGGCGGATAAATCTCGCCGTAATAAAGGTCTCATTACTGCCATTCTGGCGGGTATCATCATGGGATGGTTTTTCCGCTTCCTGGCGGACTCCATGTCTGACAATTTCAGCCAGCCTGCCAGCGGTCTGATGACGCCTTACTCAGCACTTGTTCTGTTTGCCGTGGGGTTGTTTTTGTCGAACTTTGTCCTTAACAGGCTGGTCATGAAAAAACCTATTTCAGGAGAACCGGTCAACGGGAAAATGTATTTTTCCGGGAGTTTACGGGATCATGTTTGCGGCTGGCTGGGCGGTATGATTTGGTGTGTCGGTCTGGCATTCAGTCTGATTGCGTCTGGTCAGGCGGGGTATGCCATTTCCTACGGTCTGGGACAGGGGGCCACAATGATTGCCGTGATCTGGGGAGTCTTCATCTGGAGAGAATTTGCCAGTGCGCCAGCCGGAACCAATAAACTGCTGCTGACCATGTTTATTTCATACATTGTGGGTATTGTTCTTATTATCGCCGCTAATCAATAAAATCCTGCCCCATATCTACATGGGGCAGTTGTTCATTCTTTTAGTGTGGTAATTCACACGCCAGCAAAAACTCTGCCGTTCCTTCATCAACAATCAGGTCCGTGACATATCCTCCCAGCAGGGCACCCAACGTTGCGTCATAGCCTCTTTCCCCACCAGCAAGGAAGATCTTCCGTTCAATCTGCCTTAGCTGAGCCAGACTGATTCCCAGAATACGCTGGTCAACATCAGCCACGACGGGCATCCCTTCCTTGTCATAGAAGCGACCACAAATGACACCTACTGCGCCTAAATCCCGATACGTCTGCATTTCCTTCTTATTCAGCACGCCCACCCGAATCAGGGGATTTTCATCAAGCGCGTTACCCACGACAAAAAAGGCTTTCGTACAGCGAGTCAGAACGTCAAAATTCGATCGAATAATAGGCTCTGCCTGTAACTCCATGGCCAGTCTGGCGCTTGATACCACGGCGGGCACGTGCAGCGAGGCGACACGGCCTGAAAGCTTGTAGGCGATTTGCGATGAGGATTCAATGATCGTCAGGTCTGGCTGAGATGGCATGGAACCGAGCATCTGTATAACGGTGACATTTTTACATGACTTCGGCGTCATGGTTTTGCTCATCTGATGGATTGTTCTTCCCCAGGCAACCCCCAGCACATCACCATTCTCAATCACCTGATTCAGATACATGCCACCGGCACGTGAAAGGCGAGTCCGCATCAGCTTTGTATCATCACGTTTTCCGGCATGTTCGCCATCCGGCACGATGATCACTCTCTGGAGATTGAATTTATCGCGAATTTGCAAAGCAGCGTCGATAGAGCCAAAGACATTCACATCCAGGTTGATATGAACCAGTCCATTTTCCCGGGCTGTTTGCAGGTATTTGACAACCGTGACGCGGGACACCCCCATGATAGCTGCAACTTCAGTCTGGCTTTTACCTTCCTGATAGTACAGCCATGTTGCATGAAGTACGGGATCATCATTGAACAGGCTGCTGTTTGTTTGATCTCTATCCACTTTTGTATACCTGTATTAAACCGGGGAAATGCTCATCTTAACCCTGTTTACCCGGAGAGTTGATGCAGATTGCCAGTGGCATGATTTTATAGAGATATTTTATTCTTTTACATGAAATAAACCAGCATACCATTTGAGCGATCGCCCGCTGTTCCCCCATACTGTAAAGCCGGAGACATGCTCCGGCTTTACAGTATTACTGAGAATACACCCATCAAGCATAATCGAAGGTTCAATATCGCCCCTTTTTGATCGCCAGCGATTCGTCACCGTGCAGACGGTTGCCGTCACTCACTAAATTATGGGGGACAGTGAACAACAGGTTGGCTCACTGGCAAGAACCCGATTATAAAACTAAGCTGGCGAGCAGAATAAAAATCAGCCCACTGATGGATAAGAGTGTGGACATCAGCGTCCAGGATAACAGCGTTTCTTTGGTGGTCAGGCCAAAAAAGTCTTTAATCATCCAGAAACTGGCATCGTTAACGTGAGAACAAATACAGGATCCGGCACCGGTAGCCAGCGTAATCAAGGCCAGGTTGGTATTGGGATGTACTGCCAACAATGGGATGACCAGACCGGCGGTAGAGATCGCCGCGACGGTGGCTGAACCCAGACAAATACGCAGGAATGCGGCCACGCCCCAGGCCATCAGGATCGGGTTAATATCCATACCCGAAACCAGGGTGGAAATATACTGACCAACGCCAGAGTCGATGAGAACTTGCTTGAATGCACCACCACCACCGATAATCAGCAGCAGACCGGCAATACCCGCGATAGCTTTTCCGCAAGAATCCATCAGGTCAGGGATTGTTTTCCCGCGCCCCAGGCCCATGGTATAGATCGCGAATAGCAGTGAAATCAGCATGGCGATCGTTGAATTACCTAAGAACAGTATCACGTTGTAAAATAAGCCTGAATCCGCGGCACTTTTGGCATGAGTCATCTGGATGATGGTGACAACCGCCATCAGGATCACCGGCAGCATTGCCGTGAGAAAACTGATCCCAAAGCCTGGCATTTCGCTTTCGCTGAATCGGCGGGTCGCGCCGAGAGAGGCTATATTCCCCTCTTTTTTAAAGGCGTCCGGAATAATGCGTTGGCAGAATTTATTCAATACCGGGCCGCAAAGAATAAAGGTTGGAATGCCGACAATGATACCGTATATCAGTACCAATCCTACATCAGCGCCATATTCCCTGGCGATAACAGTCGGGCCGGGGTGCGGCGGCAAAAAACCGTGTGCGACCAGCAAACCAGAAAGCATCGGCACACACATAAACATCGGTGATATTTTTGCTTCACGGGCAATAGCGAATAAAATAGGTACCAGAAGAATTAAACCGACTTCGAAAAAAAGTGCGATACCGACAATAAACGCCGAACAGACCACTGCCCAGTCAAGTTTATTTTTCCCGAAATAATTCAGCATGGTCAGCGCTATTCGCTGCGCACCACCCGCATCGGCCAGCAAGCGACCGAGCATAACACCGAAGCCAAATATCAAACCAATATGGCCCAGCGTACCGCCAAGTCCGGATTCGACTGAGGTGACGACTTTACTCAAATCCATACCACTGGCGATGGCGACAGCAATCGAGACAATAATTAACGAAACAAACGTATTAAGCTTAATTTTTATGGTTAAAAGCAGGAGTAAAGCAATCCCTGCCACAACGATAATTAGTGGCATAACGTCCTCTCATAACAGGGTAGCGACCCATCATTATCCGACTGAGCAAATAACGAATGATGCAGAGTCGGATAATTCAGGTGTCTGGATGTTTTTATTTATGCTTTCAGTTTTTATTCATAAAATCGCGCAAAGCCGCGCCAATTTTGTTTACATCATAAATACAACCGGTCCATGTCCCACCACTCACGGCCTGAAGCATTGCCCATAGCCGGGTATCATCTGGCAATTCAGGATCGGGAAGTAAATCCTGATGGCTGGGTCTGGCATTTAATATTGCAGTTGCCTCCTCCTGTGAAGGTAATTGTTCATCGCTACGGGTTCCGAGGAAATTGACTTCGCCGTGAAGCTCGCGACAATCAATTTTAATTTCAATTAAATCCCCGGTGCGTAATTTACCGATGGGGCCTCCGGCCAGCGCTTCTGGCCCCACATGGCCGATGCACGCGCCAGTAGAAACGCCCGAGAAACGTGCATCGGTGATTAACGAAACATGCTTACCGTATGACAGATGCTTCAGGGCACTGGTAACCTGGTAGGTTTCTTCCATCCCTGTACCTGAAGGTCCAACGCCAATAATGACCAGAATATCGCCCGCCTTGATCTTGTCATGTTTGATATCGTAAATCGCACTTTTCTCGGACAGATAAACCTTCGCCACACCTTTATGGTAATAGATACCTTGCTCATCAATCATCGAGGGGTCAATGGCGGTGGATTTGATCACCGAACCTTCTGGCGCAATATTGCCCACCGGGAAGGTGATAGTTGAGGTTAATCCGCGCGCTTTTGCTTGCTGCGGAGACATGATCACTTCGTCAGCGTTGATTTGTTCCTGATCGAGCAGGAGTTGCTTGAACCGCTGACGCCGTTCGGAGTGCTCCCACCAGTCGAGGTTTTCTTTCAGCGTGCTGCCGGTAACCGTCATAACGTCTTCATGCAACAATCCGAGGCTGCGCAGATGCAACATGACTTCCGGCACACCACCTGCCATAAAGGCATTGACCGTTGGATGATAAACCGGGCCATTAGGCAGTACGCTCACCAGTCGGGGCACGCGCTTGTTGATGCGGATCCAGTCATCAACGGTCGGGATATGGCAACCTGCCTGGTGAGCAATTGCCGGGATGTGTAACAGCAGGTTTGTTGAACCACCGAACGCGGCATGGACCGTCATCGCATTCTCTATCGCTTTATCGGTGAGAATTTCCCGGGTGGTGATGCCTTTTTGACTCAGGTTCAGCGCAGCTCGCGCGGAAGCTCTGGCGATCTCCCGCCACACAGGCTCACCGGAAGGGGCCAGGGCTGAATGTGGGATTGCCAGTCCCAATCCTTCGGCCACCACCTGAGATGTCCCGGCAGTGCCCAAAAATTGACAGCCGCCGCCGGAAGAGGCACAGGCTTTACAGCCCGCACGGCGTGCGTCCTGTAGAGATAATTCGCCATTGGCGAAGCGTGCGCCAATGGTTTGCACCTTGCCGTTGTCTTCTCCATCCTTTGCGGGCAGCGTCGCGCCGCCGGGGACCAGCACGGTTGCGATGTTGTGCTGCGCGGCGAGTGCCATCATGGTGGCCGGAAGCCCCTTATCGCAACTCGCCACACCAATAACTGCTTTCGCGTCGGGCAGAGAGCGAATAAGGCGGCGCATTACCATCGATGCGTCATTTCGGTATGGTAGCGAATCAAACATCCCCGTTGTACCCTGAGTACGCCCGTCACAAGGATCGGAGACGTACACGGCATAGGGCAGGGCATGGTTGGCTTTAATAACCTCGGCCGCCGCTTTCATCTGGATGTCCAGTTCGTAATGCCCCTGGTGCAACGCCAGCGCCACGGGTTTACCGTCTGCGCCGCGTAAGCCACCGAGTGTACTGAGCAGTAAAATACCGTCCCGATCCAGCTCGTCCGGAGACCAACCCATTCCGGCATTCATGGTCATACCGAACAGATCCCCGCTCGGGCGGTTGATAAGCATCTCTGCGGTTAATGGGAGTTCGCCGTCCGGGCCATCGGCGTGCGTTCTGACGGTGTAAATATCGTGGCTCTCGTCAGCAAAAATATTGCGAACAGACATGAGTTTCTCCTCAGACTGGTAAAATGCCCTGCGCGGTAAGCAGCACGTGGACTTTATCTTTTGCTTCTTCAGATGCTTCAAGAATCGGTGGTAAGCAATATGTCTCTACAGGCAGCCCGACACACTGCATGCTGTATTTGATCAGTGAGACAAACGGTGTTTCGAGGGCGTAAATAGCGGGCAGTTGTAGTAGTTTTTTATTCAGCGTCGCAGCGGTCGCCAGATCGCCTTCACGCCAGGCGCGGTAGATGCCGACGGAGAGTTCCGGAGCAAAGTTAGCGCTGGCGGTTATCGCACCGTCGCCGCCCAGCAGCATCGTATTCAGCAAATGATCATCGTAACCGCAGAATACCGAAAACGACGGGCGTACCGACTTAACTGTGTTGATCATCGTACGCAAGTGACCAACGCTGTCGATGGTGTCTTTGATGCCAACGATATTCTCGTTTTGCAGAGCCAGACGCGTCACGGTTTCCGGGGTTAAGTCCTGACCCGTCAGATCCGGAAAGTTGTACAGGATCACCGGTAGGGTGATGCTACGGGCGATCTGCTGGTAATAGTCGTCAAGATTTCGTGGTGCGACTTTCCAGTAGTAGGGGTTGATGGCGACGATACCATCAGCGCCGTAGGCTTGCGCATGCTGCGCCAGTTTGACCGCTTCGTCAGTGGAAGGGGAACCGACGCCAATCAATACCGGCACTCGCCCGTCGACAATGGTTACAGCTTCTTCGGCGAGTGCCATGCGCTGGGCTGTATTCATTTGGCTAAATTCACCACCGGTACCCAGATAAAACAGCCCGTCGACCCCTTTATTAATCAGGAAGTCGGCAACTTCGCGCATTGCCTTTTTATCAAGGGTTCCGTCACGATGAAACGTGCTGGATACCGGTGGAATAATGCCGCTGAATTTTTTCATTACCTCAGTTTCCTTTTCGTAAGTGCTCATTTTCGTTTCTGTATCCCAGCCCATATGATATTTGCTCAGCGCATTTCCGGAGCAATTCCAGATAGCTGTCTATCTTATTTCCTGAATAAACTACCGGATCGCCAGAAAGTGAGATTGCATAGTTAACTCTGTTATACATATTGAATACCGGCATACTTAAACATACCGCCCCATAGGTTGATTCTTCGTTGTCTATGGCCCATCCCCGAAGGCGTGTTTTTTGTAATTCTTCCAGAAACAATTTTTTATCGGTAAATGTATTGCGCGTATGTGGAGTTAACGTGAGTGCTTCTAAAAAATAATCCAGTTCTTCTCGTGTCTTCCAGGCTAATAATGCCTTACCCAACGCGGTAATATGCAACTCAAGTTTTTTGCCAATCCAGCTTTTGCTCGTCGGTACAGAGTCCGGACTTTCGATCTTGTCGAGATAGATAGCCGAAATGCTCTCCATCGCCCCAAGATGACAAACCAGTCCACTTTTCAGCGACAACTCCTGCATTGGCCGCTTAGTCACCTCAAATATATTTTGACGGTGTAACGCCTGACAACCCAATTCGTAGTTTTTTATTCCCAGTGAATAGTAGCCGTTTTTGTTTTTAATTAAGAAACCACAATCCACCATTACATTCAATAAATTAAGCAGGCTGCTTTTGGGGTACTGGAATTTATTTAATAACTCCATATAACTTGCCATACCAACCCATGCAATGTGGGTTAATATTTTTTCAGCACGGACTAATGAATTACACCCTTTGCGAACCATAATGGCTCCTCCTTGCTCATGGAATAAATGGTATCGGCATTACATAGTGGAAAATATGCTTTGTTCAGCATGCTGAACCGTAATGATGTGATTAAATGTGATCTTGTACACACTTTGAATAATGAATCCAGAACAGCCACATTTAGTGAATGAGAATAAAAAGTAGATGGCGTGTTGTTGCAACATCGTAGTGTGTGGATTGCGCCTAGAGCTTCTTTATTCGTTCGAGCGCATCGCCAATATTTTCTATTGGGTGCCATTGATTATTTTTGCTTGAAATCCCTCTCGAATGAACTTACTTATCACTTTATTGAATGAGGTAAAAACAACTGACATCCGGCTCGCTGATAACGCTGTGCAATAGTCTCAGGTAACCCGCTGTCACTGATGATCGTTTTAATACATGATAGTGTTGCTACAGCATGCGGCTCAACGGCATCAAATTTTGAGTGATCGGCCATGAGAATAACTTCACGCGAGCGTTGAATAATCCGTGTTTTCACCCCGACCTCAAACATGGTGGCATTGGTGATCCCCGTCTCCAGCGACAGCGCATCGCAGGAGATAAACGCACGTTCTACGGAAAAGGCATTGATCATCTCCAGCGCCAGACTCTCTCCTACCGAAAAATAACCTGGGCGAATCAGTCCTCCGATAATGTAACTTTCCACATGGGGAAAACAGCCCAGTTCATTGGCGATTTTAATGTCGTTGCAGATGACCTTTACCCGCGCATCGGCCAGGCATTTCGCCAGTTCGAGGCAGGTTGAGCCGGAGTCGAGAAAAAAGCAGTCGCCATCTTTGATCATTGTTCGGGCAAGGGCAGCTATTTCTCTTTTCGCCACAGATTGCAATGTACGTTTCACGTCGAAGACGTACTCTTTGTCGTCTGTACTGTCGTCGAAGTCCAGGCAACCGTGACCGCGGATCATGCCTGGATACTGGTTGACAATATACTGGAAATCACGACGGACAGTCGCTTCCGCATAGCCAAAAAGCTCCATGGCCTGCTGTGTGGAGAGGTGACGATGTTGCCACAGGTAGTGCAGCATCTGTTTGATACGGTCAGGTCTCTGTTGGCTCATCAGAAACAATCTCCTCTTACAGGGTGGCGAATTGAGCTAAGGTCGCGCGATAGTCAGATGAAGAGAACAGGGCGCGCCCAATCACCATATGTTGCGCCCCAGCTGCTGCCAGTTGCTGTGCAGCTGCCAGCGTAATTCCACCGTCGGCCCAGCACTCGGTCTGAGGAAAAGCCGTGCGTACTTTTTGGATTTTCTCGCACATGGAGGGAATAAACCGCTGTCCCTGCCCATCGGGCTCACTGGTCATCACCATCACTCCGTCCAGCTCAGACGCCAGATATCGCCAGGCGTCGATCGGGGTTGCCGGATTAAATACCAGTCCGGCTCGTGCGCCGGTATGGCGGATCTCAGTTAACGTTTCCGAAGGATAGTCCAGCGTTTCTGCATGAACGAAGATCCACGCGGGTCTGATTTCAGCCAGCGCGTTAAACCAGCGCTGTGGCCGGGCAAGCATGAAATGAAAGGACAAGGGATGAGGCGTCTGTCTGGCGACGGCCTGCACCGTTTTCATCCCAAACGTAATGTTGTTAATGAAGCTGCTGTCCTCAATATCCAGATGCAGGCTCCCAAAATCCAGATTGTCCAATGCCGTCAGCTCACGACCATAGTGCAGAGGATTTGCGCTGGCGAGAGAAGGGTGCAGGATCATAAGCGCCTCCGTTAACCTGATACCAGCGCAAACAGTGCATCGTCTGTGCTGGCATTTCCCACTGCCGTTAAGCGTTGTGGCGAATCAATAAACTGGCTGATGCGCTGAATGGTCAAAATATGTGCGTTGGCATCCGTGGCGCTGACGCAGAGAAGCAGCCAGACGGGGTCGCACTCCTCGTTACCAAAGGCGACCGGGGTGCGTAGCGTGGTGATACTGACCTGATTATAGTTTGCGCCTTGCTCTGGTCGGGCGTGAGGCAAGGCGATTCCTGGGGCTATCAGATAATAAGGCCCCCAGTTAAGGGTATTTTCGATGATCCCATTAACGTAGCATGGCTGCGCGGCACCATAGGCTACCAGCGGGCGGGTGGCGATTTCCACGGCCTGACGCCAGTCGGTGGCTTTACGTTGTGCCTGTACCCATTTAATATCGTTAATCATCCGTCGTTGACTCCATGCCGATTCGGGTTAATCTGGTAGCGATCCCCGTCGATACTTTTGACGAAGGCGGCAGGGATCGCAGAAGGGTTATTGCTCTTTGCCGGGGATAAGCGCTCTGCTTATCCCCATCTTATCGGCGTATATGATGCACTTTCTCCATAAACTGACTGACTCGCGCCTGGTCAACGAAATTGGCAAAAACGCCGTCCTTTTTAAAGGTGGTTGCGGTCACACAGCCATCGGCGATACTGAGTTGTTCCTCCACGTTTTCCAGGCAGACGCCCGTGTTGGCCAACACGACGGTGTCAGGCACCGTTTCTTTGACCCGTTTTAACAGCGCGCTGTCGGTACGCGTCCCGGCGGTCAGGCCAGAAACACAGAGCGCATCAGGATGGTTGTTAAATACTGTCGATTTAGCAATAGAACAGATATCGCGATTGCCCAGATACACGGCGGCCTCTGGGACGATATTGAACAAGGTTTTCACTTCGCCTGCACCAATCCGGTGTTGATGACGGATGGTCTCACCGACGTTAGTGTCCCAGACGCCAAAGTCGCTGGCATAGGCACCGGTAAATATCTCGCGGATAAACTTAGCGCCGGTAGCCATCGCCAGGTCGAATGAGGCGACCGGATCCCACAGAACATTCACGCCAAACGGGATGCGGATATCGCTCATTAATTGCCCGATGATTCGTGCCATTGCCGCAGTGGTTTCCGGACGCACCTTCGTGAGATAGGGAAGACTAAACTCGTTGGAGAACATGACTGCATCCACCCCACCATTTTGGAGCGCCATCAGATCGTCCCAGGCTTTGTCGATAACCCAGTTCATCCCCAACTGCGCATCAAAACTCGGGTCGCCGGGCAATGCACGTAGATGGCACATGGCGATGACCGCTTTTTCCGTCCCAATAACCTCTTTCAGCCAACTCATTGAAAGTACTCCTTATTCCGATAATTCACGTTTACGTAAGAACAGCACGACGCTGGCGACAATACCGACCGCCACGACAACGCCAATAATCCCAAGCGACATCAATTCAGAAATCGACCAACCGAACATATTGCCCACGGACAACGCTGAGATTTGCGCACTTTCACCGGCAAAACTGAAACCGCCTTTGAGCGCCATTTCAGTGAAGTAAGGCGCGAACTGGGTGGCGATCAGCAGGACGGTAATCATCACGATGACCCCGCTTATCAACGTCCTGACCAGGTCTCCGCGGTGGATAACCGTAGCCATACAGATAAAGAACGGTGCTACCGGCAGGTCTGCGAGGGGTAACACTTTGTTGCCCGGTAAAATGCTGGCCAGAATTAACATAATGGGTATCAGTAGCAGACCGACAGCAATGGTGGTTGGATGCCCCAGCGTCACAGCAGTATCCAGACCGATATACACTTCACGTCCTTTGAAATATTTCTGGAAGAACTTTCTTGCACCGTCGGAGATGGGCAGCAGGCCCTCAACAATCAGGCGGATCATGCGCGGGAACAACACCATGATTGCCGCAACGGTAATCATCAGACTGGCGCAACCTTTAAAGCCTTCACCAGCCGCCAGGCCAAAAATCAGACCGAGCACTACGCCGATAATCACCGGATCGCCGACCATGCCGTAGCGTTTCTGGATCTCCTGAGCATCGATATTGCGTCCCTTCATGAAAGGGATTTTTTCATAGATAGCATCAAGTAGAACGAAAAGCGGTACTGAACTGGAACCGTAGCCTTGCGGTATCGAAATACCTTCCAGCCCGACGATGTTCTGTACCCGTTTTGCCGTCCAGTCGGCCATTTTTAACGATAGCGCCGCATGGCAGATTGCCCCCAGCACACCATAAATCAGGCTACCGGTCATAAGCTGGACCACCGTACCCGTAATGGCGTAGTGCCAGTAATTGTAAATATCGACGTTCATCGTTTTGGTCAGACGGGTGACCAGCATGGCGACATTGAGAAGAAAAATAACTGGGATAATCATGGCGCCAATGGCTGTCGCATAACCAACGCCGGAGGCAGGGCCTGCGCCAACGTCAAAGACATGCAGGGCTAGGCCGAAACGCTCAATCATCACTTTGATAGGGGGACTGAGGCTGTCGATCGCCATGACGATCACCAGTCCCATACCGACAAAACCAATCCCAACCGTTACCCCTGCCTTAATCGCCTGCAGCCAGGGGATGCGGAAGATAAGGCCAATCACGATCATGATGATAGGGACGAAAACGGTACCGCCGAGAGACAGGATGTAATCAAACATAATGCCTCCTTTTATTGAGTTAACAGAGCCTTGATTTGTTGTTTTAACGCGTCGTCGTTGATCCCTGTGAGCAGGGCGGCGCCATTAAGCGTAGGGATGCCGTAATCACTGTTGGTTCGCATGGAGGTTACAATAAGGTCCATACCGTTACAGTTAAGAGGGATCTCATTCAGACAGCATTGGGCGGTAGTGGCTGAAATGCCCTGTTCAGTCAGGAACTCTTGCAGCTTGTGTGCAATCATGGTTGAAGTCGACATGCCGGTACCGCATGCCACAAGGATCTTTTTCATAATGGATGTGCCTCTTGTGTAGTGCCTGAATCAGGCTCAACGGGGAAATGTGCTGCTGACATACCTGCCAGAGCGGTCAATAGGCGGATGCAATCAGTCAAATCACGCAGGCTGGCAACCTCCGCCGGAGAATGGGTATAGCGACAAGGAATAGAGAGACTGGCGCAGGGAATACCATCCTGCTCAACCTGGATATAACCGGTTTCTGTTATCACGCCGGGAGCCACTTCTCGCTGCACCGGAATGTTGTGTTCAAGAGCCGTCTGTTCCAACATCCGTATCAGGCGAGGAGGCGTGATTAATCCGGCCAGCGTTCCCCGACCATGGTAGTTCAGGCAGGTGATCCCAACGCCCTGATTAATCCTGACCTCGGAATAATCGTGTAAATCAGGGGTGTCACACGATGGAGTGATATCAATACCAATCGCCAGGTCAGGTTTTACACGGCGTAATACGGGAACAATGCCGCGGATATTAAATTCTTCCTGTACCGAAGCCACCAGATAAACGGCGATATCAAGCTCCATAGTACTGATAGCATCCGCTACACCGAGCAGGGCAGTACAGCCTAGACGATCGTCTAGTGCTTTACTGCACACCAGATCGTTTGCCAGGAGTTGCGGCGGGTTATACAGAGTGACAGGCGTACCGACCTGAATGCCCATCCGTATAGCGTCGTCTTTGTCTTTGGCACCAATATCAATCCACAGTTTGTCGACAGAAGGTGACTGCGTGCGCTCGTCGCCTTTGGCAAAGTGGTAGGACTTAATGCCGATACACCCCATGACTGGCCCTTTGTCCCCGGTGAGGGTGACGATGGAACCAGCCATAGTGACCTGCGCAGGACCGCCTACGCGTTCAAAGCGTAAAAATCCAGACGGCTCTATTTTGCGCACCATAAAACCGACTTCATCCATATGCGCAAAAATCATCAGTCGCAGCGCATCGGGTTTATCACTACCGTAGCGCGCGACGACATTCCCAAGCCTGTCTCGCCAGACCTCTTTTGCCTGACGCCTGAATTCGCACAGCATGACGTCAGCGACAGCGTTTTCGTGTCCTGAAATCGCATTGTGCTGCAAAAGCGAGAACAGGGTTTCCTGCACAGAAAATGACATAGCTATCTCCGTAGACCGTAAAACAATCACTCGTTGAGCGTTTTATAGGCGCAGACTGGTCGAATAATTGTGAGAACGTTCACGTGAAAACGCGCAAAGCTGAACAAATAAAAAATTATGTGAGCCGAGTGGAATAAAAGCGCTCAACGTTTGTGAAAGTTACGGGCTGGAGAGACCAGTGATTATGGTTGAAATAATGAGGATGAATAAAACGCGGTAACTGTTATAGCACCACTTTGTTGCAGGACGCTCCCTCTTCATTACGTCCTGCACGTGGATACCCCAGCATCTCCATCAGCGGATCTTAGAATGTAATGGCGCGTGGCAGGTCGTTGGTTCCCAGCATAATGTAAGAAAACATCGGATCTCCTGAATAGATTCAGAGGGAGTATAGATAATCAGCTCAAATCATTCTCCGCTTTATGAGCCCAGGCTGGCATTGCCGTCAGATAACGTTTTGCACGCTTATGTGCTTCCTCCGGGCCGACTTTTTGCCAGGAATCAAGGAAGCTGGCTAAACCTGATACCGCTTCTTCCCAGGGTTTGAGATTGCCGTTGCTGTCGCTGCATTACGCACAATATTGATCACTGGCACTGTGTGCATCTGGTGCCGACATCGGCATTCCGCAAGCCTGACAGAACTGTTCATGTTGTGACATATGATGCTCCTTATGGTGACATCTTGATTAATAAACATACTGAATATGTATTGTGCAGGTGATACATCAGATCAAAGCAAAGGTAAAGCCTCGATATTTCCAGCCAGAAATACCGGGAACCTGTTGTTACCGGGCGATGAGTGCGAACACGCCCCAGCCAAAGCATTCCCGCGCGTAGGTCACGTAGCGTTTCGGCGCGATGTTTAGTTCGGCCCTGACTTCGGCGGCGAAGTCATCGTCAGGATTCGCTTCCAGCCAGCGGCGCATGGTCAGCCATTTTGCGGCTTCATACCGGTCCCAGCCTTCCTGGTCTGCCAGTACCATTTCCACCACGTCATAGCCGAGATCGTCGAACGCTCCGACAAGTCCTGGCAGCGTCAGGAAATCGCTTGTCGAGCTGACGCCGCAGGCCTGGGCTATTTCTTCTGTTGCTGGTAGCTGACGCCAGTAGGGTTCGCCGATAAGCATGATCCCGCCCGGTTTCAGGCTTTGCGCTAGCAGCTCCTCCGCCCCGGCAAACCCACCGGCAATCCATGTCGCGCCGACGCAGGCCGCCACGTCACATTTTTCATTTGCGACGTAACCGGCCGCATCGTTATGAATAAAATGTACGCGTTCGCTGACGCCGAGTTCTTCCGCGCGACGCTTTGCCTGCGCGGTGAAGAGCGAACTCATGTCGATGCCAGTCCCCGTAATGCCATGATCCCTGGCCCAGGTGCAGAGCATCTCGCCCGAGCCGCTGCCGAGGTCAAGAATGCGGGTGCCCGGCTTCATGCGCAGCACGCGACCCAGCGTGGCGTACTTCTCTTCGGTGAACGGGTTATGGATGCGGTGTTCACTTTCGCTGATGGTAAAAATACGTGGGATATCCATTATTTAATTCCTGTTATTGGGTTAAGCCTTAAAAAGGACACAACAAGATTGTTATTCACGTCAGTGCTCCGGTTTCATCAGGGTCTGCGCACCGGATGTGGCCGGTCAGGGTCATGGGCTGAGCGGTGAGTGATTGCATCATCCAGCAGGCTTTGTGCTCCTCCGGGATGGGATAAGGTGCCGGATAGCCTTTGTCTCCGGCACAGGGTTCGAACCCATGTCGGGGGTAATAGGTGGCGTGGCCGAGAACAAAAACCGTCTGGCAGCCCATCAACCTCAGGTGCTCGATGCCAGTGCGTATCAACCGTCCTCCCACGCCCATCCCTTGGTATTCCGGTATGACCGCCAGGGGAGCGAGGATGTGCATCAACGGTGAATCCATTTCTCCTTTGAAGGTTGCCCGGGTAAATAAAATATGCCCGACGGCTTTGCCTTCATATCGGGCTAGCAGCGATAACGCGGGGCGCGCGCTTTCATCCTCAAGTAAAGAGGCCACTAAATCGGCTTCTTTGCTGAAGCCAAATGCGCGGGTTTCGACTTCCCGGATATCACTGGCATCACTTTTATCTGTGATATGAAAAGTGAAGTGGTGTACTGTCATAGAAACTCTCCTTAGCGATTATCGAGCTGAGCGCGAACTTTATTCAGCTCGGTGGTGTTGATTCGATAGGGCTGGCCATTGACGGACTTGATAAGTTTTTTGGTTTTGAGTTTTTTGAAGACGGCGAGCGTGCAGTCGGTCAGCAACAGCCCTTCGCGGCTGTAGCATTCAACGGAAGTGACGCGGCCTGAAGAATCGCGGACGTGCGCAATACGTCTACCTTTAGCGAGAACGTGTAAGGTATGTTGTTCCTGACGGGATAAATTCATACTGAAGAACCTATTTAATCATCATGTGCAAAACGTGCAAACACACCGCGGTGTCCGCATTCGATTTCGGCGCATTGATAATCAGTCCGGCCTGAAAAGGTCGGGGAACTGATTATCGGATGATTACATTCTCCAGCATCAAAGCCTCGGGTTGAGTTGAAAGGTATTTACGGAGCGAATATTAACACGTAGTTATAGGAGGGATATGTTTCAGTAGAAAAAGTGTGATGTACTTTGGAAATTGAATGCCAACCCATTTACTGGAAAAGGCAGATGACACTGACGAATGTATGTTGAAGTACGCCTGAAATGGCCTCATCGGCTTTTCCCTTCGGGAGATTATTCTCCTTTTGTTAAATCCAGAACATAAATATGCTCACCCATCTTCGATGCTTGAAAAATTGAAGCCAATCCTGATAAGTAATTTTTTTGAAAGGGTATTTTCCGGATTCACACCGGCTTTGATGAGTGAAAAACCGTTCTCTTTTATTCAGTCAATCGTGGCGGTAATTGCTTCAATTGCATATCCCTGGCGAGCATAAGCGGGACTGATGGTATAGCCGAGCCAAAACACATCGCATTGCTGACGTAAATAGATATCACCAATCAAAACCTGCGTCATTTGTTGACAATGGCCAATTGAATATCGCGAGCAAGTGTAAGAACTCCCAGCAAGACCCTGTAAATAATTCTGTGTAACTGCCCACGATTAAAGGTGGCCGCTCAGGCGGTCACCGTATTCGATAATAAATGGGTCTGGAAAAAGTGCAGCATCTGGCAGCGTAATGCAGGTAGCCCAGTTCAACTCTCACTACCAGTATGATCCCAAGTTCGAGCGCGGAATGTATCTGTATGAGCATCGTCGCTGTTTCAATAACATCATCGACTACTGTAACTCACTTTGCTATCACGGTAAGTTGCAGCCTAAAAGAGGGATGGAAAAAGGACGATTTTCCCCGCAATGGGATATTTACATATTGATGGTAGAGGCATGAAGCCAAATGGAGGGAGCCGTCATAACCCTCTTGAAGCTGAAACAATAGCAGCATGGCTGGTGGCACATAAGGATGATATAGAGCGCCATTACGGGGAACCACTGTACAAAGTTGTTGGTGTTGTGACGCCATTTTCGGCGCAGGTTAATGCTATCAAAATGTCATTGCGTAAGCTGGAAATTAATGGCAAAGACGAGCAGGGTTTACTGACAGTGGGGACTGTGCACTCCTTGCAGGGGGCGGAAAGGGCGATTGTTCTCTTTTCTCCTGTCTACTCAAAACATGAAGATGGCAGGTTTCTTGATAGCAACAGCACTATCCTCAATGTTGCTGTCTCACGCGCTAAAGATAGTTTTCTGGTATTTGGCGATATGGACCTTATCGAGATGCAGCCCGCATTTTCGCCGCGAGGGTTATTGGCAAAATATCTCTTTTCTTCAGATAATAATGCGTTGCAATTTGAGTTTCAGAAACGACAGGATTTAATTTCCGCACATACACAAATTTCAACGCTGCATGGTGTGGAGCAGCATGATGAATTTTTGAACAAGACTCTTGCCGGAGCTCAAAAGAAAATAACGATTATTTCCCCTTGGTTATCCTGGCAAAAAGTGGAGCAAACGGGATTTCTGGCATCAATGGCTTTGGCCCGTTCCCGGGGCATTGATATTACCGTGGTGACGGATAAAAACTGCAATATAGCGCATGTCGATGATGATAAGCGTCAGGAGAAACAACATCTGCTGAATGATGCTGTTGAAAAGCTCAATAAGATGGGTATCGCTACGAAATTGGTTAATCGTGTTCACAGCAAAATTGTGATTGAGGATGAAGAACTGCTGTGTGTCGGATCTTTTAACTGGTTCAGTGCTACACGGGAAGATAAGTATCAACGATACGATACGTCTTTGGTGTACCGTGGTGAAGGCGTAAAAAATGAAATAAAGGCAATATATGGTAGTCTGGATCAACGTCAGCTTTAAATGTGATGAGCCGTTCATGATACAGGAGTAGTAAAGGGCATATTTTACCAATGTTAAGGCGACTTTCCGTTTTATTGCGAGTCGCCTTTCCTGATTATAAATCTTATTGTTTACCTAATCATTTTCCTTTGCATAATGCGCCTGGGATTAATGGCGGGTGCTTTTAGGAATGAAAGAAAATGCAAGCAATAATATAATAATGGCCTAATTTCTTTGAACATCATTAAGCATATCATCATCGTCTATTTGCCAGAATCCGTCGACTTATAATCGCCAGAACGGCATATCAGGACGGTGCTGCGAACGCTGTGGCCCAAAACGTTCCAGTAAACTGTGTAGATGTTCGTAGATTTCCGAGCCATAATCGAAAAGGCGCGGATGTCTATTAAGGCATCCGGCTAATCTGTAAGCAATAACAACGGTTTATGCGGTGCGCGTTTTTCACCCTTGTGCCAGATTATTATATTGGCAATTGCCTGCTGTTCGAGCCCGCAAGTGAAGAGATATTACCTTGATCTCATTTGTTTTTTGTTGTCTACTCTGAGAACGAACAAGGACATCCCCCATGAATAAACTCCCCGCTCACCTTTCGCGCCAAAACTGCAAAATTGCTTCTACAAATCTGTCAGAAATAATCCCCCGACGGGCTGCAGTGCTGAAATGACTGCTTCGCAGTGCCGTCGTCCAGTTCTCCGGTGACCGGTACGCTGAACCGTAATATCCCGTGCTTAAATCGTCCGGGTCTTCATCAGGCGCGTTCGTCAGTCCTCTTTCACCTTGTTGCTGGAAGTCGACGAAAATAATATTGGCTAAAACATTATTTTGATAATTGCCATAAATAGCTTCATACGAATGCGGGAAATTTTCTTTCCAGTACCAGGTGGTATCGCCGCAAAACCACGGCGCGTCAGTAATATTATTAAGCTGAGAATGGTATTGTTTTAGATCCCTACGAAAGGCTTCAACCATATGATTAAAGTGTTGAGGGTGTGACGCGTAGTCACTGGTCATTAAGTCAAATTCGCCTTGCATCCAGCATGCGCCGAGGAATTTGTTCTGCGGATTTTTTGCCAGTGCGGCTCGCGTTCTGCTGACTAAATCCTGGTACAGCGGAGTATCCGTTCCCCAACGACAAGCATCATGGCTGGCTCCGTGCCGTTCTGAATATGTCCCTTCGCTGCCCGCGGTAAAAGCCGATCCGCCACGGCAACACGGAACGATAAGAATCCCTGCATTATCAGGAATGAAGGGCAGTAATTTCCGTGCAATATGCAGTGCCTGGCCAACGGTGCCGTACTGTGTTTGATGATTCGTTGCCAGAGGATGGTGATAACCCTGCATATCCTGAACATCGTGTGGGCAGTGAGTCAGTGGAATAATGTCGTTAAAGTGACATGGCGGGCCTCCGGGATGCGTATGCGCAAATCTCGCTAATTGTTTAATTCTGGGATGAGGCGCATCTTCCCTGTCCGGTAATGGCAGTCCTTCGCCATACGCCATGGCATTAGACTGACCAGCAACGGTAAGAACATAGTAATAATCGGGCGATATTATTGCGTTCATATAAATTTCGCGTAATTGAAATGACAAATTGATAGCAGGGCCCCTTTACCGGGGCCCTGAAGCGTTAGTTTTGTACTGTGACTTTATTATCCTTCACAGTGATCAAAACTGAATCCGTCACCGCTTTGCCGCCTGCAGTTTCACCGCCAATAATCAATAGACTATTATTCCAGGGCAATGATACTCCGTAGGCCCGACCTTGCGATAATTCACCCGATTTATCCCATTTCCCGTTATGCCAAAGATGAATATCAGTGCTATATGATTTTTTCAGGCCTTCATGCGCATAGTTCTTACCGTTCTGGTAATTTTCTCGTGAACCTTTGAATCCGGCCCCTCCGGCAAATATAAGAGAATCATTGCTTATCCCCGCAAAACCGCCAGCTACGCCATCTGGTGATGAGACGGGAGCAAGCTTATTCCATTTTAAATTATTACCGGTGAAATCAAGTTCAAATACGGCATCCGTTCGCAATCCTGGTTTGGCTTCGCCATTAATAAGCCAGGTTTTATCACCTTTATTCACAACCGCCGCACCAGCCGTTCCGTACCAGGGCGATTCGCCAGCGTAACTCCATTGCTGTGTTGAGGGATCAAAAGACAACAGAAACTTATTGAAGAAATAATCTTCTGCTTTTTTGTCAAAATAGTGAGCATTGATTTTATCTATAGCGGTTGAATCTTTTCCAGCCTCGTTGAGATCTTCAAAATAGCCATTGAAGATATTCTGGTTAACACCACCAGTAACATAAGCCTTGCCGTTGTGTACAAAAGTCACATGGCCCGCCATGCCCATCGGCGCGTGCGACATCAATTTAACCCAACTATTGGTTTTGGGGTTGTATTTGTGTACGTCATTAAATACCTGAGTCAAGCCCTCGCTGTTTTTGCCAATGCCGCCAAACACATACAGATTGCCATCAATAAATGCAGAGGTTGCTTGATCTCTTGGTCCGCCAGGGAATGCAGCTAACGCTGTCCATTTTTTATCTTTGGCCTGTGTATCCAGCTTGTACCATGCCGTACCTGCGCTACCTAAACCAATGTAGACAGTGTCGTTATCAATTGCTCCGGTACCACTTTTAAATGGCACAGGAGTTTCCGGTAATACAGACGCGTTTGCGGCAAATGAAGCCATCATGATAGCAAGCGCCGTTATTGTTTTATTCATTGTGACTGTCTCCTGTCTACTACAGTTTAAATGACACACCAATGCGATAACTGTTTTCCGATAAATTATCTCTGCCGTTGTAAACACCCTGACGGTCAAGGTAGTCATATTCTATGTATGGCGTAATATCGGGCGTCATATGGTATTGTAGAACAAATGCATTTTCCGTCGCCCATTTCTTATGGTTTGCATAGCGATAATCGTTCTGTTTGCTGTATAGCGTCGTTTGCCATGCGAAGGTGAAATCACTATTAATATGGTAAGTGACATATCCATCCCAACGATGAACGTTATCACGAGACATATCACCGGATAAGTCTTGTTGTCGGTAAGCTTTCCAGTCGTAACGATAGCGAATGCCAAAATTAAGATCTTTTGTCGCGTCCCAGGACAGTTTTACGTAGGGTCCGTAGCGTGTGCCGTTGCTGCTAAAATGCGTTAACATTCCCGGGCGCACCGTCCATTGATCATCAAGTTTAATCGCGTAATTAACTTCAACCTGAACATCATTGAGTGCGGCATTTTCCTTTTTATTATCATGAATGGTATTCCAGGTGTTACTTTCCATGCTTGCCCACCATCCATTTTGCCATCCCTCACTGACTTTGAGTCGAGTCTCATAGGCGTGGCTTCCACTACGATATCCACCACGTACGTCCAGTGTCGCAGCCTGAGAAATTAATGGGGACGAAAAGCACAGTAATAATACGCCAGAAAGTATTTTAGCCTTTTTCATAAATTTCACTCATTTGTAGGATACAGAAAGCAATACAAAGCCCGCATAAACAATTAGCATTTATGTTGTGTAATATTTTTTTGCCAGGCTTATAGTGTCTTTGGCAACCGGTAGCTGTATTTTATATTTTTTTGTATAAGGTCTCCTGTGAAAAATCTCTTTTCACATTATTTAAATAAACAGAGATCCAGATTAAATACCTGAGTATAAAATCTCTTCTGATGTTTAATTGATTTGAATGTTCGTAAGCTATATCACTTACTCAATCCATTTTACCCAGAGTCATAAAATAGAATGTCTGTTGATCTCATTTTCATATTCCTTTCAGACTGAAGTGCGTTTTCATCACCCGATGAGAAAGAACTGAAGTGATGTTTGCCATAGATTGCGAGATGCCCTGTCTCATTGACTATCTTGGTGCACCTTTATACCTGTTATACCAGATCAAAAATCACGCAATCCATACAACAAAACCAGATTTGCAATTCGTGTCACAAAATATGTCGATCTTTTTCTAAGAGGAAGATGCCATGTGAAGCCAGACGAACACTTGCGGTGGTCTTCAAAAACTAAAGATCTTAGTTTAACTATTTGTTTTATAAATAATTTGTTTAGAGTCTAAACAAGGGGAGCTTTGCAAGCTAACTCAGTGAGCTTGGTGAAAATCAGTGTTTACCCGCCATCAGGCTGAGCATAATTCTCATCATGAAATATGTTTCCTGGTTTGTGGCTTGTAACTGGTCACTTCTGAAGTCGATCTGGAGAGGCTTGTTGATGTTGGTGTTTTCAGGATGATGTTTCACTTAGTTTGTTTGCCGTATCGCCCGGCGAATGGCTGTGATTGAGGAAGGTTTAAGTCGTAGTGACCAAAGCTATATTTACCAACGAATGTAGATGAAAAAATCATCTCCTGCGTTCCCCCATATCTCCAGGATAAAAAGGAATGTAACAATCTCATGGCGTAAGCTGACGAATCAGCAGGAATAATCGCTAGGGACCTAAGAATTAGCATGATAATAGCCACTAAGAAATTACTGCGCTCCATGAAATAGCCATTTTGTGGCAAATGGAGTTGACTAATAATGTCATATGTGAGACGGCTAGTTGAACGAATATTAAATTTTGCTGAATTTTTTATGTTGATTTTACTTGTTACAGAACATATCACATGATATATAGATAAGATTAGTTGCATTAATGATGAGGGTTATTATTAGATTCGTATCCGATTGATAAATATATAAAGGTACATAGCATGCAAGAGCATGGCGTTTGTATGGCAACGTTATTATAATTAACAGTTGCTACTCCATTTAAGTTCACTCAGAAGAACTGGTCCACTTACGTTAGTTATTAAGCAAACGTTCGCTTTTATAAACATAATCAGGATAAAAATGTTGGATTATTGCTAACCCAGCACAGCTAGTGCGCGTCTGTAATTATAAGGGAAAAACGATGAAGAATAAGGCTGATAACAAAAAAAGGAACTTCCTGACCCATAGTGAAATCGAATCACTCCTTAAAGCAGCAAATACCGGGCCTCATGCAGCACGTAATTATTGTCTGACTTTGCTTTGTTTTATTCATGGTTTCCGGGCGAGTGAAATTTGTCGATTGAGGATTTCGGATATTGATCTTAAGGCAAAGTGTATATATATCCATCGATTAAAAAAAGGCTTTTCAACAACGCACCCGCTATTGAATAAAGAAGTTCAGGCTTTAAAAAACTGGTTGAGTATCCGTACTTCGTACCCGCATGCTGAGAGCGAGTGGGTATTTTTATCACGTAAGGGGAATCCGCTTTCTCGGCAACAGTTTTACCATATTATCTCGACTTCCGGTGGTAATGCCGGGTTGTCACTGGAGATTCATCCGCACATGTTACGCCATTCGTGTGGTTTTGCTTTGGCGAATATGGGAATAGATACGCGACTTATCCAGGATTATCTTGGGCATCGCAATATTCGTCATACTGTCTGGTATACCGCCAGCAATGCAGGGCGTTTTTACGGCATCTGGGATAGAGCCAGAAGACGACAGCGTCACGCTGTTTTATAGAGATAGTTGAGATACCAGGGATGGTGTTAAAAACTACATTATTCTTACGATATATCAAAAATGATTAACCATTTATTAATTGATGTTATTGTAAGTGTGATTCTTAATTATCATAATAAACATTAAGTTAACCATATCCATACAAAATACAATGGTTTATGTTCTTCAAAATAAATAAACAAAATCATTCATAAATTTACACATCACTTAAAATCTCCTGTTTCCGCACTTTTTTCTTTATTTTTTAAGCAACTGGAAGTTAATCCACTGCAATCTATTGTTATATTGAATCAAATCAATGAAAATAGATGTTGTCACATCAGTGATATTTTATTTTTGTATGATATTTAATGTAATTGACTGATAGCCACATCACTCCGTGTGTGGTTATCTTTTTATCTATTGGGCTAATTTTGACCGATTGAGGTTTCCTATAGGTATTCATTCAAATATATCTCAGTTAGGAGTACTACTATTGTGAGTAAACGTCGTTATCTTACCGGTAAAGAAGTTCAGGCCATGATGCAGGCGGTTTGTTACGGGGCAACGGGAGCCAGAGATTATTGTCTTATTCTGTTGGCATATCGGCATGGGATGCGTATTAGTGAACTGCTTGATCTGCATTATCAGGACCTTGACCTTAATGAAGGTAGAATAAATATTCGCCGACTGAAGAACGGATTTTCTACCGTTCACCCGTTACGTTTTGATGAGCGTGAAGCCGTGGAACGCTGGACCCAGGAACGTGCTAACTGGAAAGGCGCTGACCGGACTGACGCTATATTTATTTCTCGCCGCGGGAGTCGGCTTTCTCGCCAGCAGGCCTATCGCATTATTCGCGATGCCGGTATTGAAGCTGGAACCGTAACGCAGACTCATCCTCATATGTTAAGGCATGCTTGCGGTTATGAATTGGCGGAGCGTGGTGCAGATACTCGTTTAATTCAGGATTATCTCGGGCATCGAAATATTCGCCATACTGTGCGTTATACCGCCAGTAATGCTGCTCGTTTTGCCGGATTATGGGAAAGAAATAATCTCATAAACGAAAAATTAAAAAGAGAAGAGGTTTGATTTAACTTATTGATAATAAAGTTAAAAAAACAAATAAATACAAGACAATTGGGGCCAAAACTGTCCATATCATAAATAAGTTACGTATTTTTTCTCAAGCATAAAAATATTAAAAAACGACAAAAAGCATCTAACTGTTTGATATGTAAATTATTTCTATTGTAAATTAATTTCACATCACCTCCGCTATATGTAAAGCTAACGTTTCTGTGGCTCGACGCATCTTCCTCATTCTTCTCTCCAAAAACCACCTCATGCAATATAAACATCTATAAATAAAGATAACAATAGAATATTAAGCCAACAAATAAACTGAAAAAGTTTGTCCGCGATGCTTTCCTCTATGAGTCAAAATGGCCCCAAATGTTTCATCTTTTGGGGGAAAACTGTGCAGTGTTGGCAGTCAAACTCGTTGACAAAACAAAGTGTACAGAACGACTGCCCATGTCGATTTAGAAATAGTTTTTTGAAAGGAAAGCAGCATGAAAATTAAAACTCTGGCAATCGTTGTTCTGTCGGCTCTGTCCCTCAGTTCTACAGCGGCTCTGGCCGCTGCCACGACGGTTAATGGTGGGACCGTTCACTTTAAAGGGGAAGTTGTTAACGCCGCTTGCGCAGTTGATGCAGGCTCTGTTGATCAAACCGTTCAGTTAGGACAGGTTCGTACCGCATCGCTGGCACAGGAAGGAGCAACCAGTTCTGCTGTCGGTTTTAACATTCAGCTGAATGATTGCGATACCAATGTTGCATCTAAAGCCGCTGTTGCCTTTTTAGGTACGGCGATTGATGCGGGTCATACCAACGTTCTGGCTCTGCAGAGTTCAGCTGCGGGTAGCGCAACAAACGTTGGTGTGCAGATCCTGGACAGAACGGGTGCTGCGCTGACGCTGGATGGTGCGACATTTAGTTCAGAAACAACCCTGAATAACGGAACCAATACCATTCCGTTCCAGGCGCGTTATTTTGCAACCGGGGCCGCAACCCCGGGTGCTGCTAATGCGGATGCGACCTTCAAGGTTCAGTATCAATAACCTACCCAGGTTCAGGGACGTCATTACGGGCAGGGATGCCCACCCTTGTGCGATAAAAATAACGATGAAAAGGAAGAGATTATTTCTATTAGCGTCGTTGCTGCCAATGTTTGCTCTGGCCGGAAATAAATGGAATACCACGTTGCCCGGCGGAAATATGCAATTTCAGGGCGTCATTATTGCGGAAACTTGCCGGATTGAAGCCGGTGATAAACAAATGACGGTCAATATGGGGCAAATCAGCAGTAACCGGTTTCATGCGGTTGGGGAAGATAGCGCACCGGTGCCTTTTGTTATTCATTTACGGGAATGTAGCACGGTGGTGAGTGAACGTGTAGGTGTGGCGTTTCACGGTGTCGCGGATGGTAAAAATCCGGATGTGCTTTCCGTGGGAGAGGGGCCAGGGATAGCCACCAATATTGGCGTAGCGTTGTTTGATGATGAAGGAAACCTCGTACCGATTAATCGTCCTCCAGCAAACTGGAAACGGCTTTATTCAGGCTCTACTTCGCTACATTTCATCGCCAAATATCGTGCTACCGGGCGTCGGGTTACTGGCGGCATCGCCAATGCCCAGGCCTGGTTCTCTTTAACCTATCAGTAATTGTTCAGCAGATAATGTGATAACAGGAACAGGACAGTGAGTAATAAAAACGTCAATGTAAGGAAATCGCAGGAAATAACATTCTGCTTGCTGGCAGGTATCCTGATGTTCATGGCAATGATGGTTGCCGGACGCGCTGAAGCGGGAGTGGCCTTAGGTGCGACTCGCGTAATTTATCCGGCAGGGCAAAAACAAGTGCAACTTGCCGTGACAAATAATGATGAAAATAGTACCTATTTAATTCAATCATGGGTGGAAAATGCCGATGGTGTAAAGGATGGTCGTTTTATCGTGACGCCTCCTCTGTTTGCGATGAAGGGAAAAAAAGAGAATACCTTACGTATTCTTGATGCAACAAATAACCAATTGCCACAGGACCGGGAAAGTTTATTCTGGATGAACGTTAAAGCGATTCCGTCAATGGATAAATCAAAATTGACTGAGAATACGCTACAGCTCGCAATTATCAGCCGCATTAAACTGTACTATCGCCCGGCTAAATTAGCGTTGCCACCCGATCAGGCCGCAGAAAAATTAAGATTTCGTCGTAGCGCGAATTCTCTGACGCTGATTAACCCGACACCCTATTACCTGACGGTAACAGAGTTGAATGCCGGAACCCGGGTTCTTGAAAATGCATTGGTGCCTCCAATGGGCGAAAGCACGGTTAAATTGCCTTCTGATGCAGGAAGCAATATTACTTACCGAACAATAAATGATTATGGCGCACTTACCCCCAAAATGACGGGCGTAATGGAATAACGCAGGGGGAATTTTTCGCCTGAATAAAAAGAATTGACTGCCGGGTGATTTTAAGCCGGAGGAATAATGTCATATCTGAATTTAAGACTTTACCAGCGAAACACACAATGCTTGCATATTCGTAAGCATCGTTTGGCTGGTTTTTTTGTCCGACTCGTTGTCGCCTGTGCTTTTGCCGCACAGGCACCTTTGTCATCTGCCGACCTCTATTTTAATCCGCGCTTTTTAGCGGATGATCCCCAGGCTGTGGCCGATTTATCGCGTTTTGAAAATGGGCAAGAATTACCGCCAGGGACGTATCGCGTCGATATCTATTTGAATAATGGTTATATGGCAACGCGTGATGTCACATTTAATACGGGCGACAGTGAACAAGGGATTGTTCCCTGCCTGACACGCGCGCAACTCGCCAGTATGGGGCTGAATACGGCTTCTGTCGCCGGTATGAATCTGCTGGCGGATGATGCCTGTGTGCCATTAACCACAATGGTCCAGGACGCTACTGCGCATCTGGATGTTGGTCAGCAGCGACTGAACCTGACGATCCCTCAGGCATTTATGAGTAATCGCGCGCGTGGTTATATTCCTCCTGAGTTATGGGATCCCGGTATTAATGCCGGATTGCTCAATTATAATTTCAGCGGAAATAGTGTACAGAATCGGATTGGGGGTAACAGCCATTATGCATATTTAAACCTACAGAGTGGGTTAAATATTGGTGCGTGGCGTTTACGCGACAATACCACCTGGAGTTATAACAGTAGCGACAGATCATCAGGTAGCAAAAATAAATGGCAGCATATCAATACCTGGCTTGAGCGAGACATGATACCGTTACGTTCCCGGCTGACGCTGGGTGATGGTTATACTCAGGGCGATATTTTCGATGGTATTAACTTTCGCGGCGCACAATTGGCCTCAGATGACAATATGTTACCCGATAGTCAAAGAGGATTTGCCCCGGTGATCCACGGTATTGCTCGTGGTACTGCACAGGTCACTATTAAACAAAATGGGTATGACATTTATAATAGTACGGTGCCACCGGGGCCTTTTACCATCAACGATATCTATGCCGCAGGTAATAGTGGTGACTTGCAGGTAACGATCAAAGAGGCTGACGGCAGCACGCAGATTTTTACCGTACCCTATTCGTCAGTCCCGCTTTTGCAACGTGAAGGGCATACTCGTTATTCCATTACGGCAGGAGAATACCGTAGTGGAAATGCGCAGCAGGAAAAACCCCGCTTTTTCCAGAGTACATTACTCCACGGCCTTCCGGCTGGCTGGACAATATATGGTGGAACGCAACTGGCGGATCGTTATCGTGCTTTTAATTTCGGTATCGGGAAAAACATGGGGGCACTGGGCGCTCTGTCTGTGGATATGACGCAGGCTAATTCCACACTTCCCGATGACAGTCAGCATGACGGACAATCGGTGCGTTTTCTCTATAACAAATCGCTCAATGAATCAGGCACGAATATTCAGTTAGTGGGTTACCGTTATTCGACCAGCGGATATTTTAATTTCGCTGATACAACATACAGTCGAATGAATGGCTACAACATCGAAACACAGGACGGAGTTATTCAGGTTAAGCCGAAATTCACCGACTATTACAACCTCGCTTATAACAAACGCGGGAAATTACAACTCACCGTTACTCAGCAACTCGGGCGCACATCAACACTGTATTTGAGTGGTAGCCATCAAACTTATTGGGGAACGAGTAATGTCGATGAGCAATTCCAGGCTGGATTAAATACTGCGTTCGAAGATATCAACTGGACGCTCAGCTATAGCCTGACGAAAAACGCCTGGCAAAAAGGACGGGATCAGATGTTAGCGCTTAACGTCAATATTCCTTTCAGCCACTGGCTGCGTTCTGACAGTAAATCTCAGTGGCGACATGCCAGTGCCAGCTACAGCATGTCACACGATCTCAACGGTCGGATGACCAATCTGGCTGGTGTATACGGTACGTTGCTGGAAGACAACAACCTCAGCTATAGCGTGCAAACCGGCTATGCCGGGGGAGGCGATGGAAATAGCGGAAGTACAGGCTACGCCACGCTGAATTATCGCGGTGGTTACGGCAATGCCAATATCGGTTACAGCCATAGCGATGATATTAAGCAGCTCTATTACGGAGTCAGCGGTGGGGTACTGGCTCATGCCAATGGCGTAACGCTGGGGCAGCCGTTAAACGATACGGTGGTGCTTGTTAAAGCGCCTGGCGCAAAAGATGCAAAAGTCGAAAACCAGACGGGGGTGCGTACCGACTGGCGTGGTTATGCCGTGCTGCCTTATGCCACTGAATATCGGGAAAATAGAGTGGCGCTGGATACCAATACCCTGGCTGATAACGTCGATTTAGATAACGCGGTTGCTAACGTTGTTCCCACTCGTGGGGCGATCGTGCGAGCAGAGTTTAAAGCGCGCGTTGGGATAAAACTGCTCATGACGCTGACCCACAATAATAAGCCGCTGCCGTTTGGGGCGATGGTGACATCAGAGAGTAGCCAGAGTAGCGGCATTGTTGCGGATAATGGTCAGGTTTACCTCAGCGGAATGCCTTTAGCGGGAAAAGTTCAGGTGAAATGGGGAGAAGAGGAAAATGCTCACTGTGTCGCCAATTATCAACTGCCACCAGAGAGTCAGCAGCAGTTATTAACCCAGCTATCAGCTGAATGTCGTTAAGGGGGCGTGATGAGAAACAAACCTTTTTATCTTCTGTGCGCTTTTTTGTGGCTGGCGGTGAGTCACGCTTTGGCTGCGGATAGCACGATTACTATCCGCGGCTATGTCAGGGATAACGGCTGTAGTGTGGCCGCTGAATCAACCAATTTTACTGTTGATCTGATGGAAAACGCGGCGAAGCAATTTAACAACATTGGCGCGACGACTCCTGTTGTTCCATTTCGTATTTTGCTGTCACCCTGTGGTAATGCCGTTTCTGCCGTAAAGGTTGGGTTTACTGGCGTTGCAGATAGCCACAATGCCAACCTGCTTGCACTTGAAAATACGGTGTCAGCGGCTTCGGGACTGGGAATACAGCTTCTGAATGAGCAGCAAAATCAAATACCCCTTAATGCTCCATCGTCCGCGCTTTCGTGGACGACCCTGACGCCGGGTAAACCAAATACGCTGAATTTTTACGCCCGGCTAATGGCGACACAGGTGCCTGTCACTGCGGGGCATATCAATGCCACGGCTACCTTCACTCTTGAATATCAGTAACTGGAGATGCTCATGAAATGGTGCAAACGTGGGTATGTATTGGCGGCAATATTGGCGCTCGCAAGTGCGACGATACAGGCAGCCGATGTCACCATCACGGTGAACGGTAAGGTCGTCGCCAAACCGTGTACGGTTTCCACCACCAATGCCACGGTTGATCTCGGCGATCTTTATTCTTTCAGTCTTATGTCTGCCGGGGCGGCATCGGCCTGGCATGATGTTGCGCTTGAGTTGACTAATTGTCCGGTGGGAACGTCGAGGGTCACTGCCAGCTTCAGCGGGGCAGCCGACAGTACCGGATATTATAAAAACCAGGGGACCGCGCAAAACATCCAGTTAGAGCTACAGGATGACAGTGGCAACACATTGAATACTGGCGCAACCAAAACAGTTCAGGTGGATGATTCCTCACAATCAGCGCACTTCCCGTTACAGGTCAGAGCATTGACAGTAAATGGCGGAGCCACTCAGGGAACCATTCAGGCAGTGATTAGCATCACCTATACCTACAGCTGAACCCGAAGAGATGATTGTAATGAAACGAGTTATTACCCTGTTTGCTGTACTGCTGATGGGCTGGTCGGTAAATGCCTGGTCATTCGCCTGTAAAACCGCCAATGGTACCGCTATCCCTATTGGCGGTGGCAGCGCCAATGTTTATGTAAACCTTGCGCCCGTCGTGAATGTGGGGCAAAACCTGGTCGTGGATCTTTCGACGCAAATCTTTTGCCATAACGATTATCCGGAAACCATTACAGACTATGTCACACTGCAACGAGGCTCGGCTTATGGCGGCGTGTTATCTAATTTTTCCGGGACCGTAAAATATAGTGGCAGTAGCTATCCATTTCCTACCACCAGCGAAACGCCGCGCGTTGTTTATAATTCGAGAACGGATAAGCCGTGGCCGGTGGCGCTTTATTTGACGCCTGTGAGCAGTGCGGGCGGGGTGGCGATTAAAGCTGGCTCATTAATTGCCGTGCTTATTTTGCGACAGACCAACAACTATAACAGCGATGATTTCCAGTTTGTGTGGAATATTTACGCCAATAATGATGTGGTGGTGCCTACTGGCGGCTGCGATGTTTCTGCTCGTGATGTCACCGTTACTCTGCCGGACTACCCTGGTTCAGTGCCAATTCCTCTTACCGTTTATTGTGCGAAAAGCCAAAACCTGGGGTATTACCTCTCCGGCACAACCGCAGATGCGGGCAACTCGATTTTCACCAATACCGCGTCGTTTTCACCTGCACAGGGCGTCGGCGTACAGTTGACGCGCAACGGTACGATTATTCCAGCGAATAACACGGTATCGTTAGGAGCAGTAGGGACTTCGGCGGTGAGTCTGGGATTAACGGCAAATTATGCACGTACCGGAGGGCAGGTGACTGCAGGGAATGTGCAATCGATTATTGGCGTGACTTTTGTTTATCAATAAAGAAATCACAGGACATTGCTAATGCTGGTACGCAATATTACCTGAAGCTAAAAACCTGCACGTTAGCCCTTTGTAGGCCAGATAAGACGCGTCAGCGTCGCATCTGGCATAAACAAAGCGCACTTTGCTGGTCTGTTCCCCTCACCCTAACCCTCTCCCCGGAGGGGCGAGGGGACTGTCCGGGCACATTTTTAGACTTTGTCATCAGTCTGAGCCTGCCATTGGCAGGCTCTGGTGTCCTTTTACGCTACCATGCTAATAATCAGCACAATAATCAGCCCAACCACGGAGTTGACCAGCTCCAGCAGACCCCAGGTTTTCAACGTGTCTTTTACTGACAGGTCAAAGTAACCTTTGAACAACCAGAAAGATGCATCGTTAATGTGGGTGAGGGTGTTGGAACCCGCAGCCGTCGCCAGTACCAGCAGCGCCGGATTCACGCCAACCAGCTGACCAGTTGCTGGATCTAGGATTGCAGCACTGATAATCCCGGCGGCGGTCATCGCCGAAACGACACCCTGACCCGTCGCCAGACGAATTAGCACAGTGATCAGCCATGCCATGATGTAGGGCGAGATATTGCCGTGGGACATCAACATGCCGATGGTGTCGCCAATGCCGGTGTCGATGATGGTCTGCTTCAGCACGCCACCCGCACCGATGATCAGAATCACCATTGCAATACTCTTCACCGCGCTTTCAAAAGCGTTCATCACCCACTGCATGTCATGACCACGTGCGGTGCCAAAGAGTACGAATGCAACCACCATCGCAATAAACATTGCAATCGGCGAGGAACCGATAAAGTTAACCACTTCCCAGGCAGGGGTATCTTTTACCAGCCAGATATTGGCGATGGTGGTAGAGATCATAATGATCGCCGGGATCAGCGGCACCAGAATCGAAACGCCGAAAGAGGGCAGATTATTCATATCTACCGGTTGATCTGCTTTCAGGAATGATGGCGTTGGGCGCTCAAGATTGCCGAGGAACTTCGGCAGGATCAGACCTGCGCAGATTACACTTGGGATCGTCACCAGTACGCCATAGATATAAACCATCCCCATATCCGCGCCATAAGCATTCACCAGCGCCACCGGACCCGGCTGCGGTGGGAACAGTGAATGTGCGGTAGTGGCAGCTGCTACTGCCGGGATCGCCAGTTTCAGGAACGGAATTTTAGCTTCGGCGGCAATAACAATAACCAGCGGCGCTAACATGATAAAGGCCACTTCATAGAACATCGCCAGACCAAAAATCAGGCCGATGATAATCACCGACAGCTGTACATAGCGCAGACCGAGACGCGCCAGCAGCGTATGCGCTATCTGGTGAGCCGCGCCGGAGTCGACCATCAATTTACCGATGACCGCACCGAACACCACGATGATAGCCAGTTCCCCCAGCGTGTTGCCGAAGCCCGCTTTCATAGTGTGCAGCAGCGACATCAAATCCATGCCCGCCAGCATCCCGACGGACAGCGCCGCCACCAACAAAGCCACCATTGAATTGATTTTGAACTTCAAATTCAGTACCAGCATCAGACCAATGCCGAATACCACCCAGAGAATGTTAAGCACATGCATAACGTTTTACCTTACCTGGTTGAACCGTTGTTATTTTGGGCGATATGTTATGTAAATTGGTCAACCATTGTTGCGATGAATGTCACATCCTCTGATCAATAACCATCGATTACCCTTTGCTGCAATTTGCAGCAACAACCATGAGAGTGAAATTCTTGTGATGTGGTTAACCAATTTCAGAATTCGGGTTGACATGTCTTACCAAAAGGTAGAACTTATACGCCATCTCATCCGATGCAACGCCACGGCTGCGGTCTGGTTGTTCATCCGGATACCTAAACAACTCCAGGGTTCCGCGTCTCTTTGCTGTGGAACCCACTATGTGAAAGAGGAAAAATCATGGAACAGACCTGGCGCTGGTACGGCCCAAACGATCCGGTTTCTTTAGCTGATGTCCGTCAGGCGGGCGCAACTGGCGTGGTTACCGCGCTGCACCATATCCCGAACGGCGAAGTATGGTCCGTTGAAGAGATCCTCAAACGCAAGGCGATCATTGAAGACGCAGGCCTGGTGTGGTCTGTCGTAGAAAGCGTGCCAATTCACGAAGATATCAAAACCCACACTGGCAACTATGAGCAGTGGATCGCTAACTATCAGCAGACTCTGCGCAACCTGGCGCAGTGTGGCATTCGCACCGTGTGCTACAACTTCATGCCGGTGCTCGACTGGACCCGTACTGACCTCGAATACGTGCTGCCAGACGGCTCCAAAGCTCTGCGCTTCGACCAGATCGAATTCGCTGCATTCGAAATGCATATCCTGAAACGCCCAGGCGCGGAAGCGGATTACACCGAAGAAGAAATTGCTCAGGCAGCTGAACGCTTCGCCACTATGAGCGATGAAGACAAAGCGCGTCTGACCCGTAACATCATTGCTGGTCTTCCGGGCGCGGAAGAAGGCTACACCCTCGACCAGTTCCGTAAACACCTGGAGCTGTACAAAGATATCGACAAAGCGAAGCTGCGCGAAAACTTTGCCGTCTTCCTGAAAGCGATTATTCCAGTTGCTGAAGAAGTCGGCGTGCGTATGGCTGTTCACCCGGACGATCCGCCGCGCCCGATCCTCGGCCTGCCGCGCATTGTTTCCACCATTGAAGATATGCAGTGGATGGTTGATACCGTAAACAGCATGGCAAACGGTTTTACCATGTGCACCGGTTCCTACGGCGTGCGTGCTGACAACGATCTGGTTGATATGATCAAGCAGTTCGGTCCGCGTATTTACTTCACCCATCTGCGCTCCACCATGCGTGAAGATAACCCGAAAACCTTCCACGAAGCGGCGCACCTGAACGGTGACGTTGATATGTACGAAGTGGTGAAAGCGATTGTTGAAGAAGAACACCGTCGTAAAGCGGAAGGCAAAGAAGACCTGATCCCGATGCGTCCGGACCACGGTCATCAGATGCTGGACGACCTGAAGAAGAAAACCAACCCAGGTTACTCCGCAATTGGTCGTCTGAAAGGCCTGGCCGAAGTTCGCGGTGTCGAACTGGCGATCCAGCGCGCTTTCTTTAGCCGTTAATATCCACCGGCATGGCTGCGCGCCGTGCCGGTTCCTTCTTCCTTGCCGTCACTCTTTGAAGACGGATTCTGGAGTTTACGATGACTACTATTGTTGACAGCAATCTGCCGGTTGCCCGCCCGTCATGGGATCATTCTCGTCTGGAATCACGCATTGTGCATCTCGGTTGCGGGGCGTTTCACCGCGCGCACCAGGCGCTGTATACCCATCATCTGCTGGAAAGCACCGACAGCGACTGGGGCATCTGCGAAGTTAACCTGATGCCAGGCAACGACCGCGTGCTGATCGAAAACCTGAAAAAACAGCAACTGCTGTACACCGTAGCGGAAAAAGGCGCAGAGAGCACCGAGCTGAAAATTATCGGTTCGATGAAAGAAGCGCTGCATCCGGAAATCGATGGCTGCGAAGGTATTCTCAACGCGATGGCGCGTCCGCAAACGGCGATTGTCTCTCTAACGGTCACGGAAAAAGGCTACTGCGCTGATGCGGCAAGCGGTCAACTGGATCTCAATAACCCGCTGATCAAGCACGATCTGGAAAACCCGACTGCGCCGAAGTCCGCGATTGGTTACATCGTCGAAGCGTTGCGTCTGCGTCGTGAAAAAGGGTTGAAAGCGTTTACGGTGATGTCCTGCGATAACGTGCGTGAAAACGGTCATGTGGCGAAGGTCGCGGTACTGGGGCTGGCTCAGGCGCGTGACCCGCAGCTGGCGGCATGGATTGAAGAAAATGTCACCTTCCCGTGCACCATGGTTGACCGCATCGTTCCGGCGGCGACGCCAGAAACCATACAGGAAATTGCTGACCAGCTGGGTGTTTACGACCCGTGCGCCATTGCCTGCGAACCGTTCCGTCAGTGGGTGATTGAAGATAACTTCGTTAATGGTCGCCCGGATTGGGATAAAGTGGGCGCACAGTTCGTTGCAGACGTTGTGCCGTTCGAAATGATGAAGCTGCGTATGCTGAACGGCAGCCACTCTTTTCTGGCGTACCTCGGTTACCTCGGCGGCTATGAAACCATTGCCGACACCGTGACTAACCCGGCTTATCGCAAAGCGGCCTTTGCCCTGATGATGCAGGAACAAGCGCCAACGCTGTCGATGCCGGAAGGTACAGACCTGAACGCCTATGCGACGCTGCTGATCGAGCGTTTCAGCAACCCGTCTCTGCGTCACCGTACCTGGCAGATTGCGATGGACGGCAGCCAGAAGTTACCGCAGCGTCTGCTGGACCCGGTGCGTCTGCACCTGCAAAACGGCGGCAGCTGGCGTCACCTGGCGCTGGGCGTGGCTGGCTGGATGCGTTACACCCAGGGCGTGGATGAGCAGGGTAATGCCATTGACGTGGTCGACCCGATGCTGGCGGAGTTCCAGAAGATCAACGCGCAGTATCAGGGCGCAGACCGCGTGAAAGCGCTGCTGGGCCTGAGCGGTATTTTTGCCGATGATCTGCCGCAGAATGCCGACTTTGTTGGCGCAGTGACGGCGGCATATCAGCAGCTGTGCGAACGCGGTGCGCGCGAGTGTGTGGCTGCGCTGTAACTAACTGATTACCCTACAGACTTACTGGTCAATTAAACTGATATTTGGTTGACCAGTTTTCGTTTTTTTGCCCACCTGTACGTGCCAACTTCCAGTGCTAATGGTATAGTTTGAGATTAACGGGGGCCGTAAAATTGCCCGTTGTAGGCCGGATAAGGCGTTCACGCCGCATCCGGCAAAAATTTGATTAACCGCACCTAACGGACACAACACCATGAAATCTGCCACCTCTGCGCAAAGACCTTACCAGGAAGTCGGGGCGATGATCCGCGATCTGATCATAAAGACGCCGTACAATCCTGGCGAACGGCTGCCGCCGGAGCGTGAAATTGCAGAAATGCTTGATGTCACGCGGACGGTGGTACGTGAAGCGCTGATCATGCTGGAGATCAAAGGGCTGGTGGAAGTACGCCGGGGTGCCGGTATCTATGTTCTTGATAACTCAGGCAGCCAGAACACAGACAGTCCGGATGCCAACGTCTGCAACGATGCCGGTCCTTTTGAGCTGTTACAGGCGCGGCAGTTATTGGAGAGCAACATCGCCGAGTTTGCCGCTTTGCAGGCTACCCGCGAAGATATCGTCAAAATGCGTCAGGCATTGCAACTGGAAGAGCGTGAACTGGCTTCCAGTGCGCCGGGCAGCAGCGAAAGCGGTGACATGCAGTTCCATCTCGCTATTGCCGAAGCAACGCATAACAGCATGCTGGTGGAGCTGTTCCGTCAGTCCTGGCAGTGGCGGGAAAACAATCCAATGTGGATCCAGTTGCACAGCCATCTGGATGACAGCCTGTATCGCAAAGAGTGGTTGGGCGATCACAAACAGATCCTCGCCGCGTTAATCAAAAAAGATGCCCGAGCGGCGAAGCTGGCAATGTGGCAGCATCTGGAAAACGTTAAGCAACGTCTGCTGGAATTCTCGAACGTTGACGATATTTATTTTGATGGCTATCTGTTTGATTCATGGCCGCTGGATAAAGTCGACGCCTGACTTATTATAATAAGCGCAAGGGTAAACGTTCCTTGCGCTTTCTTAAATTAAGAAGTCGCAATGAGTATTACTTTGTAAATTGCAGGGTATTGTTTAGCTATCTGTATAACCTGAATGTTAGTACTCATTCTTCCTGGTAGTTATTTACCAATATAATTCCATTCACCATTTTTTAATTCAAACAGTTCTGGAAGAGATGACGGTTGCAGAGTCATACGTTTGAGTGGTGCATTTTCATCACCCGGGATAACTTTATATCCCATTTTTGCATGGATCTCCGCGGTACCGGGATAGGCTTCTATACCAATTATTGGGTCATTACCCAACTCAATATTAGCATTAAGTAATGCGGCAAGGGCGAATCCGGAAGAATTTGCTACCCCTGTTACCGTCATTATCTGATCAATATAGATATCAATCCTTGGCTGCTCATTGGTCCATCTTTTTGCCTGAGAAGCTGGAAGGGTTGAAATATATCCTATCGTGGTTCCGGCATAACCAGGAACATTGCAACCAGGGCCTAATGTTATTTCATGAACTGTATAGTCCTCAACAGGATCGAAAGGGCTCTTCATAAATAAATTTAGCCGTAAACCTTCTGCTAACTCTGTGGTAGCATGCGCCTTTTTACATATGCCACCATATATTTCGTCTAAAGCTGAGGTGATTTTCAAGTTCCGATAGAGCATACGTCCTGTTGTTGTAATACCATCGGATTCTCTGCATGCTCCTGTCACATAATTAAATGGCCAAGGCTCTTTACTAATATCAAGTTTTCTAATTTCGACAACGCTTTTTCCATCGTAATTATGGTTATTGCCACGAGTAAGAGGCGGAAGATAGATGTTTTCCGAATCCATGCGTGCATATTTTAATTTACGTGTAAACTCACTGTCGACTATTGGGTGATGAAGGAAGTGAGCATCTGTAATAATTTGACTCTGAAGGGCATTGCTTAATGGCATAGACATAATAGTTACCTTTTATGAGTATTTCACTGATGTTTAGAAAAATAGATAAATTTTTCTGTAGTAAAAAGAGAAGTAAACAAATGACATGCATGTTTCTGTTGTAGTGATATCAACTCTACACGGTGATATTAAAGGGTAGGAAACACTCTAAAGTATCAAAAAACGCTCATTTAAAATTATTTGCATGCAATTTAAAAGCATATCTTATTACTAATTGGAATTTGATGTTGCTATATTGAGGT